>ODAK010000005.1_pt1 | contig 297168 bp, 290 predicted proteins | sample 1539591 | NCBI WGS metagenome assembly ODAK01 (sample SAMEA3539303, study PRJEB22396) | soil metagenome | biome: tundra; feature: field; material: soil | place: USA | collected 2010-05 | depth 0.15 m | reverse complement strand
AAGGGTATCTAAGAGCCAATGCGCGGAAATCGTCTCGGGTTGCCGGGCGGCAGAAACGCTGCCGCCTACGTCTAGCTAGTGGTTTCCAGCTCGGGTCTGACGCTCGCGTCGCCCGTGCTGGCGCGGTTGTCGACTGTGAAGTAGCTATTACGACGGAGCGTGGGACCACGCGGCCAAGGCCGCGTGGTCCCATCTCTATGTGGTCTGTTGAGTAGTAGGGCTCCCGCGACGTAAACCCGTGGGGAGCCATATGTCCCTGGGCCGAGCCGCTGTTCAGATGCCGGTGACAGCTACCACTGGCCGGGGCGCTTCGCCGATGTACTTCGCGGTCAGCCGGATGAGCTTGCCCTCGCGCTCTTGCTCGAGGATCACAGCCGACCAGAGCTCGACGTTCGTGGCGAGCACGCGATCCGGCCGGCGAGCCCAGAGCCCGGCCAGTGCGGCGCTCTCGAGCGCCTCGGCCGCCTCGAAGCGCGGAGATCCAAGTTCACGTGATGTCTGGCGCAGTACGCGTGCCCGGGGATCTTCGGCGCGGTAGATGCGATGACCAAAGCCCATCACCCGCTCTCCGCGATCGAGTGCGCCTTTGACCCACGCGTCGGCGTCGCCAGTCTGTTCGACTTCCTCCAGCATCTTCAGCACGCGTGAGGGAGCCCCACCGTGCAACGGCCCAGATAGTGCCTCCCACCGCTCCAGACAGTGGTGTTGTCGTTTCTCTACTGGGCTGTGCGTCGGATCGTGGAGTTCGGGGTGCTTCTGTGGGCGGGTGAGGACTCGAAGGAGGTCGAGATCTTGGTGTTGCGTCACGAGGTCATGGTGCTCCGCCGGCGGGTGGTGCGCCCGGAGTTGCGGTCAGCCGATCGTGCGTTGCTGGCTGGGCTATCGTGGGCCCTGCCGAGGAAGCGTTGGGCTGCTTTCTTCGTGTGCCCGGATACCTTGCTTGCGTGGCATCGCCAGCTCGTTAAGCGCAAGTGGAGTTATGGCGCGAAGCGGGGGCGGCCACGCAGGCATGGGGTTGCGGGATCTCGTCAAGCGGCTCGTCGAGGAGAATCCGACGTGGGGATACCGGCGTATCACGGGAGAGCTTCGACGCCTCGGTGTCGAGGCGGCTCCGTCGACGGTGTGGGCGATCCTGAAGGAGTTCGGGATCGATCCTGCGCCCCGGCGCACGGGGGCGACGTGGTCTGCTTTCCTGCGACTTCTTCACGGTCGATACAGTGCTCCTCAGACGCCTGTACGTCCTGTCCTTCATCGAGCTCTCGAGCAGACGCGTGCATCTCGCTGGTGTCTCCACCAATCCTGATGGGGCGTGGGCGGCCCAGCAGGCGAGGAGCTTCGCGATGGGTCTGCAGGATCGCGGCGAGCACTTCGCGTTCGTGATCCACGATCGAGACACCAAGTTCAGCGCCGCCTTCGACCAGGTGCTCGAGACCGAGGGCTTGAAGACCATCCGCACCCCGGTCAAGGCGCCTCAAGCAAACGCGTTCGCGGAGCGGTGGGTCGGCACCTTCCGCCGCGAGTGCCTGGACCGGATGCTGATCGGCTCGCGCCCGCATCTGGAGCGCACTCTCCGCGTCTACATCGAGCACTACAACGGGTACCGGCCGCATCGAGCACTCGGATTGAGCGCACCAGTACCACGGAAGCATCTTCGCGCGGTAGGCAAGGATCCACCGGCGCTCCAACGCCGCGATCTACTCGGCGGGCTGATCCACGAAGTACGACATCGCCGCGTAAGACTCAGCCAAGACGACTCGGCACGCGATCAGCTTTCCGGCACCCACACGGTCTCAGGCATCCTTCCCGTCGCGAGTGCGACGGGTGCTGGACCTACCTTGGCACAGTTCTTGAGGAACGCTTCGGTGCCGGCTACGTCCAGGGGCCGTGCGAACAGGAAGCCTTGTCCGCTGTCGCAGTCCTCGTCCTTGAGTAGGGAGAGCTCGTGTTGCTGCTCGATGCCCTCGGCGAGGGTCTCGATCGAGAGGGCCTTGCCGAGCTGCACGAGCGTGCGGATCAGCGTCTCACCCTCCTGGTTGTCTGTGAGGCCCGAGATGAACGAGCGGTCGATCTTCAATGCGTCGACGGGGAACTTCTGCAGGTGAGCAAGCGATGAGTACCCGGTCCCGAAGTCGTCGATCGCGATCCGCACACCAAGCTCCTTGATGGTGGTGAGTCGCCGCGCGGTTTCCCCAGCGTCGCGCATCAGCGTCGTCTCGGTGATCTCGATCGTCAGCGCCTCGCCGTCAAGGCCGCTGCGGGATAGCGCACCGTCTATGTCGGCGATGAGCTGATCGGTGTCGAGCTGGCGTGCCGAGACGTTGACGGCCATGCCGATCGGATACCCCGCCCGGCGCCACGCCGCGCCCTGAGCGCAGGCCTCCAGGAGCACCCATCGTCCGATGTCTGTGATCAGCCCGGTCTCCTCGAGCAGCGGTATGAAGTCATCAGGTTGGACGACGCCGCGTGCCGGGCTGTTCCACCTGATAAGAGCCTCCACTCCGGTGGGGCTCATGTTCCGCAGATCAAAAGTGGGCTGGTAGACGAGCGTGAACTCCTCGTTCTCGAGCGCGACGCGCAGATCCATCTCGAGCTCCATCCGACTCTGCAGGGCGTCCTGCATTCCGGTCTCGAACACGACGTAGCCGTTCTTGCCGTCCCACTTCGCACGGTACATCGCGATGTCCGCGTCACGGATCAGGTCAGCGGGCTGCGCCCGGTCACCGGAGGCGATCCCGATGCTCGCCGTCACAGCCAAACGGGTCTCCTTGTCTGCTCCGAGCTTGAATGGCTCTTTGAGCGCTTCGAGCAGGCGCTCCGCGATCATCTCGGGGCCGGCCGCCAGCGACAGTTCCTCGGAGACCACGACGAACTCATCGCCCCCGAGACGTCCGAGCGCGTCAGTGGCGCGTACCACGCCGTCGAGTCTCGCCGCAACTGCTCGCAGGAGCTCATCGCCGACGTCGTGTCCCAGCGTGTCGTTTATCGACTTGAAGTTGTCCAGGTCGACGAACAGCGCCGCTACGGGGGTTTGGCTGCGACGCGAGCGCACCAGCATCTGCTCGACACGATCCAAGATCAACGTGCGGTTCGGCAGACCCGTCAAGGGGTCGTGGGTCGCCAGGAACGCGAGCTCCGCCTGTCGGCGTTCGAGCTGCTCGTCTGAGAGCTTGCGCTCGCTATCGAAGGACTCGCACATCCGCACGAGCGTCACGTTGAGGCTCCGCTGCAACATCGCCAGCGCCTGCACGAGAACCTCTGGCGTGGTATCGAGCTGTGCGGCGCTCTCGCGCACGACTTCGCTCGCGGCGTCACACCAGCGCAGACAGCGCTTGGTGACCTCGTTCAGGCTCGCGGCACGCTGAGCCGCGAGCTGACCAAAGATCTGCCAAGACTCCCTGCCAACCTCACGAGCCACCTCAGGGCTCTCTCCCGCCATCCACCGCGCAACCGCGATCGTGGAGACCGTACCGACCCGCGCGAAGCTGTCCTCAACCACGGCATCGAGCGCCAGCCCTGAGGCGACGTTGCGCGAGAGGATTCGCTGCAGCACATCCTCCGTGCGCGCGTTGAGCGCCGCGCCAAGACGACGAAGATCCTCCGCGGGGTCATGCGCAACCGCCGGCGGTCCCTCCGCGCACGCCTCACCCCTGTCAACACTTGACCCCGACATCCCCCGAGCATCGACCGCAGACGACGATTCCATAACTTTGACTTCGCCGCCCTAGACACTGCTCTCGCGTGTCGCATCAAGCACGTTCCTGTAGCTCGCCGGGGCCTGTGGGGTGTCTTTATTCGATCGGCACGGTTTTACACGGCTACCGTGTACTCGTGGATGAGGCCGCCGAGCAGGTCGCGTCTGCGGATCGACCCGGTTGGCGGCATCCGGGCGGGCGGTGCTGACCAGGGGATTCAGGGGGCACTAGCCCATCCCTCGCGGCAACGACACCAGACCGAAGAGCCTAACAAGTGCGGCCAGTTGGAAGCCCGCTCACGCCACCCCGAGTCGAGCTGCTCGTCTTCGCCGTGTTCCTGTTCCTGGTGGTAGAGCGCGGAGCGATGGAGCGATGCATAGAACTCTGCGGCCGAGGATCTAGGGAGCCCACCGTCCGCGACCTTCTCGGCCTCCTCAGCGATCTTGGCGATCCGCGTGCTCGGCAACGGTCTCTCGCTCAGTCCTACAGCCCAGCGCGGCGCAGCAGCTCCGAGGCCGAGATGCCCAGCGCGGCCGTGACCTTGAGCAGCGTCTCTAGGGTCAGGTTGAACTCGCCGCGCTCGATCGCGCCCATGTAGGACCGGTCGAGTCCGGCGGCGGAGGCGAAGGCTTCTTGGGTATAGCCCTGTTGCTTGCGGGCCTCGCGGATAGCGCGGCCGACGGCTTCGCTGGTGGCAGTCTTCGGGGGTGGCATCGGCTTCAGCTTGTCGGATTGCTGCAAGCTATTCCACCGGGTATATCGCCACGGGGTAGACGTGGCGTGGATCTCTAGAGCTTGGCGCGCTTGAACAGCTCAGCGGCCGACACGCCGAGTCCGGCCGCGATCGTCATGATCGTATCTACGGTGACGTTGAACTCGCCGCGCTCAATCGCGCCGTAGTAGCTGCGGTCGATGTCGGCGCGGAGGGCGAAGGATTCTTGGGTATAGCCCTCCTGCTTGCGCACGGCTCGGATAGCGTTCCCGAGGGCCTGGTTGGCGGCGGACTTCTTGGTCGGCATCAGCGAGAAGCCTGTCTCATTGACGTGATCGATTCCACCGGCTAGACTTCCACCGCGTATACTTCTCATCCTGGCAGAGCGAATCGCTGCCGTTCGGACTGCGCCAAGAGCGGCAAGGAGACGCCCTACCTCCGATGCAGAGTGCAGAGTACTTGGTCGTCTTGGCGGTCGTGGGGCGGGCTCGCGGTCGCGAGCGGGAGCGCATGTACCACGCCCTGCGAGACCGTCCGCGAGCAGAAGTCGATGCGGCGATCGAGAGCCTGGAGCGGGAGGGAGTGATCGTCGTGAAAGGCGTGCGCGTCCATGCCTCACCAGCGCTCAAGCGCCTTCACGAGCTCGGCCTGATTGGTATCTGAGGGTGCAGCCGCGAGTCATGACACCAGCCGAGAGCATGGCGCTGCGCGAACTGGAAGCCGCCGAGGAGGCTGTCCAGGCTGCCCTGCTGGCGCTCGAAGCCGCTCGCGAGCGGCTCGCGGTCGTCATGCGCCGCGAGCGCGCCAGGGCTCGCGCTCGCGCGCATCTGTTTGTGGTCAGAGCTGCGCGTTAGGATCTCGCGTGAGTGGCACACTATGAACGCTGGTTCTAGTCCCCCTGCGAGGACGCAGGGCCTCGTCGCCGTATCCGATGCCAAGTTGGCCGGATATCATCTCTCCGAGGCAACTCGCCAGCACCGAAGCCGCAGAAAGAGTCGGCACCGCGCAGCTGGAATTCCTGAAGAGCGAGCTCGAACGCTTGAAGCCGGAACGAGAAGCCAAGCAACGCGCGGTGATCGTGACCTGACCACCAGACGGCACGGTCGGGCCTCCTCGGGCCACGCTTGCGTCGCGTTGCTGATACTGAGGGGGACCACGCTCATCGGATGCACGCATAGCGCTCCTGCTTTGAGGTGATCCAGCAGTCCGTGATGACGTCGTAGTCGCTCTCCCTCCGGACGAGCTCCAGTCGTGTCGGCGCCGACGCTGCACACGCTCGCGGACGCCGGACGAAGCAGGCGTGATCGCGTCGTCGACCCAGCACTTCCGTGTCGTCCGGAGGAGGCGTGATCCGGTGAAGGAGCAGCGCGGATCTCTCGGGGCCGCTCGTGCATGGTGGCTGCGGTTTGTGTCGTTCCACGCGTGTCTGCATCACGTCCAAGGGTGTCAGGACGGTTCACCCCTCAAGCGAGCTACGCTCTGCGCCTATCCAGGCGCGCGGAGTTCTGTCGAGACAGTCAACGTAACTTCCGAGCCCTTTCCCACGGATTCTCCGGCCACCGGAGACGAGCCGATCACGACGCCCGGCGGCACCGTTTCTGAGGGTTCCAGCACCACACCAGCACGCAGCTCAATGGCCTTCAACTTCCCTGCCGCGGCTTGGAGTTCGAGGCCGGCCGCAGCAGGCACGGCCACGTGCGGCGCACTTGTACCGCTTGAGATCACAAGCGAGATGACCGTACCTAGAGATGCGATTTCTCCCGAGCGAGGTTTTTGGGCCAACACTTGGTTGGTTATGACCTCGCTTTCGACGGTTGTCACAGTGGTGCCGAACCGGCTGTCAAGGCGGCTGGTCGCTTGCTGGAGCGATAGGCCGACGACGTTTGGGACTTGGGCGCTTGAGTGGCCGTCCGGCCTGAGGACGGTCGATAGGCCGTGCGAGCCGATCGCGATGGTCAGGATGACGGTTGAGCCTCGGGGTCTACTCTGGCCAGGAGAGGGTGACTGGGCCAAGACGCGGCCGTCATCCCCATGGGAAGCTTTTCGGCCGTGGATTGCGGCGGTGAAGCCGTGGGCTTCAAGGATTGCCACGGCCCTGGACGCACCGTGGCCTACGACGTTGGGTATTCGTGCGTGACTGGCCGTGCTCGCACGTTCGATCGTTCGGGTCGAGTTCTTCAGGCCCCCAGCTACGGCTATGGAGCCGGTGCCCACGGCAAAACCCGCCACCGCGGCGGCAAGGGTCAGGATCGGTTGCCGCGGCACCCAACCGGGGGGTCCCGGCCGGATACCGTCCCCCGCGGATGTCGCATGAGCAGTGACATCACGCTGACCTGAACGACGCGCGGAGCTGTCCGCAGCGCCCCGTCTAGCCACGGCGGCTAGCGCGCTCGCAGCGTCGTGGATCGCATCGAGCAACACAAGCAGCAGCGCGACCGCCACGATGCGACGTGTGTGATGAGAACCTCGTGCCGTGAGGAATGTGCCCGCAAGGGCACCCAGGGCGCCCGCCAATAGCTTGCCCGTGAGACTCGACCCAAGCACCTCGCCAAGCATCGTGCCGGCAAGCGATGAGACCGTCTGCAAGACAACCTGCGGCGGAGCACGCTCGGGCCTCTCGCTTTGTCTTTGCCTTGATGCGTCAGCGTCCAACATCGCACTCACGACCTCCGCACGGGCCCAGGACATCGACGTCAGCCCAGATCACCGGCCACATTCCGACAAATTGTATACGTCGATCTACTGCCCGGATACGCGCCGGCACCTGCAAGCCAGCAGGCGCAACCACTCTCGGCAGCCAGTGTGCGCAGCTCAGTGTCCGACGAACTCTGCTCGCTCCTGTCTTTGGGCAGAAGCAGACGTTTCGATCAGCTCTTCGCAGGTGCCTGGTTTGGACGGAGGCTGTTGCACAAAGCCGCCGGCGAGAACCCGGGTGGCGTTTGCTGTGAGGGCCGTGGAAGGCAATCGGATCGCCGAGGTCGAGGCGAACGAGCCGTGGCCGAGCGATCGCCTTCGCCTTTTTCGACCCCACCCTTAGAACGGGCTCAGTGAGGGCTTCGGGGGTTTGTGCAACAGCCTCGACGAGGACCGGGTCTGAGGCACGGCGAGACAAGCGCTTCCGCTTCGCCCAGCGCAAGCGGGTATGAGCCAACTCTCGACCGGCGCGCTCGGAAGTCGTCCGAGGCGATGGCAGGTGTCGATCCCATACGCGGGCCAGCCTAATGGAGTAAGCAGCGATTGCCGTCGGACGCTCGTGGCTTGGTGGTGGGCGACATCCCGGCCGTCGTGGCTTATGCGATACGGCCGATCAATGGAGTCACCGGCCACCGGCTCCTGGCTTGGACCCACACCGCAGTGTCGGATGACCGGGCGCGTCCGCCGGAGACTGTCGGAATGGAACGAGACCACCACGTCGGCGGGCACGGCACCCGGACTGCTGCTTCGCCTGGATCGACGGGCCTAGGAGGACCAAGCGCGAGCGCGCCACGACCCCTCACGGTCGCTGACTGCAAATGTGCCTGGCTGGCCAGCCCTGGAGCGAAGCAGGAGCGCGACCCGATGACGTCGGCGCTGATGCTTGGGACGAGACTCGAGCGTGCGAGCCGCAACATCGCGCACGCTCGCTGATCGCGCGAACACGCGCACCGAGAGCGAAGCCGCGGCTTGGGCCACAGTGTTGCTGACGCGGCTTCATGAGTAGTGATTGAATCAGTGGAGTGGATGGCGTTCACGATCTGGGCGGGATGCAGGACTTCGGTCCGGTCTTGGCCGAGCCGGCCGAGCCGGTCTTTGATGCCTCATGGGAGGGACGAGTGTTCGGCATCGGTGGGATCGTGACCTTGCAGGGTCTGGCAAATACCAACACCGTTCGGCACGCGATCGAGCGGATGGACCCGGCGCATTACCTGGGCTCGCCTTACTTCGAGCACTGGCTCACCGCGTTCGCGACGCTACTCGTCGAGCAGGGCGTGCTCACACGTGAGGAGCTCGAGGCGCGCACCGGGGCGCCCTTTCCGCTGTCGCGGCCATCACAGGCGCCCCCCTGGACCGCCGCCGCGGGCGACGCACGCTCGCGTTTTGCCGTTGGCGATCGCGTTCGCGTGTCGGAGGCGCACCCGCGGGGGCACACGCGGTGCCCGCGCTACGTGCGCGGCAAGCAGGGGGTCGTCGATCGTTGTGATGGGCCGTTCACACTCCCCGACGCAGATGTCCACGGGGACGATCCGCCCATCGAGCCCACGTACTCGGTGCGCTTCGACGCGGCTGAGCTGTGGGACCAGGAAGCCGAGCCGGGCGCGACGGTCTCGGTCGGCCTGTGGCAGAGCTACCTCGAGCGAGCGTGATGAACGAGGAAGGCCACCACCATCACCCCACGCCGCCGTCGCCGGTAGAGACCCGCGCCGCCGCGATCGAGGCGCTGCTGACCGAGAAGGGGCTCGTGTCGCCCGAGTTCATCGATTCCATCATCAGCGCTTACGCGAACGACATCGGGCCGACGAACGGCGCCAAGGTCGTAGCGCGGGCATGGGTTGACGGCGAGTACCGGGAGCGGCTGCTCGACGATGGCACCGCCGCGATCGCGGAGCTCGGCTTCGGCGGTCCCGAGGGCGAGCACATGGTCGTCGTCGAGAACACGCCCGACATCCACAACGTCATCGTCTGCACGCTCTGCTCGTGCTACCCCTGGCCGGTGCTGGGGCTGCCGCCCAACTGGTACAAGAGCCCCCCATACCGCTCTCGGATGGTGCGCGAGCCGCGCAATGTACTGTCCGAGATGGGGGTTGAGCTATCCGAGTCGGTCTCGATCCGCGTTTGGGACTCAAGCGCGGAGATCCGCTACCTCGTCCTCCCCGAACGCCCGCAAGGGACCGACGGGATGAGCGAGGAGGATCTGGCCAAACTTGTGACCCGCGACGCGATGATCGGAGTCGCGCGCCTATGAGCGACGGCCTGGTGCGATCGGAGATCGTCGACATGCGCAGTCACGGGGCACTGCCGCGCAGCAACGGCGAGCTGGTCTTCGCCGCACCCTGGGAGGGCCGCGCGCTGGCGATGGCGATCGGCGTCGTGAACGAGTTCGGCCTAACTTGGGATGAGTTCCGGTTGCGCCTCATCGCCGAGATCTCCGCCCATCCCGAACGTCCCTACTACGAGAGCTGGCTCGCGGCACTAGAACGCCTGGTAGTCGACACAGGCGCGGTTTCGGCGGACAAGCTGGCCGGATTCACGGTGTCGCCCAGTGATGTGATCTCGGAGAAGGTCTGAGAAATGCGAGCAGGAAGCGGCGTCCCTGACGACTGCTTCGAGCCAAGAGCGAGCGCGCGCAACGCGCGACGGCAGACGCCCGCTCTGGACGAGCACGAGCACTGACGCGAACCACCCCGGAGACTTCCGCATTGCGGAGCGTAAGCAGGCGTGAGCCTCCCCTCAGCCGAGGCGCTCGTTCGCGCGTCAGCGACAAGCACGTCCCATCCCTGAGCCTCGAGCGTGTCATGCACGAACCGAGCGCCGTTCATCGACTCCACCACCGCACGCACCCGACCCGCGTGCTTCGCGGCGACACGCTCGGTCAAGCGGCACAAGCCGTCCTCATCAAACGGCGCGGCCAAGGGGGCCTCTTTCATCACATTCCTGAGCGGTCGTGAGCTGGGCGCTAGCCTGAGACGCCCGCTTGTCGCGCGAAGGGTAAGCGCGGCGGCCAGCGCGGCCGACGCGAGAGGATGTCGCGACTCGAAGTCGGACGCGGGGTCTTACCGTCCCGCTCGTGTGCGCGGAACTCGTCTAGATAAACAACGCACGTTCCGAGCTATTCGAACTGGTCGCTCACATGAACCGCTCGAAAGGAGTATCGTCATGCTTGAGCTGGCCCTGCGGCCAGCATCCTCAGCCCAAGCCCAAAAGCCACCGACGGCGCGACAGCGCCGGAGGCGGGGAGCGAGGGCCACTGGTTGCGACTGCGGGGCCGGTCCACTACTTCTCGGGCCATCGTCCGCGGCTCGCGGCAGCTTTGCCTCCACGCCTAATCGCTCGCAGGGTTTAGCCCTCTTCCTTCGTGCGACCCCAACCGAGGAACGGAAGGCTGAGGACCATGACGAACATCAAACGCGACGACGCCGCGAGCAGGCGGCGCAAGCTCAACCCCGATAGCGTCGGCCGCCGGCCGTCGCCGACAGTCAACGCCCGACGGCGCCTGAATGCTCCGCGACCGGGTACCGCCCTACGCGCAAGCCAGGTCGGTGGGGGCGATCCCCGCTACGCGTACCTCGATCCCCGCTACGCGTACCTTGCGGATCCGCACGACTAGGAGGACCCCGAGGCGCATCGGAGCATGTCGTCAGGCGACTCCGATCGCCTACCTGTCTCATGAGCATAACTCGAGGACAGCGATGGCATACATCACGATCACCACAGACGAAGGCCTCATGACACTCCGGGAGGGCATAGCGCCCAGCGACATGGAGAGCGAGCTCTTCTGCACACACCTGGTCGAGCGCCTGCGCTGGGCCGTCGAGGACGCCCACGCCGCTCCGTCCCGAGCCCTGCCCCATGGCGACAGCCGCGATCGACCAACCCGGCAGAGCTTCCCGGTCGCGGGAGTGCTGCACAACGGCCGCCGCCCACCACGCGCGCAAGAGCGCGACGTCGACCAGGTGCTTGAGGCCGCCCACGTACACCGACAGCAAGCGTGACCATCGACACATGTCCGCGTCGTCGTAGAGGAGTCGGAGCCTATCGGGGTCGTGTTCAGCCAAGACAGCCAGAGGAGGAGAGACCATGTATGCAAGCGTGCGCCACTACAGGATGAGCGCGGGCTCGATCGATTCGCTCATGCATCGCGTGGACGAGGAGTTCGCGCCCGCCATCAGTCAGGAGCCCGGGTTCGTCGCATACTTCGCGCTCGACACGGGCGATGCAACGGTGGAGACAGTCAGCATCTTCCACGACAACGCGGCCGCCGACGCGTCCAACGAACTTGCTTCTAGCTACGTGCGCGAGAACCTCGGTGAGTTCGAGTTGACGCGTACCGAGGTGAGCGGCGGCGAGGTGTTCATGAGCAGGGTGACAGCCGAGGCGCTCGAGGATGGAGACCGTTGGGCGCACCGAGTTCTCTCACGGCGGCGCGCCTCGTGAGGCCATGAGCGAGCACCTGACAGCCCTGGACGCGACGTTCCTCGAGCTCGAGCAGGCCGACGAGAGCGCGCATATGCACATCGGCGGGGTCCTGGTCTTCGATCCTCTGCCGGACGGCGGGGCGCCCTCGCCCGAGGAGCTGTGCCAGCACCTTGCGGGCCGGCTGGGACAGCTCCCGCGCTACCGGCAGCGCCTGTCGGAGCCGCACACCGGCGGGCTGTCGTGGCCCGAATGGGAGGACGATCCCGCGTTTGACATAGGCAGACACCTCACTCGCGCGGCACTCCCCGCACCGGGAGGTTATGAGGAGCTCCAGGAGTGGGCATCGGGTTTCTTCTCCCAGCGCCTGGATCGTCATCGGCCGCTGTGGGAGATGGCGATGGTCGAGGGGCTCGCCGACGGTCGCTGGGCGCTCGCACACAAGACGCACCACTGCATGGTCGACGGCGTCGGCTCGGTCGACGTCGGCCACCTGATACTCGACGCTACGGCGGACACGGCACCGGCCGCTCCGTCGTCGCCGTCCTCCGCGAGCGGCGGGAGTGGCGGCCCGCGCCTTCGTCTTTCGATGCCAACCGCCCGATGTCCATCGCTCAGCCCACCGCCCCCGGCCCGCTGGCTTCTCTGGCGCACGCGTGGGCGGGGCTGCTGCCGGTTGACACGATCGTCCACACGGCCCAGATGGGAGCCCACGGCATGCTCCACCCGCGTGAGGCGCTGCGCAGCGCGCGAGCGGCGCTCGCGGTGATCGTGAGCGAGGAGCTGCACGCCGCGCCGCGCACGAGCCTCAACGTACCGATCGGCACCCGGCGCCGCTTCGATGTCGTGCGCGTCCCGCTGGCGGACCTGAAGGAGATCAAGAGCTCTCTCGGCGGCACGCTCAACGACGTCGTGCTCACGGTCACCGCGAGCGGGCTGAGAGCGCTGCTTCAGTCCCGCGGCGAGACACTGCCGGCCGGGGGGCTGCGCGCGATGGTCCCGATGAACGTCCGCATCGCGAGTGAGCAGCTCGCGCTCGGAAATCGGATCTCCTCGCTCTTCCTGGAGCTGCCTGTGGCGCAGGCCGATCCGGTACTCAGGTATCACGAAACCGTGGCCCGCTCGGAGTCGCTGAAGTCCGCCGGGCAGCAGGCCGCGGGCACCACCGCCGTGATCGAGATCGCGGGACTGGCGCCACCGGTCATCCACGCCACGATCGCGCAGGCTCTCTACGCGACGCGGCTGTTCAACGTGACCGTCACGAACGTGCCCGGCCCGAAGCAGACGCTGTACGTCTTCGGGGCGCCGCTGCGCGAGGTTCATCCGCTTGTGCCGCTCGCCGCCGAGCACGCCGTCGGCGTGGCCGCGCTGAGCTATGACGGCAACGTGTTCTTCGGTGTGGTCGCCGACCGCGACACCGTGCCGGATCTCGAGGTGTTGCTGAGCGCCGTGGGTGCCTCGGTCCAGGAGCTTCTGTCTGCGGCCCGAGCGGACGGACTGGTGCCCGCGGACGGCGCTCCTCGCGCGCGACGCACCCGCCGGCCACCCGCGCCTCGCACGCTGGATGGCGCGCGCTGATCCCGCCCCACTACAGACTGAAAGGAACACGCTGCTGCCCAAACGATCGGCTGGCGGTACTGAATGCGTGAACGCTCTGGACTTCGTTCGACGCAGTCGCGGGCCCTATGCAGGGGTGGACCTCGTGCCGGTCACGCGGCGCTTGGTCTTGCCGGCCCGTCGATCGTGACCTCTCACGTCGGTGAGCGCCTGCGTGGTGCCGTTTGCTTCGGCCGCTTGCGGCCTCGCCCCGCTCGAAGGGCGCCGCTCGCAGGCGTGTAGATGCTCTCGTGTCCGTCGTCCCAGCGAATCCGATAACGAGGCGAGGGATCGCCTCGGAGTACCTCCTCAACGACACCCGGGCGGGGTCGGCGATCCGTTGACTCGGACTCCGCTACGACGCGCTTGCCGACCTCAAAGGCCATCATCACCCCTCATCGCTCATGCTCACCGGGACCAACCCCGCCGGACGCAAGGTACCACCGCCCGTCGCCCTGCGCGGTCGCGTAGACGGGGCGCCGGTCGCTTGCGTCACCCGCCGTGGCACGAGCGACCGCGCCGGCGAAGATCAGCTCACTTGCCTCTGTTGGCTGTCCGTTTGGTCGAGCTCGTGCAGCGGACGGCCTTGCTCGACTAGGCCGCGCTGGCGCGCGCCACCGCCCCCCGGGCACGCGGGCACGCGGGAACGACCCGCACCGTGCTGCGAATCCGCTGACTGGACCCCGGACCGGGCAGGCACAGTTATTGACAGGCAGCCAGGTGCGACAAACGAGTCTCACAGACACGCCTGCTCGCCGAGCATTGCGAGCGCCAGCCAGCCCCGGCGCCACACTTGCGCAACGGACGGTGGGTGTCGCGAGCGACACCCACGACGAGTTGCGATAGTAAAAGCGGCAAGGCGAGCGCTCCCGTTTTGCCCAGCGTAAGCTGGCGTGTGCCGATCGTCAATCGGTGCTGTCGCAGGTCGTCCCAAGGGAGCGCGTGCGGCTTGAGTCCAGACCCGTCCGCTTCCCGCGCGGAAGAGGAGCACCGGTAGCAGGCTCGGTCCCGGTGCCCTGGCAACGCTGTCGTGCGACGTGCGGCGCGCGGATCGTCACGAGTCCGGGAAGGCGATCTTCTGTGGGCACCCCGGCCGGCCCCGTGGCGGCGAGGCGCTAGAGTTGTCCTATCGGTCGAACGTCTGTTCGGTGCCGCGCGCTTGCGTAGTCGTTGCCTCGCAGCGCCCTCCGTGTTTCGCAGCGCACATAGCCGGAAGGAACACTGATGACGACAGGGACTGTCACGTGGGTTCAACGACGACTAGGGCTTTGGATTCATCACGCCGGATAACCCCGGCAAGAACGCACTCGGAAGGTCCACGACAAGGGATGGACAGACATGGCCTCAAGCGGCAAGAAGAAGACCACGATGGCAAAGCTCACCCGTGAAAGCAGGATTCGCGAGCGTCGGCTGGACAAGCAGGCCAAGAAGGACGCGCGGAGGCAGGCGCGGGCATATCACCCAGACCGGTCCAGCGACACGCTGAGCGCAACGACCGGTGAGTAAGCCAATCGGGGCTGAGCCGATCGAGCTGATCCCCGAGACGTCACCTGCGGAGTGGGTAGTCGCCGACGCACAGGCCATCGGCGCGCCGGCCGCGGTCGCTGAGCACGTCCGTGATTTGGTTCCGCTTTGGTTTCACACCTTCGCGCTTGCGCCGGGGGTCTACACGCCGGGGATCGCACGCGACCATGGCTATCGCCTTGCGGTCCTCGACGCGGATCGCTTTGCGGGGCGCAGCGTGCTTGACGTCGGCGCGTTTGACGGCTTCTACAGCTTCCTCGCGGAGGCTCGCGGTGCGCGGCGCGTTGTAGCGGTCGACAATGAGCAGTACGTCGATTGGGTGCGTGCTCGCTTCGGCGTGACGCTGACGGGTGGTGCCGGCTTCCGCGCGATCGCTGGGCTGGTCGCGTCGCGGGTCGAGTATTGCCGCATGGACGCGCTGGACGTGCGCAAGCTCGGCGAGCGCTTCGACGTTGTGCTGTGCTTCGGGGTCTTGCACCGGGTGACCGACCCGATCGCGTTGCTTCGGGCTCTCGCGGACGTGTTGGAGCCGGGTGGCGAAGTCGTGCTCGAGACCTACGGCTCGCGTTTGGCCGCTGACGCGCCGGCGATCGAGGTTCACGAGCCGGGCGACGTGTACGCGCGCGATGACTTCGTCTACTGGGGCTTCTCCCCGGAGGGTCTGCGGCGACTGGGGCGGATCGTCGGCCTCGATGAGCTAGAGGTCATCGAGGAGCTGGAGATCGACGGCCACCCGCGGATCCTCGCGGTGCTGCGAGCGGCCGGCTGAGGTCAACCTGCGGTGCCGCTCAGGCGGCCAGCGACGTGGCGGCGAGCTCGCGGTGAAGCGCCGCCGGTCGATCGGTTGTGATGGCGTCGACGCCGAGAGCAGCAGCTCGCGCGGCGAGCGTGGCGTCGTTGATCGTCCCAGTAGTGACGCTGAGACCATCAGACCGCAGGCGCTGGACTAGCGCAGGGTGCAGGAGGAAGTGCTCGATGCAGACGCCGCCGACGCCGGCAAGTGCTGCCCATCGTGCGAGCGCGGCGGGCGCGTAGTCGGCCCACGCGATCAGCCGCGTCCGCATCCCCTGGCGCGCGGCCTCCTCGCACGCGGTCGTATGAAAGGAGAGAACCTCCACACGGTCGCGGTCCGCTCGTCCTCCCGCCACGCGGCAGACCGCGGCAGCGGTAGCCCGTGCCAGTCCAGGATCGCCGTGGGCCTTGACCTCAACCTGCACCGGAAGATCACGGGGCGCGCCGTCCAGCAGCTCCTCGAGGAGCATCGGCGTCTCGTTCGTCGGGACGCCGTCGCGGTCGAGCAGGCAGGCACGCCGCAGGTCGCTCCAGACCGTCTGGTGCGCCCAGCCGCGCAACGTCGTAGCGCCGCTCAGCCACGGCTCGTGCAGCAGAACCAGCTGTCCGTCAGCGGTCAGACAGACATCGGTCTCGAGGCCATCAACCGGACCAGCGAGCGTGGCCTGCAGGGCTGCTCGCGAGGAGTCGGGTCCAGGCTCGCGGCCGAGGCGGTGCGCATACAACAAGGGCGGGGTTGCCACGAACCTCAGTGTGGCTGGCTGCTCCCACTCACATGTCGCGCGCCTGTTACCGATCCGTTGTCGTGTCGTGAACACGAAGCCGAGACCGACCGAGCCACGCGACGTGCGCACGGCCCTACTACCGGCCCGACGGTCGTGCTCATCATTTAGTCTTCCTCGTCTGCCTCGTGAGCTCTGCGGCGAGGTCATCTTCGGCTATGGCGACGAGGGCGTCGGTGAGCGCGACGGCTGGGTCGCTGTCTTCGTGGCCGTTGCGGTTGCGCCAGCCGGTGCCGTGGTCGCTGTGCTCGAGGCCGGCGTGCTCCAGCAGGCCGACGGCGATACTTGCCGGGAGGGTGAGCGTAACGTCGCCGCGGATCGCGGGCCGCTCGCTGGTATGCCCGGCCGGCTCCTGGCCGCCCGCGGCGGTCGGCCCGCCGCTGCCGTTGGCGATAGCGACGAGCGCGTCGGTGAGCGCGGCGCGAGGGTCGGCTGTTTGCGAGCCGTCCGGTAGCCGCCAGCAGAAGGCGTCGCCCGGCCCGATCTCTGCGCTGGCTATCAGCTCGGCAGCGACCGAGCTCGTGACGGTAACCGTCACGTCGCGGTGGATCGTTGGTGCAGGATCATTGGTTTCTCTTGCCTTGGTTCGTGTTGAAGGATGTCTTTGTAGTTCTCAGGCTGGTGTGCCGCGGCCGGCGCGGGCGGGCGCGATCTGGCCTATGCGGGTTGTGCTGAGGCCGGTTGCCTTGCGGATGCGCTCGTAGGTCCAGCGGCTGGCGACGGCGCGTGCTACCGCGCGGTTGCGGGCGCGGGTAAGCGCATCCTGCAGGCCGGTGATTGCGGCGCGGATTTCCTCGATCTCCTGGAGGCGCTCATCGGTCAGCGGGAGGACAGTCTCGAGGTCGGCTGCCTGCTCGATGCGTGCTTGTAGTTGGGTGAGGTCAAGGCCGAGGCCCTGGAGGTCGGCGGCGAGTTGATCGGCGCTGGTCATCGAGCGCCGATCGTCTCGGGCTCTTCGCCGAGGAGCGCCTCGCGTGCGCAATCAAAGAGATCATGTCGCCGAAGTCGCGGCTGCCCAGGAAATCCTCGTGACCGCGACCGTTGAACGCCTCGATCTTCGTCGCCAAGAGGTAGTCGGGCCTCGTCGCGAGGATCGTCGCGCCAGACGGCAGCACACGCTTGACGGCGTGTGGGATCGAGGCTCCTTGCCAGCGGTTCTCGAACCCCAGGATCGCCGCGTCTGCCGGCATCGCGTCGAGGATCAGATCGTTGTCCCGGTGACGCCAGCGGCAGATGATGCCGTCCTCTTGGTCCTCCTTGAAACCCAGCGATCGCAACCGCTCCTCGAAAGCGTGGAACGCAGCGCGCGAGGTGACCTCGACTACGACATCGACATCCTTGGTCGGACGCGGAGCTGGCGCTGCGGGATCGGTGATCCAGAGCACGATGCTTGCGCCGCCGAGGAACACGACATCGCTGAGCACTGGCTCCAGCGCCTGGGCGGCACGCTGCAGAAGCTCAACACTCATGCCGCTGCCGCGGAGCGCAGACGCGCACGCAACAGTTCCTCAGCGATGCCGCGCACGCGCGCATCGCCGACCCGGACCCCGTCCGTCAGCGTCAAGAGTTCGGTGAGCGCTGGATCACGACGCGAGATCTCCGGCGCGGAGTCATAAAGGGGCTCGAGTGCGATCCCACGCACGCTCCCCATCGGGTCCGGCCAGACCGGCGGTAGCTCGCCAGAATCGGCCAACTTATCGCGCAGCGGTGGCGCCGCCCATGCCGTCGGGACCCCCCGGGTCTCACCGCCCCGAACCGGCGGAAACATGTACTTCACCGCGTGGACCAAGAGCTCCTCGGCACGACCCGCGTTCACCCGGCGGCGCCTGTCCTCGAGCAGTCCTGCCTGCTCAAGACGCACGAGCGAGCGCTGGATCACGCTACGCGGAACTGCGATCTCCGCCTCAAGCGAGCGAACGGTCCAGGCAGACGAACCAGCCATCAGGCGCAGCAGAACAACGATGTCCTCACCCTTGAGCATTGGCATAGCCTACCATATGTCCCTAGTCCCGGGACCTGGGACAGGGCTTGCTCCAGCTCTGCACGCGCTCTCGTCGTTCGTCTCGTAGTCGGCCTCTCCGCGCATGACGGCACCTTTGCGTGTAGCACGCCGGCCGCCTGGCGCTGATCGCTGGGCCAATGCCAGCGGTGGATCCCCGCCACCTCGCCAAAGGGCGTTGAGCTCGGGCCTGAGTAGGCTCCACTGCTGTCGTCCTCGGTCTCGAACACAACGTCGATCACGCACCCGCGTGCAACGGCATCCTCCAATGCGCTGGCAACATCGCCGAGTGTGTGTGCAGCGAAGCTCACGATCAGGATCCGCTGCTTGGCGCTGCTTAGGAGTTCTTTCAGGGCCGCGGCTGTGAGTCGCTGTGCGCCGCTGCTCCCCGGCCCAGTCCACACCACGCGCGAGCGCGTGGCGTCGCTGCGTTCGCGCAAGACGAGCACGCAAGCCGTTCGAGGTTGCCCGGCGCTCGTCCTTCAGCCGGCCGGCGCCTCACGGATCTGCCCGTCGACGGCCGCGGCGATATCGACGACCGACACAGGCTGCTCGCCGACGCTCTCCACGCGCACGAACACGTTGGCGCGCGTGAACCACACCCGATCGATCGGCTCGCCGGGGGAGCAGAAGCAGGCATCGCCGATCTCCACGCCCGCCTCGGCGCAGCTTGGCAGCCGTGGCAGCATCGAGGTGCCAATGATCCCGAGCAGGCCCTGCTGCGCGTCGAGTGCGCTTGCGCGCACGGCGACGGTCACGGCGACGTGGGAGCCTGGCTGGTCTTGTTCGAGGTGGTCGATGTGGTCGGCCCCGCCGGGGATCGGGCTGCGCTCGCGCAGCCGCGAGTTGGGCAGCGCGTGGGGATCGAGCACGAAGCGGACTGGGGCGGAGGCACGGCCCGCCCAGGCGGCGAAGTCATAGCGCTCCTCGAGGTCGTCTCTGGCGGCGTCGGGCTCCATTGTCATTACACCCCCATCCTCTATACCAGCGAGCGGCGGCCGCTGGCGGTGTACGTTTCGGGCCCCCTGGGCAGGCAGCGTTCGATGCCGGCTGCGTTGTTCGTGGCGAGCCGCTCGCGGTAGGAGGACGCGGCGAACGGCACCGGGATCGGGGTTTTGACGGCGGCTCCAAAGGTCGAGAAGGTCATCGCCACCGGGAGCTGGGCCGTGTGGACGACGCTCGGGTTGGTCCAGTCCCAGGGGTTGGTGCCGCTATCGACCTGTAGGCAGGCGTCGTAGAGCGGGTCGGCGTAGCTCCCGGTACGTGTCCAGGCGACCTCGTGATATGAGAATTCGGGCCCGCCAGGGGGGTCGAACGGATAGCTCCAGACGGTGGAGCCGATCCCGACCATCTTGTTCAGCTTGAAGGGTTCGCTCATGCCGTTGGCGCTGTACATCTGCGAGGCGAACAGGTTGCAGCCGACGGCGTTTGCGAAGGTCGTCACGATCGTGGCGCAGTCGGTGCAGTTGACGGTGTTGCCGTTGCCGCCTTTGCCTGCCAGGAAGCTCAGAAAAGCGCTGCACAGGAACACCCACCCGACGGGCTGCCCGCTCGTGTAGGCGCTCGCCCCGCTTTTCCTGTCGTATTTGAGCCCGAGGTTGCCATAGACGCGCCGGGTCACCGCGGCGGCGGCCGCTTCGGCCGTGGTCGCGCCCTGGGCCCACGTGCACGCCAGATCGAGGACTTCCGTCCAGGGCACCTGGGTGTCGGCCGAAGGGGTGGCCGACTGTTTCCACGGCCCGGTGGGGACGTCGAGCACGACGTAGATGCGGTGGGCGGTGGTCGTGATCGGCTGCCAGTCGCCGGTCGTCTTGTAGAACCAGTTCCAGGTGATGTCGGTGCGGTTCACCCCGCCGGTGGGGAGTGTGTGGTGGGGCAGGCTGAGCGTGACGAAGTCGGGGTCCGATTCACCGTTCTTGAATTTGACCGTGACGGGATCGATCGCGCCGAGCACGCCCCCGCCTTCCGCCTTGATCTGTGCCTGGGTCACGGTCGGGTCGCTGATCAGGAGCTTGGCCTGGATCGTGACGGTCTTGCCTTTGGTCTGGGTGATTGCATACGCGGCGGGTGACTGCTCGGGGTTGGTCTCGCCCTTGACCCACTCGGCGATCGGCACATGCTTGGAGTAGTTGCGGCGGATCGCCAGGGCGTCGGTCGCGGCGGCGGTGGGGTCGTAGTTGAAGCGGATCGAGGCGAGATCGACGCTCGGCAGTTCAGCGCAGCCCTGGGGGCGGCGCTGGGTGTAGATGTAGATGAAGCTCACGGCGGTGGCGACGAGGATGCGATCAGCTCGGCGGCTCCGAGGCCGGGAACGAGTTTGGCGAGGAACTTGGCGAACAGGCGCAAGAGGGCCCAGAAGCCGAGCTCGACGACGAGCGTCACGAGCGTCTTGAGGAAGCCGAGCCACCACAGGGCGCAGGCGAGGGAGAAGATCGTCGCGGCGTTCATGCGCGCCCCGCGGGCCATCAGCGCGACGATCTGCGGGTGGCGCAGGACGCGGGCGATGAAGTCGGTGGCGCGCTGGCTGAGCGTGGCGGAGAGCCCGAACAGCGCGCTGAGCACGCCGGCGACGATGCAGAAGACGAGTTCGACCTTCCACTGCAGGCACGGGTCGAGGTCGGCCAGCGGCGTGCGCATGGCGACGTAGCTGCCCTGCGGGCCGTGGCAGAGCAGCACGTAGTCCTCGCCGACGGTGTGCGAGGTGAGCAGGAAGGGGAGCGAGCGCGGGTTCGTACGCAGCTTCTCGATCGTCTCCTGCCACGCCTCGCGCACGATCTGCTGCGCCTCGGGGCTACCGGCGAACGCGCCCTCGTCCGCGGCTGCGGCGGCAAGCAGGTCGCCTTCGTGATCGCGCAGGAAGTCGCTGAAGTCGAGTCCTTCGACCAGCTCCCTCAGCGCCTCGTCCTCGAGGGCGTCCGGCGGGGGCTTCGCGGCCACGAGCGCCGGGAGCGGCCGGCCCTCCTGCGCCCGGGAGACCTCGGTCGTGAGGTTGGCGCCGTCGAACAACCCGACCGGATCGCGGTCGTGGCGGTTGCGCGCCGGTGAGGTGGTGAAGTCGTAGCTGGCCTCCAGTGCGGGCGCGTCGACAGCGGGCGCAGCCGCCATGTACTGAGTCACTTCGGCCGGGCTCAGGGCCTTGCGCCAGACCTCCACTCGGGAGATGTATCCCTGCAGTGTGGTCGTGCCGGCGGGCTGCCCCTGCCTCGAGGCGGCGCCGATCAACGGACGGCCGGTGAGACGCCCGACCTGGATCGGCCTGCAGACCTTGCTTCCGGCGAGGACCCCGTCGACGTAGAGCGTGAGCCTGGTGCCGTCGAAGGTGGTAGCGACGTTCGCCCATTTCCCGCGCACGATCCCGGTGGTGGCGGTCAGGCTTTCGCCGCCTGTGCTCGGTCCGCGCTGTGAGACCACGCTGAAGCCGGAGCCGGCGGCTTCGAGCAGCAGCGCCATGCCGCTGCCGCCGTCCAGGTCCCCGTTGGAGAAGATCGCCTGCTCGGGCGGGTCGCGGCCCTCGACGTGTACCCAGGCCTGGACGGTGTAGGCGTCGACCTGCCCGCCGCCCGGGTTGACGTGCTCGTCGTTGTGCGGTTCGGCGTAGGCCGTGCTGCCGAGCTCCAGGGCGGGTGTCAGTTCGAGCATTTCCGCGCCCGAGGAGAGCGTGATCGGGAGTTTGCGAGCACCACGATCGACCGGCGGCGCCTGCGTGAAGTCGAACCATGCGGCGATGCTCGCGGGGGCGGGGTCCCGGAACATGTTGGCCTTGACCGCTTCGGCGGTGAGAGCTTCCCTGTAGACGCGCACGCAGGAGAGCTGCGCCTGCAGGTCTTCGCCGATCCGGAACGGGCTGGCGCTCGAGCGCCCGCTGCCGGAGATGCCCTGCACGACGTTGAAGGCGCCGTCGATGTACAGCCGCACCATGCCGTTGGCGTAGGTCGCGCAGACGTGGTGCCATTCGGCCTCTGTCAGCGGCGCCTTCCCGGGGTCGGACTGGACGGGCGGATACCCGGCGATCGCGAGCACGAGGGCGTTGCCCGAGAGCCCGAACGAGATCACGCCTTCCTTGGAGAGCAGCGCCGCGCTCGCGCAGAGGCCGTCGAGGCTGACCCAGGCGTCGAGCGAGAAGGGGACGCTGCCGTCGAGCGCGATCCCGAGGTCGTTCGAGGTCTCGGCATATGAGAGCGCTTCCAGCTGCAGCGCGATGTAGCCGGCGTCGTTCACCGGACCGGCCTTGCCTCAGCTCTCGAAGACGGTCGCGCAGTTGCCGAGGAGCACGAGCACGCCGCCGGACGCGACCTCGGCGATCTCCTCTGGCTCCATCCCGAGCTCCTCCGGTCGGGCGGCATAGATCGCCGCGGGGCTCGATGGCTGGACGCCTACGTAGACGGTGGTTTCGAGTTTGGTCCCGGACGGCCAGGACGAGCCCGTCGGGAGCGTCGCCCAGGTTCTCACGGCGCCGTTGAAGTTGGCGGGGGCCATGCCGGATGCTGTGACGGGTTTCGGGCCGACCGGCCAGCTCGCGTTCACCCCCAGCGCTGCGCATTCGATGCCGAACGTCGTCTGCGGCGGCAGCGCCCCTTTGAGCGTCACCTTGAAGAGGACCGGTTCTTCTTCGTTCTCGGGGTTGGAGAAAGTGTCTATCCGCTCGTAGCTGCGATTGGAGTAGTTCTGCGCCAGTGTCAGGTTGCGCCCACAGACGTTCTGGTTGCTTCGGATCCAGGTGATGAAGTCGGCGTAGGCGGAGAAGGGCGGAGGGATGACCGGGCTGGTGCCCTGGGCCGCGATGCCGATCAGGCAGAAGAGGCTGTTCGAGACGGCGTTGAGCAGGAAGCGTTCGCTCGCGACGGCGATGCCCTGCGGCGCGGTCGAGGGAAGCGCGGCGTAGTTGTTGCCGCCGAGGGTCGGAACGATGTTCTGGCGCCAGACGTTCGTGTTCAGGAACAGCGAGGACGAGGCGCGGTACAGGAACACGTTCCAGTCGCTGAGGGTCTGGGTGCTGAGGTTGCGGGCACGCGCGTACAGGTAGTTGGTGGTGCTGCCCTTCTGCAGCGGTTCGTTCGGGTCCGAGGTGTAGTTCGCGGAGAAGTAGGCCTGCGGCGCGGCCACTTCTGCGTGGCTGATGATGTCCGGGGAGGCATAGGAGTAACCCGGCGAGGGCACGGTGCCGTCGTCATTCAGTGCATCCCGCATCAACATGCCGTTGAAGAAAGGCATCCCCGACCCCCGGACCGCTCTCTGAAAACCTGCATTGCGGACTCTAGAATAATTCCGTGATTCGCGCAACCCCCTCGATTAGGCGATTCGCGCAGTCGCCAGCGACCGGGCACCGCACCGCGCGCCCGCGCCCGGGCGGCGATCGAGCGCCGGGTGCCCTCGGGGCATTCATAGACATGACGTCTCCCATTGTCCAACATATGGGCTCATTTCACATTTACGAGAGACATCGCGTTTAATGGCACGATGGAAAATGGTCACGCGACCCCGGAGGGCCTGACCAGGAAGATCAGGCTGCTCGAGCTGGCCGGTGTGGCCGGGGCGGCGGACGAGCCACTCGACATCGCGAGCCTCGCGCGTGAGCTGGGGGCTTCCTCGCGGGATTTGCGCGCCGCTATCTCGCAACTGGTCGAGACCGGCCTGCTGTTCAGCGGCCTCGACGAGGGCCTGGCGCCGATCGTGTCGCGCGCCGGGAGCCAGTTCGTCGAGCGCGACGGTCGCGTCCCGCGTGAGGTCCTGCGTTTCCTCTCGAGGTTCGTCGACGATCTCCATGGACGCGAGGCGCTGTTGCGCGCGAGCACCGTGCTGGTCGGCGGCTTTCGCGATCAGCTGTTGCAAGGTGTGGCTGTCGAGCATGCGGCGCGGCTGGTGCCCCCCGGCTTCGCCGCGGCGGTGAACGAGGGCCTCGCACTCGACCTCTTCGCTGCGGCCGTGGCCCTGATGGTGAGGCTCTCAGACGAAAGGCCGGCCGGGTGCGTGGCCGAGGAGATAATCGCCGTGGGCCTGCTCGAGGGCGCCGAGGAGTGGCTGGGCGAGCGCTTCGAGCGGGGTGAGCTGACGGCGGCCGAGCAGGCGTCGGCCGCCGAGGAGATGCGCGGGCTCTTCGAGCTGCTCGGGGACGATGACGTGCTCGGGATGTGGGCCAGGCGGGCGCCAGACGACGCCGCCACGGGCGGCCCTGGCCAGCTGAAGCAGCAGATCGGCGTCGCGGACAGGCGCGTCGAGAGCTGGTTCGTGCCCTTCGGCTGGGTAATCCCCGCCGGCTACATCGGCGACTGACGCTCGCCCACCGCCCACCGCCCACCGCCCACCGCCCACCGCTCGTCCCGGTCGCCCGTCGCTCAGCGCTTGGACGCCCTGACGGCCGTGCCGTAGGCGCAGATCTCGGTCCACGTGGTGCCCAGCTCGGAGGTGTCGAAGCGGAAGGCGATGATGGCGTTGGCGCCTTTGGCCTCGGCGGTCTCCACGAGCCGTTCCTGCGCATGTACGCGTCCTTCGGCGAGCATCTTGGTCATTCCCTTGAGCTCGCCTCCCACCAGCGACTTCAACGAGGCTCCGATCTGCGAGCCGACGTTGCGGGCGCGGACGGTCAGCCCGAAGGCCTCGCCCAGCACCTCCTCGATCTCATAGCCGGGCAGATCGTTCATGGTGGTGATGATCATTGGGGCCTCCTCTGTGTGGGTGAGAAGGATCGTTAGCAGACCGACGCCACGCAGAGCCGGTTCCGGCCCGCGGCGGCGGGCCCCGGCGTGGCTGCGCGACGCGTCAGGCCCTGACGGCGCCGCGTGGGCGTCGGGCGGTGCGCCTGACGCGCCGTGCGCTCAGGCGCCGCAGCAGCTCGCGCTCGGCCTCGGCTCCTTTGCGGGTCATGGCTCCGGCGAGGTGCACGCTGTCGCGCTGCACGCTCCAGTAGCCGGTGCGGGTCTGCTCGATTGTCAGCTGCTCGTCTCGGTTCATGCTCGGCCTCCGTCTCGGAAAGAGAGGACAGCATCGACTGTGACGCGCGCATCTCAAGATCCGGTAACAGACCGGTAAACGTGTGGAGAATGTGTGGAAAGTCTCAGGAGCGCGCGCGCCCGGCGCGGGCAAGACCGTCCCTGAGCAGGGCCCGGCCGATGGTGAGGGGATGGTTGACGAGCATCGAGGCGCGACCGGCGAGCGAGCTGGGGTCGTGGGCGATGCCGAGCTGGCGCAGGATGCTGAGCTGGTCGAAGTACACGCGCTCGCACACGATCAGCTCGCCCTCGAAGATGAAGAAGGCGCATACGCGCGTGCGAAAGGCCCTGCCGGTGGGAGGCAGCGAACGCAGCGGGCCGAGGTGGGTGCCGAGCAGGTCGAGCTCGACGACCACGGCGTCCTCGGCGTGACGCAGGGAGATCAGCTCGTTGCGCTGGTCGGGAAAGGCGGTGCGGGTCTCGGCGAAGTAACGGCGCACCTCCTGCTCGCCGTCATAGACGTCGCCCGTGGGGATGATCTCGTAGCGGGGGTGGGCGAAGGTCCCGATGGTGGTGTCGAAGTCGTGGTGGTTCTCGGACTCCATGTGCTCGCGGACCACCGCCTCGCGAAGCTCGCGCAGCTCGCTCGCAGCTGCGCTTGGGGCGGAGTCGGACACACCCGACTTCTACCACTCGCAGCCCTCAGCCGCGCCCGCGTCCCATGCCTCTGCGCAGGCGGTGCACGCGGCGCAACTCCTCGACGGCCTCGTCGAGCCCGCCGAGCGCCTTGGAGGGCCCTTCGCCGAGGAGCAGCTCGGGATCGAGGCGGTGACGGACGAGCTCGCCGGCGATGGCGTCCACGCGCTGGGCGCCGGCTCCGGGACGCGAGCTGACGGCTCGCTCCATCCGCTTGCCGCGGAACAGCAGCCCGACGCCGTCGTCGAGCGCCCAGCCGCCGGGAAGCTCGCCGCTGCGCACGGCGGCCAGCCACACGGGCAGGCGCTCGGGCTCGCCGTCGGCGTGCACGGTGAGCGAGCCCTCGAGCAGCCCCAGTCCGGCGAGCACTTCGGGCGGGCCGCTGGAGCGGGTGACGCCGCCCTGGAACCAGCACATGGCGCCGGCGCTGAGGCCGGCGAGCACGATTCCGGACTGCCAGGCCTCGACGAGCAGCTCATCGAGGCCGTGGGCCTGCCAGATGGCGAGCAGGTTGCGCATGGAGCCGCCGCCGACGTAGACGATGTCCTGCTCCATGACGATGTCCCGCAGGGGACGCCCGATCTCGTGCATGCGAAACAGGGAGACGTGCTCGTGCACGCAGGTGCGGTGGGCGAAGCGGGCTTTGAAGGCGTTGATCTGGTGGGTTGTGTCGCCGGAGGCGGTGGGCAGGAACAGGATCTTCGGCTCGGTGGCTCGCACGAGCGAGAGCACGTAGTCGTCGAGCAGCGGGTTGTTGGGCTCCATCGTGAAGCCGCCGCCGCCCATTGCGAAGATCAGGCGCTCCTCGATCGGAACGACTGCCCGTGGGCTCATGGGCGAACCTGCGAGCTCATGCTGCGACCGGCTCGGCGGTGGCGCGGGTGGGCGTGGGAGAGGAGGTGCCGAGCGCGGGCTGCGGGCGCTCGGCGCGTCCATCCGTGGCGCCGAGGTATGTGACCTCCAGCCGCGTCTCGCGGACCCTCGAGCCCTGCAGCTCGACGCGGTAGGCGCTACCGTCGGGCCGCGAGCTCACGGCCCGCTCGAGGCAGGTGCCCTGGAAGTGCAGCGCCACGCCGTCGTCGGCGGCGTAGCCGCCGCACATGCCGTCGGCGACGGCGCGGTGGTACTCGGCGCGGCGGGCTGGCTCGGCGTTGTAGTGGACGCAGTTGGAATAGGGCAAGAGGCCGAGCCCCCGCACGGGCCGGGGGGCGCCGTGAAAGGCGCTGAGCGCCTGGTCGAACCAGCACAGGGATCCGGCGGAGGGCCCGCACAGGACGATGCCGCGGCGCCAGGCCTTGCGCAGGATCGCGTCCAGCCCGTGGGCGCGCCAGGCGCCGAGCATGCTCAGCACGTTGCCCCCGCCGACGTAGATCAGATCCTGGGAGAGCAGGTGGGTGGCGAGGTCATCCTCGACACCGCCGGTGCCCTGGTCGCGCCGGAACAGGGACACGTGGCTCGCCTCGCAGCCAGGTGAGAAGCGGCGGTAGAACCTCACCACATAGTGGTCCGCGTCTCCCGAGGCGGTCGGCAGGAAGCAGACCCGCGGCCGGGCAGCGTCGACGAGCGAGAGCACGTAGTCGTCCAGCAGGGTGCCGTCCCGCTCCATCGAGAAGCCACCGCCTCCGAGGGCAACGATCTGGGGAGGTCGGGATGACATCGCTCACTTCCCTCGAGTAGTAAAGAGCGGACAACGATTGCCAAGGCTCCCGTACCTCGCGTTTCGCGGATATGGACCGGCGTCCGAGATTCACGCGCGCGGGGATCGACATTCGCCCATATGGACTGCGTGGCGGGGCGATTGTGGCCGCCCGCATAGAGTGTCCGCGGAGATGGAGGAGCACACGTCCGAAATGGCCGACTCGCGCACACGCGCGCACGCGCGCGGGTCAGCCATTTCGATACATGGTGTGGTGAAGCGCTTCGGGGAGATCACGGCGGTCAACGGTCTCGACCTGGAGGTTCCCGCGGGGGTCTGCTTTGGCCTGCTGGGCCCCAACGGGGCGGGCAAGTCGACGACGATGCGCATGTTGACGGCCCAGACGCTGGCGGACGAGGGGAGGATCTCGGTGCTCGGCTATGAGCTGCCGCGCGAATCGAAGCAGTCGCGCCTGGAGATGGGCGTGGTCCCCCAGCTGGACAACCTGGACGTGGAGCTCACGTGCCGCCAGATCCTGACCGTGTTCTCACGCCTCTACCGAGTCCCCCGCGCGGAGCGCCCGGCGGCGGTGAAACGGGCGCTTGAGCTCGCCAACCTCCTCCCGCGAGCGGACACGATCGTGAAGGAGCTCTCGGGGGGAATGCGCCGAAGGCTGCTGGTGGCGCGCGGGCTGATCCACGGCCCGCGCCTGGTGCTGCTGGACGAGCCGACGGTGGGCCTCGACCCGCAGGTGCGCCAGGAGCTGTGGACGTTGATCGACGGCTTGCGGGCGAGCGGGGTGACGGTGCTGATGAGCACCCACTACATCGAGGAGGCGGAGCGCCTGGCGGACACGGTGGCGGTGATGTCGAGCGGGCGGATCATCGCCCAGGGCACGCCGGCTGATCTCGTGCGAGCGCACGCGGGCGAGCAGGTCCTGGAGGTGTATGGGCCGCCGGAGCGCCTGGCCGAGGTGGGCGCGCTGGCGGCGGAGAAGGGCTGGTCGAGCCGGCGCAGCGGGCCGGCCGTGGCGATCATGCGCGCGGAGACCCTCAATGGACAGGCGCCCGAGGGCGTGCGCCGGCCGGCCAACCTCGAGGATGCGTTCGTGGCACTCACGGGGGAGGAGATCGAGTGAGCGCGGCTGCGCGGGAGGCGACCGGGTCGGCGCCGCGCACGCGCCGGGTGGGGCGCCTGGAACCGGCGGCGCTGGCGGGGGTGATGAGCCGTGACGTGGCGATCTTCGGGCGCTACTGGAAGGCGACGACGTTCTCCTCGATCGTGCAGCCGACGATCTACCTGCTGGCCTTCGGCCTGGGCTTCGGAACGCTCGTCAAGCAGATCGGGCACATCAAGACGGTGCAGTACATCGGAACGGGCACGGTGGCCACGGCGGTGCTGTTCTCCTCGGCCTTTCCGGGGATGTTCAACACGTTCATCCGCTGGCAGTTCCAGCGCACCTACGACGCGATGCTGGCGGCGCCGGTGGACGTGGAGGAGCTGATCACGGCGGAGGTGCTGTGGATCTCGCTGCGGGCGGGGGTGTATGGGATGGCGCCGCTGCTGGTGGCGCTCGCGTTCGGCCTGCAACCGGAATGGGGGATGCTGCTGGTGCCGTTCATCGGCTTCGTGACGGGCTTCGGCTTCGCGGCCTTCGGGGTGACGATCGCGGCGGTGGCCAAGACGATTGACAACTTCAACTACATAACGAGCGCGGTGCTGACGCCGATGTTCCTGGTGGCGGGGACGTTCTTCCCGGTCTCGGCGCTGCCGGAGGGCGTGCGCCAGGTGGCGCAGGTGAACCCGCTGTATCACTGCGTGCAGCTGGTCCGGGACGCCTCCCTGGGCGGCCTGGGCACGGCCGACCTCGGGCACGCGGCGGTACTGACCGCCTTCGCGCTGCTCATGTGGCGCCTGGCGATCTCCCAGCTCGGCAGGCGCCTGATCGACTGAGGGCTTATCCAACTTTAGGTTGCTCACACGCTGGTCCTACACGCAGCGCTGATCCTCCCCCCATGAGCTATTCATGGGAGACAAGTTCGGCCGCGTCCTCTCGAGCGTCTGCGGCGCCGGTCACGACAGGAGCAGGTGCTGCGTGGGATTGGCGCGCCCGCGCCAGGGCCCTGGCAGCGCGGGCTCCACGACCGGAGCTGTTCGGCCTGTTGGTGGCGGCGGGGATCCTGAACCTGTGGGCGCTCAGCAGCAACGGCTGGGCGAATGAGTACTACAGCGCGGCGGTGCGCTCGATGAGCTCGAGCTGGCACAACTTCCTCTATGCCTCGCTCGACCCGAGCGGGGTGATGACGGTGGACAAGCCCCCGCTTGGGCTGTGGGTGCAGGCCCTGTCGGTGCGGGTCTTCGGCTACCACCCGCTGAGCATGCTCGTCCCCGAGGCGCTGATGGGGGTGGCGAGCGTGGCCCTGCTCTATGACCTGGTGCGCCGCCGCTTCGGGCGCCTCGGCGGCTTCGTGGCGGGCCTGGCGTTGGCGGTGACGCCGATCACGGTGGCGGTGTCGCGCCACAACAACCCGGATGCGCTGCTGGTGCTCTGCTGCGTGGCGGCGCTGTGGTGCGCGGTGCGGGCGCTAGAGGACGGCCGCACCCGCTGGCTGGTGGCGGCGGGCGTGCTCGTGGGCCTTGGCTTCGAGACGAAGATGGGCGTGGCGCTCACGGTGGTCCCGGGCATCGCGGCGGCGTGGCTTTGGGTCTCGCCTGCCGGCCGCGGCAGGCTGCATGCGCTGCGCCAGCTCTTGGCGGGCGGCGCGGCGATGGTGATGGTGGGCGGGGCATGGCCGGCGCTCGTGCAGCTCACGCCGGCGGCGGATCGCCCCTGGATCTCGGGCACGAGCGACAACAGCATCTTCTCGTTGATGTTCGAATACAACGGCCTCGGTCGCGTGGACGGTCAGACGGGCGGCCCGGGCGCCGCCGCTGGCGGCCCGGGGGGCGCGAACAGCCTGTTCGGCGGCTCCACGGGCCCCCTGCGCCTGCTCAACTCGGCGCTGGGCGGCCAGGCGGGCTGGCTTCTGGGCTTCGCGCTGGTGGGCGGCCTGGGCATCCTGATCGCGAGCCGGTTGCGCCGCGCGGATGGGCGCAGCGGCTGGCTGGTGGCGGTGGGCGGCGCCTTCCTGACCACGGCGGTCCTGTTCAGCGCAGCCAGCGGGATCTTCCACCCCTACTACGTCTCGCTGCTGGCCCCGTTCGCGGCGGCGCTCGTGGGCGCGGGCGCGGCGCAGCTGCTCGACGGCGGCCTGCGGGCGCGGATCGTGGCGCCGCTGGCGGTGGCGGCGGGGGTGGCGTGCGAGCTGATCGTGCGCGGGGACTATCCCGGCCAGCTCGAATGGCTGCCGCCGGTGCTGATCGTCGTGGGCGTGCTGGCGGCGCTCGCGCTGATCGCCTTCGGCGCCCGGATCGTGCGCATGGCGGCGCTGGGCGGCGTGCTGGCGGCGCTGCTGATCGCCCCGACGGTGTGGGCCTTCGACACGCTGGGCCATGCGACCAGCGGCACCTTCCCGGCGGGCGGCCCGGCCTCGGCGGAGACGATGGGCGGTCCGGGGGGCGGCTTCGGCGCCGCCGGGCGCGGCCTGGGCGCTCGCTTCGGAGCGGGCGCAGGCGCGAGCACGGGTGGCGTCCAGCTGTTCGGCCCGGGCGGAGCGAGCTCGGGTCGTGGCACGGGCTCCTCGGGCGCGCCGGAAGGCGCCGGCGCACCCCCGGCAGGTGCGGGCGGCTTCCCGGGAGCCGGCCAGGGCTCCCCCCCGACAGGCGCGGGCGGCGCGTTCGGCGGCGACGCCTCCCTGACGAGCGTTCTCGCCTACGTGGCCAAGCACGGTGGCGGCACGGTGGCGGTGTCGAGCCAGTCGAGTGCGGCGTCGGCGATCATCGCCAGCAACGCCAAGGTGGCGGGGATCGGCGGGTTCTCGGGCCGGGAGAGCGATGTGAGCGCCTCGTGGCTTTCGCAGGAGGTGCGCGCGGGCAAGATCCGCTGGGTGGTGGGCGAAGCGAGCGCGCAGGGTGGCGGCTTCGGCGGGCGCCTGCCGGGCGACACCCGCACCGGCTCCAGGACGGCGATGAGCGCGGTTGAGACGGCCTGCAGGAAGCTGACGCTCACCTCCACGACCTCCAAAGCGGGCGCTTCGCTCGGAGGAGCGTCCTCTTCGACGAGCACCCTCTACGACTGCCAGGGTCGCTCGGCGCAGCTCGCCAAGGCGTAGAGCGCGAGAATCAGCCCGTGAGGATCCTGGTGGTGGACGACGACCGCGCGGTGCGCGAAGCCCTCAGGCGCACGCTGGCGCTGGCGGGCTATGAGGTCCAGCTGGCGGAGGACGGGGAGCAGGCGCTCGAGCTGATCGTCCAGTCGATGCCGGATGCGGTGGTCCTGGACGTGGGACTGCCGGGGATCGACGGCCTGGAGGTGTGCAGGCGGGTGCGCCGCCTTGGCAGCCGCGTGCCGATCCTGATCCTGACGGCGCGCGACCAGGTGGAGGACCGCATCGACGGCCTGGACGAGGGCGCGGACGACTACATGATCAAGCCGTTCGACGTGGGCGAGCTGAAGGCGCGGCTGCGGGCGCTGCTGCGCCGGGCCAACCCGGAGGCGGAGGAGGGCGCCCTGACATTCGCGGAGCTGCGCCTGGACCCATCGCGCCACGGGGCGCAGGTGGGGGAGAGCTTCGTAGAGCTGACGCGCACCGAGTACCAGCTGCTGGAGATGCTGATGCTCAACCCCCGGCAGGTGCTCTCGCACAGCCTGATCTATGACCGGGTGTGGGGCTATGACTTCGGCCCCAGCTCGAACGCGCTGCGCGTGTATGTGGGCTACCTGCGCCGAAAGCTCGAGGAAGCGGGAGCGCGGGATCTGATCCACACGGTCCGGGGCGTGGGCTACGCGCTGCGAGAGCCGTGAGCAGGCCATCGAGACCGGGCCGCCGGCGATGACGCTTCGCTCGCGCATAGCGGCGGTGGCGAGCGTTTCGGTGGCGCTGGCGGTGCTGGCGGCGGCGATCGGACTGTATGTGGCCGTGCGCTCGGATCTGCGCGGGGAAATAGACAGCGCGCTGCGCGCGCGTGCGGAGGCTTTTCCGTTCATGCGCGAACCCGGTGCGACGAGAGCCGGCGCGGGGAGCCCCGGCTACCCGGGCGGCGGAAGGGGTGCGGGCGGCGCAACGGAAGCCGGCAGCGGCTCGGGACCGGCGGCAGACGGCGACGGCGGCCCGGGCGGCTTTCCCGGGCACATCCAGCCGGCGCCCTTCGGGGCGGCGTCGGGCTACGTGCAGTTCATCTCGCCCCAGGGCACGGTGTTCGTGCCCGGCGGGCAGGGCTCCTCGCCGACGCGGATCGCGGTCACGGCGCAGGACCGGGCGATTGCGTCGCGGGGAAGCGGGAGCAGCCTCACGGAACGATCGGTGAAGGGAACGAGCCTGCGCGTGCTGACGGAGGGCGCGAGCGGCGGCGGGGCGCTGATGATCGCAAGGCCGCTGACGGAGGTGAACCATGAGCTGAGCAGGCTGCTGCTGATCCTGGCGCTGATCGGCGTGGGTGGGATCGTGCTGGCGGCGCTGCTGGGAACGCTTGTGGCGCGCACGGCGCTGGCGCCGATCGGGCGCTTCACCAGGCGCACGGAGACGCTGACGGGCAACCTCGACCTGTCCCAGCGCCTGGAGGTCAAGGGTCGCGACGAGCTGGCGCGGCTGGCCGAGAGCTTCAACGCGACGCTCGACGCGCTGGAGAGCTCGATCCAGGCCCAGCGGCACCTGATCGCGGACGCCAGCCACGAGCTGCGCACCCCGATCTCCTCGCTGCGGGCCAACATCCAGATCCTGGGCGAGGCGGATCGACTGGGAGCCGAGGAGCTGGCGGGCCTGCGCCGTGACATCGTGGACGAGCTGGACGAGCTGACGGCGCTGGTGGGAGACGTGCTCGAGCTCGCGCGCGGCGCGACACCGGCGGCGGTGAGCGACGACGTGCGCCTGGACGAGGTGGTCGAGGCAGCGGTCGAGCGGGCCAGGCGGCGCAGCGATCTGCGCTTCGAGGTGAGCGTGGAGCCGACGATGGTGAGCGGGCAGGGCGACAGGATCGGCCGGGCGGTGTCCAACCTGATGGACAACGCCCGCAAGTGGAGCCCGGACGGCGCAACGGTGGAGGTAGCCCTGGAGGACGGGGTCCTGTCGGTGCGCGACCACGGGCCGGGCTTCGCGGAGGCCGACCTGCCGTTCGTGTTCGACCGCTTCTACCGGGCACAGGACGCGCGCAAGCTCTCAGGCTCGGGCCTGGGCCTCGCGATCGTGCGCCAGGCGGCCGAGTCCTGTGGGGGCTTCGTCGAGGCGCAGAACGCCCCTGGCGGCGGCGCGTTGCTGCGGGTGGGCTTCGGGGAGCCGCTGGAGCTCGGCGCGGACGGATCCTGAGGGACTCGGCGCGTACGCGCACATCCGTTGGGATCACGTACATCCGTTGGGATCAAGCCCCCGTTTGGTGCATCGTGCTAGACCGAGAAGACCTCATTCCGCGGTTGGAGGACATTCGTCAGGACCGTGTAATAAGGAATGTCGAAGTCCCGCAACTTTCGGGACTAGAGGGAGTCCAGAGGGGTAGTTGGCCAGGTGTTCGGTTCTATAGGGAGGTTGGCATGAGGGTCCACGTTCGGTTTTCGCTGCTCGCGCTGCTCGTAGGCGCCATCGTTTTCGTGTCGGCGCCCGCTGCCGCGCAGGCCGCGTTCGGCGTGGAAAAATTCTTCGCCGCGAACTGCAAGGTCGCAACTTGCGAACCAGGCAACGTGACCACGACGGGCTACACGCAGGCGGCGGGCCCTCCTCCCGCAGGCATCACCGACTTCACGATCAACCACAAAATCATCCAGACGTTCCCCGAAACGGCCGAAGCGCCCGAAGGCAACGTCTCGACGGTCAAAGTCGACGTCGCCCCCGGTGTCTCGACGAACCCCGAGGCCGTGACGAAGTGCTCAGAAGAACACTTCGACAACGGGGCGGAACTGGAACCAGTCCCCGGCGTGAAGGCCTTCAAAGTGCCCAACTGTGCGGGCAGCGAGATCGGCGAAAACATCGTCCACGTGGTGGTTGAAGTCGCTCCTGGCGTCTACAAAAACTACGTATTCAAAGGCATCGTCTACAACCTCGAACAGCCGGAAGGGTTTTCCTCGTACTTCGGGGTTGCGCTCGACCTGGAACCGCTCCTTGGGGGACCGCTCTACTCCCACATCTTCATCAAAGGCAGCGTGGAATGGGCGAGTGACTACCACGACATCTTCACGATCGAAAACGTCACGCCCGGGCTGATCGAGTCCCGCCTGATCTTCAACGGCGAAGCGGGGAACACCGGAAAAGGCAGCTTCCTGGTCAACCCGAGCAACTGCAAGGGGCCTGGGCCGCAGACGACGACCGGCCTGAAAGTGACCTCCTACGAAGGCGGATCGGGCTCGACCTCCTACGAAGCCCCGCTGGGGACCGAAGGCTGCAAGGGCGAAGCGCCTTTCGAAGCCGTGCCGTTCGAACCTGGGTTCAAAGTGGCCGCGGGCAACACGAAGCTGGATCAACCGAACGGGCTGACCGCCGAACTGAGCCTGCCCCACCCTGAAGAATCCGAAGAAATCGACTCCTCTCAGCTGAACACCGCGAAGTTCATCCTGCCCGAAGGGCTGACTCTCAACCCCTCGGCGGCCAACGGCCTTGAAGCCTGCACCAAGGTGCAGAGCAGGATCGAAACGCGCGTTCTCGGATTCGGGTGTCCTGCCGCATCGAAGCTCGGCGAAGTCAAACTCGAAGTGCCGGGTCTCCCCCCGGGATCGCTCACGGGATCCGTGTACCTCGGCGGGCCGCCGTCTGGCACGATCACCGCGCCCCCCTACACGGTCTACGTGGATGCAGAGTCGGCCCACTACGGAATCGCCGTGCGCGTTGAAGGGTCAGTCGAACCCAACCCGGCGACCGGCCAGCTCGTGGCCACGTTCGTCAAGAATCCGGAACAGCCGTTCACGAAGCTCACCATCAACTTCCGCAATGATGCCCTTGGGTCGTTGGCCAACTCGCTCACATGCGGGACGGCGACGGCCAAGGCGGTCCTGACCCCGTTCACGGGAACGGCCGCGACGGAACCAGCGAGCAGCTTCACCGTCGACGGGAACGGCTCCGGGGGCGCGTGCGCCTCGCCGGTCCCGTTCGCTCCAGTGCAGGGTGTCGCACCCCTGACAGGCAACGCCGGCGCCGCGACGGCTTTCACCGTCAACCTGGAACGGCAGGACGGCGAACAGTATCTCTCGCACGTGAGCACGACGCTCCCTTCGGGGCTCGTCGGTGCCATCCCCAAGGTGGCGCAGTGCAGCGAAGCGCTGGCAAACGTAGGCAATTGTGAACCGGCGAGTGCCATCGGGACGGCGAACGTGACGGCCGGGTCCGGATCCAAACCGCTCTTCCTCAAGGGCACCGCCTATCTCACAGGCCCGTACAACGGCGCTCCGTACGGGATGGAGATCGAGGTGCCCGTGGTGGCCGGTCCGTTCAACCTCGGGCCGGCGGTCACGCGGCTTGGCATCTACATCGACCAGACGACGGGTCAGGTGACCACAGCCGGCTATCTGCCCTCGATCGTCTACGGCGGCGTGCCCACGCGCCTGAAACAGGCGAGCGTGACGATCAACCGGCCGGGCTTCCTGACCAACCCGACCAACTGTCAGGCCGAGGCCATCGAATCGACGGTCACGGGCTCGTTGGGCGGGAGCGCGAAGCTGTCGACGCCATTCCAGGCGGCCAACTGCAACTCGCTCAAGTTCAAACCGTCGTTCAAGGCCACGACCAGCGGCAAGACGTCGAAGAAGTACGGCGCGAGCATTGAAACCACGATCAACCAGCCGGCCGGCCAGGCGAACATCAAGTCCGTCACGGTCCAGCTGCCCAAGCAGCTGCCCTCGCGTCTGACCACGCTTCAGAAAGCGTGCCCGCAGGCCACCTTCCAAGCCAACCCGCTGACGTGTCCGGTGGGATCGCTGGTGGGAGGCGCGCGGGCCAACACGCCGACGCTGCCGGGCAAACTGTCCGGACCGGCCTACCTGGTGTCCCACGCCGGAGCGGCCTTCCCGGATCTCGACCTCGTCCTGCAGGCCAACGGCGTGCGGGTGATCCTGGTCGGGAACACGGACATCAAAAACGGCATCACCACGACCAAATTCGCGTCCACCCCGGACGTGCCCGTGTCGAGCATCACGGTGAACCTGCCGCTCGGTGAACACTCGGCGCTGGCCGCCTTCGGCAACATGTGCACCCAGCCGCTGATCATGCCCACCACGATGGTCGCCCAGAACGGCCTGACCATCAAACAGAACACCAGGATCAACCCGGTCGGCTGCGGCGTGCAGATCGTCGGGCACAAGGTGATCGGCAACACCGCATACATCACCGTTGCGGCTCCCGCCGCCGGCCGTATAAGTGGCAGCGGGCCGAGCCTGGCCACCGTCTACCGTCACCTCGGATCGGCCACGCAGGCGACCACGCTGAAGGTGCCGCTCTCCAGGGGCGGACAGAGGCGGGGCCGTCCCTTCCGGGTCCGCCTGCGCGTCGGCTACGTGCCCACGCAGCGCAGGCGCGGCAACTCGGCGGCGACGGTGACCGTCACCTTCGGCTGACCCTCTCATCTCGGCGCGTGGGGGGCGGGCCCGGCCCGCCCCCCATGTACGCCGGGCCCTCTGCCGGGCCCTCACGAATCCGTCCGCGACGAGCTCCACGGTCGTGGTGGGCCGGATCGGTCTCGCAAGCGGCCTCGCTATGCCCTAGATTGAAGGCATGAATGTCGTGCCAGGTACGGATACCTCGGCGTCGTATATGGGCGTGGACCGCCTGCTGGCCGGCATCCGCCGCCTGACGGCGCTCACCGACGCGGCAACCGACCCCGAGGCCATCTACCGCGCGCTGGCCCGCGAGCTGCTGGCGGTCCCCGGCGCCGAGGAGGTGCACATCCATCACGTGGGTGCGCCCGGCGACGAGGACGATCTGGTCGCCGTCTACATGTTCTCCGCAGAGGGTCGGGTGAGCTATCTGGTGCCGCGATCGGAGCGCCCGCCGGGTGTCAGCTGGGTCGCGAGCACGCGTCGCAGCTTCCTCGCGGCCGACGCAGACGAGTTCGCCGCGAGCGTCCCCAGGCTGACGGCCACCGGAGAGGTGAGCTGCGCGCTGCTGCTGCCACTGGCCGAGCGGGGAGAGGTCGAGGCGGTCGTGATGCTCGTGCGGCGTGTTTCCGAGGTGTTCGCTCCGTCGGCGGTCGAGCTGGCCACCGCGCTCGTGGAGCAGGCCGGCACCGCGCTCGCGTTGGTGCGCGCCCGCGCGGAGGCCGGCACGGACGCGGTCACCGGGTGCATGAACCATCGGGCGATGCGCCGGCGCCTGGACGAGGAGATCGGTCGCGCGATGCGCACCGGGGGGCCGCTGTCGTGCATGCTGATCGACCTCGACGACTTCAAGCTCGTCAACGACCAGCACGGGCATCAGGCGGGCGATGCGATGTTGCGCGCCGTGGTGCAGGCGCTCGTGGGCGAGTTTCGGGCGTTCGACCGCGTGGCGCGCTACGGGGGCGACGAGTTCGTGGTGATCCTGCCGAACGCCGAACGCGACAGCGCGGCCGCGGCCGCGGGCCGCGCGCTGGAACGACTGCACGAGCTGCCGTCCGTCGAGGGCGCCGTGCGCGGGGTCTCGGCATCGATCGGCGTGGCTCAGTGGCAGTCGCCGATGAGCACCGACGATCTGCTCGAGGCCTGCGACGAAGCGCTCCTGCGCTCCAAGCGCCAGGGCAAGGGGCGTGTTACGCAGGCCTCCGAGCCGGTCCGTTAGCCCGGGCCGCCGACACGCGCCCGGCCCCGGATAGCGGGGCGGACTCTGCGAGACTGCCCGCAGTCCCTGTAGACCTGCAGACCGCCAGGAGATGCACACATGTCGGAGAACAGCTTTGGCGCCAAGGACACGCTCGAGGTCGGTGCTCGCAGGCATGAGATATTCCGTCTGGAGGCACTGCAGCAGCGCTTCGACGTGGCGCGGCTTCCCTTCTCGCTGAAGATCCTGCTGGAGAACCTGCTCCGCACCGAGGGCAACGGATCGGTCACCGCAGAGGACATCGAAGCGCTGGCCGGCTGGGACGCCAAGGCCGAGCCCAGCAAGGAGATCGCCTTCAGCCCAGCCCGCGTCCTGATGCAGGACTTCACCGGCGTGCCGGCCGTGGTTGACCTTGCAGCCATGCGCGACGCGATGGCCGAGATGGGCGGCGACCCGGCCAGGATCAACCCGCTCGCCCCGGCCGAGCTCGTGATCGACCACTCCGTCCAGGTCGACGCGTTCGGCACGCGTGCAGCGTTCAGCTTCAATGCCGAGCGCGAGTTCGAGCGCAACCAGGAGCGCTACGCCTTCCTGCGCTGGGGCCAGGGCGCCTTCGACGACTTCTCGGTCGTCCCGCCCGACACCGGCATCGTGCACCAGGTCAACCTCGAGTATCTGGCGCGTGTGGTCTTTCCCAACGAGAAGACCGGCCAGGCCTACCCCGACACGCTCGTGGGCACCGATTCGCACACCACGATGGTCAACGGGCTCGGGGTGCTCGGCTGGGGCGTGGGCGGGATCGAGGCCGAGGCGGCAATGCTCGGCCAGCCGATGTCCATGCTCATACCCCAGGTGCTCGGCGTGCAGCTGCACGGCGAGCTCCCCGAGGGCACCACCGCGACCGACCTCGTCCTGACCGTCACGCAGATGCTGCGGGCGCGGGGGGTGGTGGGGATGTTCGTCGAGTTCTACGGCGCCGGCGTGGCCGCGCTGCCGATCGCCGATCGCGCCACGATCGGCAACATGTCGCCCGAGTTCGGCTCCACCTGCGCGATCTTCCCGATCGACGCACAGACCTTGACCTATCTCGAGCTCTCCGGCCGCTCCTCCGAGCAGATAGCGCTGGTCGAGGCCTACGCCAGGGAACAGGGCCTGTGGCATGACCAGGACTCCGAGCAGCCCACCTTCTCGGACACGATCGAGCTCGACCTCGGGACGGTCGAGCCGAGCCTGGCCGGCCCCAAGCGTCCACAGGACAGGGTCTCCCTCAACGGCGCCCAGGATGCGTTCAGGCACGCGCTGCGCGACTACGTGCCGAGCGACGGCGAGCAGCTCGATGCCCACGACGAGGCCATCGCCGAGTCCTACCCCGCCTCCGATCCGCCCGCCAACGGCGTGCCGGGACACAAGGCGCCGCAGGCGGCTCCCGAGCTCGCGCACAGCGCTCACGCGACGCTCACGCGGGCTCATGCCGCCGCCGCGGTGACCCTCGATGGAGAGAGCTTCGAGCTCGACCACGGGCACGTGGTGATCGCGGCCATCACCAGCTGCACCAACACCTCGAACCCCTCAGTGATGATCGGCGCGGGCATCCTCGCCCGCAACGCGCTCGCGCGCGGCCTGCGCTCCAAGCCGTGGGTCAAGACCTCGCTCGCGCCGGGCTCCAAGGTGGTGACCGAGTATCTCGACCGCGCCGGGCTGACCGAGCCGCTGGAGGCGCTCGGCTTCAACCTCGTGGGCTACGGCTGCACCACCTGCATCGGCAACTCCGGCCCGCTGCCCGAGCCGGTCTCGGCGGCCGTCAACGAGGCCGATCTGGCCGTCGTCTCAGTGCTCTCGGGCAACCGCAACTTCGAGGGCCGCATCAACCCAGACGTCAAGATGAACTACCTGGCCTCGCCGCCGCTGTGCGTCGCCTACGCCCTCGCCGGGACGATGGACATCGACATCGTCGACGATCCTCTCGGTCAGGACGAGGAGGGCAACGACGTGTTCCTCAGGGACATCTGGCCCTCCGAGCACGAGGTTGCCCAGACGATCGGCGAGGCGGTGCGCGCCGACATGTTCCGGCGCAGCTACGGCGAGGTGTTCGAGGGCGATGAGCGCTGGAACGGCCTGGAGGTCCCCGAGGGCGAGCGCTTCGCCTGGGACGCCCACTCCACCTATGTACGCCTGCCGCCCTACTTCCAGGGGATGCCGGCCGAGCCCGCTGAGGTACGGGATGTGAAGGACGCGCGCGTGCTGGCGCTGCTCGGCGACAGCGTGACCACCGACCACATCTCCCCGGCCGGCTCGATCAAGCGCGACGGCCCGGCCGGCGCCTACCTGCAGGAGCAGGGGGTGGAGCCGCGGGACTTCAACTCCTACGGCTCGCGTCGCGGAAACCACGAGGTGATGATGCGCGGGACCTTCGCCAACATCCGCCTGCGCAACCTGATCGGTGGCGGCGAGCAGCTGCCAGAAGGCGGCTTCACGCGCTACCTGGGCGGCGACTCCGCCGAGCAGATGTCGATCTATGACGCGGCCATGCGCTACATCGGCGAGGGCACCGAGCTGGTGGTGCTCGCCGGGCGCGAGTACGGCTCCGGCTCATCACGCGACTGGGCGGCCAAGGGCACCAAGCTGCTGGGGGTCAAGGCGGTGATCGCACAGAGCTTCGAGCGCATCCACCGCTCGAACCTCGTGGGAATGGGCGTGCTGCCGTTGCAGTTCCCCGACGGCGAGAGCGCCGCTTCGCTCGGGCTGAGCGGCGAGGAGACCTACTCGATCACGGGCCTGGCCGAGGGCATGGCCGACGGGGGCGCCCCGCCGCGCGAGGTGCACGTGGCGGCCACGCGCCGCGGGGGCGAGGTGGTCGAGCTCGACGCGCGCGTGCGCATCGACACGCCGCGCGAGGCCGAGTACTTCCGCCACGGGGGCATCCTCTCCTACGTCCTGCGAGCGCTGCTCGCCCGATGAGCCAGCCCAAGCGCAAACCCGCCGGCAAAGCCGCCGGCAAACCCGCTCGCGCGAAGGGCGGCGAGGGCGCGACGCCGGTTCTGCTCGAGCTGCTCGCCGCGCGTGGGCCCTCCGGCTACGAGCAGGCACCCGCGGCCGTGTGGCGCGAGGCGGCCGGCGCCTTCGCCCAGGTCAGCACCGACCTGGTCGGCACCCCGCTGGCGCTGATCGCACCGGCCCACGGCTATGAGAGCGGGCGCCGTCGTCTGCTGGTCATGGGCCACATCGACGAGATCGGGCTGATCGTCACCCACATCGACGACGAGGGCTTTCTGTGGTTCCGCGACGTCGGCGGCTGGGACGCGCAGATCCTCGTGGGCCAGCGTCTCGTCATCGACACCGCCGGCGGTCCCGTGCGCGGCGTGCTCGGCAAGAAGCCCATCCACCTCCTGCGCGAGGAGGAGCGCAAGAAGCTTCCGAGCCTGCGCGAGATGCACATCGACATCGGCGCCCGCGACGGCGAGCAGGCGCGCGAGATGGTGCGAATCGGGGACGTGGCGGTGATCGACGCCGAGCCGCTGGAGCTGCCCAACGGGAGGTTGGCATCGCGCGCCCTGGACAACCGCCTCGGGTCCTTCGTGGCCCTCGAGGCGGCACGGCTCGTGGCCGAGGCCGGGGGCGCGCAGTGGGAGATAGCGGCTGTCGCCGCCGTCCAGGAGGAGACCACCTTCGGCGGCTCGCGCACGAGCGCCTTCGCGCTCGAGCCCGACGCGGCCATCGTCATCGACGTCACCCACGCGACCGACGCACCCGGGATCGACGTCAAGGAGGCCGGCAAGCACGAGCTGGGCTCGGGCCCGGTCATCAGCCGCGGCTCAACCCTCAACAACGGGGTCTTCGAGCTGTTGCACGCGGCGGGCGAGGCCGAGAAGATCCCCTTCACCGTGGAGGCCAGCGGTCGCGCCACCGGGACCGACGCCGACGCCGTCCACGTCAGTCGCGCAGGCGTGCCCACGGGCCTCGTGTCGATCCCGATCCGCTACATGCACTCTCCGGTCGAGCTCGTCCAGCTCGACGACGTCCATGCCTGTGCGCGGCTGATCGCCGCGGCGGCCCTGCGCCTGCAGCGCGGCACGTCCTTCGCGCGCTAGGCGCTCGCGAGCTCGCTGAATGGCTTGATCTTGTAGGCCTCGCCGGGGCATCCGCCGAGGACGAGCACCGACAGGCCCTCCGGGCCGGAGTAGACCTTGCGCTTGGCCTCCGCGCCGATGCGAACGAGGACGTTCTCCTCGAGATCCACGCGCTCGCCTTCGACATCGATCCACCCGGAGCCGCTGAGGGCCAGGTAGACCTCCTCCTGGCCATCGGCCACGTGGTCGTGCTCCGGGTAGTCGCTGCTGCCGGCTGGGAGGCGGATCACCTGGATGCCGAAGGAGCTCACGCCCAGCTCGGCGCGCGCCTTGACGAACCCGCCGCCATAGGCGGCCTCCATCTCGTCCAGCCTCTTGGCCGTGTAGTCGGGCATTCGCCTGTCAGCCTAACCGGTCTTCTGGGGCAACAGCAACCCGAGCTGACGCGACTGGGCGAGCACCGTTCCGTCGGCGGCCCAGATCACGCCGTCCTCCTCGAAGAACCCTTCGTAGATCACGCCGCCCCTGATCCGAGCCAGGCACAGCTCGTTGGGATCTGGATCCGCCACCCGCGGCATGGCGGTGCGGAAGTGGACGGTCAGGTCGATCGTTGGCGCCGGGTTGGGCTCGGCCGTGAGCATGAAGGGCGCCGGGATCAGGGCGTCGCTGAAGAACGCCAGGGCGAGCGCGTCGATCGGCCGCGGCTCGGCCAGGCCGAGCCAGCCGCCCAGCTCCATGCGCTGCTGTGAGCCGGCGAACGGCATGCCGCCGATGCGTGGCTGCAGGACGATGTGGCGTGCGAAGGGGGGAGCGCCGTGCTTGATCAGCGTGCCCGGATTGCGCTCGGGATCGGGGCCCGCCACCCGCGGCATCTCGATCTCGGAGACCTCCGGCGCGCTCCAGGGGACCGAGAAGGCGCTCAACGCGATCGCCATCAGCCGGCCGTCCTGCTCCAGCCGCGCTGTGAGCGTGCTCAGCGAGCGCCCGGCCCGCTCCAGCACGGTGGTGATCGTCACCGGCCCCGGCTCGGGCGCGCGCAGGTAGTGGATGGTCAGCGATCGCGGAGCTCGCCCCGGGTCGTCCACCGCCTCCACCAGCGCGCGCAGCAGCATCGCCGCCAGGTAGCCGCCGTGCGGTCCCCGCCCCGCACGCCATTCCGGTGAGACCACGGCTGCGAAGCGGCGCGCAGCCCCCGAGGACTCCTCCAGCGATACTGCCGTGTCGCGGTCGAACTCGCCGAGCGCCAGCGCCGTGCCGGCCTGCGGCGAGACCGCCTCAGCCACGCACGAGCCGCTTGTAGGTGATGCGATGCGGGCGGTCGGCGGCCGCCCCCAGCACAGCTCGCCGGTGCTCCTCGTAGGCCTCGAAGTTGCCCTCGAACCACGTCACCTGGGAGTCGCCCTCGAACGCCAGCACGTGCGTGGCCACCCGATCCAGGAACCAGCGGTCGTGGGAGATCACGATCGCGCATCCCGGGAAGGCCAGCAGGGCGTTCTCGAGCGCTCGCAGCGTGTCCACGTCGAGGTCGTTGGTGGGCTCGTCCAGCAGCAGCAGGTTGCCGCCGCTGCGCAGGAGCTTGGCCAGGTGCACGCGGTTGCGCTCCCCGCCCGAGAGCTTGCCGATCTTCGCCTGCTGGGATGAGCCCTTGAAGTTGAAGCCCGCTGTGTACTGGCGGGAGTTGACCTCGCGCTCACCCACCTTGATGTGCTCGTAGCCTTCGGAGATCTCCTCCCAGACCGTCTTCTCGGGATTCAGCGAGTCACGTGACTGGTCGACATAGGCGAGCTTCACCGTGTCTCCGAGCTCGAGCTTGCCGCTGTCGGGCTCCTCCTGGCCGGTGATCATCCTGAAGAGGGTGGTCTTGCCGGCGCCGTTGGGCCCGATCACCCCGACGATCCCGGCGCGCGGCAGATCGAAGGACAGCGACTCGATCAGCAGGCGGTCGCCGAATCCCTTCGAGACCTCGGTCGCGGTGAGGACCTTGCCGCCCAGCCTAGGCCCGGGCGGAATGTGGATCTGGACCTCGTCGAGCTTGACGTTGCGCTCCTCCGAGACCAGCTCCTCGTAGCGCGCCAGGCGGGCCTTGGACTTGGTGCGTTTGCCCTTCGGGTTCGTGCGCACCCATTCGAGCTCCGCGGCGATCGTGCGTTCGCGCCCCTTTTCCGAGCGATCTTCCTGAGCCATGCGGGCCTGCTTCTGTTCCAGCCAGCTCGTGTAGTTGCCCTGGTAGGGGATGCCCTTGCCGCGGTCGAGCTCGAGGATCCAGCCGGCGACGTTGTCGAGGAAGTAGCGGTCGTGGGTGACCGCCACGATCGCGCCCTTGTACTCGGAGAGGTGCTGCTCGAGCCAGGCCACAGACTCTGCGTCGAGGTGGTTCGTGGGCTCGTCCAGCAGCAGCAGGTCGGGGGCGCGCAGCAGCAGGCGGCACAGCGCCACACGTCGGCGCTCGCCGCCCGAGAGGGTGCTCACGTCGGCGTCCGGCGGCGGCAGGCGCAGCGCGTCCATCGCGTATTCGAGCTGGGTGTCCAGGTTCCAGGCGTCCGCCGCTTCGATCTTGGCCTGGATGCGGCCGAACTCCTCAGCGGTCTCATCGGAGTAGTTGGCGGCCAGCTCGTTGAAGCGGTCGAGCAGCGCCTTGGTCTCGGCCACGCCGTCCTCGACGTTGCCCTTGACGTCCTTGCTCTCGTCCAGATGGGGCTCCTGCTCGAGCATGCCCACGGTGGCGCCCGGCGCCAGGGCGGCCTCGCCGCGGTACTCCTGATCGACTCCCGCCATGATCCGCAGCAGCGAGGACTTGCCCGCGCCGTTGTAGCCGAGCACGCCGATCTTCGCGCCCGGATAGAAGGCGAGGGTCACGTTGTCGAGCACCGTCTTGTCCGGCGGGTGGACCTTGGACAGGCGGTGCATCGTGAAGATGTATTGGGAGGACATCCGCACGCAGGATAGAGGGAACAGAAACCCGCCCACCCTCGCTAACGTTGTCGGGTCATGCCCACCACTGTCCTCGATGTCGAGCAGCATCTGCTCCTGCTGGAGCTCGAGGCGCCGTTCACGAAGCGCGACGTGCAGCTCGCGCGCCGGCGTATGGCCAAGCGCTGGCACCCCGACGTGGCTCCGCAGGGCCGCCAGTTCGAGCATGAGCGCCACCTCAAGGCGATCAACGAGGCGGCCGACCAGCTGGAGCGCCTGGCCGAGGGCTCACGCGGCGGAAAGGTCTCCGCCAACGCCGTCAAGGTCAGCGCCGCTGCTGCGCGCCGCGAGCGCGAGGAGGCGGGCCGGCGCGCCTACGAGGCCGAACAGCGGGCTCGGGCGATGGCTAAGGATCGCGCCGAACACGACCCGTTCGGCAGCAGGGTGCCCGACCACTCAGTCGTCCACCGCTACGCCCGCTGCCTCTCCTATCCCGAGTGGGGCGTGGGGACCGTCGCGGGCATCTACTTCTCCTCCGACCCCGTCGGAGCCGGCGAGGAAGTCCAGCAGTGGGCGCGCGTCAAGTTCAGCCACGGCATCCGCACCGTGCCCGCGGGCAGCATGAAATTCGTGGACTTCTCAAAGCCCGATCCCGCCGAGGAGCGCGTCGAGCGCTTCCTGATCGCCGCCCAGCGCGCCATGGCCGAAGGCGAGTACCTGCTTGCCGCCCAGCGCCTGATCTACGCCCGTGACGCCGAGCCGCGCAACGTCGCAGTGCTGCGTCTGATGACGCTCGCCTTCTGGAACGCGGGCAAGCTCGACGAGGCCGCCCGCGCCGTCCGCGATTGGGCCCGGGTGGACGGCAGGCGTCCCGCCGCCCACCGCTTCGCGGCCAGGATCTACGAAGACATGGGCGCCGTCGATCTCGCTGAGGAGGCCGCCGACCGCGCGGCGCAGCGGGGCCCCACCGACGCGGGCGCCTGGGAGCGCCTCGGCCGTCTGCGCCTGCGGCTGATGGATCGCGAGGGCGCGCTCGACGCCCTGCGGCGCGCGATGAAGCTGGGCGCCGGCGAGGACGTACATGAGCTGATCGTCCAGGCCCTTGCGATCGAGCCGAGCGTCGCCGGCTGATCGCTGCCGGGCCTATCAGGGCGGCGCCGCCGGGGCGGGCTGGCCCGACTCCTCGGGCGCGGATGCGATGCTCACCCACTCGCTGCCGTTCCAGTGCCTGAGAGCCCGCGCCGGGTTGCCTGCCACGAGCGTCCACGCAGGGACGTCCCTGGTGACCACCGAGTTGGCGCCCACATAGGCACGCTCCCCGAGCGTCACGCCCGGCAGCACGACGCAGCCCACCCCGAGGAACACGCCATCTCCCACCCTGACCGGTCGCGGCTCTGAGAGGGGCTGGTAGATGGGCGGCACGGAGGGGTCCTCGTAGCCGTGGTAGTTGTCGGTCAACACCACCCTCGCCGAGCTCATCACCTCACGCCCGATCTCGATCGCGCCGCAGCAGGAGACGAACAACTGTTCACCGAAGGAGCACGCGTCTCCGATCGTGATCAGCGGGTCGTAGCTGCGGCCATGCAGCTCGCTGACCGCCGACAGCGTCGCATAGGGACCAAAGCTGACGTTGTCTCCGATTTGGATGCGATCCGGCGATCCCACGACGGTCATGGGAGGGCGAATGTGCGAGTGCCTGCCGAAGCTGCCGAAACGCCGCGGGCGGACCCGCGCATGCATGTTCGCGCTCGATGCGGCTCGGATCAGGCCCAAGAGCGCTTGCTGTGGGAGATGTCGAGAGTCTCGATGCTCGGGCACTGCCACCACCTCGCTCGAGTCGAACGTGGACGATCGGGCGGAGCCTATACGCCCTCGTCCTCATCGATTCCTAGAGGATGTTGACTGCCCGTGAGACCACCAGCCCGATCGTCACCAGCGAGACGATCGACTGCACGCCCATGATGCACTTGGCCATCGGTGTCAGGGGCATCGTGTCTGTAGGGGAGAATGCGGCGGCGTTGGTCAGAGAGACGTAGAGGTAGTCGATGAATTTCGGCCGCCAGTCGATCGGCTCGATGCGGTCATCCGCCATCTGCGGGAACAGGAAGTCCGGGGGGCCGTCCGTCCCGGCGGCGCGCCGGCCGGGACCGCCCCGGTCGAGCTCCCAATACCACAGGGCGAAGATCAGGAAGTTGGTGAGCCAGATCAGGACGCCGGCGACGATCAGCTGCTGTCCTTTGGTGACCTTGTGGTGAAGGAGGTAGTGGGTCAACTCCACGAGCGAGAACACGTTGGCGGCGCTCACCACCGCCACCAGCCCAACGGCGGTGCGCCGGCGCAGCGGATGCTCCTGCTCGAGCTCACGTGGAGTGGCCATCGCCAGGCCGATCACGAGCACGCCCTCCAGCGCCGGCAGCAGCCAGTTGGGACCAACCGTCAACCGCTCGGGGAGCGTGAGCTGCAGCCCGATCGCCGCCAGCACCGTCAGCTGGGCCGGCCAGATCGACTCGACGACCCCGGGTGGCGGGTAGGGGCGGCGACCTTGGCCGGCTACTGGTTCCTGGGCCACGAACCGAGAGCGTAGGGGTCGGGTCGGCCGTTTCCAGAGCCTGCACGCTAGCCTGAAGGGCGATGGGCATCGAGAACCCGGTTCACCTGATCTTCATCGGCATCGTCGCTCTCCTTGTCCTTGGCCCCAAACGCCTGCCCGAGCTCGCTCGCGCGCTGGGACACGGAATCCGCGAGTTCCGCCAGGCCGTCAACAGCGGGGGCGAGGAGCTGCACGCGCCGCTCGCCGATCCAGCCGTCTCGCAGACGCCGATCGCCCAGCCCGTTCTCGAGCCCCCCTCGCATACCCCGCTCGCCCAGGCGCACGAGCACACGGTCGAGTCGACCGCCGAGGAGGAGCCGGACCCCGCCTCCGCGCCGGTTGATCCGGCCGAGCCGATACGGTCGGGCAATGCGCCTGATAGTGGCCCGCTGTGAGGTCTCCTACGCCGGTCGTTTGAGCACCGTCCTACCCGAGGCCGTGCGGCTGCTGATGCTCAAGGCCGACGGCACCTTCATGGTGTGGGCCGATGGCGGCGGCCCCAACGTCAAGCCGTTGAACTGGATGATCCCGCCGACCGTCGTGGAGGAGGAGACCGGCGAGAGGGGCGCGCTGACGCGGCTGATCGTGCGCAAGCAGCGCCAACAGGAGCAGCTGGACATCGCAATCTCCGAGGTTCTCTCCGACGTCGAGCATGAGCTCGACACGCTGTTGACGCTCGAGAAGGAGGGCGTCGAGCGTGAGCTCCAGGAGCTCCTGGCCGACGCGCCCCAGTGGTGCGGAGAGGGTTTCCGGCTGGTCAAGCGCGAGTGGCCCACCGACATCGGGCCCGTCGATCTGATGTGCAAGGACGAGCAGGACGAGTGGATCGCGGTGGAGATCAAGCGGATCGTCACGATCGACGCCGTCGAGCAGCTGAGCCGCTACCTCGAGCGCATCCGCCTCGATCCCGCGCTCGGCTCCTGCCGGGGCGTCCTGGCTGCGCAGGTCATCAAGCCGCAGGCACGTGTGCTCGCGATCTCGCGCGGGATCGAGTGCGTGGAGGTCGATCCGCAGATCCTGCGCGGAGATCGCGAGCCCGACCTGCGCCTGTTCGCGGCCTGAGCGCCCCGCTCGTGGCCACCCGCCACGCCCGGCGTTCTCGTCGCGATCTCGCGACCGCGGATAGGCTCCTCACTTCCCCGAACAAGGAGCCCGGATGAGCGCTGAGCAGGCCGACCCAGGAGGACCCGTACTGACCGAGCGACGCGGCAACGTGCTGCTGATCACGCTCAACCGTCCCGAGGTCCGCAACGCCGTCAACGCCGCCCTCGCCGCCGGCCTCGCCGGCGCCCTCGAGGAGCTCGACGGCGATGACTCGCTCTCCGTGGGCGTGCTCACAGGCGCCGGGGGGTTCTTCTCCGCGGGCATGGACCTGGGCGCATTCGTCAGGGGTGAGTCCGCCTGGTTCGGCGACCGTGGCTTCGCCGGCATCACCCAGCGCGCCGCCCGCAAGCCGCTGATCGCCGCCATCGAGGGCTTCGCGCTCGCCGGCGGCATGGAGATCGCCCTGGCCTGCGACCTGATCGTCGCCGCCGCCGGCGCGCGAATGGGGATTCCCGAGACCAAGCGCTCGCTCGTGGCAGCCGGCGGGGCGCTCTTGCGCATGCCTCGGCGAATGCCCTACCACGTGGTCATGGAGCTCGCCCTCACCGGCGATCCGCTGCCCGCCGAGCGCTTCCACGAGCTCGGCCTGGTCAACCGCCTGGCCGAGCCCGGCGCAGCAGTCGAGGCCGCGCTCGAGCTCGCCGGGGCGATCGCCAGGAACGGCCCGCTCGCGCTGATCGCCACCAAGCAGGTCCTGCAGGAGCAGTTCGACTGGTCCAGCGCCGATATGTGGGAGAGGCAGGGCGCCATCACCGGCCCCGTGTTCGCCTCAGAGGACGCGAAGGAGGGCTCCTCGGCCTTCAAGGAGAAGCGCGAGCCCGTGTGGAAGGGCAGATAGGCCTCACGCGGCGACCCCAGCTGTCTTGACCGGCGCCACACAGGCTGTCCGGGCCAGGCGAGCGAACGTGTCTCCCGGAGACGAGCGGCTTCTCAGAGGCCGCGGCGCCGGCGCTTGCGCTGCGCCATGACCATCCGGAACCGCCGCCACAGCGCCCACATCAGCGCTCTCCCGGCGTCTTGCGCGGGTACTGGGAGATCGGCTCGCGCAGGTCGATCGCGGTGGTCACGATCCGGTTCTGTTCGTCGATGTGCGCTGCCGGGTAGCCCTCGCCCGGGCTGGCGCGCTCGGGACGGCCGACGTAGCCGAAGTGCATCTCCTGGGGCATGATCTGCATGAGGCGCGGGAACATGTGCGCGCGGGCGCCCATGTTGCGCGGCTCCTCCTGCACCCACAGGACCTCGCGCAGGTTTGGGTAGCGGGCCATCAGCGCGAGGATCTGTCGTTCGGGGAACGGGTAGAGAAGCTCGACACGCGCAACCGCGAGGCCCGTGTGCGAGGGACGTTCGGGGTGGCCGACGAGGTCGTAGTAGATCTTGCCCGTGCACAGCACCAGGCGCGTGACCTGCTCGTCGTGCACGCCGGGCTCGGCCAGCACAGGGTGGAACTGCGTGCCCTCGGCCATGTCCGCCAGGGCGCTCGCCGCCTGGGGCAGGCGCAACAGCGACTTGGGAGTCATCACCACGAGCGGGCGCTGCTTGGCGATGCGCGCCTGGCGGCGCAGCAGGTGGAAGTACTGCGCCGGCGTGGTCGGGCTGGCCACGCGGATGTTGCCCTCTGCCGCGGCCCGCAGGAAGCGCTCCAGGCGCGCTGAGGAGTGCTCCGGGCCCGAGCCCTCGTAGCCGTGGGGCAGCAGCAGCGTAAGCCGCGAGGTCTGCCCCCACTTGGCCAGGCCCGAGGTGATGAACTGGTCCACGATCACCTGGGCCGAGTTGACGAAGTCGCCGAACTGGGCCTCCCACAGCACCAGCGTCTCGGGCGCCTCCTGGCTGTAGCCGTACTCGAAGCCCATGCACGCGAGCTCCGAGAGCGGGCTGTTGTGAAGCTCCAGCGGCGCCAGCGCGTCCGGCAGGCTCTGGATCGGACAGACCGTCTGGCCCGTCTTCGCGTCGTGCAGGACCATGTGGCGCTGGCTGAACGTGCCGCGCTCGGTGTCCTGCCCGGTCAGGCGCAGCGGTGTGCCCTCGGTCAGCAGCGAGCTGAACGCCAGCGCCTCCGCATGGGCCCAGTCGATCGTCGGCGTGGAGGACTCGGACTCCGCCAGCGCCTCGCGGCGGCGATCGAGCTGTTTGACCATCTTCGGGTGCACCGTGAAGCCATCCGGCACGCGCAGCAGCTGATTGCCCAGCTCGCGCAGGCGGGCCGCCGGGACGGCCGTCTCGACATCCGGGCTGGGGGAGCGGTCCAGCTGGTACTCGCCTGTGCTGTGCTCGCCTCCGTGCTCCGCCGCCGCCGCGATCTTGGTCTTCAGGCGCTGGTGCAGCAGCGTGAGGTTGTCCCACACCTCCTGGGCCTGGCGCTCGACCTCCTCGGGCGAGGCCACGCCTTCGGCCACCAGGCGGTCCGACCACAGTTCCGTGACGCGCTTCTTGCTCTTGATCTTCGCGTACATCTCGGGCTGGGTGTAGGCGGGCTCATCCGACTCGTTGTGGCCGAAGCGCCGGTAGCCGATCAGGTCGATCAGCACGTCGTGACCGAACTCCTGACGGAAGGCGAACGCGAGGCGCACCGCGCTGATGCACGCGGGCACGTCATCCGCGTTGACGTGGATGATCGGCACGTCGAAGCCCTTGGCCAGGTCCGATGCCCAGCGCGTCGAGCGCGCGTCGTCGGGATCGGTCGTGAAGCCGACCTGGTTGTTCATGATCAGGTGCACCGTGCCCCCGACCTTGTAGCCGTCGAGCGCCTGCAGGTTCAGCGTCTCCGAGACCACGCCCTGGGCCGGGAAGGCTGCATCGCCGTGGATCACGATCGGCACCGCCGCGTTGGTGTCCTGGTGGGCGTGTGGTCCCTTGCGCGAGGTCTGCGCCGCGCGCGTGGCCCCCTCGACCACCGGGGAGACGTACTCCAGGTGACTCGGGTTCGACTCCAGGTTCACCCGAATCGAGCCGCCGTCCTGGAGGGCGTAGGTGCCCTGGCTGCCGTGGTGGTACTTGACGTCGCCCGTGCCGCCCTGGGGGATCGTGGTGACCGCCTCGAGCGTCGATGCGCCCTCGAACTCGGCGAAGATCGTGTCGTAGGGGCGCCCCAGGTTGTGGGCGAGCACGTTCAGCCGCCCGCGGTGGGCCATGCCGATCACGACCTCCTGGCCGCCGTGCGCCGCCGAGAGCTGGATCAGCTCGTCGAGCATCGGCACGGTCATGTCCAGGCCCTCGATCGAGAACTGGTGCTGGCCGAGGTAGGCCTTGTGCATGAAGCGCTCGAGCGCGTCCACCTTGACCAGGCGCCTGAGGAGCCTGCGGCGCTCGTCGCTCGTGAGCGCGTGGCGGAAGGCGCCCGACTCGATGTGCTCGCGCAGCCACACGCGCTGGCGGTGCGAGGCGATGTGCTCGATCTCGTAGGCGATCGTGCCGCAGTAGGTCTCGCGCAGGTGCGGCAGCGCGTCCGCGAGGGTGGCGCCCGGCACGTACATCTGGAAGATCTTGGCCGGCAGCTTCGCCTGGATCTCCGGCGTCAGCCCGAGCGCCTCCGGATCCAGCCCCGGGTCGCCCTCGGGCTCTGCGCCGAGCGGATCCAGGCGCGCCGCCAGGTGCCCGTGGCTGCGCACGCGGCTGACGAACGTGCTCGCCGCCTGCACCGCCTGCAGCATTTCCTCGCCCACCGCGGCGCCCGCGGCCGGGGTCGCGCTGCCCGCCGAGCCGGCCGCCGCCAGCGCCGCCGCCGCCGGGGCGGGGAGCGGTGGCGTGGGGCCCAGCTCGAGGCCCAGGGATGCGAACACACCCTCGTAGAAGCCGTGCTCGCCCTGCAGGTACTGCTCGATGCGGCCCAGGAAGCGACCGGACTCGGCTCCCTGGATGATGCGGTGATCGTAGGTGGAGGTCATGCTCATGACCTTCTCCGCGCCGATCATCTCGCCGATGTTCCCGAGCCCCACCGGGTAGCCGATCGATCCCGTCGCCACGATCGTGCCCTGGCCGCTCATCAGGCGGGGGACCGACGCCGCCGTGCCAAGGCCGCCGGGGTTGGTCAGCGTGACGTTGGCGCCCACCAGGTCATCGGCCGTCAGGGTGTTCGTGCGCGCTTTGTCCACAAGCTCGTCATATGCGTCGAGGAAGCGCTCGAACGACTGCTTGCCCGCATTGCGGATCACGGGGACCATCAGCGTGCGCGAGCCGTCCTTCTTCTCCACGTCCACCGCCAGCCCGAGGTTGACCTGGCCGTCGAGCATGCGGTTGGGCTTGCCGTCGATCTCCGCGTAGTGGTTGGCCATCACCGGCATGTCCTCCGCGGCCAGCGCGATCGCGTAGGCGATCAGATGCGTGAAGGAGACCTTGCGCTGGCCTCCCTTCAGCTCCTTGCGGCGAGCATCCAGCGTCGTGACCGTCAGGGTCCGGAAGCTCGTCGCCGTGGGGATCGTGAGCGACTCCTGCATGTAGCGCGCGAGCATTGCCGCGCCGCCCCGCATCGGCTGCGAGCTCGCCTCGGGCGCCGCCGTCGCCGCGCCGTTGGAACCCGCGCCGTTGGAACCCGTCGCGCTGCCCGCGCCGGCAGCCGCCGAGAGGACATCTGACTTGGTGATGCGCCCCGCCGGCCCGCTGCCGGAGACCTGGGCGAGGTTCACTCCCTCGACCGCCGCCACGCGCGCCGCCACAGGCGAGACCTTCGTGCCGTCCGGCACCTGTGTCGCATCCGCGGACGCCTCGGTCGGTGCCGGGGCGTGCGTCGCGCCGTTGCCACCCTCAGCGGCGGGCGCCGCGGCGCCGCTCTCAGCGCCCACGGCGATGCGGGCGATCACCTGTCCGACCGTCACCGTGTCGCCCTCCTCCACGAGCAGCTCTGTCACGGTGCCGCCGGCCGGTGCGGGCAGCTCGACGTCCACCTTGTCGGTCGAGATCTCCACGATCGTGGCGTCGGCCTTGATGAAATCGCCCACCTTGGCATGCCATTCGAGGATCGTCCCCTCGGTGACCGACTCGCCCGCGGCGGGGGTGACCACATCGACTACCTGGACGCTCTCACCGGCCGTGGGTGCTTCGCCGGCCGTGGGCGTCTCGCCGGGCGGCTCGTCCGCCGGGGCGCTCGTGCCGTCGGCCGGGGTGCTCGAGCCGTTCGGGGCAGCGCCGCTCTCAGCGCCCACGGCGATGCGGGCGATCACCTGTCCGACCGTCACCGTGTCGCCCTCCTGCACGAGCAGCTCTGTCACGGTGCCGCTGGCCGGTGCGGGCAGCTCGACGTCCACCTTGTCGGTCGAGATCTCGACGATCGTGGCGTCTACCTCGATCGAGTCGCCGACCTTGACATGCCATTCGAGGATCGTTCCCTCTGTGACAGACTCGCCCGCGGCTGGGGTCACAACATCGATTATCTGCTGAGCCGTCGTGCTCGCCGCCATCGATTCCTCACTCTAGCGCGGCGGGTGACCGCGTTGCTCGCGTATGAACTCATAGCTGCCGAAGAACGGCCCGATCCCTCCCAGGACGGCCACCGCGACAGCCAGTCTCAGCGACACCACGCGCAGGCGCGCAGCCGTGATGCAGGCCAGCGACATGAAGATCCACAGCAGCCCGTGGGCGAGTCCCAGCACGAACGTCAGCGGCTCGGGCTTGCCCGCCGCGAACGCGCTGATCAGCAGGGCCAGATAGACACAGGAGTGCGTGAACGAGGTCCACTTCAGGCGCGTGAAGGTCAGCGGCCCGGCGCCGGGCCGCATGGCCGAGCCGGGAGGGGAGAGCGAGTCAGCACGGGACGCGGCGCCCGTGCGGGCCTCAGCGCTCGGATGCGGGGGGATGCTCACCCGGACAGCCAGCTGGCCATGCGTGGCAGCGCATCGCCGGCCTCAGGGGGCCATTCGGCGATGTCGCGCGGCCACCACGCGAATGCGTCGTGCTCGTGGTCGGGCACGACCGTCTCCTCCGCGCCCTCCGCGAGCCAGGCCTGGCCGACGAACATGATCAGCTTGTGGGGAAGACACAGCAGCGCCTCGCCGCGGACGCTCTCGGGGGAGACCGCCCACTCCTCCCTGAGCTCGCGCACGAGCGTCTCGGCCGGGCTCTCGCCAAGGTCGACGGCTCCGCCGGCGCCGAGCGCCCAGCGCCCGGCCCACGAAGCGACCCAGGACGCGCGCCGTCCAGCCAGCCAGCGTCCGTCGGCCGAGCGGGTCACACACAACGCGGCCACGCTGTGGGAGGCGTCCTCGGCAACGAGGCGCAGCGCCCAGCGCAGCGGCTGCAGCTCGATCGCGATCCCGTCCTCGTCCTGGTGGAAGTCCACGAGCCGCGCCGCCACCCCGTCATGGCTGGGCGAGCCGCGGTCCTGCAGTCCCTTGATCGCCGCGTCCGCGGCCTCCGTCTGCTCCGGCGAGGGCTGAAAGTAGGCCTCCCGCCAATGGGCGCGGATCTGCTCGAACGCCCACGGACCGCGCGCGAGGATCTCGGGTGCCTGGCTGCTGGGCTCTGCTCGCGCTGACATCGCGTGAGAAGGCTAGTGAATGAGCGCGTGTGCGCGGGGCAGCTCGGCGAGACGGCGCTGGGCATAGACTCGCCGCGGTGAGCATCCGTCGTCGCAAGCACTGGGGGTGGGGCTTCGAGGACCAGCAGCCCACCCCTGCCCAGGTACGCGCCTCCGCGCTCGAGCTCGGTGCACATCTCGGGATCGCTTCCGAGGATGTCGAGGATCCTGTGGCGCTCGAGTCGCTCGAGCTCGCTCCGCCCCGCCTGCTCCCGCCGGCCTCTCTGTCGCAGATCAGTCAGGCCGATCCGCACGCCCGCGCCTCACACGCGCTCGGCAAGTCCTACACCGACGTGGTGCGAGGCTTTCGTGGACAGTTCGACGAGCTTCCCGACTTCGTGGCACGCCCACGCGACGAGGCCGATCTCGAGCGCGTGCTCGAATGGTGCTCCGGTGAGCGGGTCGCCGCGATCCCCTTCGGCGGCGGCACGTCGGTCGTCGGGGGCGTGACCCCGGCGGTCGGTCCGGGCTTCAACGGCGTCGTGTCGATCGACCTGGGGGCGCTCGACCGCGTGCTCGAGGTCGACCAGGTCTCGCGCTCCGCGCGCATCCAGGCGGGCGCTCTCGGCCCGTCGCTCGAGTCCCAGCTCGGCGAGCACGGCCTCACCCTGCGCCACTTTCCGCAGTCGTTCGAGTACTCCACGCTCGGCGGCTGGATCGCCACCCGCGCCGCCGGCCATTTCGCCACCGTGTGGACCCACATCGAGGACCTGGTCGAGTCCGTGCGCGCCATCACCCCGACCGGGGCCTGGGAGTCGCGGCGGCTGCCCGGGTCCGGCGCCGGCGTGAGCCCCGATCGGCTGCTCGCCGGCTCGGAGGGCATCCTCGGGGTCATCACCGAGTCCTGGGTGCGCGTTCAGCCGCGTCCCACCCACCGCGGCTCTGCCGGCGTTCGCTTCCCGCGCTTCGCCGCCGGCGTCGAGGCCGTGCGTGAGATCTCCCAGTCGGGCCTGCACCCGGCCAACTGCCGCCTGCTCGATGCGGGCGAGGCCGGTCTCACGCTGGCCGCCGACGGCTCCCATGCGCTGCTCGTGCTCGGCTTCGAGTCAAGCGATCATCCGGTCGACGCATCGATGGCGCGCGCGCTCGAGCTCTGCTCCGGGTACGGAGGCATCGCGCCGGATACGGGCCAGCGGGATGACGGCGGCGCGGCCTCCGGCGGGGACGCCGTGAGCTCATGGCGCGACGCCTTCCTCGGCGCTCCCTATCTGCGCGACGTGCTCGTCGCAGCAGGGATCCTGGCCGAGACCTTCGAGACCGCGATCACCTGGGAGCGCTTCCCCGCCTTCCATGAGGGCGTGATCGCCGCGGCCGAGCAGGCCGTCGCCGAGGTGTGCGGCGAGGGCGGGCGGGTCTTCTGCCGCTTCACCCACGTCTATCCCGACGGGCCCGCGCCCTACTTCACAGTGCTTGCGCGTGCCCGCCGCGGCGAGGAGCCCGAGCAGTGGGCCGCGATCAAGCGCGCCGTCTCCGACGCCATCATCGATCTCGGCGGAACCATCACCCACCACCACGCCGTCGGGCGCGATCACCGGCCGTGGTATGACCGTCAGCGCCCCGAGCCCTTCGCGGCGGCGCTGCGCGGCGCCAAGGCCGCGATCGACCCCGCGGGCATCATGAATCCCGGCGTGCTGATCGACCCGCTGTCATGAAGATCGCGGTGCTCGGCCCCGGAGGTGTGGGCGGCCTCGTCGCGGCCGCGCTCGAGCAGGCGGGCAACGAGGTCGTGGTGGTCGCGCAGGAGCCCACCGTGGCCGTCATCGCCGAGCAGGGCCTCGTGGTCGAGAGCGTCAAATTCGGCGAGCTCGTCTCGTGCCCGCGCGCCGTGGCCGCCTTGCAGGAGCCCGTGGACGCGTTGCTCGTTGCCACCAAGGCCGCAGGCCTGAGTGCGGCCCTGGAGCGGATCGAGACAGCGCCGACGCTCGTGCTCCCGCTGCTCAACGGACTCGACCACATCGCGGTGTTGAGGGAGCGCTTCGCGCCCGAGTCCGTGCTCGCCGGCGCGATCCGCGTGGAGGCCGACAGGCCGCGGCCCGGAGTGGTGGTGCACACCAGCCCGTTCCTGCTCGTGACCATGGCAAGCGCCGAGCCGAGCGTCGCCACGGCCATGCAAGAGCTCGCCGCCACGCTCTCGCAGGCCGGCGTCCCGGTGCGGGTGCTGGACTCAGAGGCCGAGGTGATGTGGTCCAAGCTGGTGCGGCTGAACGCGCTCGCGTGTGCCACGAGCGCCTACGACGAGCTGCTCGGCCAGATCCGCTCGACGCCGCAGGCGCAGGCGGATCTGCAGGGCGCGATCGAGGAGGCCGCGGCGGTCGCTGTCGCCGAGGGAGCGGCCGAGGTGGACGTCGCGGCGACACTCGCGGAGGTCGCACGAATCCCCGATACCTTCGGCACCTCCATGCAACGTGACATCGCGGCCGGGCGCGAACCGGAGCTGGACGCGATTCCGGGCTCGGTGCTCCGCGCGGCGGCACGGCACGGCATCCCATGCCCGACGATCGAACGGCTCGTGAGCATGATCGCGGCGCGCATCCACGTCCCGCCGCCGATCCCCGACTCCCCAGCCTGAGCGCGGCTCAGGGCGCGCCGGCTACGGGCGCCTGCTCGCCCTCGCGGTCGTGGCGCAGAACCTCCAGCAGCTCGGCGTAGGGGCCGACCAGGTAGGCGTCCTCGTCGGCGGCCAGCGTCGTGTCCCGCCGCGGCGGGTGCTCGAGCCCGCGCGGGCCGGCCGCACGGCGGATGGCGGCAACGCGGATCCTTCCGGGCAGCTCGCGCATCGCCATCCCGTCCAGGCCTCCGCCGGCGCTCACACGCAGGCGGGCGAGCAGGAAGGGGTTGTTGCCCACGTAGAAGGTGAACAGCACCTCGAGGCCCAGGGCCGCGTCCACGAACCACGGCGCGGCGAGTGGTGACGAGCGTTGTCCCGGCCACGATCAGGCCGATGCCGAAGGCCTCGACCCACGTGGGCTGGCTCGAGAACGAGAGGTCGCCGAACCCCACCGTGGCGACGGTCTCAACCGTGAAGTACACAGCGTTGAGCAGCGGCAGGTGCGCGCGCCCGCAAGATAAGGGCGGTTAGCGCGCTTCGAATGGAGAGTGGCCCGGCGCGATCGCCGGCACCGAGGTGGTGGAGATCGCCTCCACGGCCTGCTCCTCTGCCTCGCTCAGCTCCTCGTCGTGCTCGCCATCGCAGAGCACGCGGAAGTTGCCCGTGACGCCGCTGTCCGCGTGGATGGTGATGCCGGGCAGGATCTCCTCGCCCTCATCGAGGCCGAGGCGCTCCATGTCGAAGTGGGCCAGGCCGATCCCGTGCGCGGTGTGGGTGGGGTTCTCACGGTCGTGAGATGCCACCGCCTGCGCGAAGCGCTCGAGGTTCTTGGCGATCTTGCCCGTGTCCGCCATCGCTACGAGGGAGGGTAGCGAGCCGCGCTGTAGATTGGTGCGATGGAGGTGATCCGCACCGTGGGGCTCACCAAGGTCTACGCGGGCAGCGACTTCGCGGCGGTCAACGGGCTCGACCTGAGCGTCTTCGGCGGCGAGATCTTCGGCCTGCTCGGGCCCAACGGGGCCGGCAAGACCACCACGGCGGGCATGCTCACCACGCGCGTGATACCGACCTCGGGCTCGGCCTACGTGGGCGCCATCGACGTGGTCGCCCAGCCGGCCCTGGCCAAGCAGCTGATCGGGATCGTCTCCCAGCAGAACACGCTCGACCGTCAGCTGAACGTATGGGAGAACCTGTACTTCCACGGGCGCCTGTTCGGCATCTCGGCCGCCGACTCGCGCCGCACGGCCGACGAGCTGCTGGAGAAGCTGCACCTCTCGAAATGGGCCAAGGCGTCTGTCTTCGCGCTCTCCGGCGGGATGGCCCAGCGGCTGATGATGGGCCGCGCGATCTTTCACCGCCCGGCTGTGCTGTTCCTCGACGAGCCCACCGCCGGCCTCGATCCGCAGAGCCGCCTGGCGCTGTGGGAGATCCTCGGAGAGCTCAACCGAGAGGGTCAGACGATCCTGCTCACCACCCACTACATGGAGGAGGCCGACGAGCTCTGCGACCGGGTGGCGATCATGGATCACGGCAAGATCCTCGCCCTCGACAGCCCCGAGGCGCTCAAGCGCTCGGTGGGCGCCGACACGATCGTCACGGTGCGGGCAGAGGGCGAGACGCAGGCGCTCGCCGACCTGCTCGCCGGCGAGATCTCCGAGGTGACGAACACGCGCGTGATCGACGGCGGCGTGGAGCTGCACGTCAGGGAAGCCGAGCGCCTGGTGCCGCGCGTCGTCAACGCCGCCGAGGCCGCAGGCTTCGAGCTGGCCGACCTGTCTGTGTCCGAGCCGAGTCTCGAGACCGTCTTCATCAGCCTCACCGGCAAGGAGCTGCGCGACTGATGGCCGCCACCGCCGCACCAGCCACCGCGGGCGGGGCACGCATCGCGATCGAGCCATCGCGCTCCACCTTCGCCGCCAGCCGCTCGGCGCTCGTGGCGCTCGTGCTGCGCGACCTGGTGGTCCTGCGCAAGAACTTCGCCGAGTTCGTGATTCGCACGCTCGTGCAGCCGTTTCTGCTCGTGTTCGTGTTCCTGTACGTGTTTCCCACGATCGGACAGGGGATCGGAGGCGGGGGCGCCGGCGGTGGGGCGGCGGCGAGGGCGTCCGAGTCGGCCTTCGCGACTGTGCTCGTGGCCGGGGTCGTCGGGATCTCGATCATGTTCCAGGGCATCCAGGCGGTTGCGATGGTGATGGCCCAGGAGTTCGGCTACACGCGTGAGATCGAGGATCGCGTGCAGGCGCCCTGCCCGATCTGGCTCGTGGCCGTCGCCAAGGTCCTCTCCGGCGCCACCCAGGGCCTGATCGCCGCGCTGATCGTCTTCCCGATCGCGGCCGTGATCCACGCCAAGGGGGTGGAGGCGCACCTGGATGTCCACTGGGCGGTGGTGCTGACGCTGATCCCGCTCGCGTGCATCACGATGACCTCGCTCGGCCTGCTGCTCGGGACCGTCTTCGAGGCGCGCAACCTCGGCCTGATGTTCGGGTTCGTGGTGCTGCCCCTGACGTTCCTCGGCGGCACCTACTACCAGTGGACCAAGCTCGCACCGGTCCAGGTGGACGGCGTGCACTGGCTGCAGATCCTGGTGCTGGTGAATCCGCTGATCTACATCACCGAGGGCATGCGCGCCGGTCTCACGCATGCCTCGCACATGCACCTGTACATCGTCTATCCGGTGCTGATCGGATTCTGCGCCACCTTCCTCACGCTCGGGCTGCGCAAGTTCCGCGGGCGCGTGCTTTCCTGACCCCGCAGGCGGCGTGCGCCCCGAGCGAGCTGCTCGCGCGGCCCGCGGCTACGGCTTGGTGTAGTTGTGAACCGGGAACTCCTTGATGTCCGGCGGATTCGGGAACGCGCGGTCGCCGAGCTCCTGGACGGCTGGACGGAGCCGCGTCCCAGCGAAGCGGTCAAAGGCCTCACGAGACTCCCAAACGTCGATGACGCCCCAACCCCCGTCGATCGGGCCTGACGAGTGGAAGATCATGCCCTCCGGCGGGTCGCCCTCGACGTTCATGTGCCCATGGATCGTGTCGTACTGCTCCTGCGTGCCGCCATCGAACTTGAGCCTCAGACCAACTGCCATCTCGAACCCTCTCCTCGTTTCGACCGAGCATATACCCGCTGCTAGACCATCTCGATTCGATGCTTCTCCTCGCAGCCCGTGAACATCATCGCTGCGACGACTGCCACCGAGATGATCGCCCAGCGACTCATGACGCGGCTGCTCGAAGCCAGTCCTATCCGAGTGTCCCGTCCCAAGCCAGGATTACGGTGCTCTGGATGGACGAGCGAAAGCTTCTCATGCGTCTTGCACGCGGAGCCTCGGCCAATGTGGCCTTTGCCGATCTGTGCGGACTCGCCGAGCGGCTCGGCTTCGAGCTGCGACGCGTCAGTGGTAGTCACCATGTCTTTGTGCATCCAGACATTCCGCAACTCATCAATCTCCAAGCCGTGCACGGACAAGCCAAGCCCTATCAAATCCGTCAGCTCATGAGGCTTGTCGAGCGCTACGATCTTAGATTGGACGACAAGCAATGAGTGACTACCACATCAACGTCTTCTACAGCGAGCAGGATGCGGCTTACGTAGCCGACATCCCCGACTTGGAGGCGTGTTCGGCGTTCGGTTCAAGCCCCGAAGAGGCTCTTGCCGAGGTCGAGCAGGCTAAGAGGGCTTGGCTAGCTGCCGCACAAGAGGCTGGCCGGCCGATCCCGGAGCCGCGATATCGCCCCGCGATCTACGCGCGTTAGCGCACCAAGCTGGGCCACGGCCGCAGGCGTCTGCGCCTAGTTCAAGCCTGAAGTATCTCGACCCGATAGCCGTCGAGGTTTGGCGTCGAGATGGCTCGGAACGCGGCCCTGGGGCTCACGGCCTACGCAGCCGCTACGCCCGCGGGGACGACCTCTGCGAACTTGACCGTGTCGATGAACTGCCGGAAGCGCGCTAGCTTGCCGTCGCGGATATCCCAGACGTGGACCACCGGCACGTCCAGCGCCTTGCCGGTTGCCTTGCCGGTGCCCGTGTAGCGGACGACTGCCGCGACGGTTGCGCCGGATCCAATGAGCTCCTCGGGTGTGATCGCGAAGCCCTCAACGTCCTCTGAAATCGGGCCAAAGACGTTCTGCGCCACGGCCTCGCCGCCGCGGTGCAGGCCCCCGTATGGCATGCCCTCGGCCTCGAACCATTCAATGTCGTCAGTGAATGCTCCGAGCACGGCGGGCACATCGCCTCGGCTGAACGCGCCATAGATACCCTTGACGAACTCGACGTTCTGCTCACTCATGGCTTCCCCTTGGTTTGCGCACGTGGAACCCTGACCGTACTCGAACGTCAGGGGTCGCGCCCGGTCCTACAGACCGGGGCGCGACGCACGCACTACGGCTGCTCAATTATCTCGACGCGATAACCATCCGGATCTTTGACGAAGCAGATCCGCGATCCGCCCTCCTGGACCGTGTAGGGGGGCTTCTCCGGCTCGATGCCCTGGTCTGCCAGGCTCGCGAGCGTGGCGTCCAGATCCGGGGCGGTGATCGCGATGTGCCCGTAGGCGGTGCCCAGCTCGTAGCTGTCGACGCCGAAGTTGTAGGTGAGCTCCAGGCGGGGCATGTCGCCGTCGCCGGGCTGGTTCATGAAGACGTTGACCGCCTCGTCTTTGATCGGCATGCGCCCCACCTCCTGGAAGCCAAGGGCGTTGTAGAAGGCGATCGATCGATCGATGTCGGTGATGCGGTAGCAGGTGTGGATTAGGGGCATGGGCGGAAGTCTAGACTGGCGCCGTGCGCACACTGATAGTCGGACACGGCGGGCGCGAGAGCGCCCTGGCGGCTCGCATGGCCGAGCACAGCGAGCTGCACGCCTTCGTGGGCCACGAGAACCCGTCGATCGTCCGCCATGCTGTCGAGTCGGGCGGCGGGCACGCTGTCGGCGACGTGTGTGACGCTCAGGCTGTCGCCGCCTTCGCGCTCGAGCGCGAGATCGACATCGCGATGGTCAGCGCAGACGAACCGCTTGCGGCGGGCGTGGTCGACGCGCTGCTCGCCCAGGGCACGCGTGCGGTCGGCCCGACCAGCGCGGGCGCCGAGATCGAGTGGAACAAGACCTTTGCGCGCTCGCTGCTGGCCGAGGTCGCCCCCGAGGCCTCGCCGTTGTTGCATGTGGCGCGCGATCGGCGCGAGGTCGAGGAGGCGATCGCCTCCTTTGGCTCGGTCCCAGTGGCGGTCAAGCCCCCCGGGCTCACCGGCGGCAAGGGCGTGAAGGTCATGGGCCCGCACCTCGCGAGCCACGCGGATGCCCGCGACTATGCCGTCAGCCTGCTCGAGTCCGGCAAGGGTGTGGAGGGCGTGCACATCGAGGAGAAGATCGTGGGCGCCGAGTTCACGATCCAGGCGATCAGTGACGGGCGGAGCGTCGTGTTTCCGCCCGCCACCTACGACTACCCCTTCCGCTACGACGGCGACGAGGGGCCGGGGACCGGCGGGATGGGCTCGCTGTCGATGCCCACGACCACGCTCCCCTTCATGAGCACCGAGCATTATGAGACCGCCTGCTCGATCATCGAGCGCGTCATCTCCCGCCTCGCCGAGAAGGGTCGTCACTTCACCGGCGTGATGAACAGCGGCTTCTTCGCCACCGCCGAGGGGGTGAAGGTGATCGAGTTCAACGCCCGCTTCGGCGATCCGGAGTGCATGAACATCATGAGCCTCTTCAAGGGCAGCTGGCCGGCGGTGATGGAGCAGATCGCCGCTGGGAGCCTCACCGCCGAGGACGTGCCGCTGCGCGAGGAGGCCTCGCTCGTCCTGTATCTCGTCTCACCCGACTACGCCCTGCGCTCCGGTCCGGCGTATGAGTTCAGTCTCGACCGGCGCGCGATCGAAGCGGCGGGGTGTCACGTGTTCTTCTCCTCGGCCGTGCAGGTCTCCGAGGACGTCTATCGCACGGTTGGCACCTCGCGTGCAGTGGCGCTCGCCACGACCGCCCCGACCCTCGAGCAGGCCCGTGCGCGGGTGGTCGGCTGCGCTGCGTCGGTGCCGGTTCTGGAGTGGCGCAGGGACGTGGGTGACGAGGCCTATCTGGGTGGCCTGACCGGGCTGGTCTGGCCGCAGGGAACGCCCGGGGCCGAGAGCCTGCTGCCCAACCCGACCTGAAGGTTCGTGCAAGGATGGCGCCATGATCGTTGAGCACGCCACCCACCCGCAGTTCGTGTCCAACACCTACCTCGTCGCCGACGGCGAGGGCGGCCCCGCCTTCTTCGTCGACGCCGGCGGTCCGGTGGAGCCTCTGATCGAGGCGGCCGACCGGCTCGGGCTGACCCCGACGCACGTCCTGCTCACCCACCACCACTTCGATCACGTCAGCGAGGTCCCCGCGCTGCGCAAGCGCTGGCCGAATCTCGAGGTGCTGATCAGCTCACGCGAGCGCGAGCTGCTCGAGGCATCCGCCGCGGGCGAGGACGGCCGGGTCCCAGACGGAGCGATCGAGGAGATGGGCTCGATCGAGGCGGGGCAGTCGCTGCGCTTCGGGAAGCTCGAGGTGCGACCTCTGCTCACCCCGGGGCATACCGGCGGGATGCTCTCGTTCCTGGTGGGCGAGCACAGCGAGCCGGTCGATCCTTCGCCCCGCGCTGCAGGGGGCACCGGACGCGCCCGGCCGAGCGCAGCGCCGGGCGGGTTCTCGGGTGCGAGTCCCGCCGTGTTCACCGGCGACACCCTCTTCAAGGACTCGGTCGGAGGAGTCAAAGCTCCAGGTCACACGACCTACACCGATCTGCGCGACTCGATCATGGGAACGCTGATGGAGCTGCCCCCGGACACGGTCATCTATCCGGGCCACGCCGACGCGACGAGCGTCGGCCGGGAGTGGGACTCCAACGCCTTCATCCGCGTATGGCGGGGCCTGGACCCCGAGGGCTCGGAGCGGTGCACGGCGCTCGGCCAGCCCGCCACGCTGGTTCTGCTCGGCGCCGACTATGACGGCGGCACCAAGGCCTGGGTGCGCTGGGAGGACGGCTCGGACGACATCGTCCCCGGCTCTCGGGTCGAGCGGGCGGTCTGATCCCGCGCTCTAGCATGCATGACATGGCACCGCGCGAGAACGACAAGATCCCGACCTCGCGCGTTCGTCGCACCGCGACGGTAGCCACGCTCGCGGCCAGCGAGGCCGTCAAGCAGTTCGGCACGCGCGCCGCCAACGTCACGCGCGGAGACGAGGCCTCCGAGGAGGCCCTCTCGCGCCGTCAGCTGGAGACCGCCAAGCAGATCGTGGCGGTGCTCGGGACGATGAAGGGCGCGGCGATGAAGCTCGGACAGGTGATGTCCTTCCTTGATATGGGTCTCGTGCCCGAGGAGCACCGCGAGGAGTTCCAGCGTGAGCTCTCAAAGCTCCGCGACGCCGCCCCCACGGTCTCCTTCAAGCAGATGAAGCGCGTGATCGAGGATGACCTCGAAGAGCCGATCTCCGAGGTGTTCGCCTCGTTCGACGAGGAGCCCATCGCCGCTGCGTCGATCGGTCAGGTCTATCGGGCCACGCTCGGGCAGGACGGCCGCGAGGTGGCCGTGAAGGTTCAGTACCCGGGCGTCGCCAGCGCCGTGCGCGCGGACATGCAGAACCTGGACATGATCATGCGCCTGCTCAAGCGCATGACACCCGGGATGGACGTCAAGGCGATCACCGAAGAGATCAGGGAGCGGATCGTCGAGGAGCTCGACTACGAGCTCGAGGCTCAGAACCAGCGCTCGTTGGCCCGAATCTTCGCCGATCACCCCTTCATCGTCGTGCCCGATGTCATCAGCTCGCTCTCGCGCGAGCGTGTGCTGGTCAGCGAGTTCGTGGCCGGCGTGGGCTTCGAGGAGCTGAAGCAACGCTCCCAGGCCGAGCGTGACCGGATCGGCGAGATCGTCTTCCGCTTCTTCCTCGGCTGCCTGTATCGACACCGGCAGTTCTCCGGCGATCCCCACCCAGGCAACTTCATGCTGATGGACGATGGCCGCATCGCGTTCCTGGACTTCGGCCTGTTCAAGCGCATGGAGAACGAGCCCGTCGAGCTCGAGCTCGCGTGCCAGCGGGCGGTGGCCGAGGGTGACGGTGCCCGCCTGCACCGCCTGCTCTCCGACTCGGGCTTCCTGCCCGATCCCGAGCGCGTGGATCCCGACCACCTGCTCGCGTTCATCAGCGACGCCATCTGGTGGTACACGACCGCCGATGAACCGGTCGAGCTGACACCCGAGATCGCCACTCAGGTGATGATCGAAAGCTCCGACCCGCGCTCGGCTCACTTCAGGGAGATGCGCCACCAGGACATGCGCCCGGAGCACCTGTTCGGGCGGCGCATGGAGATGTTGACGCTCGCCGTGCTCTCCCAGCTGCGTGCGCGGGCCAACTGGCACAGGATCGCCCGCGAGTGGATGTATGGCGATGAGCCCGTGACAGAGCTTGGTCGCGAAGAGGCCGAGTTCTACGGTCGCAGCGGCGTGGGCGCTGCGGGCTGAGCTCGAAGCGCCTAGACGACCTGGATCTGAAAGAGGCTCGTGGTGCCGGGCCGCCCCGAGGGCAGCCCGGCGGTGATGCCCACGCGGTCGCCCGGCTTGCACCAGCCGAGCTCCACCACGCGCCGGGCAGCGTCCGCGATCAGCGCCTCGGTGGTCTCGTGGCGGGGCATCGAGGCGCCCTGCACCCCCCACATCAGGCTGCAGCGCCTGACGGTCTCTTTGCCGGGCGAGAGCGCGTAGATGGGCACGGTCGGGCGGTGGGCGGAGACCAGGCGGGCCGAGCGACCCGAAAGCGTGGGAACCACCAGTGCGTCGAGCAGCAGCTCGCGCGCCGCGTCGCAGAGGTTGTGGGCGATCGTGTGCGCCGGGTCGGATTCGGTGCGGCGCACGCGCGTCTCGTTCCAGCGCTCGTACGGAGCGATCGACTCGGCCTGCACGGCCACCGCCGCCATCATCGCCACCGCCGCCACCGGGTAGGCGCCCACGGCTGTCTCCTGCGAGAGCATCACGGCGTCGGTGCCGTCGAGGATCGCGTTGGCCACATCCGCCACCTCGGCGCGCGTGGGGCGCGAGGAGCTGACCATCGAGTCGAGCATCTGGGTCGCTGTGATCGAGGGCCGGGCCATCCAGCCGGCCAGCTCGAGCAGCTGCTTCTGCACGAGCGGCACCCGCTCGATCGGGAGCTCGATGCCGAGATCGCCGCGGGCGACCATCACGCAGTCGGCCGCTCTGACGATCTCCGCGGCGCGCTCCACGGCCTGGGGCTTCTCCATCTTGGCGATCAGCGGCAGACGCGTGTGGTCGCGCACGAATTCCACGTCCTCGGGGGTCTGGACGAAGGAGAGGGCCACCATGTCCACGCCGATCGACTCGCCGTGGCGCAGGAGGTGCAGGTCCTCCTCGGGCACCGCCGGCAGCGAGGCGACCGGGCCGGGGATGTTGAGCCCCTGGCGCGAGGCCACAGCGCCCCCGATCTGGATCTCGACCTCGACTTCGCGGTCGGGAACGCTCACCTCGGCCACGCGCAACCTGACCGAGCCGTCGGCGAGGTAGAGGATCGAGCCCGGCTCGACCGCTTCGGGCAGGCCGGCCCACGAGATGCTCATCCGCCGGGCATCCCCCGCGAGCTCCTCCTCACCGCAGATGAAGCTGAGCCGCTCGCCCGGCGTCAGCTCGACCACGTCCTCGCGCAGCGGCCCGATGCGGAGCTTTGGTCCGGGGAGGTCCTGGAGGATCGCCACCGGGCGCCCGGCGCGGTTGGCGGCCTCGCGCACGCGGCTGACCGTCTCGGCGTGCTCCTCGAGCGTCCCGTGGGAGTAGTTCAGGCGTGCCACGTCCATGCCGGCCTCGACCAGGCGCACGAGCGTCTCGGGCTCGCGCGAGGCGGGACCGATGGTGGCGACGATCTTGGTGCGGCGCATGATCTGACGGTAGCGGCGCCGCGCCCGGTGTGCGGTGTCTGACGGGTGACTAGCATCGAAAAGATGCTCGGCCCCTCCCGTCCGCTGCCTCGCGTGGGGGCCAAGGCGCGCATCGCCCATTTCGGCGGCGACTTCGAGCGCGCGACCGTGCTGGCGGTTCACGAGGAGGGCCGGCGCCTGGAGGTGCGCTGCGAGGGGGGCGAGGTGCTCGAGTTCGTGCTCAGCCCTGCAACGGCGCGGTTCGTGTCGGCCGCGAGCGTGCACGGCCCCCGCCTGGAGCTGCTCGGCGAGTAGTCCTGGGCCCGATTCGGCCGAGCGCGGCGCCCCCGCCTGGTCAGGGAGACTCGATGTCGGGAAAGTGCTCTGCGCAGTGCTCGCGCAGCGTCTGGCGAACCCACACGCGCTCCTCGGGGCTCGCCACGCGCAGGCGGGCGAGCAGCTCACGCTGGCGCTCGATCGGGGCACCTGCGATCACCCAGCGGACGGCCAGGCGCTCGAACAGCAGCTCCATCGCCCGCTGCCGGGTGTCCTCCCGAGTGTCGGCCGCGCGGGCGCTTGTGCCCATGAGCGCTTCGGCGTACTCGCGCCGCGCGCCCGGGGTCAGCGAGCCGCGCAGGCTCAACACGTTGCCCTGCGCGTCCGTGTAGTCGCTCAGCGGAGCCCGGAGCCTCTCGTGGCGTCGGCCGCGCCGGCCCACGCTCAGCCTGCGTCCGCGGCGCGCTCCAGCTGGGCGCGGACATCTCCGGTCACGGGCTTTGCGTGGCCGGGCCAGGCGGCCGCGGGCTCCAGGGCGGCGAGCTTGCGGATGCTCGCCCGGGCCTGTTCGGTGTCGAAGTTGTAGAGCGCCGCGGGCACGCGTGGCGGGCAGTCCCGACCCCACATGTCCAGCGTGTAGAAGCAGTCCGTGCTCAGCGCCAGGCGGTCGGACTCGCGCCACAGGGCGATCAGTCCGGGCGCGTGGCCGGGAAGGTGCACGACCTTGAAGCCCGCCACCTCATCGCCCTCGACGAGCGTGCCCGAGATCTTCACCGGGCCGCCGTCCCAGGCGTAGCGGTGCATCAGCCTGTGCGCCTGGCGCAGCGGGGTGGGAAGTCCCCTCAGGCCCTCGGGCCAGTAGCGAAAGCCGCCGCTGCCTTCAGCGTCCACCACCTCGTCGGGGTGGCACAGGACCGGGACCCCGAGCGCGCACGCCACGCCGCGATGGTCGGTGTGCCCGTGGCCGAGCACGATCCGGCGGATGCCTCCGAGCTTTGCCCCGGCGCTCGCCACGGCGCGGATCATTGTGCGCGCGCCCCCGTCGAACAGCGTCACGCCGCCGTCGTCCTCGATCAGATAGACGTTGCAGCGCCCAGGCTGACCCTGCACCACCCACACACCCTCTGCCACCAGCTCGGCCGGCCCCGCGGCCAGGCCCGAGGTGAGACGGGTCTTGGCGTTGAACGCGCCCATCATCCGTTGCTCGGCCGAGGAGTCCTGGGGGGGCATCATCCCGATCTGGCGCGCGAAGGTCATGCTGTCGGTGAAGGCGTCGTTGCCCTGGATCAGCCCGTCACGGACCGTGATCAAATCGAAGCCTTCGAGCTCGATCGGAGAGCCCGTGGGCGCCACGCCGCCGAAGGACCCGGGGCCCGCGAAGGTGCCCGTGAGGCGCCAGTGCACGCCGCAGCGCTCCTGCTGGGTGGTCGTGGAGACCACCTGCATGCTCAGGTCCGGGACCGCGTCGATCAGCTCGCCGATGAACTCCCGCACCCCCTGGGGCGCGAGCACGTCGACGCGCCCGCGCACGTTCTCACGGCCGCCCTGCGCCCACAGCGACACCGCCGTGTCCAGGTCGCGCGCGTCGATCGCCGCGAAATAGCGGCGCGTGACCGCCTCGGCCTTGCTCCCCGAAATCCGCTTACGGGTGCTCGCGAGCTGCTGCATGCTCGCGGCCACCTCCTGCACCTTGGCGCCCGTCTCGCTCGCGCTCTCCTGATCGGCCATCCCCGCCTCCTTTACGCCGCTGAAGGCCCTTAGTCTAGTCTCCGCGAGGTGGCCGATGTGACCAGCAGGCGCGAGCTGGGGCGCGGCGAGCGGGTCCTGCCGGGCGTCTTTCGCCTGCGTCTGCCGCTCCCGTGGCCGGGCGTTCCCCACTGCAACGCCTGGGCGGTCTCCGCCGGGGAGGGCTTCGTCCTGTTCGACACCGGCATGCACGGTCCCGACTCGCTCGCGCACCTGGAGCGGGCGCTTGCCATGTGCAGCCTGCGTCTCGAGGATGTGAGCCTGATCGTGTGCACCCATGCCCACTCCGACCACTGCGGCGAGGCGCCCGTGATCGCCGAGCGGGCCGGCTGTGAGGTGTGGATGCATCCCAACCACGAGCATCTCACGCGGATGGTCGAGGACCCCGAAGCCGTCTTCGCGCGGCGCATCGAGGTGGCACGCCAGAGCGGCGTCCCCGAGGAGCCGCTGCGCCGCTACGCCGCCGAGCGCGGCTCGCAGGCGAGCGGGATCGCCGGTCCGATCGAGCCCGACCGCGATCTCATCTCCGGCGTCACGGTCCAGACCGACCTGGGTGAGTGGGTCGCCTACGAGACGCCCGGCCATGCACCCTCGCACGTGTGCCTGTTCCAGCCCGAGCGGCGCGTGCTGGTCTCGGGCGACCACCTGCTGGGACGCATCTCGCTGTACTTCGACTACGGCTACTCGCCCGATCCGGTGGGGGAGTTCCTGAGCTCGCTCGATGTCGTGGAGCGACTCGGCGCCCGCCTGTGCCTCGCCGGGCATGGGCGCACGTTCACCGACGTCCACGCCCACATCCAGGGCAACCGCAAGCTCGTGGACGAGCAGCTCGAGCAGGTCGCGGGAGCGCTCGTCGGCAACGAGCGCACGGCCTTCGAGGTCGTCTCGCTCGTCTTCGGCGATGCGCTGTCGGGACAGAACGCGCACTGGCTGATGTCCCAGACGCTCGGCTACCTGACGCACCTGGCCGCGGCCGGCAGGATCGAGCGCATCTCCGGCGATCCCGAGCGCTGGACTGCATAATCTGAGGATGCGCATCGATGAGATCCTCGGCGGCGGCGGCGGCGGCACGGCGGGCGGGCCTTCATTCTCGTTCGAGTTCTTCCCGCCCAAGACGGACGCGGGCGAGCACAACCTGTATACGGCCCTCTCGGAGCTGAAGACGCTCGAGCCCTCGTTCGTATCTGTGACCTATGGCGCCGGCGGCTCGACCAGGGAGAAGACGATCGAGATCGTCAAGCGGATCCGCGAGGAGTACGGCCTGGAGGCGATGGCGCACTTCACCTGCGTGGGGGCCACCGTGGAGGAACTGCGGGCGACTCTCGAGGAGATGCGCGAGGCGGGTATCGACAACGTGCTGGCCCTGCGCGGCGACCCGCCCGCGGGCGAGGACGTGTGGCAGAAGACCGAGGGGGGGCTCGAGTACTCACGCGAGCTCGTCGAGCTGATCTCGGCCGACTACCCCTTCGCGATCGGCGCCGCCTGCTTCCCGGAGACGCACATCCACGCCACGAGCCCCGAGGACGACCTCGAGCATCTCGCCGAGAAGGTGCGCGCGGGCGTGGACTTCCTGATCACCCAGCTGTTCTTCGACAACAGCTTCTACTTCCGCTTCGTCGAGCGTGCACGCGCGGCCGGGATCGAGGTGCCGATCATCCCCGGGATCATGCCGATCACACGGGTGGGCCAGGTCGAGCGGATGGCAAAGATGTGCGGATCGACGATCCCCGCGGAGCTCCACCGCGAGCTGCACGCGCGCGGGGATGACCCGGAGGCGGTACTCGACTTCGGCGTGGCTTACGCGACGCTGCAGTGCGCCGAGCTGCTGGCGGCGGGGGCGCCGGGAATCCACTTCTACACGCTCAACCGCTCACCCGCCACGCGCGCCATCCTCAGCGCCCTGAAGCTGGCCAAGCCGTGGGAGAAGGCCGTCTACCCCGGCTCGATCTCCAGGCCCTCGGCCACGCGCGGGGAGCCGTCGGCGGCCTCGTAGCGGACATCCACGGAGTCGTTCTGGCGGTAGGTGCCCACGCCCCAGGCGCCCAGCAGCCAGCGCCACCCGCTGATCTTGTCCTTGCGCAGCTCGCGCTCGAACACGAGCGCGCCTTCGCGCACGCTGTAGTCGGCGCCCAGGCGCTGGGGCACTCCGTTGAGGAAGACCTCGTACGGCTCGCGCAGATCGCGCGGAAGCCTCACCTTGGATCTGGGCATTCTCGCCGCCATTATGACCGCCACCGCGGTGGCGCGGGTGTGGACGCCCGGCGCAGTGCGTAGCCTCCCGCACGATGCCCGCCACGCAGCCGCTCGCTGAGATCCCCTACACCGTTCGCCGCTCCGCGCGCGCCCGACGCGTGCGCGTCAACGTACATGCACACAGCGGCGTCGAAGTCGTGCTGCCGGCGCGCGCGCCCGAGCGTGCCGCTGCCGCTGCCGTGCACGAGCTGCGCCCATGGATCGAGCGCCGTCTGGATGAGGCCCGCGCCGCGCTCGCCTCGGTCGCGGCCAGGGCCGGGACGGTTCCCTATCTCGGCGTCTCACTGGAGCTCGTGCCCCAGCCGGGCCGCACGCGCGTTCACCGCGACGGCGAGAGCCTGCTGGTGCCTCCCGGGGATGCCCGGCCGGCGCTCGAGCGCTTCTTCAGGCGCTCGGCCCGCGTCGAGATCGCCGGTCGCCTGGACCGCGCCACGGCGCTGGCGGGCGCCACCTACACCGGTCTGGACATCCGCGCCCAGCGCACCCGTTGGGCCTCATGCTCGGCCGGCGGCCGGATGAGCTTCAACTGGAGGCTGCTGCTGGCTCCCGAGCGAGTGCTCGAATACGTGGTCTGGCATGAGGTATGCCATCTGGAGATCCTCGATCACTCCCAGCGCTTCTGGGCGCTCGTGGAGCGGCGCTGGCCCGGCTACCGCGAGGATCGCGAGTGGCTCGCGCGCAACGGGGCCACGCTGGTGCTCTAGCCGCGCTGCTCGATCGGGACGTAGTCGAGGTCGCGATCGCCGGTGTAGATCTGGCGCGGGCGCGCGATCTTCTGCTCGGGGTCCTCGACGAGCTCCTTCCACTGCGCGATCCAGCCGCTCGTGCGCCCGATCGCGAACATCACCGGGAACATCGCCACGGGCAGGCCGAGGGCCTCATAGATCAGGCCCGAGTAGAAGTCCACGTTGGGGTAGAGCTTGCGCGAGGTGAAGTACTCGTCGTCGAGCGCACGCTTCTCGAGCTCGGTGGCGACGTCCAGCAGCGGGCTCTTGCCGCGAACCTCGAAGACGTCGTCGAGATATTTGCGGATGATGCGGGCGCGGGGGTCGTAGTTCTTGTAGACGCGGTGGCCGAAGCCCATCAGCCGCTCGTCGCCGGCCTTGACGCCCTCGAGGAAGGCGGGGATGTTCTCGACGGTCTCGATCCGTTTGAGCATGCGCAGCGCCTGCTCGTTGGCGCCCCCGTGCAGCGGCCCATACAGCGCGGCCACGCCGGCAGCGACGGCCGAGTAGGGGTCGACCTGCGTCGAGCCGACCGCGCGCACGGCGCTCGTGGAGGCGTTCTGTTCATGGTCGGCGTGCAGGATGAAGAGCACGTCCAGCGCTCGCGCCAGCCGCGGGTCGGGCTGGTACTTGAGCTCGGTCATTTTGTACATCATCCCCAGGAAGTTGCCGGCGTACTCGAGGTCGTTGTCCGGGTAGACGTAGGGCTGGCCCATGTTGTGGCGGAAGGCGAACGCGGCGAGCGTCGGCATCTTCGCCAGCAGGCGGATGATCTGGATCGCGCGCACGCGCTCCTCTTTGATCTTGTTGGCGTCGGGGTAGAACGTCGAGAGCGCGCCCACCGAGGCCACGAGCATGCCCATCGGGTTCGCGTCGTAGCGGAAGCCCTGCATGAAGTCCTTGACGTTCTCGTGCACGAACGTGTGGATCGTGATCTCATCGACCCAGTCCGTCAGCTCGGCCTGGGTGGGGAGCGTGCCGTTGATCAGCAGGTAGGCGACCTCGAGGTAGCTCGAGTGCTCGCACAGCTGCTCGATCGGATAGCCGCGGTGCTGCAGGATTCCGGCGTCGCCGTCGATGTAGGTGATCGCGCTGCGGCACGAGGCCGTGTTCATGTAGGCCGGGTCGTAGGACATCAGCCCGAATTCGTCGGGGTCCACCTTGATCTGGCGCAGGTCCGTGGCCCGCAGGGTCCCATCCTCGATCGGCAGCTCGTAGCTCTTGCCCGTGCGGTTGTCGGTGACGCTCAACGTGCTCGGCCCCGATGCCCCGTTCTCGCCGGCGCTCTGACGGAGCTCCCCATCCGATGTGCCCTGCTGCTGCTCGACGGTGGATCGGTCGGGGCTCATCTGCAATCTCCTATCCGCTGTGTGGGGTGCACTCCCCCGATTATGCGCAAACGTCGAGGCTTGTCCCGGCTGGCCGCGCGAAATGGCTCAGTTGCGAGGCAGGTGCTGGTGGGCCATCGCGGTGCGCACGCGCGAAGGCGCGAGCGGCGGGGGCCCGCCGTGCGGGCCACGTCGTGGCACGCGCGGCAGCCGCGCGTGCGGGTGGTGGGGATGCACGGGCCACGGCCGTGGCCCGATGCCGCCGTCCTCCGCTCCGCCCGCCATGTCGGGGGTCTGGCGCACGGCCCAGCGCACGATCAGAAACAGCCCCACGATCGGGATCTTGAGCAAGACCATCAGCCAGATGAAGGTCCAGGTTGTCACTCGCACCGATCGTATACCCGCTCAGGGGTCCGTACAAGCCCCTGAGAGCGCGACCGGCGCGCTCTCAGCCTCTGAGCTGCAGCGGGGCGCCACTGAACTGCGTCATCGCGTGAAGTTCCTTGATCCTGGCCACGACCTCGCTGCCCGTGAGGCGCTCGATGCGCTCGGTTCCGAACTCCTCCACGTTGAAGGACGCGAGCACGGTCCCATGTGCCATGGCGCGTCGCAGCAGGCCGTCGGAGAGCTCCTCGTGGGGGTGTGCGGCGATATAGCCGACGAGCCCGCCCGCGAACGTGTCGCCCGCGCCCGTGGGATCGATGACGTTCTCCAGGGGGTAGGCGGGCAGCGCAAAGAAGCCCTCATTCGTGACCAGCGCGGCGCCGTACTCGCCCTGCTTGGCCACGATCACGCGCGGGCCGCGTCCCTGCTGGCCGGTTTCACCGGAGGGAGCCCATGAGAGAACCTCACGGGCGGCGCTGATCAGGTTGGGCTTGCCGGTGAGCTGGCGCAGCTCGGCGTCGTTGAGGATCACGCAGTCCACGCCTTCGATCGCCGCCACGAGCGAGTCGCGGGCGATGTCGATCCAGAGGTTCATCGAGTCGAGCGCCACGAAGCTAGCCGCCGGGAGCTGGGCGCGGACATCGCGCTGCAGGTCGGGCTGGATGTTGGCCAGGAACAGGACATCGCTCGAGCGCGACTGCTCTGAGAGCTTGGGCGTGAAGCCCTCGAAGACCCCCAGCTGGGTGTCGAGCGTCTCGCGGGAGTTCAGATCCCAGCCGTACTCGCCGTGCCAGAAGAACGTCTTGCCGCCGGCGATGCGCTCGATGTCCGAGACGTCCACGCCGCGGCGGCGCATGACAGCGAGCTGCTCCTCGCCGAAGTCCTCGCCGACCGGGCCCACCACGCGCACGTCCTCGAAGAAGGAGGCGGCCAGCGCGAAATGCACCGCGGCCCCCCCGAGCATCCGCTCGCGCTGGCCGAACGGGGTCTTGACGGTGTCATAGGCGATTGATCCGACGACGGTGATTGGCATGGGCGCGCACCTTAGAGCACCCCGCCGGGGCGATGTCCGCCCGCCCCGGCGCGCGCGTCGCGGTCGCAGGGTGGACATGAGCGGCACTCCGATAGCCTCGGTCTGAATGCGCGCCATCCAGATGACCGAGTTCGGCGGACCCGAGGTGCTCAAGCTCGCCGAGCTGCCCACGCCTGCTCCCGCACCGGGGGAGGTGCTGATCAGGGTGAGCCGCGCGGGGCTCAACTTCGCCGACACGCACACGCGCACGAACTCCTACGTGCAGAAGGCAACGCTGCCGCTGGTTCCGGGCGGCGAGGTGGCGGGCGTGCGCGAGGACACCGGCGAGCGCGTGGTCGCGCTCGTGGGCGCGGGCGGCTACGCCGAGTACGCGGTTGCGCCGGAGGACCGCGTGTTTCCGTTGCCCGACTCTCTCGACGACGGCACGGCGCTCGCGATGATCGTGCAGGGCACCACCGCCTGGCACCTGTACCGCACATCCGGGCGGGTTGCCGCGGGCGAGAGCGTGGTCGTGCACGCGGCGGCCGGCGGCGTGGGATCGATCGCGGCCCAGCTCGGACACCCGTTCGGGGCCGGCCGCGTGATCGCGACGGCGTCAAGCGAGGAGAAGCGCAATCTGGCCCTGGAGCTGGGGGCCGACGTGGCTGTGGACCCGGATCCCGAGGGACTGACAGAGCGCCTGATCGAGGCCAACGAGGGCAGGCCCGTGGACGTCGTCTTCGAGATGTCCGGCGGGGCGGTCTTCGACGCCTCCTACAAGGCGCTGGCTCCGTTCGGGCGGATCGTGGCCTACGGGATCGCCACCAACGAACCGAACCAGGTGCCCACGGGCTCGCTGCTGCGCCACTCGCGCGCGGTGGTCGGCTTCTACCTCTTCCACTGCCTGGGGCGCTCGGGCATGTTCGCCGAAGCGCTCTCCGACCTGTTCGCCCGCGCCGCCGGCGGCGAGCTGAAAGCGGTCGTCGGGCACACCTATCCACTGGAGCAGGCCGCCCAGGCGCAGATCGATCTGCGCGAGCGACGGACCACCGGCAAGCTGTTGCTCGACCCGGCCGCCTAAGCTCTCATCTCTACGGTCATGGCCAAGTCATTTGCAGAGCTCGGGCTCTCCGAGTCCACGCTTCGCGCGCTGCGCGACGTGGGCTACGAGGCGCCGAGCCCGATCCAGGAACAGGCGATCCCCTCGCTGCTCGAGGGCCGTGACGTGATCGGCCAGGCCCAGACCGGCACGGGCAAGACGGCGGCGTTCGGGCTTCCGATCATGGAGTACATCGACCCCGAGGAGTCCTCGGTGCAGGCGCTCGTGCTCACGCCGACCCGCGAGCTGTGCATCCAGGTCACGCAGGCGCTGCGCACCTACGGCGCGCACACGGGCATCGACGTGGTGGCCGTCTTCGGCGGAGCGCCGATCCGCACCCAGCAGGCCCAGCTTCGCGCCGGCGGGCACGTCGTGGTGGGCACCGTGGGACGCGTGCTCGACCTGATCTCGCGCCACTCGCTGGTCCTGCACGACTGCCGCTTCCTGGTGCTCGACGAGGCCGACGAGATGCTCGACCTGGGCTTCCTGGAGGACGTGGAGAAGATCCTCTCGCTGACTCCCTCCAGCCGCCAGACGGCCCTGTTCTCGGCGACGATGCCGCCGCCGATCCGCAAACTGGCCGACCGCTACATGTATGACCCCACGATCATCCAGGTCGAGGCGGAGACCCTGACGATCGACACGGTCGCCCAGTTCCAGCTCCCGGTCGAGACCAAGGCCAAGGCGGACAAGCTCGTGGAGGTTCTCAAGGCCGAGTCGCCCGAGCAGGCGATCGTGTTCGTGCGCACCAAGATCCGCTGCGAGCAGCTCTTCAAGATCCTGCGCGACCGTGGCCTGAACGCCAGGGCGCTGCACGGCGACATGTCCCAGGGCTCGCGCGACGGCGTGATGCTGGCGTTCAAGGGTGGGCGGGTGCCGATCCTGGTGGCGACCGACGTGGCCGCCCGCGGTCTTGACATCTCGACGGTGACCCACGTGATCAACTACGACGTGCCCACCTCGCCCGACACCTACGTGCACCGCATCGGGCGCACCGGCCGGGTCGGGCGCTCGGGCCGTGCCATCACCTTCGTGGAGGACCGCCAGAAGCGCGAGCTGGAGGCGATCGAACGCCACATCGGCACCTCGATCGCCCAGTGGGAGGAGGGCGCCGTGGCGGCGCCCACACCGGTGCGCGAGCGTCCGCGCAGGCACTCAAAGCCCCGCATCACCCGCCAGGACGACCAGGAGCCCTACGTCAAGCTTGTGCTCGGCGGCGGGCGGGCGGCCGGACTGGGCGTGGCCGACATCGTCGCCGCGGTGACCTCGTCCACGGGGCTCGACGGCGAGGCCGTGCGCGACGTGAAGGTGCTCGAGCGCTTCTCCTTCCTGTCGGTCCCCGGAGGCGAGGCCGAGCGCGTGATCGAGGCTCTCGATGGACGCGAGGTGCGTGGGCGGGAGCTCAGCCTGCAGAGGGTGGGAGGGCCGTAGGTCCCGGGATCGCCTCCTGACGCAGGGGCCGCGGCTCCATGTGGATGACATCGCTCATGGGATATGCTCATGGCCATGGCGAAGCGCCTTGCGATATCTAGCGGTGGCCAGGTGTCGGTCCCGGCGGCGGTGCGCAAGCGATGGGGCACCCGAACCGTGCTTGCCGAAGATCGCGGTGACCACGTTGTGTTGCGCCCGGTTGCAGACGACCCGGTGGCCGCCGCCGCGGGAGCGTTCGCGGAGCAGATCGGAGCGCTCGGCTCCGAGGAGGCCAAGCGCCTGGACCGCGAAGAGGAACTGGATGCCCAAGAGCACGATCGCCGGTGACGAGGCAGGGTCCTCGGCGAGGACCCTGATCGACGCCTCGGCTCTCATCGCGCTGCTTGGAGCTGAGCCCGCCGCCGATGAGGTGCAGGAGATGCTCAACCGCGGCGCAGCGATGACCACCCTCAATCTCGCCGAGGCGGTGGATCGGCTCAAGCGGCGCTACGACCTCGAGATCGAGCGAACCCGGCCGGTGATCGAGGGTCTTCTGGCAGAGAGCCTGACGCTGGTCCCGCTCGGCCCCCCTCAAGCGTGGCGGGCGGGTGAGATTCGTGCTGCTCACTATCACCGCTCCCGCTACCCGATCTCGCTCGCCGATGCCGTGCTCGTGGCGAGCGCTCCAGTGGGTGGGCGCATCGCAAGCTCCGACGGCCCCCTGCTGGCAGTGGCCGCGAGTGAGGGGATCGCCACGGTCGCCCTGCCAGACTCGAACGGGCGCCGGGTCGAGATGTCCCTATAGCCGCTGGCTGGCTGGCGGGGGTTCGCACCGCCAGGAAACGCGGCAGGCATGCGACAATTGGGTCATGACCAGGGCGGAGCTTCATCAGCTGGTGGACCGCTTGCCAGAGGGCGCGGTCGATGGCGCCGCGATCATGCTTGGGGAGATCAGCGCCGGACGCATAGATCCCGAGCAGGCGTGGTACTGGACGCGCGAGTGGCAGGCGAAGGAGCGCGAGGCAGACGACGACCGCGCAGCAGGTCGTGTCACGCGCTATGAGACGGACGAGGATTTCTTGATGGCGTTGGACGAGCGCACCAAGCCGCTGGATGCCGACGCGTGATGTCCTTGCGTCGTTCTGGCGTGATTGGGACCGGCTCACCCCACAGCAGCAGCGCGCCTTCCGCCATGCAGTAGCTCAGTTCATCGCTGACCTTGCAGGCGGTAGTCAGGGCTTCCATCCAGGATTGCGCGTCAAGCGGGTGCAGGGATACCCCGGCGTATGGGAGATGAGCTGGGCGCCGGATGGCCGTGCGACCTTCGAGTACGGCGAGGAGATTATGCACGCGCCAGCTCTCGGCTGTTCCACAACGATGGGGATGGTTTGAGGCATGCACGCGATCGGTGTCGCTATCGTGCCCCCTCCACCGTGACCGCCAACAAGGGAAGGGCCAACGTGTCGACAGCAACAATGCAAACCACAGAGGGCCCCATCGTCTTCGAGCTGTTCGACGAGGATGCCCCCAAGACCGTCGAGAACTTCCGCAAGCTCGCCGCCGAGGGCTTCTACGACGGGCTCGCCTTCCACCGCGTGATCAAAGACTTCATGATCCAGGGCGGCTGTCCCCAGGGCACCGGCACGGGCGGGCCCGGCTACACCTTCGAGGACGAGATCAACCCCCACAAGGTCGTCCGTGGAGCGCTGGCCATGGCGAACGCCGGGCCGGACACCAACGGCTCGCAGTTCTTCATCGTCACCACCGAGGCCGCCTCGTGGCTCGACGGCAAGCACACCGTGTTCGGCCAGGTCACCGACGGCATGGACGTCGTGGACCGCCTGGAGGCCGTGCCCACCGACGGGCGCGACCAGCCGTCCGAGCCGATCGGCATCGACTCGATCGAGCTTTCGGAGTAGCTAGCGCCGATCGGGCTGTTCGGGCGGCGCATGCGCCGCCCGCGGGGGCGCACATGTGCGCCCCCGGGACACGCCGCATGCGGCGTGTCTGCGATAGGCGCATGCGCCTATCGTCCCACCTGACACAGCTCTGCCTATCCGCGGTTCAGCTGTCGGCTCAGGCCAGCACGATGGGTGTCGTGTCCAGGCCGGGGATGCGCTTGAAGTGACGGATGTTGGCTGTCCCGACCCGCCATCCAGCAGCGATGGCCGTGGCGGCGATGAGCCTGTCGTGGGCGCCGACCTCAGTCCCAGTTGATGTGAGGCCGGCCCAGAGTCTCGCGTGGACACGCGCCACGAGCAGGTCGAAGGAGAGCGTTGGGAATGCTGCGAGCACGCCCTCGACGAACGCTTCGCGCCTTCCGCGGTGCTCCTCGGTGGCTCGGTGGACGCCGTGCAGCAGCTCTGAGGCTGTGATGGCGGCGATGGCCACTTCCTCGCTGTCGCCCAGCTGGATCTCCAGGCGCTCGGTGACCTCCGCCATGGCTCGCGCGGCCGGTAGGCCGCGCGCAGCCCGCTCGAGCTCGATGAAGACGGTCGTGTCTAGGACTGTGCCCATGGATCGGCCGGCGCCGGACCGACGCTGTCGAGCACGGCCTGCATGTCCTTGGCGAAGTCCGGATCGGGCGGCGGGGCCTGCGTGAGCAGCGCCAAGGCCTCCCTCAGGGGCCGCCCGCGGTGCGGGACAGCCGCACTCCCACGATCGTCGGGGTGAACGATCACGTAGGCAGCTCGCTCGCGGTTGAAGACCACAACCTCCTCGTGATGGGCCACCGCCTCGCGTGCTCGTCGGGGAATCCTCACCTCCTCGGATTTAAGCGTCGCCATGCCGTCATTCTAGCGAATCAGAGCGAAAGCGTACGGATACGTGCGTGAACTTCGGAAGCTGGCCCGTCAGCCAGGGCCAAGCCGGACCGGAGTAGTCTCTTATGTCACGAGTGAAAACCCCACCCGGGGCACATGCGAGCAGGGGAGAGTGAAGAATGGCCAGTGTCGAGCAGCACGTCGAGGAAGAGATCCTCCAGGCGCCCAGCCGGGCCTCAGCGACCAATGGGGGCATCCCGGTCGAGAACCCGGCCACGGGCGAGATCGTGGCCACCGTGCCGGACCTCGGCGCCGAGGCCGTGGCCGAGATGGCCGCGCGTGGGCGCGCCGCCCAGCCCGAGTGGGAGGCATACGGCTTCGACGGTCGCGCGCGGGTGCTCGTGCGCGCGCAGAAGTGGCTGATGGACAACGCCGAACGTGTGGTCGAGACGATCGTCTCGGAGACCGGCAAGACCTACGAGGACGCCCAGCTGGCCGAGATCGGCTACGCGGGCAACGCCTTCGGCTTCTGGGCCAAGATGGGCGCCGAGTACCTCGCCGACGAGCGCGTGAAATCCAGCCAGGTGCTGGTCAAGGGCAAGAAGCTCCTGCTGCGCTACCGCCCGCTCGGGCTGATCGGCGTGATCGGACCGTGGAACTACCCGCTCACGAACTCCTTCGGGGACTGCATACCGGCGCTGATGGCCGGCAACAGCGTGATCCTCAAGCCCTCCGAGATCACGCCCCTGACCTCGATGCTGCTCGCAGAGGGCCTGCGCGAGTGCGGCCTGCCGGAGAACGTCCTGCAGATCGCCACCGGACGCGGGGAGACCGGGGCCGCTCTCGTTGAGCACGTCGACATGATCATGTTCACGGGCTCCACCAAGACCGGCAGGAAGGTCGCCGAGGAGGCCGCCAAACGGCTGATCCCGGCCTCGCTGGAGCTCGGGGGCAAGGACCCGATGCTCGTTCTCTCCGACGCCGATCTCGAGCGCGCGGCCAACTTCGCCACCTACTACTCGATGCAGAACGCGGGGCAGACCTGCATCTCGATCGAGCGCGTATACGTGGAGGAGCCCGTCTACGACGAGTTCGTGGCCAAAGTCTCTGAGAAAGTGCGCGCGCTGCGTGTGGGCAAGCCCGAAGGCTACGGCTCGGTGGAGGTCGGGGCGATCACCTTCCCGCCACAGCTCGAGACGATCAAGGACCACGTGGCCGACGCCGTGCAGAAGGGCGCGCGGGTGCTCACGGGCGGGAAGCAGGTGCCGGGGGCGGGGCGCTTCTTCGAACCGACCGTGATCGTCGACGTGGACCACACGATGAAGTGCATGACCGAGGAGACCTTTGGGCCGACGCTGCCGATCATGAAGGTGCACGACGCCGACGAGGCGGTGCGCCTGGCCAACAACTCGCACTACGGACTCGGTGCGTCGGTCTTCTCCAAGGACACCGCCCGCGGCGAGGCCATCGCCCGCCGCCTGGACGCAGGCGCGGCCAACGTCAACGACGCGATGATCAACTACACCGTGCTGGAGCTGCCCATGGGCGGCGCCAAGGCGTCCGGCCTCGGCTCGCGTCACGGCGCAGGCGGCATCCGCAAGTACTGCTCCCAGCAGGCCATCGTGGTCACCAAACTGGCCATGAAGAAGGAACCGTTCATGTACCCCTACAAGGCGCGCACCTCGCGCATGCTGGCGGGCCTGTTCAAGTTCATGTACGGCCGCGGCAAGCGCGACTAGGACGAGCGTCCCAGGGAGGGGCTAGCGGGCGCCGATCACGCGCCCGCGGCCGTCGCGCGCCACATAGACCGTGGCGTGCTCGGCCTTGGCCTCGCGGCGCACGCGATCGGCGTGGGGCCGTTTCAGCGTCTTCAGCAGTGTCGATAGGGCTTGCATGCTTTGAGCATCGGCGTCACCGAGCGCCGTACGGCGCGATCAAAGCCGCAGGTCGGGCCGGAGAACTACCCGGCCGGCGTTAGCGCAGCGAGGCGTCCGGCTCGACGTCGGCCGACAGGGCCACCCCCAGCAGGCGTTCGAGCTCGGGGATGGTGGTCTCGGCGCTCGTGTGATGGACGGTGGCCATGCCGAGCTCCTCGGCGGGGGTGAGGTTGAAGGGCAGGTCGTCCACGAACACGCACTGCTCCGCCGGCGCCCCGGCGCGCTCCGCTCCGAGCTCGTACATCCGCAGGGCCGGCTTGCGGATGCCCTCCTCACCCGAGATCACCACGCCGTCGAAGAGCTCGGAGAACATGTCGTGGGGATAGCGGTGGACTCCCCAGGAGTTGGATACCAGCGCCGTGCGGATGCCGGCCGCGTGGGCACGGCGCACCGCCCCGACCATCGCCGCGTCCGGTTGCACGCCGGCGAACAGCCCGTCGACGAGGCCGTCGGGCTCGACCTCGAGCAGCGCCGCGAACCTGATCTCGAAGTCTGGCTCTTCCAGCGCGCCCGTCTCGAGCGCGATCAGCAGCTCGCGGGCCTCGGGATCGCGCCTGAAGCGTCCCGCGAGCGTCTGGGGATCGATGCCGGCCGCCAGGCAGTACGCGTGAAAGGAGGCGAACAGGTTGGTCGTGAGCACGCCGCCCCAGTCGATCAGCAGGCCGCTGCGCAGCCCGGCGTCCGTGTCGCGCTCAGGCGCCATGGGCAACCTGTTCGGCCTGGCTCGCGAGCTCGAGCACTCCCTCGCCGAACTGCTTGAGGTAGGGATCGTCGGTCGTGCCGGCGATCGCTCGCTTGTAGTTGCCCTCCATGAAGACCACGCTCTTCCACAGCGCGAGCGTGGTGTACCAGCGCACATTGCTCATGGAGCGCCCCGAGTGCTCCTCATAGCGTGCGATCAGCTCGGCCCGCGTCGGGAAGCCCTCGGCGCGGGTGACCTTGCCGAGGTGCTCGCGCAGGCCGCCCGTGGGATCGCCGGCCTCGCTCCACATCATGCACAGGTAGCCGATGTCGGCCAGGGGGTCGCCGATCGTGGCCATCTCCCAGTCGAGCACGGCCGCGAGGTGCGCGGGGGCCTGGGAGGCGAACAGCGTGTTGCCGAGGCGGTAGTCGCCGTGAACGATCGTGGCGGCTCCGGAGCTCGGCAGGTTCTCGCCGAGCCAGCGCCCCACGCTCTCCACAGCGGCGATCTCGCGGGTCTTGTTGAGCTCCCACAGCCCGCCGAAGCGGCGCAGCTGGCGCTCGAGGTAGCCGGTGGGCTTGCCGAACCCCTCCAGGCCGGCCGCCCGCCAGTCGACGTCGTGGATCTCCACCAGTGCGTCGATCAGCTGCTCGCCTATCTTGCCGCGCTGCTCGGGGGTGTCGAGGGCGCCAGGGACGCTCGCGACGATGACCTCGCCGGGCACCAGCTCCATCACGTAGAAGGGCGCGCCGATGGTGTCCTCCTCCTCGCACACCGCCAGCACGTCCGGGACGCGGGCGGCGGTTGGACGCAGCGCGCGCAGCAGCCGCGCCTCGCGGAGCACGTCGTGCGCGCTCGGCGGCAGTGGCGGGCGCGGTGGGCGTCGCAGGACGACCTCGGCGCCGCCGCGCTCGATCAGGTAGGTGATGTTGGAATGCCCCTCCCCGATCGGCGTGGCGCGGATCTCGCCCTCGCCGATGCCGTGCTCGTCGAGGAAGGTCCGCAGGGGCTCGAGCACGAGCAGCGGGGGGCGGCTGTTAGCCTCCCCGTCCGCCGGGGTCTGGACGATGTCGTCCGGTGCGATCGGAGCGCTCACGGCATCGAACCGTACAAAGACCGCAACCTTCTCTGCGCTGAGGTGTCTCAAGCGACCATGTCCAAAATCCGCACACTCCTCCTCACCCTGACCTCCTGCGCCCTCCTCTTCGGTGCCATCGGGACCGGCCAGGCCCTCGCGTCCCACGGCCAGACGACCTTCTTCGAGGGCTCCCAGGATCTGCTCGAAGCCAAGACCCGCCCCCGCGCGATCGAACAGCTTCAGGCGCTGGGGGTCAAAGCCCTGCGCATCGAGCTCAGCTGGGCCGATGTCGCTCCGGGCGCCAACAGCGCGACGCGCCCGAGCTTCGACGCGACCAACCCCGGCCTCTACGCCTGGGGCGAATACGACGCCCTGATCGCGGAAGCCGAGCGCCTGCACTGGCAGGTGCTGCTGACCGTCACCTCGCCGGTGCCGCGGTGGGCGACGTCCAACAAGAAGGCTCCATACGTCACGCGCCCCGACGACAAAGACTTCAAGGAATTCATGACCGCCGTGGCCCGCCACTACGGCTCGCAGCTGTCGTTCTTCTCGATCTGGAACGAGCCCAACCACCCGGCCTTCCTGCAGCCGCAGTTCGCCTCCAACGGCGCGCCGGCCTCGCCGCGCATCTACCGCGGCCTCTACCAGTCCGGCTACGAAGGCCTGGTAGCTGGCGGTCTGGCCCGTCCGCGCGTGCTCTTCGGCGAGACCGCGCCGACGGGCTTCGACAACGTCAAGAGCCTGCTGCGCAGGGAAAAATCCAAGGCGCTGCTCCACGACGTGGCGCCGCTTGCGTTCCTGCGCGAAGCGCTGTGCCTGAACGCCAGGTACAAGAAAGCCGGCTCATGCGGCGAGCTGTTGATGAGCGGCTACGCCCATCACGCCTACACGAAGGCCGTGGCGCCGACCTATGTGGACCCGCAGCGCGACGATGTCGAGATCGGCACGCTCTCACGGCTCTCCAACGCCCTCAACCTGGCCGCGCGCGCCCACGCGATCCCCGGTGGCCTGCCCATCTACCTCACCGAGTTCGGGGTCCAGAGCAAGCCCAACAAGTACCTAGGCGTCTCAGCCGCCCAGCAGGCCGAATACGACGCCATGGCCGAACACATCGCGTGGTCGAACTCGCGGGTGGCGGCCTTCTCGCAGTACCTGCTCAAGGACGACCCGCTCGGCGGCGCTCCCGGCGCGAGCGTGCACGGCGGCTCGACCGGCTTCCAGACCGGCCTGGAGTACGTCAACGGCACCCACAAGCCGCTCTACTCCGCATGGCCGGTGCCGCTCACCGTCAGCAAGCACGGCCACAGCTACTCGTTGTGGGGGCTCGTGCGCCCGGCCACGGGTGCCACCAAGGTCACGATCCTGGTGCGGGCCAGGGGCTCGAAGAGCTACAAGACCCTCAAGACGCTCACCACTGGATCCACGGGCTATTGGAGCTTGAACTCCTCGACCTCCGGGCAGTACTGGCGCGTGCGCTGGGTCAGCCCGATGGGCGCAAAGTACGAAGGGCCGCCGGTCCAGGCCCACTAGGAGGGTCAGCGGAACGGCTAGCGAAACTCGGGAGTGCAAATGGGCACATTCGTCCGTTCGTGCCTCGCGTGGCCGCATTGTGCGCCATGGGCGCGACTCCGCCGCTCGCAACTCGGTGGCCGGCGCGGTGTTTTAGCCCTCGTGAGGGGATGGCTGCTCTTGGGCGCGTCGCTGCTGGGGTTCGCGGTCCTGGCACCGTCGGGTGAAGCACGGATGCGCCACAAGACGAGATGGCGTTGCGAGCCGGGCCGGATGCGCGCGCCTCATCCGAGCCGTGAAGTCGCGCGCCTGTTGCTGATCGAGATGCAAGCGCAGGTCTATGAGGTCTACGAACGGCCTGAAGACGGAGAGGAACTTTCGGGAGGCGAGCAAATCTTCGGCTGCATATACGGGTCCAGCCGGATGCGCTACCTCGGCTTCACGTCCATCAGTTCCGGCAGCGGCGGTGCCGGAGCCGTCTCGTGGTTGCTGGCGGGCACGAACGTCGCGCTGGTCGACTCGAGCTGGACCTCCAGCGGGCCGCCGAATCAGACAGAGACGGTAAGCGTTCGAAGCCTTCGCACCGACAAGCTCCTCCACCGCTGGGAAACGCTTGAACCCCTAACGACCACTTCCGTTGTCCTCAAGCCAGATGGCGCCGTCGCCTGGATCACTACGGGGCGCTACCCAGACGAACCGCGCATCCCAGCCGTTTACTCGATGGACAGCAACGGGACGCGGCTGGTAGCCACCGGACACGACATTGATACGACCTCCCTCGCCCTCGCGGGCAGCACGATCTACTGGACGCAAGGCGGCAAGCCGTTTTCCGCCCCGCTCAACTGAGCTTCCGACCGCCTTCGCTACGCCGCGAGTGGCAGGGCTCGCGCTCGGGCGAGCGCGCACGACAGCTTCGCGAGGATCGTCAGGTCGGCGTGCAGGCGCACCCGCTCGATCCGGCGCACGCGGAGCGGTGCGAGCGTTCATTCATTCTTGAGCCTCCCGAACCCCCGCTCGACGGCTCCGCGCTTCTTGTAGAGGCCGCGCCAGCGCAGCGTCTCGCGCGGGATAAGCGGGTGCAGCCTGTCCGCCTTGATCCACATAGACGCGGGCTTGCACTCGCCGGTCGGGCAGCGCCACTCGGCTGCCTGCCGCTTGTAGTCCGCTCCGGCGAACCGCCACTCCCTGTGTTCGCAGGAAGGAGGCTTGTGGTCGCCGCGCTTGACGGCGGTCGTCGCGCGCAGCGGGATCACCGGGGCGACACCACGCTCGGCGCACTCGCCGTAGACGCGCTCGATGTCGTAGCCCTTGTCCATCGTGCACGTCTCCGGGTTGATCCCGAGAGCGCCGAGCTTGTCGAGGAGTGGGGCGACCATCGTGCTCTCGTTGGCCTTCGCCGTCTCGACCGACCATGCAAGCGGGAGGTCAGTCGCGGTGTCCACGGCCATGTGCAGGCGGTAGCCGTAGAAGCCGCCCCCTTCCGCGTCGAGACAGCGGAGCGGTGTCCCCATGAGGCATCGGGGTCGGAGAACTCGTCATCGGAGCGTTCCCGGCCGCCCTTGAAAGTGAACCGCTGGCCGTTGGCGTAGGCGGGCATGTCGGAGGCGTCGATGGCGCTGTGCTCGCCGATCTCAGGGTTCGCGGCGCGCAGGCGGGCGAGCACCGCGGCGATGCAGCCGTCGAGCAGGTGCTTGTGCTCGCGCAGCTTCGTGGCGAAGCGGTAGCAGGCGTAGACGCTCGGGCATTCCTCGGAGCCGAGAGCGGCGAGCAGACCGGCGTGCTCCCGAACCAGCGCGACGGTGCGCGTCCAGGTCGGGATGGCGTAGAGCGACTTCGCGAGCGCCATCCCGATCATCGAGCGGATCGGGTAGCCGGGACGGCCCGTCCAACGGGTCGCTTCAAGCTCAGCGATCAGCCCCGCGATCTCAGGGGAATCGAGCAACCCTGCAAGCTCGACTACGGCCGAGCGCGATGGTACCGTCGATACTGCCATGCGAGCTTACCTCTCGGATGGTCAGGCCCCCGGAGCTAGCGCGTCGCGGGGGTCATCTGTTGAGACTGTCAAGATAGAACTGTACAGACGCGATCGGACGGAAAAACCGCATGGGAATGGGAAAAACGGGACGATGAGCGACACGATTACCCTCGCGTTGCACGGTGAGGTCGCGCTGTCTGACTTCTCGACAGCCGTCTCCCATCTCAGCCGCCTGGTGGCCGCTCTCGCCGCCGACGAAAAGGTCGAGGGCGTCGTCTGGCAGATCGACGATCTTGAGTACAGCAGCGCCATTACGACGGTGCGCGGAGTGCCGGAGAACGGCACGAAGCCAGAGGAGATCGACCGCGTGGTGCGGGCCTACCTTGAGGTCGGCCAGGCTCTCGAACAGGGGAATACGATCCCCTACTCGCCGACCGTCCGCAAAGAGGCCAACGGCATCACGGCCGTTCTTCGGGAGTCCGCGATTGAAGCGGTCCGATTTGAGACCGCCGAGTCGGACGCGACCATCCGTAAGCAGGCGATACCGACTGCCGCTGCGACCGCCCCTGCTGAGCGCGAGGAAGCCTACGGGGCGGTCACCGGGCGGGTCCAAACGCTGACCAGCCGTAACGCCCTGCGCTTCATCCTGTACGACCACATCCACGACCGCGCCGTGTCGTGCTACTTGGTCGAGGGCCGTGAGTCCATGATGCGCCAGATGTGGGACCGCGTCGCAACCGTCGAGGGGTGGGTCAGTCGTGATCCCGTGACCGGACGGCCGCTGACCGTACGCAAAGTGTCGAGCGTGACGGCACTCGCGGAGGTCGAGCCGCAGGACTACATGAAGGCGCGCGGCGCGCTCCCGCTAAAGGAGGGCGACCCGCTCCCCGAGGTTCTGACCAGGCGGTTGCGCGATGCCGGATGAACCTCGGCGCGTCTACTGGGACGCCAACGTCCCGCTCTCGTATCTCAATGGCGTTCCTGATCGCGTGCCCATCCTCGATGAGCTGTTTCGGCAGGCACGAGCCGGTGAGATTGAGCTGGTCACCTCGGCGATCAGCCGTGTCGAGATCGCCTTCATCCAGAGCGAGCGTGACGCTGGCACCCTCGATCAGGAAACCGAAGACGCGATCGATGCTCTCTGGTCGCCGGGGGCACCGATCAAGACAGTCCAGTTCTACGATCTCATCGGAGACAAGGCGAGGGCGCTCATGCGGCAGGGCATCTCGCAGGGATGGGGAAAGCTCAAGCCGATGGACGCGATCCATCTGGCAACGGCTCAGCAGATGGCCGTGACCGAGTTCCACACGTACGACGGCCAACTACACGCGTGGACAAATGCGCTTGGCTTTCCCGTGACGGAGCCTCAGACGGCCCAGACCGTGCTTGGGGTAGAACCGCCGAGGTCTTGAGGTATGCGGGCGCGCTGCCGTGCCGCAATCCCCCAGCACGCTCGCGACCGTCATCACCACTTCGTTCTTGGTCGTTGCTACGAGCAATCCTGACTGCACGAATCTAAACTACGGTCCGCATCGGACGGACCAGGCGCGTCTTCTGAGGTAGCTCACCCCCGATCTTGGGGTAGCCGCCTCCAATAGCCTCTATGACTTGGCTCTAGAGAGCTAAGGGAGAGTTTCTTTCGCCGGTCTCTCCCTAGGATGGGTTGGCGATGCCGGAGCTGCCCGAGGTCGAGATCACCGCCCGCCTGCTCGACCGGGCTCTGGGCGGCGCGCGGATCGAGTCGGCGCAGGCGCCCGGGATCAACGCCCTGAGGACCTTCGCGCCGCCGCTCTCCGAGCTGGCGGGCCAGCGGATCGCATCGGTGCACCGCCGGGGCAAGCACCTGATCGTCGAGACCGACGGCGGGCTGGCGCTGCTCATCCACCTGATGTCCGCAGGCAGGCTGCAGCTCTACGACAAGCACGCCGGGCCGCGCGACCGCACCTCGCGGCTGCTCGTGAGGGTCGAGGGGGGACGCGAGCTGCGCCTGCGCGAGTTCGGCTCCAAGCAGGCGGCCTGGGTCAAGCTCCTGCCCGGCGGGGAGCTGGAGCGCGACGAGGCGCTGGCCACGCTCGGACCGGAGGCCTGGCCAGACCCGGGCGGGTGGGCCCACCTGAAAGAGTTGCTCGCGGCTCCACGTCCCCTGCACACGCTGCTGCGCGACCAGCGCACGATCGCCGGGATCGGACGCTCCTGGGTCGATGAGATCCTCTGGCTGGCCAAGCTCTCGCCCTACAAGCGCGGCGCCGATCTCGACGAGGCCGAGGCAGAGGCGCTCAGGGTCGCGATCGTCGAGACGCTCGGGCAGGCCATCGCCCACTACGAGCAGGCGGTCAGCCTGCCGATCCCCGACAAGCTGCCCATGCCCCTGAGAATCCACCGCCATCAGGGCGAGCCCTGCCCGCGCTGCGCCACCGTGATGCAGGCGGTCCACTTCGAGGACTACGTGATCGCCTACTGCCCCACCTGTCAGACCGAGGGGCGCGTGCTCAAGGACCGCAGGCTCTCGCGACTGCTGCGGTGAGCAAGCGGCGGGCTGTCCGTTCTTTGGCGGCTAGGATCCAGGCCGTGATCGAACCAGGCCAAGACGCCCCAGACTTCGAGGTCGGGAGTGTCAGAGCTAGCTTCTAGCGTGCATGACGACGCTGCGGGTGGTTGTAACCGCCGCGCCGCGAAGCGGTGTGAGCGTGATCTTCACCGTCAACGTCAGGCGCCGGTGGCGGCGCAATGAGGCCTTGCCCTTGGCGCTCAGGGGCACCGAGAAGGACACACTGCCGGCCTTCAATGATGAGCGCACAAGCCGCCCGATGCGCACCTGCGCAGCGTGCTCCGTCTTGGCCAGTGAGGCGCCGGCGGCGAACAGGGCGACTTCCAGTCGCCCGCCGGAGTCGGCCTGGGACACCTTGATCGAGCCGTGTAGTGTCGATCCGTGCTGGCTGGCGGCGAGCTTGAGTGCCCTGGGTCCTCCTGCAACGGGCGAGCCGTAGCCGGGGCTGGGTTCGTTCGGCGTTGTGGGGGTAGTCGTCGTTGCTGTGGTGGTGGTTGTGGTCGTCGTGGTGGGTGTTGTTCCGGTGGTGGCGCCTTCCACGACGATTTCGTACTTGGTGTAGTTCAAGGATGGTCCACCGTTGAAGAGGGTCGAGCTTTCGAATTTGTAGGTCCCAGGCTGTTCGAACTTGCACTTGCCTTCCCAGGTTGTCTGGGGTGAGGCGGGGCTCACCGGCACGCTGGACGAGCAGGTCGGCGCGGCTCCCATCCACGCGATGTTCGCCTTGGTGGTCGTGTTGTCGGTGAACGTGACTTCGCCACCGGCGGCGATCGTGATCTTGCTCGCGGGCACCGGTTTGGATCCCGAGCCGGCGGCTGCCCAGCACGGCCAGTTGTTCTCGACACAGTTTTCGTTGACTTCGAGCTTCGTTTCGGACGGGCCAGCAGCGAGAGCTGGCAGCACGGCCACCGCTGCTCCAATCAGCGCAGCAAGGGTGAAAAGCAAAAGCGTGGGCACTCTCATTGTGAACTCACCTTTCTCGGGCTAGGTTGTCGCCGCTACTCGGGATGGCGCATTGCCCGCATCGGCTTCGGCGTCTTTGGTGGTGGCGTCTACTTGACTGTCAGCGTGCCTTCCATTCCGGCCATTCGGTGTCCCGGGACTGAGCAGTAGAAGTTGTAGGTGCCGGGCTTGAGGTTCAGCGTCAGCGTCTTTGCGCCGCCCTGAAATGTCGGCGTGGCTCCGACGACCGCGCCCGAGGCGGACGCCACGGTCATGTTGTGGGCCAGGGGCGCCATGTTGGTGAAGTCGATCGAGACCTTTCCCGCCTTCGCGCTCAGAGCCGTCCTGCTGTATTTCAGCTGGCCTTCGGGGTTCGCTTCGAGGCTGAGCGCTTCTCCGGCGCCGGTCGTGGCGGATGCCGCGGGCTTGGGGGAGCTTTCGCTTGGCGCGGTCGAGGATGCTGCGGTGCTCGATGTGGTTGGTGTGGCCGGCTGGCCTTCGTGCAAGAGGTTCAGCGTGCTTTCGCCGTCGTCTACGAAGTAGATGGCCTTGCTTTCTGGGGCGATCACCAGGCCGAACAGCGATCCGGCTCCGGTCTTCTTGTCGGCGGTCTGCACGGCGACCTGCTGACCGGCGGGTGTAGTTTCGACCATGTTGCCGTCACCACCGTTGCTCGTGATGATGTTGCCGTTTGGTGCGAGCACCATGCCCAGCGGTTCCTTGAGGTGGCCGCCTTCGGTGAGGACGGTGCCGCCTTTCGCGGCGGGCGTCGTGCGCGTCATTGCTTCGGAGATGGCGAGGATCTTGTTGTCCTCGGTAGAGGCGACATACAGCGTCCCGTTGGAGGCGAGTGCGAGTCCGGTCGGACCGAGCACGAGGGCTTCTGCTGAATTAACCCAGGGGATGCGATTGGCGATCACCGTTTCGCTCAGCACCTTCGGTGTCTGCTGTTCGCCGGATTCCAGTTCGATCCGCAGCACGGTCGAGTTGTCGATCGTGTGGATGCCCTTCGCGGCACCGCCATTGAGCGCATTGCTGAGGAAGAGCGTGGTCTTGGAGCCTTCGCTCTTAGCGGTCGAGTCCCAGGGACCCTGGATGTTCTTGCTGGCGATCGTCTTGACCGTCTTACCTTCGCTGTCGAGCACAATCAGGCAGCCGTACTTCGCGGTCGCTGACTTGCCGTTGGTCGTTGGCAGGCTGCCCACGACGACGTAGCCGCCCGGCAGGATGTTCAGCGCCGTCGTCAGCCCGACGCCGCCTGGGCATGGTCCGGGGAGCGTCTTGGCATCGATCGTCGCGAACGGCGAGACCTTCCCGGCGGTTGAGACCTGCACAATCGTCGTGCCGGTGCCCTGACCGGTCTCCTTTGCACTTTCCTTGGCGTTGAAGTTGCTGATCAGCATCTGGCCCGCCTGGAGCTTGCCCACGCTGGTGGGAACCAGAACGATGCCGTACGGATTCACGTCGCCGTTGGCGGGGACCGTCGAGGCGACCTTGCTGACAGTCCCCAGATTTGCCAGAAAAGGAGACGAGCTTGCACTCGTGGTCGTGGTCGTGGCAACGCTCGCCGTGGCCGTTGTCGAACTGGAGGAGCTCGTTTTGCTGGAGCTGCCGCACCCGGCGAGGGCAAGGGCTATGCCCGCGAGGGCAAGGATTGACGATCTTGGCACTGGAGTGTTCTCCTGTAGTTCGGTATCGGGGACGAAGCAGCTTGCGGTCACCGAAGGGGGCATTCCGCTCCCCTCCGGCTTTCGGCGGCAGTCAGCACACAGCTTTTCCTCGTGCGCTACCTGCCTTGACTCCGCCGCCGCGGGATTCCTTCCCATCGGCTGTGTGCTGCGCGCGACTGCCCACGAGGGGGTCGGCGGGCGGGTTAGACGCGAGTGAGCTTGGGTGTGGCGCTGCTCGTGCTGGCGAGACCCGGTCGGGCCTCGCGCCATCCGCTCAGCATCGCCGTGAGCGCCGCCACACGATGGCGCTCGAGGATCTCGGCGACCTGCTGCGGCAGCTCCGCGTCAATCAGGTTGCGGGCGGACAGGTTGACCGACATCTGAACGTCGATCCCGAGTTTCCGCCATGTCACGAGCTGGCCGAGTGCCTGGTCGATCAGCGCCAGCGTGAGAGGTCCGATGGGCGCCGTCTGCTGCACGGGACTGCGCTCGACCCGGAGTCGTGATGTATGGCCGCGAGCCGGCTAGGATCAGGCCATGATCGAGCAAGGAGACCAAGCCCCAGACTTTGAGGTTCCCGACCAGGATGGCCGCGCCGTCAAACTATCCGACTTTCGAGGCACGCCAGTCGTACTGTTCTTTTACCCAAAGGCCGACACGCCTGGATGCACCACTCAGGCCTGCGGTGTGCGCGACCATCAGGCCGACTACGCCAGGGTGGGCGCCCCGGTTCTGGGGATCTCCCCCGACCCCGTGACCAAGGTCAAGAAATTCCACGAGAAGTTCGACCTCAACTTCCCCCTGCTGGCCGACGAGGATCACGCGGTCGCCGAGGCCTACGGCGTATGGGCGGAGAAGTCGATGTACGGGCGCAAATACTTCGGCAACGAGCGCACCACGTTCGTGATCGACCCCGACGGGCGCGTCGCCCAGGTGCTTCGCAAGGTCAAGCCCGCCGAGCACGACGCGCTCGTGCTGAAGGCGCTCCAGCAGGCCAGCCCGCCGGCCGTATAGCCGGCTAATGCATGGCGTGGTCCGTGCTGATGGTCACCGTCCGGTTCCTGCCCCCGCGCTTGGCCTTGTAGAGGGCCGTGTCCGCGCCACGAAGCATCGTCTCGATGTCCGTGGGCGTGTCGCTGGCGAGGATGCCCGCGCTCACCCGCACCGTCGGCAGGCCTGAGGGGTCGCTCGCGGCGAGGGCCGCGCGGACGCGTTGTGTGAAGGCATCTGCGTCTGAGCCGTCGCTGCCGGGCAACAGAACCGTGAACTCCTCGCCGCCGGTGCGGGCGGCCACATCGATCTCCCTGGATTGAGCCGCCAGCAGCTCGCCGGTGCGGGCGAGGACCCGGTCGCCGATCTCGTGACCCCACTCGTCGTTGATGGACTTGAAGTAGTCGATGTCGAACGCGGCAAGCGCGATCGGGCGGTCCTCTCGCCTGGCGTGCGCGAGCTCGAGCGACGCGCGCTCGTCGAAGCCGCGTCGGTTGAGCAGCCCGGTGAGCGGGTCTATTCTGGCCTCTGCTGCCAGTTGGGAGAGCAGCGCCTCGTTGCGATGAACGAGCGTCAGGGTGACCCCGGCCACCACGCTCACGCAGATCATGACGTCCACCCAGCGTCCCGGGTAGCTGCTGGCTGCCGGCAGCGAGAGGAGCGCGGCGGCGTGAGCCACGCCCACGCACGCGATTACCGCCATCGCTCCCCGTCGACCAAAGAAGAACGTCATCCACAGCACGGGCCACATGTACAGGACGGCACCGTCGCCGGCACCGGGAGTGGTGGCGAGCGCGTAAGCGATGAGCGCTACGCCGAGCGGTCCCAGTGGCGCGAGCCATCGTCGAGGAAGCCGCGGGCCGAAGGGCAAGAGAGCCAAAGCGATCGCGAGCGCGACGAGGATGGGCGTGACCGAGAAGCTCGGATCGCTCGGAAGAAGGCCATCGACCCCGCCGTCGAAGGCTGCCGCTCCGTAGATCGCGCTAGCCGTGTAGGCCATGAGCCTCCTGTTCAAGCGGAGACTGACGAGCGAGGGACTCATCTGACAGGTATCGGCTGCCAGCGAGACAAACACCACACCTGCTCCCAAGATTCGGCGTTCCTCGTGCCAGGCGGGTCCGGTCGATCTCGACGAGTCGAGCAACCGCGAGCCGTCCAGAGACATCTCCCGGAGGCTATCCTCCCTTCCGCGATGGCGAGCGAGGTGCCTGTCGACCCAGGCGAGCGGGACTGGCGCTTGGAGGCCGAGCTGGACACGCCGGCACCCGGTGGCGTGCTGCGCGATCTGATCGGCCGCCTGCGCGGGGACGAGGATCTCGCGGAGCAGATCGAGTCCGAGTTGTCACGAGACGTCGTGGTTACCCACGACGGACACCTGCTCTTCGCCTATGCCGCCACCCAGCAGGCGCTTGGCGCGGCCCGCGAGGCGATTGCGGGGGTGCTCCGCCGAGACGGAGTCGCGGCGAGGGTGCGTCTGAGTCATTGGGACGATGAGCGAGACCGCTGGCAGCAGACCGATCCTCCGCCCAGCCACGAGGAGGCGGCCGTCCAGGCCGTCGGCGATCGCGCCGAGGACTCGGTCGAGACGCGCACGATGGTCGCGAGCTCCGGGCGACTCGTCCGCGCCGAATTCGAGCAGACGATGCGCGAATGGGCGAGCAAGCTCGGCCTGCAGTGCGAGGTGATCGAGCATCCTCACCTCCTCAGCACGCAGGTCGGCTTCACCGTGACCGGGCCGAGGCGGAAGATCGACGAGTTCGCTCAGGGCCTTCGGGCGGAGGGCTGGGCGATGGTGCGAACCGAGAGCGCTGTCATGCTGAGCCCGCTCTGACACGCCCGTCACTGTGCGCCCGGCGTCTCAGCCGGGACCCCCTCTAAGCTGGCTGCATGTCAGCTCAGGAGGTCGAGCGCACGACGCTGAACCGCGACAGCAGCGAGCGCTTCCAAGCGCTCCGGCGCGAACTGGGCGTGGTCTCCTTCGGCCTGAACCTGATCGTGCTGCAGCCGGGCCAGCGGGGGCGCATCCACTCACACGATCACCAGGAGGAGGTCTACCTGGTGCTCGAGGGTGAGCTGACGCTCGGCGTCGAGGGCGAGGAGCAGGTCCTCAGAGCCGACCAGCTGGTGCGGGTCGGCTCGGGCGTGCGCCGCCAGCTGATCAACGCGGGGGCCGAGCGGCTCGTGCTGATCGCGCTCGGAGGCTCCGGGGAGCACGTGGGTCGAGACGGTCATGCCTGGGCCTCGTGGCTACAGGAGGGACCTGGTCGTCCGCCGCAGGAGGTCCCGCTGCCTGACGATCTGCCCACGAGCTGAGCGCTTCCCAGCCCCGGTTCGACCTACGGGAGCAAGCTCGGCCGGGTCATCCCGCCGACGAGCATCCCCGACCCCAGGTGCGCCCCGAGCACGGGGCCGACCTCGGTGCAGAACAGGGGTTCGCCCCCAAACAGCTCGGTGCCCGCCGCCACCAGTCTCTCGGCGTCGCCGGGTGACTGGGCGTGCTGGATGATCCAGTCTGTGGCGCCCCGCTCGTGCAGCTCGTGCAGGTAGGCCACCATCCGCTCGAACGCACGCCGGTGGGTGCGCACGCGACCCACCGGTGCGATCTCTGTGCCGAACGTCAGAATGGGCTTGACTTTCAAGGCCGTGCCCACGACCGCCTGCGCCGCCCCAATTCGCCCGCCACGGCGCAGGAACTCGAGGGTATCCAAACAGAACCATATGTCCAGGCTCTCGCGACCTCGACGGATCGCCTCGGCGACATCCGTGAGGGTTCCCCCCCGCTCGGCCACGTCGGCGGCCAGGAGCACGAGGCAGCCGAGGCCGCCGGCGCCGGTCTGGCTGTCGATCACCTCGACCTTGCCCGGATGGCCTTCCTCGAGCAGTAGCCTGGCGGCTTCGCGCGCGCTCTCACATGTTCCCGACAGGCCTCCAGCGATGTGTATCGACGCGATGTCAAGACCCTCGCTGATGAGCGGCTGATAGCAGGCGAGGAAGTCGCCGACCGACGGCTGGGAGGTGGTGGGCAGCTGGGGGGAGTCGTGCAGGCGCGCATAGAAGGCGTCGAGATCCACGTACTCGTGCTCGGGTCGCAGGTCTCCCTCCCAGCCCACATACAGGCTGACCTGGCCGATCCCCCAGCGCTCGATCAGGGCAGGTGGGAGGTACGGCGTGCTGTCTGTGACGATCGCGACGCGACGCGGTGTGGGGGGGATGCTCCGGCTTTCTGCAACGCTCACGGGCCGGTAGCCTACGGAGCCTGGACTCGTCTCGCTTCACCGACGTCGTGAGACCTCGCCCTAGCGGATCAGGCTATCGAGACGCGCCGCCGTGATCGTTTCGCGCAACGTGTGCAGGGCGTCGTGCTTGGGGCGCCAGCGGAGCTCACGCCGCGCCTTGCTCGTGTCCATGATCACCGGCTCTCGGAAGGCCGCGATCCACTGTGCCTGCGCCGGCAGGAACCCGAGGCGCCCGATCGTCTCGGCCACAGCGTCAACCGCAAGCTCGGGCACCGGGATCGAGTACCACCCCAGCTCATCGGCGAGCAGCTTGACCGTCAGCTGCCCCGGCCCGGCGAGGTTGTAGACGCCGGGCTTGCCACGACCGAGCACGCCGGCCCGCATCGCGTTGGCCACGTCGTCGTGGTGGACCAGCTGGAAGGGCACACCCGGGTCGGGCAGCACCGGCTTGAGGATCGGCACGCCGTCGAGCAGCCTGAGAACCGGTCCCGGCAGGCGCTCTGAGATCTGGGTGTACGGGAGGCTGTCGATCAGCAGCGGCGCCTCAGGGCCGGCCACGATGCACGGGCGGAACACGTATGCGGCGGTACGGCTGCCGTGGAGTGTGTCCGCGAGCAGCTCCTCCACCTCGGCCTTCTGCGCCGAGTAGTAGTGGGCCGCGGTTCCGCGTGCCGGTACATCCTCGGTGAGTGGTTGCGGATTGTCGCCATGAAAGCCGTAGGCGGCGACCGAGGATGCGTACACCAGTCGCTTGACCCCGGCCGTGACGGTCGCCTCGAACACGTTGCGCGAGCCGCTCAGGTTCACCCGTCGGCTCTCCCTGGCGCCGCCCATGATCATGAACGCGAGATGCACTGCCACGTCGGCCTCCTCCATGAGTGCCGTCACATGTCTGCGGTTGAGCACGTCTCCCCGCCTGTAGGTGACCTTCTTCCAGCCCTTGGCGCGCGGATCGAAGGGCCGACGCGCCATGCCGAGGATGCGCTCGACCTCGCGCGAGCGCTCGAGCGCGGCCACGACCGCCCGTCCGATCTCGCCCGTGGGCCCGGTCACTGCGACCGTGAGGCCCTTGGCCGATCTTGTCCCGCCCGCCATGTGCCCGTTGTACCGCATCGCCGGGATCGGGGGGTAGTCGCCGGGATCGGGGGCTCTCGCCGGCGGTCGCTAGATTCAGGGCGTGAGCGGAGCCGAGCTGGGACTTGCCGTGTCTGTGTTCCTGGCCTGCGCCGTGGAGGCTGTCGAGGCGCTCACCATCGTCATGGCCGTGGGCAACGCCCGCAGCTGGCCATCAGCGCTCGCCGGCGTGGGAGTGGCGGCGGGTGCTCTGGTCGCGATCGTGGCCGGCCTGGGCGCGGCGCTCACCTCGCTGCCGTTGGACGATCTCCGGGTTCTCATCGGCGCGCTGCTGTTGCTCTTCGGGCTGCAGTGGTTGCGCAAGGCGATCCTGCGCTCCGCCGGCCTGAAGGCGCTGCACGACGAGGCGCGGGCATACGAGTACGAGCGGGCCGCCGCCGAAGCAGCCGCTCGAGCCGCCGCGGACTGGGATACATACTCATTTGCGGTCGCGCTCAAAGGCGTCCTGCTCGAGGGCCTGGAGGTCGCTCTCATCGTCGTCACCTTCGGCGCCAACCAGCATCACACGGGGCTCGCCACGCTCGCTGCCGCCCTGGCCATCCTGGCCGTGATCGCGGGTGGATTCGCCATTCGCGCCCCGCTCGCCCGCGTTCCCGAGAACACGATGAAGTTCGCCGTCGGGGTCATGCTCAGCTCCTACGGAATCTTCTGGGGCGCCGAGGGCCTCGGCCTCAGCTGGCCCGGTGGAGACGCGATGCTGCTCGCGATCGCCGCCTTGCTGCTCGGCGCCTCCCTGCTCGCCGTCAGGTCGCTGAGGCCGCGCCGGTAGCGTCCACGTCGATGGACCGCCGCTACGCGGGCGCACTGCTCATCCCGCTCGTACTGCTGCTCGATGCCTCGCACGCTCGCGCTGCGCTCGCGCAGGCATGGCCGCCCTTCGTGCTGGTGGCCGGGCTGCTGCTGATCGGGCTGGTTGCGGGACGCGACGGACTGTTCGACGCGGCGGCCTCACGCCTGGTGGGCCTGGCCGGTCCCCCCGTGGTCCTGCTGCTCGCCTGCTTCGCGCTCGTCGTCGTGGTGACGGCGCTCTTGAACCTCGACACCTCGGTCGTCTTCCTCACGCCCGTGCTCATCAAGACCGCGCGGCGACGGGGCGTGGACGTCAATCCCTTCCTCTACGGCAGCGTGTTCATGGCCAACGCATCTTCGTTGTTCCTGCCTGGGTCGAACCTCACGAACCTGCTCGTGATCTCGGGCGAGCGTGTCTCGGGTGCGGCGTTCCTCGCGCGCATGCTCCCCGGTGCGCTCGCCGCTGCGCTGATCACCGCGGCGGGGATCGTGCTGATCCATCGCCGTCGGCTCTTCGCGGGGGGTGAGCGCGTGCAGGAGAGCCCTCCCGCGCGGCTGCGCCTGGGACTGGGGCTGTGGGGCGCCCTCGCCGCGGCGAGCCTGATCGTGATCCTGCGCAACGCCGCGCTGCCCGTGCTCGCCATCGGGCTCGCGCTCTTGCTTGCGCGGGCCCTCCAGGGCCGGGTCCCTGCGCGGGAGACGATCTCGTGGCTCGGCGTGCCGGTGCTGGCGAGCCTGTTCGGCCTGTCGGTCGCGCTGGGCACGCTCGCTCGCGCGAGCGCGTTCCCGGCCGATCTCATGCACTCGGCCGGCGCCCCGCTGACGGCGCTCGTCGCGGCGTTGGCGAGCGTGCTCGTCAACAACCTGCCCGCCGCCGTGCTCCTGTCCTCCGGGCGTCACCTGCACACCGGGGCGCTGCTGCTCGGGCTCAACGTCGGTCCCAACCTGGCGGTCACCGGATCGCTGGCCGTGCTGCTGTGGTGGCGGGCCGCCCGCGCGAGCGGCGCCACGCCCTCGGCGATCGCCTACTCGCGCCAGGGTCTGATGCTCGCTCCTGTCGCGCTTCTGGGGGCGCTGGCGCTCGGCGGCGGCTGAGCGGCGTGCGCATCGGCCCGAGCGCGCTGCTCGCTCGCCTGCCGGGGGCCATCGCCGTACGCTTGAGCCTGTGCTCGCGCTCCCCGCATCGGCATCCGTCGGCCAGAGCCTCAGCTCCTTCTTCCACGCCGTCGGTCAGTTCTTCACAGACCTGGCGGCCGTGCACTGGCCTGCGCTGCTGCTCGGACTGCTCTTCTTCGGGCTCAACCTGACGATCCGCTCCCGCGCCTTCTTTCACAGCCTGCGCGCCGCCTACCCGGCCGTCGCCTTCCAGTGGCGCCGGGTGTGGGGCGCCTACTTCGCCGCGGTCGGCTTCAACAACGTCGTCCCGGCTCGCGGTGGCGACGTCATCAAGCTGTTCCTGACGCGATCCTCGATCCCCGGCTCGCGCTATCCGACCGTGGCGGCGGCGTTCTTCGTGGAGTCGATCTTCGACGCCTGCGTGGGGGTGCTGGTCCTGATCTTCGCCTTCACCCAGGGCGTCTTCCCGAAGCCGCCCGACTTCTCCAAATTGAGCTCCTTCGACATCTCCTATCTCGCCGAGCACTTCCGTCTGACGCTCTTCCTGATCACCGCGCTCGCCGTCCTCGGCCTGGTGGCGTTCGCGCTGCTGGCGGTGCGCGTCAAGGCCTTCTGGTCCCGGGTTCGCCAGGGCGTGACGATCCTCACCGACCGCCGCCGTTACCTGCGCGAGGTGGCCGCGTTGCAGGTCGTGGCCTGGCTGTGTCGCTTCACGGCCTTCTGGTTCTTGCTCGATGCGTTCCGGGTCGGGGGCTCGGTGAAGAACGTGCTGCTGGTCTTTGCCGTCAACCAGGTCGCCGGCGCGGTCCCGTTCACGCCGGGCGGCGCCGGGGTTCAGCAGGCGCTGCTCGTCAAGGTGTTCGCCACCAGCGCCTCGACCACCATCGTGGCCGCCTATTCGGTGGGTCAGCAGATCGCCATCGCGGCCTTCACGGCGCTGATGGGACTTGGCGCCGTCGTCTTCATCTTCCGCTTCCGCTCCTTCAAGGAGGTCCTCCACGCCGGGCGCGCATCTCGCGAGGCCGAGCGCGAGGCCGAGCGCACCGATGGTCGGCTCGAGGACGACCCGTTCGACGCTCTGGAGGATGAACCGCCGGGGCCGCCCCGGACGCGCAGCGCCCGCCTGCGCTATTGAAGGCCCTCGCGGGCCTCACGAACCAGCGCGACGGCCTCGGGGAACACGCGCGCGATGACCGTCCGGATCTGCTCCGCCTGAGCCTCCGCGTTGCCCTGCACGTTCACGCGGTTGACGGCCGCCACGGTCATGTCGACAGCCAGCTTGATCGCGTTGTCGGCCCAGGCCAGGCGCTGGTTGCCCTGGACCTGTTCTGCGAACTCGGCCAGACGCCGCTGGAGCTCCTCTGGATCTCCGAACAGGTCTCCGAGTCCGCCGCCCTCCATGCTCGCATCATAGACTGCCCTGCTCATGCCCTCCGCAGATGAGATCCGCCAGCAGCTCGAGCGCGAGGCATGGCGGCGTGGACGTCTCGCCGTGCCGGCGTTCGCCGGCGGGGTGCTGTACCTGCTGAGCGCGATCATCATCGAAGGCACGCTCAAAGGCGCTCCCACCGTCGGGCTGCTCGAGGGCCTCGCGCCGGCGCTGTCCGGCGTGGCCGAACCGGCCGTGAGCCCCCGCGCGGCCGAGGTCAAATTCATCAGCCACCACGCCTTCTCCCTGATCACCGGGAGCGTGCTGGCCGCGATCGCCGTGGGGGCCCTGACGCTGATTCTGCTGCTGCTGCTCGAGGCCACGCGCTTCCGGCGTCCCGAGACATGGTCGGCGGCCTATCCGCTGGTCCTCTACGGCGGGATCGCCGTGGCGTTCGTCACGCTCGCCCACCAGATCGTGAACTCGATCTCGACGCACAGCTTTGCCGTCGGCCACGACTTCACGGCCCACGCGGTCGATCAGGCGCTGACCAAGGGGGCGGCCAACCAGGTCGCCGCCTACCTCGGCCTGCTCTCCGGCCTGGCACTCGCCGCGGGCATGATCGGCGTGATGGTCAACGCCCTGCGCGTGGGCCTGATACCGCGCTGGATGAGCATCCTCGGGATGTTCACCGCGCTGCTCATCGTCCTGCCGATCGGCGGCGCCGAGCTGCAGGTGATACCCGCGTTCTGGATGGTGATGATGGGCATCCTCTATGTCGGCCGCTGGCCCAACGCCGAGCCCCCCGCGTGGATGGCCGGCGAGGCGCGGCCCTGGCCCGCGCAGGCACGGCGCAGAGGACTGCGGGGCGGCACGACCCCGGCGGCTGCTGGAGCGGGCGCCGACGTGGCTCCCGCGCCGGCACGCCCGGCGGTCGGGTCCTCGCGCAAGCGGCGCAAGCGCTCCTGATCGAGCCGGCCCGCCGAGTCGGCGGTGCCTGCGTATGATTAGCGGGCAGCCCGATCGGGCAACGTGGTTGTGGGGAGAACCGTCGAGCTCCGACGCGAGCTCGATGGTTCCAGCAGAGGGCTCAAAGCGCATGAGGCCCCGAGACGGGGCCCGGAAGGAGGCTCCCATGGAGGCAGAGGCAACACAGCGTCCTCGCGACGAGGACCCGACGCGGGTCGACGGCACACAGCCGCTCAGCGGCTGGAAACCGGCCGATCCGGGGCCGTTGGGACTTGCGGCGTTCGCCATGACGACATTCGTGCTTTCGATGTTCAACTCGAACCTGGTCGACGCAAAGGGGACACCGGTGGTGCTCGGGCTCGCGCTCGCCTATGGCGGGATCGTCCAGCTCGTGGCCGGCCTGTGGGAGTTCCGCACGGGCAACACCTTTGGCGCCGTGGCCTTCTGCTCGTTCGCCGCCTTCTGGATCTCCTTCTGGGCGCTGAACGTCTTCTACGCGAAGCAGATCGGTGGGAACGCCGGGCACGCGGTCGGCGTCTACCTCTGGGCCTGGGCGATCTTCACCCTGTACATGACCGTCGCCGCGCTCCGGGTGAGCGGGGCGGTGCTGCTCGTGTTCGTGCTGCTGACCGCGACGTTCATCCTGCTCGCGATCGGCGCCTCGGGCGCACACGAAACGGTGACCCACTGGGGCGGCTATCTCGGCCTGGCCACGGCTGCAGCGGCGTGGTACGCATCGTTTGCGGCCGTCGTGAACTCGACGTTCGGGCGCACCGTCGCGCCGGTGTTCCCCCTGAGCGGGCGGTGAGCGCCACGCCCGTGGGAGAATGGCCTCCGCGGAGCGTCCGTCCGCGGATCTTCGATAGCGAGGAGCGTGAGCGATGAGCACTGAGGCAGATGCTGTCAGCGGCGCGGAGCTCGACGCCGAGCTTGCCGAGCTGCTCGACGTCGAGACGTTCGAGCCCCCCGCGGGCTTTCGCGAGCAGGCATTGCTGAAAGACCCCGCGGTCTACGAGCAGGCGGCCTCGGACCCGCAGGCGTGGTGGGTCGCACAGGCAGAGGAGCTCGACTGGTTCCAGAAGTGGAACCGCGTGCTCGACGACGACGACCCGCCCTTCTACAAGTGGTTCGTGGGCGGCTCGCTCAACGTCTCCTACAACTGCCTGGATCGCCATGTGATCGCGGGGCGGGGCGATCGTGTGGCCTTCCACTGGCGCGGCGAGGACGGGCAGGAGCGGGACATCACCTACGCCGATCTGCTCGCCGAGGTCGAACGCTTCGCCAGCGCCCTGAAGGGCCTGGGCGTGGAGAAGGGCGACGTCGTCGGGATCTACCTGCCGATGATCCCCGAGGTCGTCGTGGCGATGCTGGCCTGCGCCCGCATTGGAGCGCCGCACAACGTCGTCTTCGGCGGCTTCTCCGCGGAGGCCGTGCGCGAGCGCATGGAGTTCTCCGAGGCCAAGGTGCTGATCACCGTCGATGGCGCCGCCCGCAAGGGCAAGACGGCTGCCGTCAAGGATCGCGTGGACGAGGTGATGGGAGATCTGGACACGCTCGAGAAGATCGTCGTGGTCAAGAGCAAGGGAACGCCATGTGAGATGAAGGACGGGCGCGACATCTACTACGAGGACATCCTCGCCGCCGCCGACCCCGCCTGCCCCGCCGAGCCGCTCGATGCCGAGCATCCGCTCTACATCCTCTACACCTCCGGCTCCACGGCCAAGCCCAAGGGGATCCTCCACACCACCGGCGGCTACCTGACGGGCGTCTCGGCCACGCATCGCTACGTCTTCGACCTCAAGGCGGAGTCCGACGTCTACTGGTGCGCCGCCGACGTGGGCTGGGTCACCGGGCACTCCTACATCGTCTATGGGCCCCTGTGCAACGGGGCGACCTCGGTGATGTGGGAGGGCGCGCCCGACTACCCCAACAAGGGCATCTGGTGGGAGATCGTCGAGCGCTACGGCGTCACGATCCTCTACTGCGCCCCCACCGCGATCCGCGCCTGCATCAAGTGGGGGGCCGAGTGGCCAGGCAAGCACGACCTGCAGAGCCTGCGCCTGCTCGGATCGGTCGGCGAGCCGATCAACCCCAAGGCGTGGCTCTGGTACCACAAGGTGATCGGCGGGGAACGGTGTCCGATCGTGGATACCTGGTGGCAGACCGAGACCGGCGCGATCATGATCACGCCCCTGCCGGGGATCACCGCGACCAAGCCCGGCTCGGCCACGCAGCCCTTCCCGGGCGTCTTCGCAGAGGTCCTCGACGAGTCCACCGGCGAGCCGGTGGAGGAGGGGCAGGGCCTGCTCGTGCTCACGCATCCGTGGCCGTCGATGCTGCGCACCCTCTACAAGGAGGAGGAGCGCTTCATCGAGACCTACTTCAAGCGCTTCGGCCGTGACATCTACTTGGTCGGCGATGCCGCGCGGCGTGACCGCGACGGCTACATCTGGGTGATCGGACGGATCGACGACGTGGTCAACGTCTCCGGGCACCGACTCTCCACGGCCGAGGTCGAGTCCGCGATCGTGGCTCACGCCGAGGTCGCCGAGGCAGCCGTGATCGGCCAGCACGACGAGGACACCGGACAGGCGATCGTGGCCTTCGTGACCCTTCAGGGCGACGTCCAGGGCGACGATGGAACAGTCGAGGGGATCCGCGAGACGGTCTCCGGTCGCATCGGCAAGTTCGCGAGGCCCAAGCGGATCATCTGGACCGGGGATCTGCCCAAGACACGCTCCGGCAAGATCATGCGCCGGCTGCTGAGGGACATCGCCGAGGGGCGTGCTCTCGGGGACGTCACGACCTTGCGCGACCCCGCCGTCATGCAGCAGCTCGAGGACCAGGTCAAGGAGCTTCGCGCCGAGGAGGAGTGAGGGCGGGCGTGGGCACCGGCGAGCCGGCCCCGAGTAGGGGAGATCCCTTATGTTCGACGAACGTGCCGCTGCGATGATTTAGCAATGGCCTCTGCCGAGGCACCGCTAGAGCAGCCCCGAAGTCCTGCGCCTCTGCGCCGCCGCCCCGAGCGCGGACTGATCGGAGGCGTGTGTGCGGGCATGGCCGATCACTTCCAGGTCGAGGTGATCGTCGTGCGTCTGCTGATGGCGATGATCGTCGCCGTCGGTGGGATCGGCGTGGCCGTCTACTCGCTCGCCTGGGCGCTGATCCCGATCGCGCCGGAGAGCGAGGATCTGCCGCGGCGTCCCGGCGCCTGGCGCGAGGCGGTCTTGATGGTGCTCGGCGTGGTCGGTGTGCTCGTGGGCCTGCGCCTATCCGGGCTGCCAATCGGCTACGCCGTGGTGTGGCCGCTCGTGCTTGGTGTTTGCGGGATGGCGCTGGTCTGGCGACCGACCGTCTCGCCATCCTCGTCTCGCCCGCGACGCGTCTCCCTGCGCGAGTTCGCGCGCCGCTCGGGGCGAATCGACGTGCCGCGCCTGGTCGTGGGAGCCCTGCTCGTCGCCTTCGCCTCGGCCTCGCTGCTGCACACCGTGGGCGTGCTGCACAGCCTCGGCAAGGCGATCGGCGCGGTCGCGATCATCGCCACGATGCTGAGCCTGCTGGTCGGGCCGTGGGTGGTGCGCCTGGGTCGCAGCCTGGCCTCCGAGCGCGCCGCGCGTATCCGCGAGCAGGAGCGCGCCGAGGTGGCGGCACACCTGCACGACTCGGTCCTGCAGACGCTCGCGCTGATCCAGAAGCGCGCCGGCGATCCGCGCGAGGTGGCGGGCTTGGCGCGTCGGCAGGAGCGCGAGCTTCGCCACTGGCTGCTCGAGCGCCCCACTCGCACCGATCACGACAGCGTGGCCACTGCGCTCGAGCGCGCCGCGGCCGAGGTCGAGGAGCTGCACAGGGTCCCGATCGAGGTCGTCACCGTGGGCGACGGACCTCTCGACGACGGCCTCGAGGCGATGGTGCAGGCGGCACGCGAGGCGATGACCAACGCGGCGAAGTTCGCGAGCAGCGCTCACGTCGACCTCTATGCCGAGGTGGAGCCCGAGCGCGTCGAGGTCTTCGTCCGCGATCGCGGCGTGGGCTTTGATCCGGGCGCGATCCCCACCGACCGCCGCGGCGTGCGGGATTCGATCATCGCCCGCATGGAGCGCCACCATGGTCGCGCCTCCGTTCACAGCACGCCCGGCGAGGGCACCGAGGTGGAGCTCGTGATGGAGCGGAGCTCGGTCGCGTGAGCTCCCAGCCGCGCGTCGTGATCGTGGACGATCACCATCTGTTTCGCTCCGGCGTTCGCGCCGAGCTCGGCGACGAGCTGGCGGTCGTCGGCGACGCCGGCAGCGTCAGCGAGGCTGTGGCCGTGATCGTCGAGCAGCGACCCGACGTGGTGCTGCTCGACGTCCATATGCCCGAAGGCGGTGGCGTCGAGGTGATCTCGCGGATCGGCGCCGAGCAGCCGAGCGTTCGCTTCCTGGCGCTTTCCGTCTCCGATGCCGCCGAGGACGTGATCGCGGTGATCCGGGCCGGAGCGCGCGGATATGTGACCAAGACGATCTCAGCCAGCGAGCTCGCCGAAGCGGTGCGTCGCGTGGCCGGCGGCGATGCGGTGTTCTCGCCACGTCTGGCCGGCTTCGTGCTCGATGCCTTCGCTGCCGATCGCTCGCACGACGAAGCGCCTTCGCCGCAGGCCGATCGGGAGCTCGACCAGCTCACCCCCCGTGAGCGTGAGGTCCTGCGCCACATCGCCCGTGGCTACATGTACAAGGAGATCGCACTACGGCTGGGGATCTCGACCAAGACGGTCGAGGCTCACGTCTCGGCCGTGCTGCGCAAGCTCCAGCTCTCGAGCCGTCACGAGCTGAGCCGCTGGGCCGTGCAGAGGCGTCTGGTGAGCTTCGACGGGACCTAGACCCGGCGCCCGGCAGGACCACGGGCGCCGGGCCGATAGCTCGCACAATGATATATCGTGTGACGTAGTAATAGTGGCCTCTCGGCCCAGAGGGGCATTAGGGGTGATTCCCTATGGCGCGCAGTGAGCGTCCGCGTCACAGTTGGCCTGAGTTTCCATTGTCGTTTCGAGCGGACAGGAGTTCGATGTCATCCACAGCCCAGCGGGCCGCCGGCGATTCCGGCGATCTGGCGATCGAGACCAGAGGCCTGACCAAGCGCTTCGGTGAGCGAGCAGCGATCGACGGCGTCGACCTGCGGGTTCCGCGGGGGTGCGCATTCGGCTTTCTCGGCCCCAACGGCGCGGGCAAGACCACCATGATCCGCACGCTGCTCGGACTGACGCACGCGAGCGCTGGCACCATGCGCGTGCTCGGGCACCCTGTTCCGCTGGAGCGAGGCCAGGCGCTGCAGCGTGTCGGCGCGATCGTCGAGGAACCGCGCTTTCACATGCATCTGAGCGGCCGTGAGAACCTGCGCATCGTCGCAGCCGCGCGCGGCCCCGAGACGCGCGAGCGGATCGACCCGGCACTGGCGCGCGTGGGCCTCTCCGATCGTGCCTCCGAGAAGGTCAAGAAGTACTCGATGGGCATGCGCCAGCGCCTCGGCGTCGCCCGCTGCCTGCTCGCCGATCCGCTGCTGCTGATCCTCGACGAGCCGACCAATGGCCTCGATCCCGGCGGCATTCAGGAGTTCCGCGAAATGGTTCGCGCGATGGTCGAGCAGGAGGGGCGCACCGTGTTCATCTCCTCGCATCTGCTCGACGAGGTCGAAAAGACATGTGATGCGGCCGCGATCGTCGACCGTGGCAAGGTCGTCACCCAGGGCGCCATGGCCGACCTGGCCGCTGGCGGCACAGCGCGGCACGAGCTGATCCTGGGCGTCGACGACGCCGAGCGGGCACTGGAGACGCTCAAGGGGAGCGAGCTCGTGCTGGAGGCGCGTCCCTCTGACGAGGGCCTGCGCGTGATCCTCGCTGGTGGGCCACAGACCGCCGCGCAGCTGAATGCCGTGCTCGTGGGCGCTGGCATTGGCGTGATGCGCCTGGAGCCCGTGCGCCACAGCCTCGAGGCGCGCTTCCTGGAGATCACCTCGAGACTCGATGCCCACGTCGAGCCCAGGGAGGTCTCGGCATGAACGCCACCATTGCCGCCCAGATGATGGGGGCCGACTTCCTGAAGTTGCGCAAGAAGCGAGGAACGCTGATCTGGGCGCTCGTGCTGGCGCTCGCGCCGGTGCTGATCTTCTTCATCGTTCGCGCCGCCCAGCACTCCTCGAACGCGATCGAACATCCTCCCGCGGGCGGCTTGAGCGGGTATACGGATGCGGTGCGGCTGTTGGCGATGTTCTTCGGCCCGCTGGCCGCGATCATGATCGGGACCGACGCGGGCGCGGGCGACGTCTCCGCGGGCGTGTTCCGCGACCTCGTGGTCACCGGTCGCTCGCGCGTCGCCCTGTTCGCTTCGCGTGTCCCGGCCGCGGTCGGGCTGTGCTGGCTGGTGATCGGCGCCGGCTACGTGCTCGTCATCCTCGGCACCTACGTGCTCGCCTCCGGCGCGCCGACCCCGAGCGGGGCGCTGCTCGCCAACGGCCTCGGCTTCTCGCTGCTCTCGACCGGCGTGATCTGTGCGGTGGCGGTGGGATTCGCCTCGCTGACGGCCTCGCGCCCGGCGGCCCTCACCGTGCTGATCGGCTGGGATCTGGTCGCGAGCCCGATCCTCGCCAACATCAGCTCGCTGGGGAGCTCGCGCAAGCTGGTGCTCGCGCAGGCCGTCTCACATTTCAGCCCGGTCAACCTGGGGGACCGAGGCGGGCGCGGCTCGACCGTCACGATGTCCGGTGCCACCGGGGTGATCGTCCTCGCGGTCTGGCTGCTCGTGTTCCTCGCACTCGGTGCCTGGCGCACGCGCACGATGGACGCCTGAGCGCGCGGGACCCCGACGGGCCGAGCGTCCTCTCGAGCAAGAAGTGAACGCCTGTTCACATTTCCTCATAAGTTAGATCGACATTATGCTATTTGTCTTGTCTCCCCCACCATCCAGGAGGCAATCGACATGTCCCGCAGCTCCCTTCAAACCCGAATCGCCTCGCTCAGGCGGGCGCTCACGCTGATCGCGATCGGAGTACCGAGCGCGTTCATCGGCGTGGCGGCCACCGCGCTGCTCCCACCGGCCGAGGCGAGTCCCCCGCCGCCGCCCGTATCGATCCTCACCTCCCAGGGCGACCTCGGTCGCGGCGACATCTTCATCTCGCCGTTCGGAGGCACGCCCACCTACGCCAACGGCCCGGAGATCCTCGACACCCACGGCAACGTCGTCTGGTTCCAGCCGGTTCCCGCGGGCCAGGAGGCGTCGGACTTCCGCACCCAGACCTACCACGGGCAGCCGGTGCTCACCTGGTGGCAGGGGACGGGGCTCGGCGGCCTCGCCTCGGGCACCGACTACATCTACGACGACCACTACCAGCAGATCGCCACCGTCAAAGCCGGCAACGGGCTCAGCGCCGACGGGCACGAGTTCCTGATCACGCCTCAGAACACGGCGCTGATCCTCTCCTACACGACCGCGACCGCCAACCTGACATCGATCGGCGGTGCGGCGAACCAGACAGTGATCGACGGCGTCGTGCAGGAGATCGACATACCCACGGGCAAGGTGCTGTTCCAGTGGAACAGCCAGGATCACGTGCCCTTCAGCCAGAGCGAGCAGCCGCTGCCCGCCTCGCCGAGCACGCCGTGGGACTGGTTCCACATAAACGCCGTGCATCTCGACACCGACGGCAACCTGTTGATCGACGGCCGCGATACCTGGACCACCTACAAGGTCAATCGCTTCAACGGCAGCATCGTCTGGCAGCTCGGCGGCAAGGACTCGAGCTTCAGGCTGCAGGCCGCCTCGGGACAGGTGCTCGACAGCGCGAATGAGATCTTCGCCTGGCAGCACGACCCCGAGGCGCTGGGCGACGGCGTGTACACGTTCTTCGACAACGACGCCGCCGGCACCTCAGAGCTCCCTTACAGCCGCGCCGTCACCGTGAGGTTGAACCCGTGGACGCACACGGCCACGCTGGTGGCCTCAGACGCGCAGCCGGAGGGGCTCTCGGCGCCATCGCAGGGCAACGCTCAGACGACCGCCGACGGCAACCTGTTCGTCGGCTGGGGTGCGCTGCCCTACTTCTCCGAGTTCAGCCCGTCCGGTCAGCTGCTGTTCAACGCCAGCCTCCCGGCTGGGGTGAACACCTATCGCGCCTACCTGCTGCCGTGGAACCCCTTGGGCTCGGGCGCGCCCGGCCACGGGCATGACGGCCCCGGAGGTCCAGGGCACGGGCCCGGCTTCCCGCGCTTCTCCCGGCGCGGCTCCGCGCACTGATCGCAACCGCTCGTGAGGGGCGTCCCTGCCCGGGGCGCCCCGCGGGCGATCTCGCTGCCGTCAGACCTTGTGGTGCTCGGGCACCCAGGAGCCGTCGTCCTGGCGGGCGAAGTCCTGGAAGAGGCCCGGCGCCTCGGCCTGCATGATCCTGGCGATCCTGTCGAACACCATGCGCAGCTCCTCCTCGGCGCCGTCCGCCGTGCGCATCTCGATCACGTGTCTGAGCGTTCGCGCGTTGGCCGTCCACAGGATGTCCGTGCTCAGCCCGATCGGCGCCAGCCGGCGCAGCGCCGAGGTGACCTCCTTCTTGACGTGGAAGGGCACTCCCTCCTCGTCGATGCCCAGCTCCTTGGCCGCGCTCTGCTGGAACTCCTCGAGCTGCTCCACGATCGTGAGCACCTGCTGGCGCACCGGCTCCAGGGCGGGCGGAACGCGAAAGCCGATGTCTGTCAGGCGCACGTAGCGCAGGCTCTCCTGGCTGAAGGCCGAGCCGGCGCGATGCCTGACGATCTCGTGGGTGAAAACACGCGAAACGTTCCGAAAGATGAAAGAGTAGTTGGCGTGCTCGAGCACGCTCCCGTGCGCCGAGCGCAGGATGTTGGCGAAGTACTCCCGCTGATCGGTGCGCACGCGCGTGACGTTCGGGTTGAGCCCCGGCTCCCAGCTGCGGTAGCAGGCGCGTCCGCCGAACTCCACTATCAGCTCGCCGCCGTTGGGCTGCCCCTGCGCCTCCTCGAGACGCCGCTCGAGCCACGACTCGCCGCCCACGTCCTCGAGGTAGGCGCGCATCCCCTCGAGGTCGATCGAAGGGCGGGCGAGAAGGAACACGCCTGGGCTCGTCTCGTGCATCGGGCGGACGATCCTACCTACCGCTCCGGGCGTCCCCCTAGACTGGCTTGCAGATGGCCCTGCCGGAAGCCGAAGCTCCATCTGGGAAGATCGTCGAGGCCCACGATCTCTGTCGCCGCTACGGCGAGGGCGAAGCGGCCGTGGATGCGCTCGCGGGGGTCACCGTCGATTTCCCGGCCGGGCGCTTCACGGCGATCATGGGCCCTTCGGGCTCGGGCAAGTCCACGCTGATGCACATCCTCGCCGGCCTCGATCGCCCGACCTCCGGGACCGTGAGCATCGCCGGGGTTCAGCTCACCGACCTCAGCGACCGCGAGCTCACCCAGCTTCGCCGTGATCGCGTCGGCTTCATCTTCCAGACCTTCAACCTGCTCCCGGTTCTGAACGCCGAGGAGAACATCCTGCTGCCGCTCTCGATCGCCGGGCGCGACCCCGACCGGGAGTGGTTCGACCGACTCATCGACACCGTCGGGATCCGCGACCGCCTCACGCATCGCCCGGCCGAGATGTCCGGCGGCCAGCAGCAGCGCGTGGCGGTCGCCCGCGCGCTCGTCTCGCGCCCGTCGGTGGTCTTCGCCGACGAGCCGTCCGGCAACCTCGACTCGAAATCCTCAAACGACGTGCTCGAGCTGTTGCGACACGCCGTGGACGACTTCGGGCAGACGGTGGTGATGGTCACCCATGATGCGCACGCCGCGTCCTTCGCGGACCGGCTGCTGCTGCTGGCCGACGGGCGGATCGTCCACGACGGCGAGGCGGTCACGGCCGAGCAGGCGCTCGACCTCATGAAGTCCGTGGGTTGATGCTCAAGCTGGTGCTCAGAGGCTTCTTGCAGCGCAAGCTGCGGGTCCTGCTGACCGGCATCGCGATCGCTCTTGGTGTGGCCCTGATGGCCGGCACCTACGTGCTCACCGACACGATCAACCGCTCCTTCGCGGGGATCTTCCAGGTGGCCAACCAGGGTCACGACGTGGTGATCACGCCCACTCAGACGCTTGGGCGCCAGACCCGCTCGCAGACCTCGCCGATCACCGAGCAGATGCTGGCCCAGGTGCGCGCCACCGCGGGCGTGGCCGAAGCGGCCGGCTCGATCTTCACGCCGGCGAGCTTCCTGGACCTGCACGGCAAGCGGCTGACGACCGGCGGTGCGCCGGGCTTCGTCGGCTCGGAGGTGCCCAAGCGCTTCGAGTCGTTCGTGCCGGTCAGCGGGCGCTTTCCCGTGAACGCGAGCGAGGTGGCGATCGACCAGGCGACGGCCGAACGCGAGCACCTGCGGCTCGGGGAGAGGATCGTGGTCGCCGGCTCGGCCCAGGCCAGGCAGTACACGATCACCGGCATCCTCAAGTTCGGTGGCGGCCAGTCCTTCGGCGGCGCAAGCGCCGCGATCCTCACGCCGGCCGAGGCCCAGCGCGTGGTCGGCGAGCCGGGCCGCTACGACCAGATCGACGTGGCCGCCAAGCCCGGAGTGACGCCCGGCGAGCTGCGCGACCGAATCCGCGCGCAGCTGCCGAGCGCGGTCGACGTGCGCACCGGCGCCCAGCAGGCGGCCAAGGAGTCCTCTGACCTGGAAAGCAACCTCAGCTTCCTGCGCACGTTCCTGCTGATCTTCGCCTACGTCTCGCTGGTCGTGGGCGCGTTCATCATCTTCAACACCTTCTCGATCACCGTCGCCCAGCGCACGCGCGAGTTCGGCCTGCTGCGCACGCTCGGTGCCTCGCGCGCCCAGATCATGCGCGCGGTCGTGATCGAAAGCCTCCTGCTCGGGCTGATCGGTGCCGCGGTCGGCCTACTCGGCGGGATCGCGCTGGCGCCGGGGCTCGACCAGCTCTTCAAGTCCTTCGGCGCCGACCTGCCCGACAGCGGCACGGTGCTCGAGACGCGCACGATCGTGGTCTCGCTGCTGGTGGGCGTGTTCGTGACGGTGGCCGCCGGGCTCGCACCGGCGCTGCGCGCGACGCGCGTGCCACCGCTGGCGGCGATGCGCGAGGGCGTGGAGATCCCGCGCCGCACGCCGCTCACCCGCGGCCGCCATGCCGTTCCCATCCTGCTCGGGCTGATCGCAGTGCGCCTGGTGGTGGGGATCGTCCAGGGCGACAGCTTCGGCACGATCGCGATCATCGTGGGGGTCGGCGTGGTCCTCCTCTATGTCCGCCTCCGCCAGCGCGCCACAGGTCCCCGCTACCGGCTCACCCGCGGCCTGGCGAGGGGGATAGGCACCCTCGTGCGCTGGCGCGGCATCACGGGGCGCCTGGCGCAGGAGAACGCGATCCGTCAGCCAGGGCGCACGATGATCACCGCGGCCGCGCTGACGGTCGGCGTCGCGCTCGTTGCCTTCGTGGCCGTGCTCGCAGACGGCACGAGGGCGACGATCGACCAGGCCGTCAGCCGCTCGTTCGCAGGCGATCTGATCGTGGAGAACTCGAGCGTCAACAGCGAAGCCGGGATCCCGGCGATCCTGGCTCCGGCGCTTCGGCGGGTTCCCCAGGTGGCGAGCGTGACGCCGATCGCATTCACCGTGGGAAGGCTGCACGGCAGCTTGAGCAACGCGACGATCACCGCGATCGAACCAGCCTCGTTCGAGCGCGTCTACCGGGTCGAATGGGCGCACGGATCGAACGCGACACTGCAGGAGCTGGGCGCCACCGGCACGATCCTCACGAAGGCCTACGCGAGCTCGCAGCACCTGAGAGTCGGGCAGGCGCTGTCGGTGCTGACGCCCACCGGCCAGCGCGTGTCGCTGACCGTGCGTGGCATCGCCTCCGACAATGCGCGCCTGCTGGGCAACCTCACGATCGACCTGTCGCTTGCGCGTAACGCCTTCGGCCAGCGTGACGACGCGCTGGACTTCGTCTCCTACGCGCCGGGCGCCCGCAACGCCCAGGTGCAGCCCGCGGTGAATAAGCTCCTCACGGCTTACTTCCCACAGGCTCGCTCGCGGACCGCCGCCCAGTTCAAGGCGGACCAGGCCAACCAGATCAACACGCTGTTGACGTTGATCTACGTGCTGCTGGCGCTGTCGGTGATCGTGTCGCTGTTCGGGATCGTCAACACGCTGATCCTCTCGATCTACGAGCGCACGCGCGAGCTCGGCATGCTGCGCGCGATCGGTGCCTCGCGCCGGCAGATCCGCCAGATGATCCGCTACGAGTCCGTCATCACTGCGCTGATCGGGGGAGTGTTCGGTCTCGTGATCGGGGTCGTTGGCGCGGTCCTGGTCACCACCTTCGCCCTCTCCGAATCCGGCTATGTGCAGGCGTTCCCCGTGGGCACGCTGCTCGTCCTGCTCGTGGTCGCCGCCTTCGCCGGACTGCTCGCAGCGCAGTTGCCCGCCCGCCGCGCCGCGCGGCTGAACGTGCTCGGCGCGCTCGCCTCCGAGTAGCGCGATCTGCTGCTGCGCTCGCCCGGGCGCGGGGGTGGGCAGCTAAGCTGGCGGGCCATGGCCCAGACCGCCGCCACCGAGCCCAGCGACCCCGAGCTCGAGGCGAGCGCCTGGGACCTCGAGCCGCTCGTCGACGGCGAGGGCCAACCCGGGGTCGAGCGGCGCCTGGCGGAGGCGCTGGAGCGCTCCAAGGCGTTCTCGGAGCGCTACGCCGGCAGGATCGCCGAGTTCGACGGCGCCGGGCTGCAGGAGGCCATGAGCGAGCTCGGCGCGATCCACGAGCTGGTGGGCCGTGCCGGTTACTACGCCGCCCTGCGCTTCTCGACCGACACGGCCGAGCCCGCCAACGGGGCGCTGTTGCAGCGCGTCCAGGAGCAGGAGACGGCGATCCAGACGACGCTCCTGTTCTTCGAGCTCGAGTGGGCGGCGCTCTCCGACGAGCGCGCCGAGCAGCTGCTGGCGGGCGAGGGATTGGACTTCTGCCGCCACCACCTTCGCAACGTGCGCCGCTATCGCGAGCACCTGCTCTCAGAGCCCGAGGAGAAGATCCTCGCCGAGAAGTCCCTCACCGGGGCGGGCGCCTGGACGCGGCTGTTCGAGGAGCTGACATCCGCGATCGGCGTCGAGCTCGACGTGGGTGACGAGGAGGTCGCGCTCGACGTCGCGCTCAGCCGCCTTTCGCTCGCCGACCGCGAGGTCCGCCGCAAGACCGCCGAGGCCGTCACCGCCGCGCTCGAGCCGGGTCTGAGGACGCGCGCGTTCCTCTTCAACACGCTGCTCGCCGACAAGGCCACCGATGACCGCCTGCGCCGCTATCCCCATTGGCTCGCGGCTCGCAACCTCGCCAACGAGGCCAGCGACGAGTCCGTGCAGGCGCTGATCGACGCCGTGAGCGGGCGCTATGAGATCGCGCGCCGCTGGTATCGGTTGAAGGCCCGGCTGCTCGGTGTGGAGCGCCTGGCCGACTACGACCGCATGGCGGCCGTCACCGAGGACGAGGTCACCTACCCCTTCGCCCAGGCCCGCGAGGTGGTGCTCGACTGCTACTCCTCCTTCTCACCCGAGCTCGGTGCGCTCGCCAAGCGCTTCTTCGACGAGCACCGGATCGATGCGCCCGTGCGCCCGGCCAAGCGCGGAGGGGCCTTCTGCGCCTCGGCTGTGCCGTCGGTCTTCCCCTACGTGCTGCTCAACTACACCTCGCGCCGACGCGACGTGCTCACGCTCGCCCACGAGCTCGGCCACGGCGTGCACTTCGCCCTGGCCGCCCGCCAGGGGATATTCCACCAGCACACCCCGTTGACGCTCGCCGAGACCGCCTCGGTGTTCGGCGAGACGATCGTCTTCGGGCGCCTGCTCGAGGAGGACACCGCGCCGGCCTCGCGCCTGGCGCTGCTGGCCGAGAACCTCGAGGACACGATCGCCACGGTCTTCCGCCAGGTGGCCATGAACCGCTTCGAGCATCTGGTGCACACCGCGCGCCGCGAAGAGGGCGAGCTCTCGGTGGAGCGCTTCGGTGAGCTGTGGGCAGAGAGCCAGAACGAGATGCTCGGCGACTCGGTCGAGCTGACCGACGGATACCGCACGTGGTGGTCATACATCCCGCACTTCATCGGCAGCCCCGGCTACGTCTATGCCTACGCCTACGGGCAGCTGCTCGCGCTCTCGGTCTACCAGCGCTACGAGCAGACCGGCCCCGAGCTCGTGCCGCGCTACATGGAGCTGCTGGCGGCCGGCGGCTCGCGCAGCCCCCAGGAGCTCGGCGCGCTCGTCGGCATCGACCTCGCCGACCCCGGCTTCTGGGAGGCCGGGCTCGACCTGGTCGAGCGTCAGCTGACCGAAGCCGAGGAGGCCGCCCACGCCTCTGGGCGGTTGTAGGCGAGGCTCAGAATAACCCGAGGCCGCTGCCGGCCCCGTGGACCAGATCGAACAGCGGCTGGGGGATGACGCCGAAGAAGATCGTGGCCGCGCCGGCGAGGACCGCCACCACGAGGACCTCCGGTTGCGAGCCGCTCAGCGGCCCGCCATCCTCGTCCAGCTCGGAGGATCCGCCCGCGAGCGCCGGCAGGGGACCGGGGGTGGGGGTGAGCACGGAGGCGTCGTTCGGGCTCGTGGCGGCGGGTGCTTCGCGCATCCACATCGTGGCGATCACCGGCAGGTAGTAGCCGAGGGAGATCATCGAGCCGACCACGATCGCCACGCCGAGCCACGTGTAGCCGCCCGAGACGGCCGCGTCGATCAGATAGAACTTGCCCATGAACCCCGCCGTGGCGGGGATCCCGGCGAGCGCCAGCATCGAGATCGTCATCGGCCACGCCAAGAGCGGACGCTCGCGCCCGAGACCGGCGAGCGCCTCGATCGAGTCGCCCAGATCCGTCTGGCGCTCGCGTGCCACGATCACGGCGAAGGCTGCCATGTTCATGAACAGGTAGGCCGCGAGGTAGAAGACGGTCGCACGGACGCCGAGCTGGGTGGAGACGACGACGCCGGCGAGCATGTATCCGGCCTGCGCCACCGAGGAGTAGGCGAGCATCCGCTTCAGCGAGGACTGGCCCAGGGCGCCCACGTTGCCGACGAGGATCGTGATCGTGGCGAGAACGGCCAGCGCCGGGCCCCAGCTCACCTGCGTGTCGATCAGGGCGACGTCGAAGAAGCGCAGGAACACGCCGAGGGCAGCCACCTTGGTGGTGACCGCCATGAAGGCCGTCACCGGGGTGGGCGCCCCCTCATAGACATCGGGGGTCCACTGATGGAAGGGGGCGATCGAGGACTTGAAGCACAGGCCCGCCACGCACAGCGCCACGCCGGTGAGCGTCAGCGGGTCGGTGGCGAGATTCCCGTTCGACAGCGCCTGTGCGATGCCCGAGAAGTCGGTGGTGCCGGTCGCTCCGTAGATCATCGCCAGGCCATACAGCAGCGTGGCCGAGCCGACGGAGCCGACGATCAGGTACTTCAGCCCCGACTCCAGCGAGTGCTCCCGCTTGAGCTCGGTGGCGCACAGCACGTACAGCGGGATCGACAGGAGCTCGAGGCCGACGAACAGCGCCACCGTGTTCTGGGCGGCGGCCAGCAGCGACATGCCCGCGACGGAGCTCAGCAGCAGCGCGTGAAACTCGCCATGGGCCGCTTCGCGCGCTGCCAGCGAGCGCCAGGCCAGCAGCACGGTGCACGCGGCGCCCGCGATCAGCACGAGGTTCAGCACGAGCGCGAGATCGTCGATCCGCAGCGCGCCCGAGACGATCGACTTCTGGGCGTTCCACTGCCAGATGGTCAGGCCGAGCGCCGCCCCGAGCGCGCCGAGGCTGAGCGCGGGGACCGCCTGTGCGCGGATCCAGCGCGAGCCGAGCAGGCCCACGATCAGGACGAGCACCGAGCCGCCGAGCAGCGCGATCAGCGGCGAGAGCCCCGCGAAGTCGATGTGCGGGCCTTTGAGGTGGGCGGTGGCGAGGAGGGCCGCGCTCACTTGATCACGCCCACTTCGCCGGTCCCCGCTTCGGAAGCGCCCACTGCACCCGGCAGGTGCGCGAACATCGAAAGCCCATTGCCCGATTCCGAGTAGGCCGCCTGGACGGCCGCCTTGACCGAACGTTCGCTGCGGTGCAGCGCGAACTGCGGATAGAGCGCAAGGAACACGATCACGGCGATCAGCGGAGCGAGCACTGCGCCGTCGAGGAAGCCGATCTCACGGGAGTCGGAAGCGGGCCCGACGCGGTTGTGCATGGCGCGGATGAACAGGCGCAGCGCGTAGACGCTCGCCAGCACCACGCCGCTGAAGGCGATGATGGCGATCGCGAGCTTGGCTTTGAAGACGCCGAGCAGGATCAGGAACTCGCCGACGAAGTTCGACGAGCCGGGGATCGCGAGCGTGGCGAGCGCGACGACGAGGAACAGCGAGGCGAGCACGGGGGCGCGGAAGGCCAGGCCGCCCATCTGGCGCACGTCCTCCGAGCCCCCTGCCCGCTGAGCGAGCAGCCCGACGATGAACAGCAGCGGGGCCACCACGAGCCCGTGGTTGACCATCTGCAGCAGCGCGCCCTGCGCCCCCTGGGAGTTCAGGGAGAAGATGCCGAGCGTGATGAAGCCGAGCTGGGCCACCGAGGAGTACCCGGCGATCAGGCGAGCGTCGGTCTGGCTGAAGGCCTGTGCGGAGCCGTAGAGGATCGAGGCGAGCGCGATCAGCAGCATCAGCGTCTGGAAGTGCACGGCGGCCTGGGGGAAGAGCGGCAGCACGATCGCCAGAAAGCCGTAGGCGCCGACCTTGGAGAGCACGCCCGAGAAGACCATCAGCACCTCGATCGGCATCGCGCGGTAGCCGTCGGGCATCCAGCCGTGCAGCGGGAAGGCCGGCATCTTGACGAGGAAGGCGGCGGCGAAGAACAGGAAGATCCACTCCTGCGAGCCGCTGCTCAGCGGCAGCGCGTGCAGCGCGGAGAGCACGAAGGTGATGTGCCCGCCGCCCTGCTGCGAGGCGAGCACGCCGGTGGCGATGGCCGCGGCGAGCATCAGCAGCGAGCCCACCAGGGTGTAGATGACGAGCTTGATCGTGGCTTTGATTCGTCCGGGTTCCCGGCCCCAGCCGCCGATCAGGAAGTAGAAGGGGATCAGCATCAGGTCGAAGAACGAGACGAACAGCGCCAGGTCCTGGGCGAGGAAGGCGCCGAGCACGGCCGACTCGGCGAGCATGAAGTGGAAGTAGAAGAGCCTGGGACGCTCCCAGCTGCGCAGGTTCGCCGCCAGCGTCGCGACGGCGAACAGCAGCGTGGTGAGGCCGAGCAGGAAGACGTTGAGGCCCGTGACGGCGAGCTTGTAGTGGATCCCCAGCGTGGAGATCCAGACGGTGTCGGTGACGTGCTGGAGGGCTGCTCCGCCGGACTTGTAGTCGGCGATGTAGGCGATCGCGAGTCCCAGCGCGACGAGCGAGCCGACGAGGGCGACCACGCCCGGCACGCCCCAGGCTCCGCGTCCGCTTGCGGAAGCATCGCCGGCCGATGCCTCGGCGTTGGTGCGACCGCCGCGCGCGAGCACGGCCGACGCGAGTGCGCCGAGCAGGCCGCACACGAAGGGGAGCCAGAGGAGTATGGAAAGCGGGGGCAAGGTCTGGGAGCTCAGGTCTGCAGGAGGAAGTAGAAGCCGACGCCGGTCACGCCGAGCACGAGCAGGGCGGCGTAGTAGCGCACGAAGCCGCTCTGGGCGGCGCGCACGGCGGCCGAGCCGGCGCGCACGATGCCGGTGGTGCCCCCGATCAGCGTCTCGTCGACGAACAGCCGCTCGAAGGTGTCGCGGGCGAAGAGCCCGCCCGCGGCGGCCGGTTTCACGACGAGCATGTCGATCAGCTCGTCGAAGTACCACTTGTTCACGAACAGCACATAGGCAGGCCGGAAGCGCTCGCGGATGCTCGTGGCCATACCCGGTCGAACCACCCAGATGCGGTGCGCGAGCGCGATCCCGAGCAGGGCGAGCACGGTGCCGAGGCCCAGCCCGAAGACGAGCAGCCCGTTCTTGGTGTGCGGTTCATACAGCGCCGAGCCGGCGAAGGAGGGGCGCAGGAAGTCGTCGATCACGAAGTCCACCTTGGGGATCTGCACGAGCCCGGCGCCCACGGCGCCCAGCGCGAGCATCCCCATCGCGACGCGCATCGGCAGCGCCCGCTCGGCGATCGCGTGGGTGGGCCCGGGGAAGCCCACGTCGGTGTCCTCCTCTTCGCCATTGGCGGGGTTGCGCGGGACCTCGGCATGGTGCAGGTGGCCCGCTTCGAGCTCGCGCGCCTCGGCCACGGGCTCGCCGTGAAAGGCGCGGAAGATCATGCGGAAGGTGTAGATGGCGGTCAGGAAGGCGCCGACGTAGCCGGCCACGTAGAGGATCCAGTGCCAGCCGCCGCGCTCACCGGTGACCAGCAGGATGTCGTCCTTGGAGAAGAAGCCCGAGAAGGGGGGGACGCCGGAGAGGGCCAGTCCGCCGACGATGAAGCAGCCGTAGGTGAAGGGCATCGCCTTGCGAAAGCCGCCCATCCGATTCAGCGACTGCTCGCCGGCCATCGCGCCGATGATGGATCCGGCGGCCATGAACAGCAGGGCCTTGAAGAAGGCGTGGGTCATCAGGTGAAAGAGGCCGGCCGCATAGGCGCCCACGGAGACGCCCATGATCATGTAGCCGATCTGGGACATGGTCGAGTAGGCGATCACGCGCTTGATGTCGGTCTGGGCGAGGCCGATCGTCCCGGCGATCAGCAGCGTGGCGGCGCCCACCACAGCCCCGACGTCCTGTGCGGCCGGAGCCAGCTCGAACAGCGGGTGCATGCGCGCGATCAGGTACACGCCGGCGGTGACCATGGTGGCGGCGTGGATCAGCGAGCTGACCGGGGTGGGCCCCTCCATGGCATCGGGCAGCCAGGTGTGCAGCGGGATCTGGGCGGACTTGGCGAAGGCGCCGACGAGCAGCAGGATGCAGCCGGCCACGAGGTCGCCCTCGTTGGAGGCGTGACCGAAGGCGCCCGCGCTGGTCGCCTGGAAGGTCTTCAGGAAGTCGAGCGTGTGGGTGTGCTTGAAGATGAAGTAGGTGCCGAGCACGAGGCCCACGTCGCCGACGACGTTGATCACGAACGCCTTGATTCCCGCGCTCGTGGCCGTGGTGCGCCGGTACCAGAAGGAGATCAGCAGATAGGAGGCTGCGCCGACGAAGGCCCAGCCGACGATCAGCAGCAGGAAGTTGCCCGCCAGCACGAGCAGCAGCATCGAGAAGACGAAGAAGTTCAGGTAGGAGAAGTAGCGGGCGAAGCCGCGGTCGCCCTCCATGTAGGAGATCGAGTAGAGGTGGATCAGCGTGGAGACGCCTGTGACGACGAGGATCATGAACACCGACAGGGGATCCACGAGGATCGACATCTGGGCGTCGATGCCCACGGTGGAGGCGTAGCTCCACAGCGATGAGACCACCTGACGATGCTCGGGGGCGAGCCCCTGGAGCTTGATCAGCGCGCCGAGGGCAGCGAGGAAGGAGAGGAAGATGGCGGCCGTCGCGATCCACCCGGCGGAGCGCCCCGGAAGCGAGCGGAAGCCGAGGGCGGTGACGAGCATCCCGAGCAGCGGGAACAGCAGCACGAGCCAGCCGTAGGTGGTGGCGCTCACTAGCCCTGCAGCTCCCGCAGCTCGTCTACGTCGATGGGCAGGTGGCGGCGGTAGATGGCGACGATCATGCCCAGGCCGATGCAGACCTCGCAAGCGGCCACGGTCATGACGACGATCGCGAGGATCTGCCCGTCGCCGTTGCCCCACATCCGCGAGAAGGCGATCAACGCGAGGTTGGCGCCGTTGAGCATCAGCTCGAGGCAGAGCAGCACGACGAGGGGGTTGCGCCGGGTCATCACACCGATGGCTCCGAGCGAGAAGACGATGGCCGAGACGGCGAGATACCAGGCGATGCTCACGAGCTGCGCCTCCCGACGCCCTCGGCCATGGTCCCGGTCCCGCGCGGGCGCAGAATCTCGAGCGGGGTGAGCAGATCGCGCTCGTCCTCGTCCTCCAGTCCGCCGCGGCGGCGGGCGAGCACGACGCCGCCCACGGCGGCGATCAGCAGCAGGAATGAGGCGACCTCGAAGGCCAGCAGGAAGCGCGTGAGCAGGAGCTTTCCGATATAGGCGGGGGTGCCGTAGGCCTGCGGCCCCGGGCTGTAGCCGGCGCCATAGCCGTTGATCGCCTCCAGGCCTGTGCCGAGCAGCGCGATCAGCAGCTCGACGCACACGGCGCCGCCGAGGATGGCGCCGCCGAGGCGCAGGCCGGAGCCGACGGCGCCGCGCGAGCGCAGGCGCTCGCCGATCGAGTCGGACTCACCGCCGACGTAGGCGACGACGAACACGTACAGGACCATCACGGCGCCGGCGTAGACCACGACCTGCACGGCCGCCACGAACTCGGCCCGCAGCAGCAGGAACAGGACGGCGAGCGAGACCAGGTGGATGACCAGGGCGAGCACGCTGTAGAAGGGGTTGCGCAGCACCACCACGCCGGTGGCGCCCGTGATCACGCCGATCGCGGCGAGGAAGAACAGAACCGAGCTCATCTTGGCCCCCCGGTCCTCACTCGCCCTCGTTCCTCAGCGGCGTACGCTCGAGCGGCTCGGCCAGCAGCATCTCCTTGGTGAAGATCAGGTCCGAGCGGTCGTAGTCGGAGAGCTCGTAGTCGTGGCCCATCGTGATCGCGTCGAACGGGCAGGCGACCTCGCAGTAGCCGCAGAAGATGCAGCGGGAGAGGTTGATCTCGTACACGGCCGCGTAGCGCTCGCCCGCGGAGACGCGGTTCTCGGGAGTGTTCTCGGCGGCGACCACGCGGATGCAGTCGGCCGGGCAGGCGGCCGCGCACAGCGAGCAGCCGACGCACTTCTCGAGGCCACTGTCCTCGAAGCGGTGCAGCTTGTGACGCCCGCGGAAGCGGGGGTAGACGGGGGTCTTCTCCTCCGGGTACTCGACTGTGACGGGAGTCTCCGTGAAGCGCCCAAAGGTCGTCAGCAGGCCCCGGGCCGTCTCGCGGAACGTGCGCCACGTGGCTCGCCCCGGCCCCGGATCTGGAGAGCGCACGATCTCGATTACGTCATCGCCCGGGTTCCAGCCCTCGACCTTCAGCGCTGTCGTGTCCGGGGTGGCCTGCTCGGCCTTGGGAGGTGTATCGCTCATCAGTGGACGGCGACGACCACGATGGCCGTGACGAGAGTGTTGACGGTTGCCAGAGGTAGAAGCACCTTCCAGCCGAAGCTCATCAGCTGGTCATAGCGCAGGCGGGGAAGCGTGGCGCGGATCCAGATGAACAGGAATGTGATGAGCGACATCTTGAAGAGCACGACGATCGGATCGACCCAGCCGGGGGGGTGAATCCCGAAAGGCATCAGCCAACCTCCGAGGAAGATCGTGGTGACGATCCCGGAGACGACGAGCACGTTGAGGTACTCGGCGAAGTAGTAGGAGGCAAAGCCTCCGCCACCGTACTCGGTGTTGTAGCCGCCGACGAGCTCGGCGTCGGCCTCGGTCACGTCGAAGGGCGCGCGGTTGGTCTCGGCGAAGCCGGCCACCAGGAACACGAGGAAGCCGAAGAACTGGGGGATGAAGTACCACATGCCTTTCTGGGCGGTGACGATGCCGGTGAGCGACAGGGTCTGGGCGGTGATGACCACGCCGACGAGCGCGAGGCCCTGGGAGACCTCGTAGGAGATCAGCTGGGCGGCGCCGCGCATGGCGCCGAGGAAGGAGTACTTGGAGCCCGAGGACCAGCCGCCGAGCATGATCCCGTAGAAGGCGATCCCTCCGAGAGCGAACACATAGAGGGGGCCGATCGACACGTCGATTCCGTAGAGCCCCACTTTTGTCCCGAAGATGTCCTGGGTGTCGCCGAAGGGGATGATCGCGAATGCCGCGACCGCCGTGAGGATCGAGATGAGCGGTGCGATGGCGAACAGGAGACCGACCGAGGTGGTCGGCCGAGACTGCTCCTTGGTCAGCAGCTTGAGGATGTCGGCGAGCGGCTGCAGGGCGCCATAGGGGCCGACGCGGTTGGGGCCGTAGCGGCTCTGGAAGCGTCCGAGCAGCTTGCGCTCGGCGAGCAGCACGACCGGCACGAGCTGCAGGCCCACGGCGAAGATCAGGATCGCCTTGAGGATCTGGATCCACCAAGGTTCGAAGTAGCCGACGACGGCAAGCATCGCCTAGACGAGCTCCTTGGTCTTGAAGAGGAAGTCGAAGGCCGGGGAGTGCTCGACCTCGGGCGCGTCCCAAACGGAGCGGTAGCCGGCGGCGTCGCCAGGATCGGCCGGCTCCTCAAAGGACCCATCACCCGATGGCGCGCTCGCTGGCGCGGGAAATGCAGCGCCAGCCTCGCGCTCCTGCCAGCGCACGCCGCGACCGCCGATCTCCTCGAGCGTGAGCCCGCTGTAGAAGGGCACCGCCTCGAACAGCTGCCGTGAGGCCATCGCGCCGCTGAGAACGTCGAAGTCGAGCCCGAGGCGCAGTGCCAGCTCGGCGATCACGTGCCAGCCCGCCCGCACCGAGCCCGGCCGCGCGATCGCCGGGCGCAGACGCTGCAGGCGTCCATCGGGATGCACGAGCGTCCCCTCCTTCTCGGGGTAGGCCTCGGCGGGGAAGACGACGTCGGCGTGCTCGTTGATTGCGTCGGTGAGGAACGATGCGTGCGCGATCACAGTGCTCGCGCCGGCAAGCGCCCGCTCCCACAGGGCCCGGTCCGCAAGCTCGCGCAGCGGGTCGCACTGCAGCAGGTAGAGCGCGCTGAGCTCACCGGCTGCAAGTCCCTCGGCAATCGCCGCGCTGTCGCGTCCGGCGTCCTGGAGCTGGGAGAGCCCCGGTCCAGCGTTGGGCAGCACTCCGGCCTCGCGCAGTCCGCGGCCGTTGGCGGTGGCGGGAACTTCGAGCATCCCCGCGCCCTCGACGTTCGCGAGGTCGAGCGCCTCGGCGATGCCCAGCAGCGCGCCTGCCCCGAGCTCGGCGTTGGGCGCGGCCGTCAGGCGCTCGCCCCAGAGGATCACGACCTCGCGCGGCTGCAGCTCGCTGTCGGCTCCCTGCTGTGGCTCGGGACCACGCAGCAGCTCGGCCAGCTCGCGGACCGCAGCGCTCTCCACGCCGGCCTCGCCACACAGGGTCTCGAGCTCCGCACTCGCGCCGAGCGCTGCGCTCAGTGCGGCGGCGAATGCCGCGCCGGCGCCGGGCTTGAAGCGGATGGACAGGGCGGCGCTCGGGTCCAGGGAGCTCGGGCCCGGAGATGCGACCGCCAGCTTCAGCCCGCGCCGGCGGATGCCCTTGCGCAGGCGCAGGTCGAGGATCGAGGCGTCGTTGACCGGATCGGTGTCGAGCACGAGCACGGCGTGGGCGAACTCGAGATCCGAGACCTTGGCCTGCAGCGCGGGGGCGCCAAGGGCACGGTGGGCATCGAGCGAGAGGGTGCCCGCGCGGCGCGAGTCGAGGTGTGGCGAGCCGAGTCCCTCGCGCATGAGTCGTGCCAGCAGGTGGCCCTCCTCGCCGGTGCTCTGCCCGCCGGCGATCGCCGCGGCGTTGGCGCCGGCGCGCTTGAGAGCGCCAGCGGCCTGCTCGAGCGCCCGCTCCCACGTGACAGGCCGCAGCTGACCCCCGTCGCGGATCAGCGGCTCGGTGATGCGCTCCTCGGCGTGGAAGGACTGGTAGGCGAAGCGACCCTTGTCGCACAGCCAGCCGTCGTCGACCTCGTCGTTTTGGCGTGCGAGCACGCGCAGGGCACGTTCGTCGCGAACGGTGATCGTGACGTTGCACTGAGCTGGGCAGAGCGTGCAGACCGAGCCGGCGCCCTCGATGTCCCACGGCCGCGCGCGGAAGCGGTAGGGGCGCGAGGTGAGCGCGCCGACGGGGCACAGCTCGACGATGTTGCCGCTGAAGGGCGCCACGTAGGGGTGCCCGTCGAAGGTCGAGACGTAGGAGTGCGCCCCGCGCTCGAGGAGGACCAGCTGGTAGTCCTCTGAGATCTCCTGAGAGAAGCGCACGCAGCGGTAGCAGAGGATGCAGCGCTCACGGTCGATCGCGATCAGCGGGGATAGCTCCAGCGGCTTGACGAAGTGGCGCTTGGGCTCGATGAAGCGCGAGATGCCGCCACCCCAGCCGAAGGTGATGTCCTGCAGCGGGCACTCCCCGCCCTTGTCGCAGACGGGGCAGTCGAGCGGGTGGTTGATCAGCAGGAACTCGACCACCGACTGCTGGGCGACCTTCACCCGCTCGGTTTCCGTGTAGACGACCATCCCGTCCCGGACGGGCGTGGAGCAGCCCGTCTGGAGCTTGGGAATGCCCTCGATTTCGACCAGGCACATGCGGCAGGCGCCGACCGGCTGGCCGAGCTTGGGCTCGTAGCAGAAGACCGGTATCTCGACGTCACCGTGCTTGGCCGCGTCGACGAGCATCGCTCCCTCGGGAGCGCTCACCTCGCGGCCGTCGATCGTGAAGTTGATCATCTTCGGCTCGGGGCGCGGCATCGCTATGCACCTCCCCGATGCGTGCCGGGAGCACCCTCGTGCGCGCCGGGGGCCTGATCGCCGGTGCCATGGTGGGCGAGGTGCGTCTCGGGGGCTTCGTCGAAGGCGCCCTGCGCGGCGAGTGCCGCATCGGAGCCCGCGCTGTCGTTCAGACCGCGTGCCATCCGCGCGGCTTCGATGTGTTCTTCGAACTCGTCGCGGAACTTGGCGATCATCGAGCCGATCGGCATCGCCATCGCGTCGCCGAGCACGCACAGGCAGTTGCCGATGATGTGCTCCTGCACCGAGGCCATGATCTCGAGGTCCATCGGCGTGGCCTCGCCGGAGGCGATCCGCTCGAGCATCTTGACCGTCCAGTTGGTGCCCTCGCGACAGGGGGTGCACTTGCCGCAGGACTCGTGGCGGTAGAACTTGGCGACCTTCAGGGCCACGTCGAGGATCGGCGTGGAGTCATCGACGACGATGACCGCACCGGAGCCGAGCATCGACTTCGCGGCGGCGAGCGAGTTGAAGTCGTAGGGGATGTCCAGATCGTCGGCCGTGAGCACCGGCGATGAGGAGCCGCCCGGGAACCAGCACTTGACGCTGCGGCCCTCGGGCGGGCCGCCGGCGAGGCCGTAGATGATCTCGCGCGAGGGGATGCCGAGCTCGATCTCGTAGTTGCCGGGGCGCTGCACGTGGCCGGAGACGGACACGAGCTTGGTGCCGGTGGAGGTCTCGACGCCGAGCTTTGCGTACTCCTCGCCGCTGATCCTGATGATCGCGGGCACCGTGGAGAGCGTCTCGACGTTGTTGATCAGGGTGGGCCCCTGGTAGAGGCCCTGGTTGGCCGGGAACGGCGGCTTCAGGCGGGGGTTGCCGCGCTTGCCTTCCAGCGAGTCCAGCAGCCCGGTCTCCTCGCCGCAGATGTAGGCGCCGGCGCCGCGGTGCACTACCAGCGAGAGCGAGTGCCCGGAGCCGAGGATGTCCTCGCCGACGTAGCCGGCCTCGCGAGCTTCGTGTAGGGCGGCGTCGAGCGCATCGGCCTGCTCGACGTACTCGCCGCGGATGTAGATGAAGGAGCAGTTGGCGCCAGCGGCGTAGGAGGCGATGACGATGCCCTCGATCAGCATGTGCGGGGTCTTCTGCATCAGTTCGCGGTCCTTGAAGGTGCCCGGCTCGGACTCGTCGGCGTTGCACACCAGGTACTTGTCCATCGAGCCCTTGGGCAGGAAGGAGACCTTGGTGCCCATCGCGAAGCCTGCGCCGCCGCGCCCGCGCAGGCCGGAGGCTTTGAGCTGGTCGAGCACCTCCTCGGGGGTCATCGCAAGGGCCTTGCGCAGCGACTCGTAGCCGCCGCGGCGCTCGTAGACCTCGAGCGTGCACAGCCCCGGCTCGTCGATGTCGGTGAACAGGAGCATCGGTGAGGCGGCGGGAGCGGCCATCGTCAATCGCCTCCCTCGCCCGCGCGAGCGGTCTCGTCGGCCGGGTGTCGCGGGAACTCTCGCGTGTTGGCGTGGGGATCGGCCACGAGTCGCCTGACGAGCTGCTTCTCGGGGAGCACCGGGCGCCCGGCGCGCAGATCCTCGAGCAGCTGTGGGACGTCTTCCGGGGTGAGCGGCCCGACGTAGACGCCGTCGACGGAGGCCATCGGCGCGATGTCGCATGCGCCGAGGCACTCGAAGGAGCGCACGTTGATCGGTTCCCCGTCGATGCCGTCGGTCGCGGCGTCGCGCACGGTCTCGTACAGCTCGTCGGCGCCGCGCAGCGAGCAGGAGATGTTGGTGCACACGTACACGCTGTGGCGCCCCACGGGCGCGGTCTCGAGCATGTCGTAGAAGCTCGCCACCGACTCCAGGTAGGCGGGGGTCACGCGCATCACGCACGCCACCTGCTCGATCGCCTCCGGCGAGCACCAGCCGTGCAGGCGCTGGGCGGCCTCGAGCGCGGGCAGCGCCGCCGAGCGGCGGTCGGGGTAGTTGGCCATGTGCGCCTCGATCTCCTCGCGCAGCGCTTGGGGTACCTCGACCCTCTCGGGGTCGGGGACCTCGGCGGGGTCCTTCTCGAGGTCGGCCGCGCGATCCCAGCGCAGGCCGTGCGCAACGGTCTGGTCTCGGTGGGCGGGACTCATCTGTCGATCCCACCTAGGATCGGGTCGAGCATCGCCAGGGTGGCGATCATGTCGGCGATGTAGCTGCCCTCGGCCATGTGTCGCAGGGCCTGGAGATTGACGAAGGAGGGGTCGCGCATGTGTACGCGGGCGGGCTTTGAGGAGCCGTCTGCGCGCACGAAGCAGCCGAGCTCCCCGCGCGGGGACTCGATCGGGAAGTAGGCCTCCCCGGGGGCCACGCGGAAGCCCTCGGTGACGAGCTTGAAATGGTGGATCAGTGCCTCCATGGAGGTCGCCAGCTCATGGCGGGGAGGCAGCGCGATCTTGCGGTCCTCGGTGATGTGCGGTCCCTCGGGCAGTCCGTCCAGCGCCTGCTCGATGATCTTCACCGACTCGTATATCTCGGCCAGGCGCACGGCGAAGCGGTCGTAGTTGTCGCCGACCGTGCCGACCGGGATCTTGAACTGGAAGTCCCCATAGGAGCTGTAGGGGTCCGCCTTGCGCAGGTCCCAGGGGTTGCCCGCGGCGCGCAGCAGGGGTCCTGTCACACCCAGTCCCAGCAGCGTCTCCGCGTCGAGCGGGCAGACGCCGCGCAGCCTCTGCAGGACGATCTCGTTCGAGTTGAGGATCGCGCCGTACTCGTCGGCTCGTTTGGGCATGATCTTCAAGAACTCGCGCAGCTTTGGCTCGAAGCCGGCGGGGATGTCCTCGATCACGCCGCCCACCTGGAAGTAGCGGGTGTGCATGCGCGCGCCGGAGGACATCTCGAACAGGTCGAGGATCAGCTCGCGCTCGCGCAGGCAATACAGGAAGATCGAGGTCGCGCCGAGATCGAGCACGCTCGTACCGAGCCAGATCAGATGCGATGCGATGCGATTCAGCTCGAGGTGGATGACGCGCAGGTACTGCGCCCGCTTGGGGACCTCGACCCCCGCCAGCGTCTCCACCGCGCCGCAGTAGGCCATCGCGTTGAAGTAGTAGGACAGGTAGTCCATCCGCTCCACCACCGGGATTACCTTCCAATAGGCCTTGTCCTCGGCGGTCTTCTCGATGCCGGTATGGACATAGCCGACGATCGGTTTGATGTCGCGCACGACCTCGCCCTGCAGCGTGACGAGCAGTCGCAGGACCCCGTGGGTGGCGGGGTGATGAGGACCGAAGTTGAGCGTCAGCAGCTCGTCGTGCGAATCCTCGCCGGTGGTTTCCAGAGGCGAGAGCGTGATGCTCTGCTCGCGCCTGCGGTACTCCGAGAGCTGCGGGTTGTCGGCAGGGCTCACTCGCGTGCCTCCAGCCATCTGCCCTCGTCACGCGTGAAGATCACCGGTTCGCCGCCGATCGGGAAGTCGCGGCGCTGGGGATGGCCCTCGTAGTCCTCCGGCATCAGGATCCGGCGCAGGTCGGGATGTCCGCGGAAGACGACGCCGAACATGTCGTAGACCTCGCGCTCCTGGTGGTCGGCCGTCGGCCATTCCGGAGTGACCGAATCGATCACAGGCGCGTCCACGGGCACGCGCGCCTTCACTGCGATCCGATCGACACGACTCATGTCCAGCAGCTCGTACACCACGCCCAGTCGAGGCTCCTCGGGGTAGTAATCGACCCCGTGCACGCTCGCCAGGAAGCCGAAGCCACGCTCGCGGAGGGTCTGGAGGACGGTGCGGATATGGGCTGGGTCGACCACGATCGTGGCCTGTCCGCGGTAGTGCACGGCCTCCAGCGCCGCCTCGCCCAGGTCGTGGGCGAGGAGCTCCAAGCCCGTGGCATCAGGCATCTATGGGCGCTCCTCGGTGCCTACTGCGCCGTAGCGCTCCCGCCAGCCCGCCTCGGGGTTGTCCTGGACCATCTCGCGCAGCTTCAGCACGCCGTGCATCAGCGCCTCTGGCCGCGGCGGGCAGCCGGGCACGTGGACGTCGATCGGCATGAACTTGTCGGCTGGCACGAGCGCATAGTTGTTGAAGACGCCCATGGAGCTGCAGCAAGCGCCCATCGAGATAGCCCACTTGGGCTCGAGCATCTGGTCGTAGAGGCGGCGGATGATCGGAGCCATCTTGATCGAGACCCGCCCCGCGAGGATGATCAGATCGGCCTGACGCGGAGAGGCGCGGAATGCCTCGTAGCCGAATCGTGCGATGTCCATGCGCGGGCCGGCGGTCTGGAACTGCTCCATCGCGCAACAGGCCAGCCCGAAGGCAAGCGGGAAGAAGGAGTTCGACCGCGCCCACGCGACCGCAGAGTCGAGGGTGGTGAAGACGAGGCGCTCGTGCACATAGCGCTCGAGCTCCTCGCCCTCGAGATGGGCGGGCTGGTTGGCGCCTTCGAGCTCGCCTCCGCGCAGGAGCTGGTGTGCGTTGAGTGAGCGCACGCGCAGCGTCTCTGGATCGACCCGCGTACCCGCCGTGCCAGCCGGGCCGAGGACTTCGCGCTTCATCTCCACTCGAGTGCCCCCCTGCGCCAGACGTATCCGAACGCAACGAACAGGAGAACGATGAACACGATCGTCTCGGTCAGCGCGTAGCTGCCGTAGGCGCGCAGCTCGACGGCGATCGGGTACAGGAAGACGACCTCGATGTCGAACAGGATGAACAGCATCGCGATCAGGTAGAAGCTGATCCCGAAGCGCATCCCGCGCTTGACCTCGGATGGCAGGCCGCACTCGTACGGATCCTGCTTGTGGGGGGTCGCGCGACGCGGGCCGATGACCGAGTTCAGGACGGCGAAGGCGCCGCCAACGGCGCCACCGAGAACGAGGAATACGATCGCCGGGAGATAGCTGCGGAGCACCTCGCGCTGTTATATCACTGCTTGTGGCAGAGTGTTACATAGTGGCAATCGGCTCGATATCCCGCCCGTGACGCAGGCCGTGGTGGCGGGGGCGCTGGTGGTGGCCGCCCTCAACGGGATCGCGGGCCTGCTCGGCGCCTGGGTCTGGTATCGCGGCGAGCCCGGCGCCGGGGCGGCCGGCGCGTTCTGGGTGTTGCTGCGGGTGGGGCAGGGCTCGGCGCTCACCCTCGCGATCGCCGTCGGCTCGCTCGCCGCAGCCGGCAAGCATCCCCGCGAAAGCCTCTTCTATCTCTACGCGCTGCTGCCGCTGGCCGTGGCGTTCGTGGCCGAGCAGCTGCGCGTGACCTCGGCACAGACGATCCTCGACCAACACGGTCTGCAAGACGCCCAGGCCGTGGGCACGCTGCCCGAGCCAGAGCAGCAGACGCTCGTCGCGAGCGTCCTGCGCCGGGAGATGGGCGTGATGGCGCTCTCGGCGCTGGTCGTGGTCTTCCTCGCCCTGCGCGCGGCGGGCACGGCCCACGGCTTCTGAGCCCTTGCGCCCGCGCGTCCTCGTCGCAGTCGGGCCTCGGGCGCCCCGGTCGCACGCCCCTCCGGGGTAGGCCCTATATATTCCCGGCGCATGAAGGTCGCCGTCACGACGATCGTCCTGCTCGCCTGCGCAGCCGTCCTGGGCGCATGTGGATCGCAGGGGATCCAGATCGCAAAGACCAGCCCGTACTATCGCGGCGCGGTCCTGTTCCGCGATCACTGCTCCGGCTGCCACACGCTGGCGACGGTCGGCGCGGAGGGCTCGGCGACCAGCATCGCCAACCGCGTGAAGAGCAACGGGCCGAACTTCAACATCCGCAAGGAGAACGTCGAACAGGCGCTGTACGCGATCCGCAACGGCGGCTTCTCCGGGGCGATCATGCCCGAGAACATCGTCGTCGGCCAGAACGCACAGGAAGTGGCCAGCTTCCTCGCGGCCTACTCGGGCAAGCAGGCGCAGAACGTCCCGCACACGACCATCACGCTCTCCACCAAATAGGCAGCCCGCTGGGCGGCGCGGAGGATGCTCGACCTCAAACGCATCCGTGACGACCCCGACGGAGTACGCGCCGCGCTCGCCCGTCGCGGTGACACGGCGGTCGCGGGGCTCGATCGCGTAATCGAGCTGGACCAGCGTCGTCGTGCGCTGCTGCCCGAGCTCGAGGGCCTGCGCGCCGAGCAGAACGAGGCCAACGCGCGCATACGGCAGGCACCGGACCCCGAGGAGCGGGATCGTGAGATCGAGGCGATGCGTGCGGTGGCCGCGCGCGCGAAGCAGCTCGAGCAGGAGCTCGGCGCGGTCGAGGCCGGGCTGCAGGAGGCGCTGGTGCCGCTGCCGAACCTTCCCGATCCCACGGCGGCCCCTGGGCCCGAGGACGAGCTCGTACGCGAGGTCGGCGCCGTCCCCGAGCTCGGGTTCGAGCCACGCGACCACCTGGAGCTGGCGGGTGGGCGGATCGACATGGACCGGGCGGCCAACCTGTCGGGCTCGCGCTTTGCCTATCTGAAGGGCGATCTGGTGATGCTCGAGCTCGCGCTCGTGCGCTGGGCGCTCGAGACCGTACGCGCCCACGGCTTCGAGCCGGTCATACCCCCGGTGCTGGTGCGCGAGCGGGCGCTTTACGGCACGGGCTTCCTCCCGGACACCGAGCAGCAGATCTACAGCCTTCCCGCCGATGAGCTGTTCCTCGTCGGCACCTCGGAGGTGGCGCTCGCCTCGCTGCACGACGGCGAGATCCTGGAGGCCGAGCGGCTGCCGGTGCGCTACGCCGGCTTCTCGCCCTGCTTCCGGCGCGAGGCCGGGGCCGCCGGCAAGGACACGCGCGGGATCTTTCGCGTGCACCAGTTCGACAAGGTCGAGATGTTCAGCTTCGTGGAGCCCGAGGAGTCCGCCGAGGAGCACGAGCGGATCCTGGCGATCGAGGAGGAGATCCTCACGGCCCTCGGGCTGCCATACCGGGTCGTGAACATCGCGGTTGGGGACCTCGGCAACTCGGCGGCCAAGAAGTACGACTGCGAGGCGTGGCTGCCGAGCCAGGGTCGCTACCGCGAGCTCACGTCGTGCTCGAACACCACCGACTACCAGGCGCGCCGCCTCAACATCCGCGTTCGTCGCGACAAGCGCACGGCGGCGCTGCACACGCTGAATGGCACCGCCGTGGCGGTGGGACGCACGATCGTGGCGCTGCTGGAGAACGGGCAGCGGGCTGACGGCAGCGTGGAGCTGCCGCCCTGCCTGGCTCCCTACGGTGCCTCTGCGGAGCTGTCGGGCGACCTGCGATAGCTCCTTGGATAGACACTAAGAAGATAGGCTCCGCTATCAGTGTCAAGTGTTGTACCTGGCGGGGGCTGTGGCATGGAAGAAGGTCAGCGGACAAGGATTCTCGAGGCGATGGCCGAGGTCGTGGCCGAGCGCGGCGCCGGAGCGCAGGACTCGGCGGTGGCCGACGTGATCGCGCGGGTGATCGCGCGGGCGGGAACGGACAGCGCAACCTTCAACGCGCTCTTCAGTGACCGCGAAGCGTGCCTGCTGGCGGCGTTCGAGCTCGGCGTGGAGCGCGCGGGCACGGCCATGGGCAACGCATATCGCAGCGAGTCCCGCTGGCTCGACGCGGTCAAGGCGGCGCTGGCGTCCTTTCTGTGGTTCCTCGAAGAGGAGCCGGCTCTGGGACGGCTGCTCGTCGTGCACTCGGCCGGCAGCGGGGCGCGCGTGCTGCATCGGCGCAGGGAGGTCCTGGCGGCGCTCGCCAGCGTCGTTGACCTGGGTCGCGCCGAGACGCCCGCGGGGGCGCATCAGCCTCCGGCGGTCGTGGCCGAAGGAGTCGTGGGGGCGGTGCTCACGGTCGTGCAGAACCGACTGCTCGCCGATGACCCCGAGCGCCCCGCGGAGCTGTTCGGGCCGCTGATCAGCATCGTGGCGCTGCCCTACCTGGGCGCGGGGGTGGCGCGCCGCGAGCTGACGCGCCCGGCGCCGCGCCTGCGAAGCCCGGAGGAGCTCGAGTCCGGCCTCTCGGTGTCACTGAGCGGCCAGGAGACGGGCACGCGTCTCACCTACAGGACGGCGCGTGTCCTGACCGCGATCGACGACTACCCTGGTGCCAGCAACCGCGAGGTCGCCGAGCGCGCGGGGATCGTGGACCAGGGCCAGGTCTCAAAGCTGCTCGCCCGGCTGGAGGCGCGTGGGTTGATCGAGAAGGCGGCCGAGGCCCGCACCCGAGGAGCCCCCAACTCGTGGCGTCTGAGCGAGAGCGGGGAGATGCTCATGTGCCGCGCCGGTCTGGGGGCGGGAGTGCGTCCCAAAGGCGCGCCCGAGGCATAGTCCCCGTCGGGATCGCCGCTAGCCGATCTGGAAGGGGACCGACCGCGCAGCGCCGTGGGCGGGCGTTGCGGTCAGACGGTAGACGCCGGGGGCCAGCACGTCGTGCCCGCCCAGGTGCCCGCTGGTGCGTCCAGCGCGGGCTGTGATCGTGAGCGAGCGGCCCATCGTCTGCCAGCGCGTGTGCCCGCGGACGCGCACGCGCTTGGCGAGCGTGATCCGGACCTTGGCGGTGGCGTTGAGGTTGAAGGCGAAGGCCACCTGCCTCACCCGGGGGCGGCCGGTGTCGAGCGCGATGAGGGCCCGCAGGGTGAGCGCGAGCGCCGAGATCTGCGGCACCACCGGTTCGCTCACCGTGGCCGGGACGGGCACGGTGAGCGGTGCGACGGGAGCGGGGGGCGGGGTGTATCCGCCGAGAACCGGGGGACCGGATTCGTGCGCCTTGCTTTCTTCTTCGCGGCGCTTGGCTTCTTCGGCGCGCTGGAGTTCTTCCGCGCGCTTGAGTTCTTCGGTGTGCTTGAGTTCTTCGGTGCGTTCCACTTCTTCTTCGTGGATGGCCGCTTCCCGGCGCGTGGCTTCTTCGGCGCGTTCCGGTTGCTCTTTGCTTTCGGCTTCCGCTTCGCTGAGTTCCGCTTCGCCCGACAGCAGGAACAGGTTGAGGCCGTGGGGCGTGCCGACACCGCTCGGCCCGTCGAAGCCCGAGCGAGCGAGGCAGATGGCCATCTGTGCGCAGGCTTTGCCCTCTTCGTGGATGGTGCAGCCCGACGCGCCGGTGTTTTCGTTGAACGGCTTCGTGCACGTCCCGTTGGATCCGGAGACCACGTCGCGCCGGGCACCGGGGCGCGCGGTGGCGTTTTCGTACACGGTCTTGCTGGGGTAGCTCACGCCCTGCGCACCGCCGGCGAGGGCGTAGGTCGAGGCGATGATCGGCGAGGCGAGGCTCGTGCCGCCGTAGGTGCACCAGTGGACCGTCTGTTCCTGGTAGCGGGATTCGCATTCCCTGCTGGTGTAGAAGACGGCCACTCCCGTGTAGGGGTCGGCGTCGGCGGAGATGTCCGACACGGCGCGCTTCGTCCCGCAGCCGACTTCCGGCCAGTCCGTGACGGCGCTCTGCCACGGCTGGGCCCCGAAGATGCTGCTGCAGCCGCCTCCGCCTGCTCCATAGCCTTTCGGGACGCCTTCGATCTCGCCCTCGTCGTTCCACACGGTCTCGCTCTGCCACACGCCGCCGGCCGTGGTCAACAGGCGGGTGCCGCCGACGGCGATGACGTGGGGAGAGGTGGCGGGGAAGCTGGCTTCGCCCAAGGAGGGGCTGGCGGCCCATTCGAGGTACCCGTCATCTCCCGCCGAGGCGGTGATCACGGTTTTGGGATGGTTGAAGGGGCTGGCCGCCTCGGCTTCGGTGGTCTCGCCGAGCTCGGGCCCACCCCAGGAGTTGGAGATCTCCGTGGCGCCAAGGGTCTCGGCGGCGCGCTCGGCAGCTTCGAGGTCTTCGAATCCGGGGGTGTTGGCCTCGACGAGCAGGATCTTGCAGTTCTGGCAGGTCGCGTGGGCCGTCTCGATGTCGAGCGAGATCTCGCCCCCCCAGCCTTCGGCTTCTTCGGCTTCTTTGGCTTCGGCCCCTTCCAGTTCGGCGACGGTCCGGGGGAACGGCAGGTTCGCCGTTTCGCCTTTCTGGTTGACCTTCTCGAAGCACCCGTTCGCCGTCGTGCAGGCCGGCAGGCCGAGTTGGCGGGAGTAGGTCTTGAGGTCGGATTCGGCGGTCGGATCGTTGTAGGCATCGACCAGCGCGATCGTCTGCGTTCCGGAGGTGTCGTTCGGGAGCCGGTAGGCGGCGTGGAGATCGGCGGGCGTGAGGCCAAAGGCGCCTTCCGAGGCGGCGGAGGCCGGCCGCGGGGCGGGCGGCGCCGGCTGTCCCGCGTGGGATCCGGCGGCGAGCGGCTGCGCGTGGGCGACCGCCGCGGCGCTCTGCGGCACGAGCTGCAGAGCCATGCACGAGGCGTGTCCCGGGGTGGGCGCGGGGCAGGCCGCGCGCACCGTGTAGTCGGAGCGTGGAAGCGGGGAGAGGGCGAGCGCAGTGCCCGCAAGCACACACAGCGCGACCACCCCGGCGATCAGGGCAGAGAGGCTCAGCGCTGCGTTGTGGCGCGTGGGGGATCTCATACGTGTGCGAGTCCTACCCAACTTTCTCGGCACATGCGCCGTTCGGCTTGAACGCGGCTGCCTGCTCCGGACGCATTCGAGCGCATGATCACCCGATGATCACAGCTTGATCACCGCGGGATCACTTCCGGGCTCCGAGCAGCGGGGATCATGGCCAGGGGACGGTGGACAGATCAGGCGAGGCCACCCTCGGCCGGCTCGAGCCTCGCCGCACAGGGCGCACCGGACCGCGTAGGGCGCGGCGAGCGAGGCGGGGAGAAATCCCGTCTCGCTCGCCATTAGGCTGACCTCGGTGTCTTCTCCGTTCGGATTGCTGCTCTCGCCCAACCCGCCGCCGCGCCGAGCCGGCGCCATGGTCGCGCTCGCGGCCGTGGGCCTCAGCACGCTGATCGTCTATCCGCTCAAGCACGTCGCCCCGGTCGGGTCGCTCAGCGTCGTGTACCTGCCGGCCGTGCTCGTCGTGTCGATCATCTGGGGTCTGTGGCTGGGGTATGCCACGGCGGTCGTCAGCGCCCTGGCCTTCAACTTCTTCCACCTGCCGCCGGTGGGCGAGCTCACGATTCGTGACTCCAGCAACTGGGTCGCCCTCGTCGCCTTCCTCGTGGTGGCCGCGCTGGCCAGCTCTCTGGCGGAGCTCACCAGGGCGCGCACGCGCGACGCCGAGGAGCGCCGTCGCGAGGCGGACCTCGCCGCTGAGATGGCGAGGTTGCTGCTCCGCGGCAACAGTCTCGCCGAGGCGCTGCCCACGGCCGCGGCACGGCTGGCGAGCACGCTCGAATTGAGCTCGGCCGCGATCGACATGGACGCGGTCGATGGCGACGAGCGCAGCGTCGCCTTCCCGCTGCGCGAGGGCACGACCCGGCTGGGAACCCTGCTCGTGGGCGCGGGAACCTCGGAGGAGAACCTGCGGCGACTGCAGGAGCGGGTCGTGCCTGCTCTGGAGGCGCTGCTCAGCGCCGCCCTGGAGCGCGAGGCGCTGCTCGGCGGCGTGGTCGAGACGGCCGCTCTGCGCAGGGCGGACACGGTCAAGACGGCGCTGCTGCGCGCCGTCTCCCACGATCTGCGCTCGCCGCTGACCGCGATCTCGGCCGCGGGCGAGGCCGTGGCGTCGTCCTCGATCTCGGCGTCCGAGCGTCAGGAGCTGGCCAGCGTGATCCAGGAGGAGACGCGGCGACTGTCTCGCCTGGTGGACAACCTGCTCGATCTCTCGCGACTGGAGGCGGGCGCGGCCGAGCCGCGTCGCCATCCGACCTCGATCGAGGAGCTGATCGGCGCCGCTCTCGGCGAGCTGGCCTGCGGCCCGGATGAGTTCGCGCTCTCGCTCGATCCCGAGCTCCCGCTCGTGAACATCGATGCCGTGCAGATGGAGAGAGCGTTCGTGAACGTGCTCGAGAACGCCAGGCGACACTCAGGCGGGCATCCGGTGTCGGTCAGGGCACGGGCCGTGCGCAGCTTGGCGGGCGGCTCCAGGCTGGCGGCGCCGAGCCGCGGCTCCGTCGCGGGCGAGCGGCCGGGAGCCGGCGGCGATCGTGTGGTCGTCCGCGTCGTCGATCGCGGGCCCGGGATACCGCCGGCGCAGCTCGAGCGCGTCTTCGAGCCGTTCTATCGCGCCGGCACGCCTGGAGGCGAACACCGCGGCTCGGGGCTGGGCCTGGCGATCGCGCGTGGCTTTGCCGAGGCCAACGAAGGCTCGCTGCACGTCGAGTCGCTGCCGGGGCAGGGCGCCACGTTCGTGTTCGAGTTCCCGATCGAGGTGGCCGGCGAAGAGCCCGCCCACGATGCGCCTGCAGGAGCCGGCCCAGGGCGCGAGGCTCGAGGGACGGCCTCCAACAGCCCACGCGGGTCGGCCACGTGAGCACGCCCTCGGCGGCCGAGCCGCCACCGCCACCGCGTGTGCTGGTCGTCGACGACGAGCCCCAGATCGTGCGCGCGCTGAAAGTGGTGCTGCGTGAGGCCGGCTTCCAGGCGGTGCCCGCCGAAACGGCCTCCGAGGCGCTGGATCTCGCGGCGGTGCGCCCGCCGGAGGCGGCGATCATCGACCTCGTGCTCCCCGACCTCGACGGGATCGAGCTGACGCGCAGGCTGCGGGAGTGGAGCGAGATGCCGATCCTCGTGCTCTCGGCCGTGGGCGAGGAGGAGCAGAAGGTCAGGGCGCTCGAGGCCGGAGCCGACGACTACATAACCAAGCCGTTCGGCACGCGCGAGCTCGTTGCCAGGCTCCAGGCGGCGCTTCGACGTGCGGCACGCGTGGAGGAGGAGCCGAGCATCGTGGTCGAGGACCTGGAGGTGGACCTCGCCGCGCGGGTGGTGCGGCGCGGCGGGGAGCCGGTTCATCTCACCCCGATCGAGTTCGACCTGCTGCGGGCGCTCGTGCGCAACCGCGGGCGCCTGATGACTCACCGCAAGCTGTTGACCGAGGTGTGGGGACCCGAGTACGTCGACGACATGCAGCCGCTGCGCACCCACATCGCGCGCCTGCGCGCCAAGATCGAGCCGGAGGGCGTGGCGGGACCACGCTACATCGTGACCGATTCGGGCGTCGGCTACCGCTTCGCCGGCTGAGCGATCACCCGCTTACCAGGAGCGCGGGTTCCCCCCGCCCAGGGTGGGCGTATTACCGATTGCGCGACTCTCACGGCCTCGTAGGGTCACCCAATGCCGTCGTCACAAAATCGTTATGCGCGTCGCCCCGATCGTCATGAGTACGTGACACACGACCGTCAATAGTGACTGCCATGGACATCTTGGCAATAGCGCTCGGGATCGTTGTGTTCCTCCTGCTGCTGTGGATGGTGGAGGGGGTCGATCGGATATGAGCATCGAGCTGCCTGCCGGCTTCTTCGTCGCGCACATGAGCGGCGCCGACTTCTTCGGCCTGGTCGTCTCCGTGCTCGTGATCGCCTACCTCTTCTACGCGCTGATCCGTGGGGAGAAGCTCTGAGATGACCTTCGCCGGCTGGCTCACGATCTTCCTGTTCGCGGCGATCCTGACCGCGCTCGCCATGCCGCTGGGCAGCTACATGGCGAAGGTGTACACCGGCAGGCGCGTGTTCCTCTCACCGATCTTCTCCGGCCCGGAGCGGTTCCTGTACGTGATCCTGAGGGTTGATCCCAAGCGTGAGCAGGACTGGAAGTCATATGCGAAAAGCCTGCTGATCTTCTCGCTCGCCGGCTGGCTTTTGCTGTACGCGATCCTGCGCACCCAGAACGCCTTCTTCGTTCCTCATGGGCTGAACCCGCTGGGCTACCACTCGGCCCCGTGGAACGTCACGTTCAACACCACCTCGTCGTTCCTCACGAACACCAACTGGCAGTACTACAGCGGCGAGACGACGATGAGCTACCTCAGCCAGATGATCGGGCTGACCGTTCAGAACTGGCTCTCAGGCGGCGTCGGCATCGTGGTCGCGGTCGCTCTGATCCGCGGGATCATCGGGCGCAGCGGTAAGAGCCTCGGCAACTTCTGGCAGGACCTGGTGCGCACGGTCTTGTACGTGCTGACGCCGATTTCGGTGATCGGGGCGATCGTCCTGGTCTCACAGGGAGTGATCCAGAACTTCACCACTTATCTGACCGCGCACACGATGACGGGTCTGACGCAGTCGATCGCGATGGGTCCGGTCGCCTCGCAGGAGGTCATCAAGATGCTGAACACCAATGGTGGTGGCTTCTTCAACGTCAACTCGGCGCACCCGTTTGAGAACCCGACGGCCTTCACCAACCTGTTCGAGATGTTGCTCGTGTTGATCATTCCGGCGGCGCTCGTGTTCACCTACGGGCGCATGACCGGCAACCGCCGGCAGGGCTACGCGATCTACTCGGCGATGATGCTGATGTTCCTCGGCGCTGCGATCGTTGCCTACATCGCCGAGGCGCATGGCTCGCCCGCCCAGCACGCGGCCGGCCTTCACACACACGTGATCTCCGGATCGACCGGCGGCAACATGGAAGGCAAGGAGCAGCGCTTCGGGATCGCGGGATCGGCCCTGTTCGACGTGGTCACGACCGTCACCTCGTGTGGAGCGGTCAACAGCGCGATCGAGTCCTTCACCGGCATCGGCGGCGCCGTGCCGATGGCGAACCTGTCGGCGAGCGAGGTGATCTTCGGCGGGGTCGGCACGGGCCTCTACTCGATGCTCTTGTATGTGCTGCTCGCGGTCTTCATCGGCGGGCTGATGGTCGGGCGCACACCGGAGTGGCTGGGCAAGAAGCTCGAGGCGCGTGAGATCAAGCTAGCCGGGCTCGGCATCCTGATCACGCCGTTGGCGGCTCTGTTCTGCACCGCGATGGCGACCGCCAGCCATGCCGGCCGCGCGTCGATCTCCGAACTGGGGAAGGGCCCACAGGGCTTCTCCGAGACCTTCTACGCCTATCTCTCCCAGGCCAACAACAACGGCTCCGCCTTCGCCGGCTACACCGGATTCATCCAGCCGAAAGCCGGCAACGTGGGCTCTCACGGTGTGACCTTCGCGGACCTGCTGGGGGGCTTTGACATGCTCTTCGCGCGCTACGCACCGATCCTGTTCGCGCTCGCCGTCGCGGGCGCCCTGGCGGGCAAGCGCGTCACTCCCGCGGGCCTCGGCACGATGCGCACCGACAACCCGACGTTCGTCGTGCTCTTGATCGGCGTGATCATCCTCGTCGGCGCGCTCACCTTCTTCCCCGCCCTGTTGCTCGGACCGGTCGTGCAGGGCCTGACGGGACACCTCTACTGACATGCGCCGCGACATCGTCACATCCGTGATCGGCATCGTCGTCCTGACGGTCCTGATCGGCCTCGTCTACCCGCTCGTGATCACCGGCGTCAGCCAGGTCGCGTTCCCGGGCAACGCCAACGGTCAGAAGGTCTATGTGAACGGGAAGCTCGTCGGCTCGAAGATCATCGGGCAGAGCTTCAAGTCTCCTGTGATCGGCAAGAACGGCAAGCCCGAGGAAAAGGAAGAAGAACTCGTCACCGAAGCGGACCCGAGCTACTTCCAGTCGCGTCCCTCGGCGACCGAAGGTGGCGCCTACAACGCCGCTGCGAGCACGTTCTCCAACCGTGGCCCCAACGACAAGGCCACCAAGGAAGCCGACGAAGAAAACATCAAGGAATACCTCGAACTGAACAAGCCCTATGACCCCAGCCTGACCGCTGCGCAGGTGCCCGTGGATGCGGTGAACACCTCGGGCTCGAACCTCGACCCTGAAATCTCCCAGGCCAACGCCTGGATCCAGGCGCACCGCATCGCGGCCAAGCGCCAGCTCTCGCTGGCCGTGGTCGACGGGCTGATCTCCAAGTACACCGACTCTCGCGGGCTTGGCTTCTCGGGCGAGAAGGGCGTGAACGTCCTCGAGCTCAACCTTGCTCTCGACCGCCTCACAAAAGGAACGCCCTGATGTCCGCACAGATGCCCGCCACCCACGAGCGCCAGGCGATCTCGCTGTTCCAGCGCGACATCGTCAAACGCGCGCTGATCGACAGCTTCAAGAAGCTCGACCCGCGGGTGCAGGTCCGCAACCCGGTGATGTTCGTGGTGGAGATCGGCTCTCTCATCACGACCGTGACGTGGCTGATCCAGGCGTTCGGCGGCAAGCCGCTCGGCGGCGGCAACGAGCCCGCCTGGTACACGTTCCTGATCGCGATCTGGCTGTGGCTGACGGTCGTGTTCGCGAACATGGCCGAGGCGTTCGCCGAGGGTCGCGGCCGCGCGCAGGCGGACACGCTGAGAGCGATGCGCAAGGAGACCGTCGCACGGATGCGCGACGGGTCCACCAAGGCCGCCTCGGAGCTGACGCGCGGCGACATCGTCGTCGTCACTCCGGGGGAGTTGATCCCCGGGGATGGCACCGTGATCGAGGGCATCGCGACCGTGGACGAGTCGGCGATCACGGGAGAGTCGGCGCCCGTGATCCGGGAGTCCGGCGGCGACCGCAGCGCCGTCACCGGCGGGACTCGCGTGACCTCAGATCAGATCGTCGTGGAAATCACGCAGGAGCCCGGGCAGTCCTTCCTGGAGCGGATGATCGCCTTGGTTGAGGGCGCGGAGCGGCGCAAGACGCCGAACGAGGTCGCGCTGAACATCCTGCTCGCCGCGCTGACGCTGATCTTCATGATCGTGGTTGCCACGCTGCGCCCCTTCGGCCTGTTCTCGGGAACCTCGATCTCCGAGACCACGCTGATCGCGCTGCTCGTGGCGTTGATCCCGACGACGATCGGGGCGCTGCTGTCGGCGATCGGCATCGCCGGGATGGACCGCCTGGTGCGGCGCAACGTGCTCGCCCTCTCCGGCCGTGCGGTCGAGGCCTCCGGCGACATCGACGTGCTGCTGCTCGACAAGACGGGCACGATCACGATCGGCAACCGGCTCGCGTCGGAATTCGTCCCGATGCCCGGCGTGCCCGAGTCCGAGCTGGCCGAGGTCGCGCAGCTCTCATCCCTCGCCGACGAGACCCCTGAGGGCCGCTCGATCGTGGTGCTGGCCAAGCAGTACGGCATCCGCGAGCACGACATGGCCACCCTGCACGCCGAGTTCGTGCCGTTCACCGCACAAACACGGATGAGCGGCGTGAACATCGACGGGCAGCAACTGCGCAAGGGCGCCGGCGACGCGATCATCGAGTTGGTGCGCGGTGAAGGCGGCTCGCCGCCACCCGAGCTGCAGGCCGTGCTCGACCGCATCGGCAATGAGGGCGGCACCCCCCTGGCCGTGTCCCGTGACAGCCAGGTGCTCGGGGTGGTCTACCTCAAGGACACGATCAAGGAGGGCATGAAGGCCCGCTTCGACCAGCTGCGCGCGATGGGCATCAAGACGGTGATGGTCACCGGCGACAACCGCCTCACGGCCGCCAAGATCGCCGAGGAGTCCGGAGTCGACGACTTCCTGGCCGAAGCCACGCCCGAGCGCAAGCTCGCGCTGATCCGCGAGCAGCAGCAGGATGGGCGCCTGGTGGCGATGACCGGCGACGGCACCAACGACGCGCCAGCGCTCGCCCAGGCGGACGTGGGCGTGGCGATGAACACCGGCACCCAGGCGGCACGCGAGGCCGGAAACATGGTCGACCTCGACTCCAACCCAACCAAGCTCATCGAGATCGTCGAGGTGGGAAAGCAGCTGCTGATCACGCGCGGCGCGCTTACGACCTTCTCGATCGCCAACGACGTGGCCAAGTACTTCGCGATCCTCCCCGCCGTGTTCATCGGCACCTACGCCGCCAGTCCGGGCGGCCAGGGCCCGCTGCACGTGCTCAACATCATGAGCCTCGGCACGCCCCGCTCGGCGATCGTCTCGGCGATCATCTTCAACGCGATCGTGATCCCACTGTTGATCCCGCTGTCGCTCAGGGGCGTGCGCTACCGGCCGATCGGCGCGAGCGCCCTGCTCAGACGCAACCTCCTGATCTACGGCCTCGGCGGCATCATCGCCCCGTTCATCGGCATCAAGCTCATCGACCTGATCGTCCACAACCTCCTCGGAGGCTGAGCGGCGAGCTCGGGCGCGAGCGAGATCCTGGGCCATGGACGCATCCGCCGGTCAGCCGCGGGGCCGTCTGAAGGTCTTCCTCGGGATGGCTGCCGGGGTGGGCAAGACCTATCGCATGCTGCTCGAAGGGCACGCTGAGCTGCAGGCGGGCAGAGATGTGGCCGTGGGCCTGCTCGAGACCCACGGACGCGCCGAGACCGCACGGCTGGCCGAGGGCCTTCCGGCCGTGAGCCGACGCAGCGTCCGCTACCGCGGAACGGTGCTCGAGGAGATGGACCTCCCGGCGATCCTGAGCCGAGCCCCCGAGCTCTGCCTGATAGACGAGCTGGCCCACACCAACGCGCCCGGCACGGAGCACCGAAAGCGCTACGAAGACGTCGAGGAGGTGCTGGCCGCGGGGATCGACGTCCTCTCGACGCTCAACGTCCAGCACCTCGAGTCGCTCAACGACCACATCACCGAGCTGAGCGGCGTCCGCGTGCGCGAGACCATCCCCGACGCGATCCTCGGTCGTGCCGATGAGGTGGTGCTGATCGATCTCACCCCCGAGGCGTTGCTCGAGCGGCTGCGCGCGGGCAGGATCTACCCGCTCGAGCGCATCGACGCGGCGCTCAACAACTTCTTCCGCATCGAGAACCTGGCTGCGCTGCGGGAGGTGGCCCTCCGCCAGGTCGCCGAGGAGGTCGGCGCCAAGCGCCTGACCACCGAGCTCGTCGGCTCGCGCGAGGAGAGCCTCGCCGCCGACGCGCCCCAGGCTGTCGGCGAGCGCCTGATGGCGCTCGTCGAGCCCTATCCGCGCGCGCAGCGCCTCGTGCGCCGCGCGTGGCGCTCGGCCCAGCGGCTCGGCGCCGAGCTCGATCTCCTGTGGGTCAAGGCACCCGGCCAGGAGCTATCCGATGACGAGCAGCGCTCACTGTCCGCGCTGCGCCAGCTCGCCTCCGTGCTCGGCGCAAGGCTGCTCGAGGAGGAGTCCGACGATCTGGCAGCAGCGGTGGTCGACGTTGCCTGCCGGCGCGGGACCACCTACATCCTGCTCGGCCACTCACGCCCGGCCCACGGTCTTGCCCGCCTGCGGCTTCCGCTGCCGCAGCGGCTCATGCAGAGCCTGCCAGGAGTCGACGTGCGCATCGTCGCCGACCGCACCCGGCGTCCAAACGGGGACAGGCCATGAACGCACTCGGGACCGTCGCGGTCGGCGTTCTGGGAGTCCTGCTCGGGATTCTTGCGGGCTACTGGCTGCCGCCGCATGGGCGCCTCGCCGCGCGCAACCGTCCCCGTCCCGTGCGTCGCATCCTGCTGCCGTTCACCGGCCAGGCGATCTCGCGACGAGCGTTCGAGGCCGCGGTACGCCTCGCCAAGGCAGAGAACGCGATCATCATGCCGGCCTTCCTCGCGCGCGTGCCCATGAACCTGCCGATCGAGACGGCTCTCCCGGTGCAGTGCGCCGGTGGGATGCCTCTGCTCGAGGCGATCGAGCAGAGCCTCACATCGCAGGGCGTCCCGGTCGATTCGAGGGTGGGACGTGGGCGATCCGCGCGTGACGCGCTGCGCAAACTGCTCCAGCAGGAGCATTTCGACCGGATCATCGTCTCGGCCGACGAAGACCAGCGTGGGGGACTGGGCTACGACGATCTGCGCTGGCTGCTCGCGCGTGTCCCCGCCGAGATCCTGATCCTGCGCCCGGCTCCCGAGGACACTCGCCGGATATCGGTCGAGGCGGTCAGGGGGCATTTCTGAGGTGACGCATGCGCCGCAAGAGACACCTTCACGAAATCGTTATGAGCGAGCGCCGGTTCGTCACGAGGGCGTCACACGGCTGGTGGAACACTCAGGTTGTTCTCATCCCACGTTGACTCGGAGGTACTCAGCATGAGGACTGTAAGAAGCATTCACCATTCTGCGCCCGCCATGCCCTCGACGAGGCCCGGCTTCGAGGTCGCGCCGTCGCGTCGCGACGGTCGGTCGACTCCCGCTGGCGCACCCTTCGGTCTACGTCTCCGGGTGTTCACGACGCGCGCACGGCTCGATCGGCAGATCGCTGCTGGTACCCCGTGCGAAGCCAGCGAGGCGCTCACGCTGCGCACCCGCCAGCTGACCGACTCTCGCGTCCGGCGCGACATCGCCGGCAACCTGCGTCGGCTGATCGAGTACGTCGACCGGCGCGAGCCGCGAGCGATCATCTCGGCGGTCGTCGTCGAGTCTCAGGCGGTGAGGGAGGGTCGCGACGCGATCATGGAGCTGGCCGAACTCCTCGAGGAGGGCGCCCCGGTCAGCCCGCGTGGCGTCGTGCTCGCTCGGAGGTTCCTCACCGACGGTCTCAGCCCCCTGTTCAACCCCAGCTCCAGGCGCACGGTCACTCAGGCCGTGCGTGAGATCCAGGACGCCCTGGAGGAGCTGCCCGCCACCGGCTTCGACGCGTTGGCTGCGTAGCTCGTCGAGCGCCGGCGATTGACCTCACACCGTCGGCGGCGCAACGCCGCCGCACAGCAGTTGGCTGGCGCTGATCGCTCGGCTCGGAGCGATCAGCGCCAGCCGCGCTGAGTAGGCCAGGTGTGAGTCCGGCGCGATATTGTGAGCATCGGTGAGCCGGGAAGCCTGGTCGGCGCTGCTTCGCGCTGCTCCAAGCCTCCAAGCCACCATGTGCCCCAACCTCCGCCTCCCGACCACTGCTATCCGCCGCGGTCGTGGGCGCCCTCTCGACGTAGCTGAGCCGTCGTGATGGCTCGTCTGCCGCTGCCATCCGCATGGCGCCGTGAGGCGCTGCGCACGAACCTGTGGTTGGTTCCCACGGTCGAGATCACGCTCGCGGTCGCGTTGTTCGCTGGAACCTACGCTCTGGATCGACTTGCCTACGACGGCTCGCTGCACTTCCCGAGTTGGATCATCAGCGGCACCGCCGACGCGGCCCGGCAGATCCTGACGGCGATCGCGGCAGCGGTCATCACGGTGGTGACGCTCGTCTTCTCGATCACGATCGTCACGCTCACGCTGGCCTCGACCCAGTTCGGCCCGCGGATGCTGCGCAACTTCATCCGGGATCGCATCACTCAGCTCACGCTCGGGAGCTTCGTGGCGACGTTCGTCTACGCGATCCTCGCACTCGTCACGATCGGCCCGGGGCGCCATGGTGAATTCGTCCCGCACCTGTCGATCACCGTGACGATGGCGCTCGTGGTCATCGATGTAGCGGTACTGGTGCTGTTCATCGATCACATCGCCAAATCGATCCAACTGCCGCAGGTCATCGCGAGCATCGCCGGGGATCTCTCCAGGGCGATCGAGGCTGACGTCTCTGCGCCGGGCGCCGGCGTACCGAAGGCCGGTCCGTCGCTGTCGGAGATGCTGGTACGACTGGACGAGGACAGCGCCGTGGTGCGCGCGCCGAGCAGCGGCTATCTGCAGTACGTGAGCATGAGCACCCTGATCGACATCGCTCGCCAGGGCCACGCCGTGATCCGCCTGCTGCATCGCCCGGGCCACTTCGTGATGGAGGGTGAGCCTCTGGCGAACGTCTGGCCCGCCGCTGCTGCGCCGGGTGTCGCGCGGGCGCTCGGCGGAGCGCACGCGACGGGTCCGCACAGAACGCTCACCCAGGATCTCTCGTTTGCCGTGGACCAGCTGGTGGAGATAGCCATCCGGGCGCTCTCCCCCGCCGTGAACGACACCTTCACAGCGCTGGCCTGCATCGACTGGCTCGGTGACGGTCTGGGCAAGATCGCCAGTCGCTGGCGCCCCGCAACGGTGCATCGCGACGCTGCAGGCCACCTGCGCGTGATCACGGTCACCATCAGCTTTCGTCGTCTCGTCGAGCGTGCTCACGACAAGATCCGCCAGGCGAGCCGCGGCATGCCGGCGGTGATGATTCGCCAGCTGGACGGTCTCGCCAAGGTGATGGCGTACACGAGCTCCCCGGGACAGCGCGATCTGCTGCTCGCGCAGGCGGAGATGATCCTACGGGCGAGCGAGGAGTCGGTGCCCGAGCAGGCCGATCGCGTCGATGTGCGTCGCCGGTATGACGCCGTGTTGGCGGCAGCCGTGTCCGCCGAGGCGAGCCCGCCGGCAGCCTGAGCCCTCACGCCTCCTGCGCGCGTCGCCCGATCCAGCGGGTGCCGGGTGTGTCGGTCACGCCATGCACGAGGATCGAGGCGAAGACGGCGAGGGCGGCGATGTTGAAGATGCGCTGCCCCGAGTGGATGTGGCGAGAGAGGATCAGGAGCGAGAAGGCCATCGTGGCGACCCCCTTCGGGCCGAACCACGCCATGAACGCCTTGCTGACAGCGCCGATACGGGTGCCGGCCAGCGCGATCCACACGGCGAGCGGTCGCGCGATCAGGAAGGTGGCGGCGACCACCGCCACCGCAGCCCACCCGTCGCCGAACAGGCCGTCGACGGTGAGCAGCGCGCCGAACACGGTGAAGATCCCGAGCTTCACGATCTCCACGAGCTCCTCGGCACGCTCGGCGAAGCAGCTGCGCAGATCCGGGCGGCGGTTGCCGAGTACGATGGCCGCGACGAATACGGCGATGAAGCCGTTGCCATGCGGTGGCAGCACCGTCAGACCATAGGTCGCGAACGCCAGGCCCAGTCCGTAGAGCGCTCGCTGATGGGCGGGTATCGGCCGGTCGGCGTGCTCGCCGGCGCGGGGCATCAGCAGCGAGCCAACGAGGCCGCAGACCAGCCCGAAGGCAAGCCCGAGGCCGACGTCCTGGAGCACGAAGTGCCACCACACGAAGTGCCCGTGGTCCGGTTCGAGCGCCGCGGCGAAGGCGAGAACGGCCGGCAGCGCCAGCCCGTCGTTGAGGCCAGACTCGAGGTTCAGCGAGTGGCGGACGATGCGGGGCACGCGCGGATCGGTGACGACCCCCGAGGAGAGCACGGGGTCTGTCGGTGAGAGCAGGGCGCCGAGCAGGAAGGCCTCGGTCCAGCCCAGGCCGATCAGCGCGCGGGCGAGCAGAGCGACGATCACGGCCGTGATCGGCATCGCGATCACGAGCTTGCGCAGCGGCAGCTGCCAGTGGCGCTGGAGCAGCTCGCCCTCGACCTCCAGGCCGTCGCGGAACAGGATCACGATCAGGGCCACCGTGGCCAGGTCGGCCACGAAGCCCGAGTCTGACCTGAAATGCACCGCCCCGAGGACGCCCTGGCCGAGCACGAACCCGGCGAGCACGAACAGGGCGGCCAGGGAGAGGATGCTGCGGCGGGCCAGACCCGAGAGCAGCGATCCGAGCACCAGGAGCCCCCCGAGCACGGCAGCGTCCGTCTGGAAGGAGCTCACTTGTGTAGCGTCCCATACGGGTCACGATGTCCGGCGAGCGAGGACACCTCAAGGTCTTCATCGGTATGGCCCCGGGAGTGGGGAAGACCTTCCGCATGCTCCAGGAGGGCCGGGCCGAAGCGGAGAGCGGCCGCGACGTGGCGATCGGCTACCTGGAGCCGCACGGCCGCGCCGAGACGGTGGCGCAGGCCGAGGGGCTCGAGCTGATCCCGCGACGGCACGTGCGTTACCGCGACACGCCGCTGGAGGAGATGGACCTGCCGGGCGTGCTCGCTCGCAGGCCCGAGCTGTGCCTGATCGACGAGCTCGCCCACACCAACGCCCCGGGACTCGAGCACGAGAAGCGCTACGAGGACATCCGCGACGTGATCGAGGCGGGTATCGACGTCTACTCCACGGTCAACGTGCAGCATCTCGAGAGCCTCAACGATCAGATCACCCGCCTGACCGGCGCGCGAGTGCGGGAGACGATTCCCGACGAGGTCCTCGCCGAGGCCGACGAGATCGTCCTGATCGACCTCACCCCCGAGGCGCTGATAGCCCGCCTGCGAGCCGGCAAGGTCTACCGCCCCGAGCGCGTGCAGGCAGCGCTCAACAACTTCTTCAAGATCGAGAATCTGGCTGCCCTGCGCGAGACCGCCCTGCGCCAGGTGGCCGAGGACGTCGAGGTCAAGCGCCTCCTGCGCCGTCCCGGCGCGCAGGTCGCGGACCTGCCGGTGCGCCGCGACGAGGAAGGCCAGCCGCTCGCCCGCGAGCCCGGGCCCCAGGCGATCGCCGAGCGCCTGCTCGCGCTGGTGTCGCTCGCTCCCCACTCGGAGCTCGTGGTGCGGCGCGCCTGGCGCTCTGCGCAGCGGCTGGACGCTGAGCTCGACGTGCTCGTGGTGCGACCACCCGGACGTCCGCCCAGCCTCGAGGACCGGCGCCGGTTGGAGGAGCTGCGGCGGCTGGTGTCGATGCTCGGGGCGCGCCTGCGCGTGGAGGAGGGCGAGGATGTGGCCACGGTGGCCGTCAGAACCGCGCGCTCGCTGGGCAGCACCTATGTGCTGATGGGCACACCCTCACCGCGGCGAGGGCTGACGCGCCTCGGCTCGTTCTCCGAGCGCCCGCTGATCATGCGCCTGCTGCGGGACCTGCCGGGCGTGGACGTGCGCATCGTCGCCGACCCCACCCTGCGCCAAGCCGCCCCGAGCGAGGAATTCCGTGATTCTTCAAGAGGACTCGCCCCGGACGGCGACGAAGGTGTGAGCAGCGGCGCCGGGTGACCGATTTGAGCTCCTCGAATGTCGGGGTGCCGGGAGCGTCGCCGAATCTCACTACCATCCCCCAACCCGCAACATCTGCCCCCGAGGACTGTTCCAACCACGAGCCATGAAGACATCACGCCCAACACTCCGCTTCCTGCCCGGCATCCTCCTCTCGCTGGCGCTCGTGCTCGGCACGCTGGCCGCGCCCAGCGCCGTCGGCCGTGCTGCCAAGCCTCGAGCCCACGCGGCCAGCTCCTACCTCACGGGCATCGGCGACGAGAGTGCGCTGATGTTCCACCAGCCGCTGTTCGGGCAGCTGCACACCAAGATCGTCCGCTACATCGCCCCCTACGACGCGGCCGTCCACCGCGCCACGCTCAACCAGGCGATCACCTTCATCCAGGCCGCCGAAATCGCCCATGAGCAGGTGCTGGTCGCCTTTTACCACTCCGAGAACACGCCCACGCGGCTCCCCAGCGTCGCCACCTACCAGCACGACGTACAGAGATTCGTCAAGTACTTTCCCCACGTGAGGCAGTACCAGTCCTGGGACGAGGCCAACCGCGGCAACATCGCCAACGTGCTCGCGAGCCCATCGGCGGCGGCCTCGGCGCGCTACTACCAGGCGCTGCTTCGTGTGTGCAAGGGCTGCACGGTGATCGGCCTGGACGTGCTCGACGCGGCCGACATCTCGCCCACGCTCGAATACATCTCCGAATTCAAGCGCGAGATCGGCCGCCTGCGGACGGTCATGCCGAAGATCTGGGGGCTGCACAACTACTCCGACATCAACCGCTTCGAAAGCTGGCGCACACGCGAACTCGTCCGGGCCCTGGGCGGGCAGGTGTGGCTGACCGAGACGGGCGGGCTGGTGCAGTTCGGCGGGGCCTTCCCCAATCGCAACGGCTCGGGCCTGACACGCGCTGCGAGGGTCCTCAAGTACATGTTCGCGGTGGCCGGCTCGCGGTCGCAGATCAAGCGCCTCTACATCTACGACTGGACGGGCGGCAACAGCAGGACCCGCTTCGACGCCGGCCTGATGAACGCCCACGACCAGCCGCGAGCCGGCTATATCGTCGTGTGCAAAGCGTTGCACGCGGTGAGATGCAACGCGAGGATCGCCAGGAACTAGCCGTTAGCCGCTCGGTGCCGGCTGCGAGATCGCGTCGGCGCGGGCCGCCCGCGGCTGCCGCGGCGCGCTGTGCCGGCTGCGCAGCAGGGCCATCGCCAGGAGCGCCAGTAGCCCGGCCGCGGCGGCGATCTCCGCGAGCTTCTTCAACGGGTACCGGGCTCCGTGGTGGAGCTCGAGGTTCAGTGCGGTGTGGTCGCCTGCTTTGACGATGCTCAGCAGCCCCTGGTGGTCGATTCCGAGCACCGTCGGCCCGAGCCACGCGAACAGGCCCCAAGCGAGGAGCGCGAGGACCCCGACTCCGATCTGCCGGCCGGTGAGGCGCAGCCTCGGCGTCGCCCAGGCTGCGAGGACGATCGCTCCCCCGGCCGCGAGGAGGAACGGCCAGATCCCGCCCCAGTTGCTCCCGTACTGGCTGTGCCCGAGCCCGAAGGCAGAGGCGATCGTCGGCTGGAATTCCCCGTTGCTGAGCAGGCGCTCCCACACGACGACCTCGTTCTCGTAGCCGACGAGCGGATGGGTCATGGTCGCGATCAGCGTGGTCGTGATCGAGACTGCCGCCAGCGCGATCGTGGGTCCAGGGAAGCGCTTGAGCGCCAGCCCCAACGGACAGGCCAGGAAGGGCAGCATCGTCGTCAGGAAGCGCGGTCCCATGAAGCCGCCGCCGAAGGGCAGGTAGTAGCCGGAGTTGTAGCCCACGTAGCAGAGGCAGATGCCCGCGATCGTGAGCGCCTCGGCGCGGCGGCCGCGCCGGTAGAGCATCACGGTGCCGATCGCAGCCATGATCAGCACGGGGGAGATCGTGAGCAGCCCGCGCGAGTCCAGCAGCAGCGTGGTCAGCACCTTCAGGCTCGGCGCGCCGATCCCGAAGAAGCCTTTCTGCTGGCGGGGCACATCGGAGTAGGCCAGATGCGTCCAGGAGTGGAAGGCGTAGTGGTTGTAGAGCAGCAGCGGCACGATCCCGACCACGCCGCCGGCGATGTAGGCGCCCGCGCGGGTGATCACGGCGGTCGGGTTCAGCGCGTCGCGACGCGAGAGCAGGAACAGCCCGAGCACCAGCGCGACGAAGAACAGCGGGTACTCGGAGGCCACCGCGTAACCCATGGCCAGGCCGGCGAGCGCGAGCAGCATCGGGCTGGGCGGCCCGTCGCGCTCGCGCAGCATCAGCGCGAAGGCCGCGAATCCCAGGAGGGCGGCGAAGACGTGGGAGAAGAGCAGCGTGGAGAGCGGCAGCACCATCGTGCCGAGCCCCAGCACGACGGCGCTCGCCACGCCGTAGCCGGGCTCGAAGCGCTCGGAGACCTGCCACACGAGCAGCACCAGCAGCAGGCCCGGGAGCACGTTGCCCCACAGCCCAACGAAGTAGATCATCTCGTCGTCGCCCCGCTGGGCCTGCGATTCCTTGGCCAGCGAGTCCGCCCCGAGCGCGGTGATCGTGTCGTAGAAGGGCAGCGCGAACAGCGCCAGGCCGGGAGCGCGGGCCGAGTACCAGTGGCCCTTGTAGAAGACCTCGTCTCCCGTGTTGGTGTGGTTGGCGTCGATCGTCGTGCTGTCGTTGTTCAGCGCTCGGATCAGGTCGTAGTGGGAGGTCTGATTCCAGGAGAAGCTCTGAATCAGGGTCGCGTAGGCCACCCCCACCAGCACGATCGCAAGGACGGTCCTGCGCCTGGCGCGCATCAGTCGCTGCCGTGCAGGGCCTTCGGCCCGGGACCGATCTCATAGATCACGAGCGAGCCGACCTGCCTGCGGGTGACCCCCAGGCCGGTCACCGGTTTGGCGGCAGCCTTCGCCGTGTCGGCCGGCTCGGCCAGCGCGTAGCCGTGCAGGCCCGGGAGCTTGGGCATCGTCAGGTGCAGCACCACCGTGCGGATCCCGTACCAGCGCAGCTTCTCGATGCTGGCGCGATCGGGAAATCCGCTCATGCCGCCGCGTAGGTCATCGACGGCCGGGATGTCGAAGGTGCTGTTGCCGATCGGGATCTTGTAGAAGCCGTTGGTGGAGAAGTACTGCCAGACGCGGTCTGCGGCGCCGTCGGTCGGCAGGTCGAGGAGCGGGCCGGGCAGTCCCACCTCGGCCTTGGCCGGCTGTGGCACCACGGGATGGGCGAGATGCCCGGCGCCTTCGCCCAGGAGCCCGACGAGCAGGACGCCGCCGAGGAGCGCCGGGAGCGCGCGTAGCGAGTGGCGCCGTCCCCAGGGGCCGATCCGCAACACGAGCAGTTGCGCTCCGGCGCCTGCGAGCAGCGCGTAGAAGAGGGTGCCCAGCGTGAAGACCCGGCCGGGCACACGCACGCCGTTCCAGCCCGGGGCGTAGTTGTAGAGCAGGCGATAGGGATACCCGTATCCGGTCAGTCCGAGGCCCATGGCAAGGACCGAGCAGACGACCACCCCGGCCAACAGCCCCAGGCGCAGGTTGCGCGTGTAGGCGGCTCCGCCGACGCCGGCGAGCCCGATCAGCGCCAGCAGGAGGATCAGGCCGCCGGGGAAGAACACGTCCTCGTTCTGGGAATGGACCTTGGCCCGCATGCCCGACGTGGCTCCGCTCCAAACGCGGTTCTCCGAGGAGGCCGACAACAGCGCGGCCGGGCCGGATGAGTAGTTTTTGACTTCCTTGAGCGTGCGTTTGGCCGTCGGATAGTCGTGGGCGACCTGGAGGTAGGGCGCCGCCTGGTAGATGGCCACCCCCCCGAGCAGGGTCGCCCCGACGATCGTCACGATCAGCAGGCGGCGGGGAATCAGCGGCCCGCGGGCGGTGCGCGAGGGGTGCTCGCGGCGGTCGGGCGAAGGGGCGCTCGCGCGCGCGCGCGAGTCAGCGCTCGGGGCGACGTTCTCGCCCTCCGGGGAAACCTGCTCCCGCCCGCTCCATCCCTCGCCCGGGGTCAGGCGCCCACGCCACCAATACAGGAGCACCAGCAGCGCTAGCACTGCCAGCAGGTAGCAGTACTGCAGGCCGAGCGTGAAGCCGAGGCTCACCTGCCAGGCGGAGACCAGCCAGCCGGCGAGGACCAGCTTGCGCGAGGAGCGCCGGTAGCCGCGCAGAAGCAGGAACAGCGCCAGCGGCAGCCCCCCGGAGGAGATCACGTGGAGGTGCCCAGCCTCGGTGACGCGATAGGGCGCATAGGCGAACGCCACGCCCGCTGCGGCGCCGCCGAGCCGACCGAGACCGAGCTCGCGGGCGAGCAGGTAGGCGCCGATGAAGCACAGCGACCAGGCGAAGAGGAAGAGCAGGTTGTAGCGGACGAGGGCTGCGACGGTGCCCGAGCCGAAGAATGCCGCCGGGCCGTAGCCGAGCAGGGAGTCCGAGAAGGCCAGGCTGAGCGGGTGCGGGTAGAAGGCGTTGGCGTCGAACAGGTGCAGCGGGTCGTGCAGCATCGCGTGGCCCACCCACGCGATCTCCCAAGCGGTGCGCACGGGGTCGCCCAGGTCGGGGGCGATGCGGCTGGGCAGGTGCAGAACGAGCGGCCAGCTCGTGAGCACGGCCAGGAGCACGCCTGAGAGCACCACGAGGGCGAGCTCGCGCCCGCTGAACGTGGGGGAGGCAGCCCAGCCACGCGGCCGCGCGCCCTCTCGGCTGGAGGAGCGCGAGCCCTGCTCGCCGCCCGCCACGCCGCCCGCACCGGCGGGCGCGGTGGATCCTCGAGGGGTGCGTGGCGGACTCGGGAGACCGGTGCTCATGGTCTGCATGTGTTCGGAGCCGCGCGGATCGGCGCAGCATACGGGAGGCGCCTGCGACATTGCGGCGCACGGACACGTTGCCGTTGTGACGTTCCGAGGTCTCGCGATGCGTCAGACTGCCACCCATGAGGGTTCTGGTGGTCGGAGCGGGCGGAGTCGGCGCGGCCTTTGCCGCGATCGCCCAGCGACGAGCGGTTTTCGAGCATGTGGTGCTCGCCGACGTGGCGCTCGAGCGTGCCCAGGCGGCCGCCGATCGTCTCGGCGAGCCCGATCGCTTCAGCGCCGAGCGCGTCGATGCCTCGAGCCGCCAGGATCTCGTCGATCTGATCGGTCGCGTGCATCCCGACGCGGTGCTCAATGCCTGCGACCCGCGCTTCAACGAGCCGATCTTCGGTGCGGCCTTCGACGCGAAGGTCACCTATCTGGACATGGCCATGACCCTCTCGCATCCGCATCCCGAGCGCCCATATGAGCTACCCGGCGAGATGCTCGGCGATCTTCAGCTCGCGGCGCACGAGGAGTGGGAGCGAGCGGGAGTGCTGGCGCTGGTGGGCATCGGAGTCGAGCCCGGTCTCTCTGACGTGTTCGCCCGCCACGCCGCCGACGAGCTGTTCTCGAGCATCGATGAGGTCGGGGTTCGCGACGGCGCCGATCTGGTCGTCGAGGGCTATGACTTCGCGCCCACGTTCTCGATCTGGACCACGATCGAGGAGTGCCTGAACCCTCCGCTGATCTGGGAGCGCGAGCGCGGGTTCTACACCACGGCGCCGTTCTCCGAGCCGGAGATCTTCGACTTCCCCGAGGGCATCGGGCCGGTGGAGTGCGTCAACGTCGAGCACGAGGAGGTCGTGCTGATCCCGCGCTGGGTGCCCTGCGAGCGGGTCACCTTCAAGTACGGCCTCGGGCAGGAGTTCATCGACGTGCTCTCCACCCTGCACAAACTGGGCCTCGACTCGACCGAGCCGGTCTCCGTGCGCGGCACGCTCGTCGCTCCGCGCGACGTGGTGGCCGCCGCGCTTCCCGATCCCGCCACGCTCGGCGAGCGCATGAGCGGGCGCACGTGCGCGGGCACGTGGGTCAGGGGCAAGGGCGTAGACGGACAGCCGCGTTCGACCTACCTCTATCACCTGGTCGACAACGAGCTCACCATGCGCGAGTACTCAAGCCAGGCGGTCGTCTGGCAGACGGCCATCAACCCCGCGGTCGCTCTCGAGCTGCTCGACCGCGGCGACTGGAAGGGCGTGGGTGTGCTGGGCCCAGAGGCCTTCCCGCCGCGGCCGTTCCTCGATCTCCTCGAGGAGATGGGCTCGCCGCACGGGCAGATCGAGGTGCCGCAAGCCTGAGGAGACGAGGCCTGGAGCTGCGAGGGCCCGTGGATGATTCAAGGTAGTACGTTATACTACCAACATGAGTAAGCGATTGCAGGTTGTCGTAGGAGACGAGGAGCTCGAGCGCTACGCACGGACCGCTGAGGCCGCTGGTCTGAGCGTGTCTGAGTGGACCCGCCAGGCTCTCAGGGTGGCCGAGCGCGAAGCGTCGAGCGGCGACGTGGAGGCCAAGCTGACCGCCATTCGCAAGGCAGTCAGCTACGAAATTGGTGGGCGTGAAGTCGATATCGACACGATGCTGGCCGAGACCGAGGCGGGACGCTCGAGCGAGATCGAGGCAGGGCTCGCCGGCGCGGACGACGCGTGATCTTCGTCGATGCGAATGTGCCGATGTATCTCATCGGACGCGACCATCCCCATAAGGTCGATGCCCGGTACATGGTCGAGCGGCTCGTTGGTGAACGACGGCGGTTGACCAGCAGCAGCGAGGTCTTCCAGGAGATCCTCCACCGCTATCTGTCGATCGATCGTCGCGACAAGATCGAGCCTGGATTTGGGCTCCTGCGGGAGATCGTCGATGACGTATTCGCGGTCGAGGAGGCAGACGTGTTCGCGGCAAAGGACATCGTTCACGCGAACAGAGGCTGCTCGGCGCGCGACGCACTCCATGTCGCAGTTATGCGACGCCGCGAGATCACGGAGATCCTGAGCTTCGACCGAGGATTCGACGCCATCGCGGGCATCAGGCGTCTCTCGGCGAAGAGCTGAGCGTCTCCTCAGAAGTCGACCTGGGGGGGCATCGTCGGCGCTGGCGGGCGCTCGAGGATGCCCGCCGGCGCGGTTTCGAGCTTGCGCGAGAAGAACTGGCGGAAGAACGGGCGCGAGACGAGCATCAGGATGAATCCGAGGATCATCCCTCCGATTCCCATCCACAGCACCAGGGTGATGCCGAGGATCGGTTTCGATGACACGTTCGCGGCGTGGCCGTAGTAGATGGCTCCCTTGATGCCCACTCCCCACAGCATCAGCCCGCCGATCAATGGCCCCGCGCCGAGCAGCAGGAAGTTCCGTGCGCTCTTCGTCAGCTCGTCGCGGTAATAGACCGCGCAGGCGATGCCGGTGAAGCCGTAGTAGAAGCAGATCGGGAAGCCGATCGCGGCGATCGAGTCTTCGAGGACGCTTTCCGAGAGCAGCAGCAGGACAACGGTGACGATGACCGAGAGCGCGCCGAAGCCGAGCGTGGACACGGTCGGGGTCAGGAAGCGTTTGTGGACACGCGAGAGCAGCGCGGTGACCGCTTTCCAGTGGGCCATCGACAGGGTGGTGCGGGCGGTCGGGAGGATCGTCGTCTGCGTCGATGCCGACGCCGAGGTGAGCACGGTGATGATCAGGAGCTTGTTCAAGGTGCCGCCGAGCACGCCCTTGCCGAGCGCGTTGAGCACGTCACCCTGGTTTTCTTCGCTGGTCAGGAAGCCGACGCCGTGGAATGACTGCGAGGCCGCCGAGACGATCACGTAGATGAGCACGAGCAGGAGCGTCGAGACGACCGCGGCCTTGCCCGGCCCCTCCGCTGGATCCTCGGACTCCTCGTTGACGGCCACGCCCGAGTCCCAGCCCCAGTAGATGAAGACCCCGAGCAGGACCGCCACGACCAGGTCGCTGAACTTCATCGCGGTGGGGTCGAACCACGAGAACGAAGGCTTGATCGAGCCGCTCGGCGGATGGCTTCCGTAGACCTTCACCAGCGCCACGACCGAGAACAGCGCCAGGATGAGGACCTCGGTGCCGAGCAGCACCTGCTGGATGCGAGCCGATAGCTCGATGCCGCGATAGCAGATCCAGGTCATCAGGGCGATCCACAGAACCGCGGCCACGATGATCGCCGCTTTGGAGTTGCCAAGTTCGGTGAAGCCGAAGAGCTTGAACGTGTAGATCGCGGCGATGTCCGACAGCGACGCCATCACGATCAGGTCGGCCAGGAAGATCGCCCAGCCGTTCATCCAGCCGGTGATCGGCCCCAGCGCGCGGGTGGTCCATGCGAACGTGGTGCCCGCGTCCGGGTCGGCGCGGTTGAAGTATTTGTAGGCCGAGGCGACCAGCAGCATCGGGATGAACGCCACGATCAGCACCGCCGGGGCGTGAACGCCAACGCCTTTGACGGCCACCACGAACCCGAGGGTGGCCGCCAGCGAGTAGGCGGGGGCGGTCGAGGCCACGCCGATGACGATGTTCGAGACGTAGCCGATGGCGCCCTTTTTCAGGCCCTTGTCCATCACTCCCGAGGAACCGTTGGCTTGGGATGCTGCGGTTGACTCGGTGGCCATTCTCTCGGTTCCTCCCCGTAAGGTCGTTACAGAAGTTGCAGCATCCTGGTTCTCCGGAAGGTACGCGGTTGCGCGGCGGGCGCGCAAGGTTCAAGTGTCCCAAAACCGCGGTGCGCGACTATACACTTGGTACAACGGGTGTCGGGGTTCTTGAACATGAAGGGCCTTGCTCTGCATATGGGCAGCGGATACCGTTATCCGCACTGTCTAGTTGGCTATCGAGAAAGCGTGTTTTTCCATGAGCGGTGACCTCCAAGACCAAGCCAAGCGACACCTGTGGATGCACTTCACGCGGATGGGCTCCTACGCGGACGCCGACGTCCCGGTGATCGTGCGGGGCGAGGGTTGCTACGTCTACGACGAGCACGGCAACCGCTACCTCGACGGGCTCTCCGCCCTCTACTGCGTCAACATCGGCCACGGTCGCGCCGAGCTGGGCGACGCCGCGGCGGCGCAGGCGAAGGAGCTCGCCTTCTACACCAACTGGAGCTACGCGCACCCGCGCTCGATCGAGCTGGCCACGCGCATCGCCGGGCTCGCGCCCGGCAACCTCAACCGCGTGTTCTTCACCTCCGGTGGCTCGGAGGCGGTCGAGTCCGCATGGAAGCTCGCCAAGGCCTACCACGCCGCCAAGGGTGAGCCCTTGCGCCACAAGCTCATCTCGCGCAAGCTGGCCTACCACGGAGTCACGATGGGCGCGCTCACCGCGACCGGGCTGACCGCGCTGCGCCAGCCCTTCGAGCCGCTGACGCCGGGTGGCATCCACGTGCCCAACACGAACTCCTACCGCTGGGAGGAAGACCGCGATCAGCTGTGGGCCGCGGACGCGATCGAGGAGGCGATCGAATTCGCCGGACCCGAGACCGTGGCCGCGGTGATCCTCGAGCCCGTGCAGAACGGCGGCGGGTGCTTCGTGCCCCAGGACGGCTACTTCCAGCGCGTGCGCGAGATCTGCGATCGCCATGGTGTGCTGCTGATCTCCGACGAGGTCATCTGCTCATGGGGACGACTGGGCCACTGGTTCGGCTGCGAGCGCTACGGCTACGCGCCGGACATGGTCACCACGGCCAAGGGCATCAGCTCGGCATACGCGCCGCTCGGTGCCGTGGTCACGGCCGATCACATCGCCGAGCCCTTCCTGCACGGCAAGGCGATCTTCAACCACGGCTTCACCTTCGGCGGTCATCCCGTGGCGTGCGCGGTCGGCCTGGCCAACATCGACGTGATGGAGCGCGAGGACCTGTGCGGGCACGTGCGCGAAAACGAGGGACGCTTCCGCGAAGTGCTCGACAGCCTGCGCGACCTGCCGATCGTGGGGGACGTGCGCGGCGCCGGCTACTTCCACGCGATCGAGCTGGTCAAGAACAAGGACACCAAGGAGACGTTCAGCTCACACGAGTCCGAGGAGCTGCTCAGGGGATTCCTCTCGGGCGAGCTCTTCCGGCGCGGGTTGATCTGCCGGACCGATGACCGCGGCGATCCGATCGTTCAGCTCTCGCCTCCATTGATCGCCGGCGAGGAGCAGTTCGAGGAAATCGAGGCGATCCTGCGCCCGGTGCTGAGCGAGGCGTCGGAGCGGATGGAGAGATGGAGCTCACTGTCGCGAGCCTGATCGGCGAGCTCGGCCTGAGCCTCGTCTCGGGGCAGGAGGCCGCCCACGCTCACGTGCGCTTCGTGCACAGCACAGAGCTCGCCGATCCCACCCCGTGGCTGAAAGGCGGCGAGCTGCTGCTGAGCACCGGCCTGCAGCTGGCGGGACCGAAGGCGCAGCGGGAGTTCATCGACCGCCTGGCCGACCACCAGATCGCCGGCCTGGGCTTCGGCACGGGCTTTGCCCACCGACGGGTGCCGGCGGCGCTGCTTGCAGCCGCGCGCAAGCGTGCCTTCCCCCTGTTCGAGGTTCCCTACGAGCTCCCGTTCATCGCGATAACCGAGCGCGCCTTTGCGCACCTCCTCGACGAACGCTACGAAATGCTCCAGCGCAACATGGTCGGCGACGTGCTCTCCGAGGCGCTGACCGGCCATCTCTATCCGGAGGATCTCCAGGCGCGGTTGCGCCCGTTCGGAATCGGCGAGCAGGTGGCGGTGCTCGCCTTCAGGACCCCCGATCCGAGCGCGGCCGCGGCGACCGTGGAACGGACGCTCGCGTCCGAGGGCGTCCCTGGCCTGGTGGCCATTCGCGGGGGGCTGTTGTGCGCGGTGGTCGATCCCACTGGGACGAGCGGGTCGGCGCCGCTCGAGCCGATCGCGCTCGCACGCAAGATCCGCGGCGAGTTGAGCGAGCGCTTCGGCGAGGTGCGCGCCGCGGCAAGCCGCCCCGCGGCCACACACTCGCTGCGGATGAGCTTCCACGAGGCGCGCTGTGCGCTGGAGGCCGTGCGATTGCGCAACGGCGATGCGCCCGATGTCGCCTCCTACGAGGACCTCGGAGCGTTTCAGCTGCTGCTCTCACTGCAGGACGACGAGGCTCTGCTCTCCTACTGCCGTAGCGTGCTCGGACCGATCGAACAGGGCGAGGGCGAGTACGGGGACGAGCTGGTCCGCTCGCTGGACGTCTTCATCGAGCACAACGGCCACTGGGAGAAGGCAGCGGGAGCCCTGTTCTGCCATCGGCACACGCTGCGCTACCGGATCAGGCGCATCGAGCAGCTGACCGGGCGGGACTTCTCCAGCGCCCGCGACCGGATCGAGTTCTGGCTGGCCCTAAGAGGAAGAGAGTTGGCACGATGAGGATCGGAGTTCCGAGTGAGATCAAGACCGACGAGTACCGCATCGCCATCACCCCCGCGGGAGTGCGCGAGCTGACCTCGCGCGGACACGAGGTGCTCGTCGAGGCCGGTGGCGGTGAGGGCAGTGCGATGAGCGACGAGCAGTTCCGCGCGCAGGGCGCGCGCATCGTCCCCGACGCCGAGGCCGTGTTCTCCGAGGCCGAGCTCGTCCTGAAGGTCAAGGAGCCCCAGGCCGAGGAGGTGGGGCTGCTGCGCGAGGGTCAGACGCTCTTCACCTACCTGCACCTCGCTGCCGAGCTCGACCTGGCTCACGGCCTGATGGCCTCGGGCGCGCGCTGCATCGCCTACGAGACGGTCGTCGACTCCGAGGGACGCCTTCCGCTGCTCGCACCGATGAGCGAGGTGGCCGGCAAGATCGCCACCCAGGCGGGAGCGTTCATGCTCGAGAAGCCGCTCGGCGGGCGGGGAATCCTGCTCGGCGGCGTTCCCGGCGTGGCCGCTGCGACGGTGCTCGTGATCGGCGGTGGCGTGGTGGGGATGAACGCCGCCTTCATCGCCATCGGGATGCAGGCCGACGTGTTCACCTTCGATCGCTCCATCGACCGTCTGCGGGACCTCGAAGTGGCCTTCGCCGGGCGCGCCTCCACCGTCTACTCCTCGACGCTGGCGATCGAGGAGATGCTGCCCCAGGCGGATCTCGTGATCGGCGCGGTGCTGCTTCCTGGCGGCCGCGCCCCCCGGGTCATCACGCGCGAGCAGCTGAAGCTGATGAAGCCCCACGCGGTGCTCGTCGACGTCTCGATCGACCAGGGCGGCTGCTTTGAGACCTCGCGCCCAACCACGCACTCCGATCCCACCTATGAGGTGGACGGGATCACCCACTACTGCGTCACCAACATGCCGGGCGCGGTGCCGATCACCTCCACCTACGCCCTCTCCAACGCCACGCTGCCGTATGTGATCGAGCTGGCGGAGCGCGGGATCGACGCGGCGCTCGAGGTCAACGCCGGCCTGCGGGCCGGCCTGAACGTGCAGGACGGGGAGATCATGCACCCGGCAGTGGCCGAGGCGCTCGGGCTCTCGACGGCAGGGGCTGGCGCGGGAGCTGTGCGGGAGTAATCAACTTTCAGGCGCCGTATAACCATGGCTATACACAGTCGAGATCTTGAATAGAGACCCCAGAGGAGCGGAGAGACCAGATGGCGAGCACAGCGGAGACCCTCAGCAACTTCATCGACGGCGAGAGCGTGCCCTTCGCGGGCGGCGAGACCGAAGCCGTGCTCAACCCCGCCACTGGTGAGGAGCTCGCCCGCGCGCCCGTGTCCGGACCCGAGGACGTGGATCGCGCCGTGCGCGCTGCGCGCTCGGCCTTCGACGGCTGGTCCACCACCACGCCGGCTCAACGTTCCCAGGCGCTGCTCGCGCTGGCCGACCTGATCGAGGAGCACGGCGGCGAGATCGCCCGCCTGGAGGCTCTGAACGCGGGCAAGCCGATCGAAGCCGCCAGGAACGACGAGATCCCCGTGATGGCCGACAACCTTCGCTTCTTCGCGGGCGCCGCGCGCTGCCTGGAGGGCCGGGCCGCGGGCGAGTACATGGAGGGCTACACCTCGTTTACACGGCGTGAGGCCGTCGGCGTGATCGGGCAGGTCACGCCCTGGAACTACCCACTGATGATGGCGATCTGGAAACTTGCCCCGGCGATCGCGGCCGGCAATACGGTCGTGCTGAAGCCGGCCGAGACCACGCCGATCACCACCGTTCGCTTCGCCGAGCTGGCGGCCGACATCCTGCCCAAGGGCGTCCTCAACGTGGTCACCGGACCCGGCCGCCCCACCGGCGAGGCGCTGATCAGCCACCCCGACGTCGACATGCTCGGCCTGACGGGTTCGGTGGACACGGGCAAGCACTTCGCCCGCACGGCCGCCGACACGCTCAAGCGCGTGCACCTGGAGCTCGGTGGCAAGGCGCCCGTGGTCGTCTTCGACGACGTGAGCATGGAGAGCGCCATGGAAACGATCGCGGGCACCGGCTACTACAACGCCGGGCAGGACTGCACGGCCGCCACGCGCGTGCTGGCCGCGGGCAAGGTCTATGACGATGTGGTCTCTGGCCTGGTCGAGCAGGCGCGGGGTCTCGTCATCGGCGACACGCTCGCGCCCGAGACCACCCTCGGACCGGTCAACTCGGCCCGTCAGCGCGAGCGCGTGGCGGGCTTCTTGGAGCGCCGCCCCGCACACGCCGAGATCGTGACCGGCGGCGCGCAGCCCGATCGCCCCGGCTTCTACCTCGAGCCGACCGTGGTCGCGGGACTGCAGCAGGACGACGAGATGATCCAGCGCGAGATCTTCGGGCCCGTGATCACCGTCCAGCGCTTCAGCGACGAGCAGCAGGCGATCGCGTGGGCCAACGCGACGCGTTACGGGCTGGCCTCCTCGGTGTGGACGCGCGACGTCGGGCGCGCCCTGCGAGTGGCCAAGGCGCTGCGCTTCGGCTGCGTGTGGATCAACGACCACATCCCGCTCGTCTCCGAGATGCCCCACGGTGGCTTCAAGGAGTCCGGCTACGGCAAGGACCTGAGCGTGTACTCGCTCGAGGACTACACGGTCGTAAAGCACGTGATGGCCAGCTTGCAGTAGGCCGGTTTGCAGCCAAAAGGCTGCTACGGTCACCCTACGGGCGGCGAAGTCGTCCGTGAGGTTCTTTGTCTTTGTTGGCGCTCTGAAGCGCGGATGGGGTCAGTCGAATCTCCATCCGCAGCGGCGGCCACAGGGCCGCCAGAAGGAGCATCACAACATGCAGCATGAATCTTTCGCCGATCTCGGCGTGTCCGAGGTCGTCGTGAGCGAGCTCGCCAAGTGCGGGATCGCCAAGCCCTTCGCAGTTCAGAACATGGTCATCCCGGACGTGCTCGCGGGCCACGACGTGCTCGCGCAGTCGCCCACCGGCTCGGGCAAGACGCTCGCCTTCGGCGTGCCGCTCGTGGAGCTCCTGAAAGACTCCGACGCGCGCCCCTCGGCGCTGATCCTCGCGCCCACCAGGGAGCTCGCGATCCAGATCGTCGACGAGCTGCGCCCGATCGCCCACGCTCGGGCGCTGTCGATCGCGGCCGTGTACGGCGGCGCCGGCATCGTCAAGCAGGCCCGCCTGGCCGGCCGCGCACACATCCTCGTGGCCACGCCGGGGAGGCTGCTCGACCTGATCGAGCGCCGGGACATCACGCTGGCCAAGGTCCGCATCCTGATCCTCGACGAGGCCGACAGGATGCTCGACATGGGCTTCAAGCCTGTCGTCGACAGGATCGTGAAGATGACCCGCTCCGAGCGCCAGACGCTGCTCTTCTCGGCGACGCTCGAGGGCGAGGTCGGGCGGATCGCCAAGGCCTACACCTCCAATCCCCGCCGTCACGAGCACGCCCACCCGGTCGCGCAGAAGGCCGACGTGTCCCATCGCTTCGTGATGGTCAGCCACGAGGGCAAGGTCGCCAAGCTCGTATCCGAGCTGAGCGAGGCCGAGCGCGGGCTCACGCTCGTGTTCGTGCGCACCAAGCGCGGCGCCGACCGCCTCGTCAAACGCCTCGCCTCCAGCAGCGTCAAGGCGGTGGCCATGCACGGCGACAAGTCCCAGGGCCAGCGCGAGCGGGCCCTCGCCAACTTCGAGGCCGGAGTGGTGGACACCCTGGTTGCCACCGACGTCGCCGCACGGGGCATCGATGTGGCCGGAATCACCCACGTGATCAACTACGACATCCCGGCAACCCGCGATGACTACGTCCACCGCATCGGGCGCACGGCCCGGGCGGGCGCGACCGGCACCGGAGTGACGCTCGTCGCGCACGATCAGGCTCACGAGCTGGCCGGAATGGTCGGCGAGCTGGGTCTGGATCGCGAGCTTCAACTCGCCGGAATGAGCACCGCGCGTCCTCAGGGCGGGGGCTCGTCGCGTCCCCGTCCGAGTGCCGGAGGGGCTCGCTCGCGCTCGGGCGATCGCCGATCCGGTCCCGCCAAGGGCGGCTCTGAGCGCCCCGGCGGTGCCTCGCGCGGCAGCGGATCGCGCCGCGGACGGGCCTCGGGCCGTTCGAGGTAAACCGGCCAGCCGGCCAGTGCGCCGCGCTCTCAGCTAACGTCGCGCGCATGAGCATGTCGCATCCGCCCGATCCTGACGCGGAGGACGCGGTCAATGGCGAGAGCTCGGAGGCCGGATCCGAGGCCGATCTGCTCACCCATTACGACATCCTGCGCCTGCGGGCTCCCAACCCGGGGCCGGTGACCCTCTCCGGCACCAACACCTGGGTTGTGGGCCGTCGCCCGGCATGGGTCGTCGACCCGGGACCGCTGATCGAGGAGCACCTCACGCGCCTGTACGCCGCGGTCGACGCCCGCGGCGGGCTCGGCGGCGCGGTGCTGACACACGATCACCGCGACCATTCTGAAGCCGTGGATCCGCTCGTGGAGCGCTACTCCGCTCCGATCGCAGGCGGGCGGGGAGCGGTGGACGTGCAGTTGGGGGAAGAGGTCCGCTTCGGCCCGTTCGAGGCGGTCGCCACCCCGGGCCACGCGGCGGATCACTTCGCGCTGGTCGCCGACGGCGCCTGCTTCACCGGCGACGCCGTGCTGGGCGAGGGCAGCGTGTTCATCAGCCCCTACCGCGGAGCGATGGCGGGCTACCTGCTGGCGCTCACGCGCCTGCGGCTGCGCGAAGACTTCAACGTCCTGTGCCCCGGTCACGGCCCGCCGGTATGGGATGCGCACACCAAGCTCGAAGAATACGTCGGACATCGAATCGATCGCGAAAACCACCTGATCGTGGCGCTGGGCGAAGGCGCCCGAACGGTCTCAGAGCTGCTGGGCGCCGTCTGGTCGGACGTGCCCGAGCAGCTGCGTCCGCTCGCCACGGCAACCCTGGCCGCGCACCTGGACAAGCTCGAGGAAGAGCAGATCCTGCCCACCGGCGTCGAGCGCCCACGCTTCGAGCGGACCGAGTGGTGAGCGCGGTCGAACAGGCATCCGGGAGCGATGCCCGAGCCGACGGGTCCGCACCGGCCGTCGCCGGTGTGCGAGCCACATCGCTTGACTCGCCATTCCCGCCGATCGCCGACTACGGCTTCCTCTCCGACTGCCACACCGGTGCGCTGGTGGCCTCGGACGGCTCGATCGAGTGGATGTGCCTTCCGCACTTCGACTCGCCGTCGGTGTTCGGCGCGCTGCTCGACCGCGGCGCGGGCAGCTGGCGGGTGGGGCCGTATGGCATCTATGTGCCCGCGGGTCGACGCTACATCCCGGGCACCAACATGATCGAGACGACCTGGATGACGCCCCAGGGCTGGTTGCGGGTCGTGGACGCTCTCACGATCGGGCCCTGGCACGACAACAAGCACGGCTCGAGCCACACCCGACCGCCGACCGACTACGACGCCGATCACCTGGTGGTGCGGATGATGGAATGCATCCAGGGGCAGGTTCAGGTGGAGATCGTGTGCGAGCCGATGCTCGACTACGGCGCCACGCCCGCGCGCTGGAGCGTGGTGCAGACGGGGGAGGAGGGCGTGTGCATGATGGACGCCACCGACGACGCGACCGCCTTCAGGCTGTTCAGCGACATCCGCATGGGCATCGAGGGCAACCGCGCGCACGGGCGTCACACGATGAGCGAAGGCGAGAAGCGCTTCTGCGCGCTCTCCTGGACGGAGGGCCGCGGCGGCCCGCACACGGTCGAGCAGGCCGAAGGCCACATGCAGCGCACCGGCCACTTCTGGCGCAGCTGGCTCGCCGAAGGGACCTATCCCGATCACCCCTGGCGCTTTCACCTGCAGCGCTCGGCGCTGGTGCTGAAGGGCCTGACGTTCATGCCTACGGGCGCCCTCGTGGCTGCCCCTACGACCTCGCTGCCCGAGACGCCGGGGGGCGAGCGCAACTGGGACTACCGCTTCTGCTGGATGCGCGACGCATCCTTCACGCTGTGGGCGCTGCACGCTCTCGGGCTCAACTGGGAGGCGGACGACTTCGTGCAGTACCTCGCCGACATGGAGCGCAACGAGGATGGCTCGCTGCAGATCATGTACGGGATCAAGGGCGACAAGGACCTCGAGGAGTCCACCCTCGACCATCTCAAGGGCTACGAGGGCGCGCGCCCGGTGCGGATCGGCAACGGCGCCTACAACCAGCGCCAGAACGACGTCTTCGGCGCAGTGCTCGACTCGGTCTACCTGCACTCCAAGAAGCGCGACCACATTCCCGAGCGGCTGTGGCCCGTGCTGAGCGATCAGGTGAAATGCGCCGCGAAGGCGTGGAAGGAACCCGACCAGGGGATCTGGGAGGCGCGGGGGGAGCCCCGCCATTACGTCTCCTCCAAGCTGATGTGCTGGGTGGCCATGGATCGCGGCGCCCGCCTCGCCGAACGGCGCGGGCACAGCGATGACGCCGAGGAGTGGCAGGCGCTGGCCGATGAGATCCAGGCGGACATCCTCGATCGCGGCGTGGACAAGCGCGGCGTGTTCCGCCAGCACTACGACACGGACGCGCTCGATGCATCCAACCTGCTGGTGCCGCTCGTGCGCTTCCTGGGACCCGAGGACGAGCGCGTGCGCGCCACGGTCATGGCCATCCGCGAGGAACTCACCGAGGGCGGCCTGGTCCTGCGCTACCGCACCGACGCGACCGACGACGGCCTGCACGGCGAGGAGGGGACATTTCTGATCTGCTCCTTCTGGCTCGTCTCCGCGCTCTCGGAGATCGGCGAGCATCGCGAGGCCGAGCATCTGTGCGAGCGGCTGCTCTCCTACTCCTCGCCGCTTGAGCTCTACGCCGAGGAGCTCGAGGCCTCATCTGGCCGGCACCTGGGCAACTATCCGCAGGCCTTCACTCACCTGGCGCTGATCAACGCCGTCACGCACGTGATCGACGCGCAGCAGGCCTGAGGCCGGCGGGCGAAGCCGCTCAGTAGCCGGGCTCGCCCGGCAGCAGGATGCGGGCGACCTCGCCCTCGAGCACGACCCTGGGCTGGACCGGCAGCACCTCGCGCCCGCGCACATGCTCGAGCAGCTCCTCGACCGAGGGGAACTCGCGCAGCTGTTCGAGGTGCTTGATCGTCGGGAAGACGAGCTCGATGTCCCCGGCCCGGTAGGCCTCCAGGGCACCGGACGGCGTGAACCAGCCAAGGTCCACGCACTCCTCGCCGTCGATCCTCGGGTCCTGCCCCGCGGGCAGCGGGGCGAGAAAGAAATGGGTGTCGAAGCGGATCTGCACCTCGGCGGGCGTGATCCACCGCGAGAACTTGACGAGCGCCGTGGGATCGTCGAGCGCGATCGCCGCCTCCTCGCTGAGCTCACGGATCGCGGCTGCCCTGTGGGCCTCGTCGCCGGCGCCCTCCTCGGCGTCCACGGCGCCTCCAGGAAACACCCACACGCCGCCCATGAAGCGGGCCTTCGGCGTGCGTCTGACCAGCAGGACCTCGAGCTCCTCGGCGCCTCCCCGCAGCAAGATCACGGTTGCGGCCTGGCGCGGGCGCACGGGCTCGCCGGGGTTGTACTGCTCCCCGGGCCCCGGACGCTCTCCCTCCTCGCGTGAGCGCATCGGCGGACCCTACCTGTCGGTAATCTTTCTCGCATGAGCGACACCAACGAGCACCACTGCGCATGAGCGCCCCCACCGAGACCGTTCAGCGCTGGATCTGCGAGTCCTGCGGCTACATCTACGACCCCGACGAGGGCGACCCGGACGGTGGCATCCCCGCCGGCACCCCGTTCGAGGGCATTCCCGACACCTGGTTCTGCCCGGTGTGCGGGGCGCGTAAGCGCGACTTCACCCTCTACGAGGACTGACACGGCCGCTTCGTCCTGGCAGGAGCTGCTCGCGCTCGACGCCGAGCGCGTGTGGCACCCCTACGGGGCGCTGCCGGCGTCGATGCCCTCGCTGCCGGTCGTCTCGGCGGAGGGGGTGCGGCTGCGCCTGGCCGACGGTCGCGAGCTGATCGACGGGATGGCCTCGTGGTGGTGTGCCATCCACGGCTACCGCCATCCCGCGCTCGATCAGGCCGTCACCGATCAGCTGGGCCGGATGGCGCACGTGATGTTCGGCGGCCTCACCCACGAGCCCGCCATCCGCCTCGCCGAGCGTCTCACCGAGATCGCGCCCGCGGGGCTCGAGCGGGTCTTCCTGGCCGACTCGGGCTCGGTGTCGGTCGAGGTGGCCATCAAGATCTGCCTGCAGTACCAGCACGCGCAGGGACGAACGGAGCGCACCCGGCTCTTGACCGTCCGGGGCGGCTATCACGGCGACACCGCCGGTGCGATGGCGGTGTGCGACCCGGTGAGCGGCATGCACAGCCTGTTCGCGGGCGTGCTCCCGCAGCACGTGTTCGCCGAGCGCCCCCCCGACGGATTCCACGCGGGTCTGGATGAGACGTGGGCGGCGCAGGTCAGCGAGCTGGCCGAGGCCCACGCGGGCGAGCTGGCCGCGGTGATCGTCGAGCCGGTGGTGCAGGGAGCGGGCGGCATGCGCTTTCACTCGCCGGCGTGCGTCGCGCACCTGCGGGCGGTGTGCGACGAGTACGAGATGCTGCTGGTGCTCGACGAGATCGCCACCGGCTTCGGGCGCACGGGCGCGATGTTCGCCAGCGAGCACGCCGGGGTGAGTCCGGATGTGATGTGCGTGGGCAAGGCGCTCACGGGCGGCTACATGACGCTCGCCGCCACCATGTGCACGCCGGCCGTGGCCGACGCGGTCTCCTCGGGGGAGGGCGGAGGCCTGATGCACGGGCCCACCTTCATGGGCAACCCGCTCGCCTGCGCCGTGGCGCTGGCATCGCTGGAGCTGCTGGCCGATGGTCATTGGCGCGAGCGGGTTGCGGCGATCGAGCTGGGGCTGCGTGCCGGGCTCGAGCCCGCTCGCGAGCTTCCCGGCGTGGCCGACGTCCGTGTGCTGGGAGCGATCGGCGTGATCCAGCTCGAGCGCGACGTGGACGTCGCGGCCGCCACCGCCACCGCGGTCGAGCGCGGCGTGTGGCTGCGTCCCTTCCGCGACCTGATCTACGCGATGCCGCCCTATGTGATCGGCGAGCAGGATCTGGCGCGGGTGACCGGCGCGATGGTGGCCGCTGCGCGGGCGCTGCTGACGTAGCGCCCTGCGCGCGGAGGTTCTACTTCTTCTTGGGCTTCTTGACGGGCGTGATCGTCACGTTCTGCGCGACCACAGCTTCGGCAGGCGCTCCCGCGCTCGCGCTCAGGATCGTGCTGAGACGGGCGGGGACCTTGCCGAAGCGGGCCAGCAGCTTGCGCCCGGTGGCGTCCAGCTTCACCGACACGTTCACGCGCAGTCCCGCCGGGATCGACAACGTGCCCGAGGCGAGGACGATGCGCTTGGTGCGAATCTTCTGGCTCGCTGTCAGGCCGAGGAGCTTCCCAGCGCGCAGCCTCTCGACGGTGTACAGCGTCACCGTCACGTTGCAGCGCTCGCCGGCCGTGCCGACGCAGGCGAGGGTGTAGGCCACTTTGCCGCCGGTGCCGGTGACCTTGCCCACAAGCGAGGCACGCGCGCGCACCGGCGTCGAGCCCGGCGGTGTTTCCACCGGGGGCGTTTTGCCGGCCGGGGTTTCGGTGACCGTAGGAGTGTAGGTGACGGTGATGGAGCGCGATGTGGTCTTGCCGGCGTTGTCCGTCGCCACAGCCGAGATGGTGTTGGCGCCGCTGCTCAGCGGAACGCTCGTGGACCAGGTGCCGCCAGCGCTGACAGAGATCGCCGAGCCGTTGACCGTCACCGATGCGATCCCCAGTGGTCCGGCTGCCGTCCCCGAGATCTGCACGCTCGGCGTCGAGACCGTCGTGCCGTTCGCTGGCGAGCTGACGTTCAACGTCGGGCCCGCTTCAGCTGCGTTCGTGAGCTGTTCGACTCCGGGCTGCGTGAGAGCCTGTGAGAGGACCTGCACCAAGACCAGCGCGCCCAATGCGGGAACCGTCTGGTTGGAGTAGACGAGTTCGAAGGCGTTGGGGCCCGCGAACTTGACGACGGTCGGAGCTGCCGACAGGGTGATCGCCCCCCGCGGATTTTCGTGCGGGCTTTCCGGGTTGGCCGCTTTTGCATCAGCCTGGAAGTAGAGCGTCTCAGGAGCTGATGAGCTGCTGGGTGGAGATTCACCTGAGTTGTACGGCTTGAACGTCGATTCGCCCGGGAACTTGTAGTCGGATTCAATGCCGCCCTGCTGCTCGCTGTAACGCATGGTGATCGTGTGAGGGACGTTCGGTGCGGTGTTCTTGAATTCGTCCGTCACAGTCGCCTGCAGCCCCCCTTCACCGCTCGTCACGGTCCTGATGAGCTTCACGCCGGTGGAGGCGAACTGGACGCATTGGGCGAGGGTCGGTTCGGGCACATCCACAGGTTCGGCCCCGGCGTTCTCGCAGCGGACGATCGGCTCTGTCTCGGTCTGCGACAGGGTCCCGTTCGCCTGGTCGAAGGTTGGAGGCGTGAGTTCCAGGAACGGCAGCCCGACGGCGCCCGCGTTGATGCTGGCTGCTGCGGCCACGGCGTAGCCGTTGTGGCCGTCTACGACGATCGACGGTTCTTTCAATTCGGTCTTCTCGGACAGGGTGGCGGCGCAATGGAAGATGGGCGGCACGGCCCTTTGGAAGCTGGACGGTTCGAACACATTGCTCGACGGTCCGCAGCTGCCCGCGGACTTCCAGGCCCAGAACCCCTGCAAGGTCGTCGTTGACAGTTCGTCGTCCGTGAGCTTGGTCGCTTCGGCGCCCTTGGTGAGGAATCCGGCGCTGCCGACTTCCGAGCCTTTGAATGCCGTGACGGGTTCGGTTGGGAGCGTTCCCACAGGCACAGCTCGCAGCGTGCACGGCTGGTCCGGCGGGAGGCTCCTCAGTGCGACCTGGCTTGCTAGGCCCGTGGTCGTGAACGAGCCGTTGGATTCGAGTTTCAGGACCGCAGCGCTGCCGTTGAGCTCTTCGAGGACCGTCTCTTTCAGAGTTCCTTCCTCGCCCTTGTAGAAGCAGCCCAGTTCCACCGATTCTGCTTCAACGCCGTTGCTTGTCCCAGTCACGGACAGCGTCTGGGTGGCGGGGGCTTCCAGCGGCCGTGCGATGAGCCCGAGGATCGGTCCGCCGGGCGAGGTCGAGGTGATGCTCGATTCCGTGACGACCGCCTCTGCTGCCGACGCGAGCGCTCCTGTGAGCAGCAGCGAGGCAGCGATCAGCAGCAGCGCGAGGCGGGCACGACCTGAGAGCACGAACGGCCTCCTGGGAGTGGGGTGGGGGATCGACAACATCGCAGCGGTTGGCGCCGGTAGCTGCGGCCAGCCGGGCGCGAGACAGGCACATAGAGAAGCACACGCGGCGCCTGGGGCGCGTCAGCCGCTCGCATGCTCGCCGAGCCACCGTCGCCATGGCAGGACCTCACCGGCCTCCGCGATCGCGGTTGGATCAGGGCCGGGAAGGGCGGCGAGCGTGTGGACCTCGACGCCGCCGAGGCGCGCGATCGTGTCCCGGTTCGACAGCTCGATCTCTCCAGGCTGGAAGGGCCAAGGCGTGAGCACCACGGCGCGCACGTCCAGGGTGGCGGCGCGCGCTGCCTGCAGCGTCAACAGCGTGTGGTTGATCGTGCCAAGGCCCGGCCGTGCCGCGATCACCAGCCCCAGGGCCAGGTCTGCGGCGAGGTCGAGCACGGTGTAGGAGTCCGCGAGGGGCACGAGCAGGCCGCCAACGCCCTCGACGATCAGCGTCCCTTCGCCACCGCGCCCGCGTGCGAGGGCGACGAGCTCGCTCGGCTCTATGCGCTCGTCTGCGAGCGCCGCGGCGAGGTGCGGCGAGACGGCGGGCCCGAAGCGCAACGGTGCCACCTGCTCGGGCCGCATCCCCGAAGCTGCCGCCAGCAGCTCATGGTCCGGCGGCCATCGCGCGCCTGCCCCGGGTGTGCCGGTCGCGTCGGCTTCGTCGTCCAGCCCGGTGAGTATGGGCTTGTACGCGCGCACCGGCTCGCCGGCGGCGGCCATCGCGGCCAGCAGGCATGCGCTCAGAACGCTCTTGCCGACGCCCGTGTCGGTTCCCGTGACGAACAGGCCGCGCACTATGCGTGGCCGCGCTAGGCCGCGCGTGCGCCCGAGGACAGCTCGCGCTCGAGATCGAACGGCGCGGTCGGAGCCGTCTGGGCGGCCGCGGCCGCGGCCGCGGGTACGGGCCGGCCTTCGCGCTCGAGGTCGAAGGGTGCGCCCGGGCGTCGTGCGAGCACCGGCTCGCCTTCGAAGCGCTCAGCCTCGAACCCGGCCGGCTCGGGTGCCGCTTCGCGCTCGCTGTGAGCGGGCACCATCGAGGCGGGATCGAGGCCGATCCGGCGGGCGAGCTTGCCGAACAGCTCACCGGCCATGCACAGCTCGGAGGCCGTGTGGGAGGCCATCGCCGTCAGGCGCAGGCGCGAGGTCCCGCTGGGCACCGTGGGAGGTCGGATTGCCTGAGCGAACACGCCGTGCTCGATGGCCTCCTGGCAGAGGCGCAGCGCGGCTCGCTCCTCGCCCACGATCAGCGGCACGATGTGCATCTCGCTCTCCGGTATCGGGAATCCCTGGGCGGCGAGCGCCCTGCGCAGCGCGCGGGCGTTGGAGCGCAGTCTCTGGACGCGATGGGGTCGCTCGCGCAGGAGGTCCAGCGCGGCCAACGCTCCAGCCACGGCGGGCGGGGAGGGAGCCGTCGAGAAGATCAGCGAGCGCGCCGTGTTGATCAGGTAGCGGACCATCTCGGCGCTCGCGCACGCGTAGGCGCCATAGGAGCCGAGCGCCTTGCCGAGGGTGCCGATCACCACGTCGACCTCGCCCTCCAGCCCGGCCTCGGCCACGGCGCCGCGCCCGTCGGGCCCGAGGTTGCCGAGCGCGTGCGCCTCGTCGACCACCAGGCGTGCGTCATAGGCGTCGGCCACGTCGGCCAGCTGTGCCAGCGGCGCCACGTCGCCGTCCATCGAGAACACCGAGTCGGTGACGATCAGCCGCCGTCCCTGGCCGTCGCGCCCGCCGCCATGACGGCGCAGGCTCCACTCGAGGTGCTCGACGTCGCGGTGGCGGTAGACGATCACCTCTGCTCGCGAGAGCCGGCAGCCATCCACGATCGAGGCGTGGTTGAGCTCGTCGGAGAAGATTGCGTCTCCGCTACCGGCCAGGGCGCCGATCACGCCGAGGTTGGCCAGGTATCCCGACCCGAACAGGACGCATGCCTCGCTGCCCTTGAAGGCCGCGAGGCGCTCCTCCAGGCGACCGTGGATGGTCATCGTCCCCGACACCAGACGTGAGGCGCCCGCCCCGACTCCCCAGCGCATCGCAGCGTCGGCCGCTGCCTCGCGCACCCGAGGATGGTCGGCGAGCCCGAGGTAGTTGTTGGAGCAGAGCAGCAGCACCGGCTTGCCTTCCAGCAGGACCGTGGGCCCCTGCGGCCCGCTGATCAGGCGCAGGCGCCGGCCGAGGCCGAGTCGCTCCAGCTCCTGCAGGCGCGCTTCGATCTCGCTCATCGCTGAGTCGGCTAGCCGACCGGCACGCGGTTGGGGGCCCCGTCCGGGCGCGGCGGCACAGAGCGTTTGGCGTGATAGCGAAGCTGGGTCGAGGGATCCCACAGCCGCACGCCGAGGTCCACCGGCCCGGGTGCGGCTTCGGCGTCCAGCAGATCCTCGACCACGTCCGGAGTCTCGCCCTCCAGCCAGCCCGAGCGGTTGTCCGGGCGGGGGTTGGCGGCGTTGTCGGGCTGGCGCGCCACGTTCAGGCCGAGCTCTTCGAACATCTCGCGGTCGGCCTCCGGCTCGTTGCCGAGCGTGGTCAGGAAGTTGCCCATCATCACGCCGTTGATCCCCGCCCTTACGGCCAAGCGCTGCAGCTCGCCGAGGTTCTCCACGCGGCCACCGCACAGCCGGAACAGCGCATTGGGGAGGATCAGGCGGAAGATCGCGATCCACTTGACCGCCTCCCACGGGTCCATGTAGTCGCGGTCGCCGAACTTGGTGCCGGGGCGCGGGTTGAGCATGTTGACGGGCACGCTCGTCGGGTCGATCGCGGTGAGCTCGAACGCCATCTCGACGCGCTGGGCGCGGGTCTCGCCGAGGTTGAGGATGCCCCCCACGCACGTCTCCAGGCCGGCCTCGCGGACCGCGTCGATGGTGCGCAGGCGACCCTCGTAGCGAACCGTGCTCGTGACCTCGTCGTAGTAGCTCTGCGCGGTCTCCACGTTGTGGTGCACGCGCTGGATGCCCGCCTCGCGCAGCGCCCTGGCGCGCTCGGCCGAGATGTGCCCCACGGAGGCGCAGCGCTTGAGGTTGGTGTGCTCTGAGACCAGGCGCACGCCGTCGAGGTACTTCTCGAAGTCGCGTCTGGAGAGCCCCTGGCCCTGGGTGACCATGCAGAAGCGGTGGGCGCCAGCCGCCTCGGCCGCGCGGGCGTGCTCGAGGATCTGCTCGGGCTCCATCATCGCGTGCATCGGGGTCTCGGCATCGGCGAACCGCGACTGGGCGCAGAAGCCGCAGTCCTCGGCGCAGCCGCCAGACTTGGCGTTGACCAGCGAGCACATGTCGGTCGAGTCCGAGAAGCGCTCCACGCGGGCTTCCCAGGCGCGCTGGATCAGCGCTTCGATCTGGTCGTGGTCCTCGATCTCGCCGAGTCGGAGTGCCTCCTCGCGAGTGATCAGCGACGCCATGCGCCACAAGTTATGAGGCGTGCCGGACGGCTAGGCCGGCTATTCGCCGCGCCAGCGCGCGGGGCGCTTCTCGGCGAACGCTCGCATGCCCTCGCGAATGTCCTGCGAGGCGAACGAGGCCTGGCGCAGCTCGATCAGCTCGCTCTCGGTCTCGGCCGTCAGCTGGCTCTCGGCGCGAAGCAGCTCCGCGATCACGCGCTTGTTCCCCTTCTGCGCGAGCGGCGCGTTGCCCGCGATCTCGGCCGCGATCTCGAGCGTGAGCGCCTCGAGGCGCTCGGCGGGGGCGAGCCGGTTGACCAGCCCCCAGCTGAGCGCGGTGGGGGCGTCGATGTATTTGCCGAGCAGGAACAGCTCGCGCGTGCGCGGCACGCCGATCGCGTCGATGAAGCGGCGCAGGCCCGTGTGGGAGTAGACGAGGCCGAGCTTGGCCGGCGGCATTCCCAGCTTGACCACATCCAGTGAGACGCGCAGGTCGCACGCGAGCGCCAGCTCGAGGCCGCCGCCGATGGTGTGTCCGGGCAGCATCGCGACCGTGGGGTAGGCGAATGCCTCGAGCGAGTCGATCGCTTCGGTGAAGGGGTGGGCGACGAGCTTCTCGGCCCGCTCCTCGAACTCCCCCGCAGGGATCTCGCCGATGTCATACCCCGCCGAGAACATCCCGTGCGCGCCCGTCACCACTATGCAGCGGGCGCCCGCCGAGGGCTCGCCGAGCTCGGCCAGCGTTGCGCTGATCGCGTCGAGGATCGGGTGGTCGAGCGCATTGCGCTTGGCCGGGTTCGAGATCGTCAGCCGCACCACCCCGTCGGCCGGCTCGTCGATCAGGAGCTTGCCGTCGGCCAGCTCGCGGGGGGGAGCGCTGGATGACACGGACCGACAGGCTAGTCGAGCGCCCGCGCGCGCGACCCGAGCCCGGGACGGCGGCGTGCTACTCGAGCACGACGAGGGTGTCGCCCTCGTTGACCGCCTGGCCCTCCTCGCAGAGGATCTTGGTCACCGTGCCCGAGTCCTCTGCCTCGACCGGCATCTCCATCTTCATCGACTCGAGGATGGCCACCGTGTCGCCCTCCTCGATGGTGTCGCCGACGGCGCACTCGATTTTCCATACCGTGCCGGTGATATGAGCCTCAACGTCAGTCATCTGATCCTCCGTCCGCCGCTCGCGTCCACTGGATCGGGACAATAGTCAGCGCGACAGACCGATCGCCGCAGCGACGCACATTCGTGGTGGTGGCCGCCTACAACGAGGCCGATCGCATCGGCGCGACTCTGGCCGCCCTGGCGGGAGTGTTCCCCGGTGCGGCCATATGGGTGGCCGACGACGGATCCACCGACCGGACGCCCGAGATCGCACGACTCGCGCGCGCGCGAGTCGTGCGCAGCGAGCAGATGATCGGCAAGGGTGGCGCGGTCACGCCGGCCGCGCGCGCGGCTCTCGAGGAGGCTCGCGCGGGCGGGACGCCTGCGCCGGCGGTGTTCGTGCTGTGCGACGGGGACCTCGCCGAGTCGGCCGGTCGACTGGGCCCGCTGGCCGACGCGGTCCTCGAGGGGCAGGCGGACGTCGCTGTCGCCGCCTTCGCCCGGCGGGTCGGCGGCGGCCTGGGGCTGGCGCTGGCGTTCGCCCGCTGGGCGATCGCCCGGCGCTGTGGATTGCAGACCACAGCGCCGATCTCGGGGCAGCGGGCGCTCAGCCAGCGAGCGCTCGAGAACGTTCTGCCGCTGGCGCACGGCTATGGCATGGAGATCGGGATGACGATCGACGCGGTGCGCGCCGGCAACCGCGTGCTCGAGATCGAGCTCGATCTTGCCCATCGTGCGAGCGGGCGCACGCTCTCGGGCTTTGCCCACCGCTCCGCCCAGCTCGTGGACTTCGTGCGCGTGTATCTCGCGCGGAGGTAGGCTGCAGCGGAGATGACACGGGAGCGGCGGGGGCGAGGGTTGCGCGTAACGTTCTGCGGCGGCGGAGGTAGTGCGCAGTAGATGAGCGATCTGGCCCCGATGCGCGAGCAGGTCTATTCGGATCCCCGGCCGAAGGAGCACTTCGACCGCTTCCACGAGCGCGCGCGCACGCGTGAACCGGACTGGGCCTACGAGCTGACCCGGATCATCACCTCGCTGTACGCCTACGCGTTCCTGCGCGCCCGGGCGATCTCCGTCGAGAAGGTGCCGGGCCGCGGCGCCGTGATCCTCGCGCCCAACCACTTCTCGTTCATGGACCACTTCCTGATGGGCTGCTACATCAGGCGCAAGGTCCGCTTCATGGCCAAGTCGCAGCTGTTCAAAGGCCCGATGCAGTTCATCTACACCCACGGCGGCGTCTTTCCTGTGCGACGCGGCGCCCGCGACGAGGAGACCTTCATAACCGCCAGGAAGGTGCTCGCCAGGGAGGGTGCCATCACGATGTACTGCGAGGGCGGACGCTCGCGCACGGGCAAAGTGGCCGAGCAGGCCAAGCGCGGGATCGGGCGCCTGGCGCTCGAAACGGGGGCGCCCGTCGTTCCGATCGCGATCCACGGCTCCTCGCGCGTGCGCAACTGGAAGCGGCTGCAGTTCCCCAAGGTGACCGTGCAGTACGGCGACGCCATCCGCTGGGAGCGGATCGAGGATCCGACGCGCGAGCAGCAGCAGGCCGTGGCCGATCAGATCCTGCTCGAGATTCGCGCGCTGTACGCGGGCCTGGAGCAGCATGGCCGCAAGGGAGTGCTCAGGCGCGTGCGCGAGCAGCGGCGGGCCGAGCGCCGGGCGCCCAAGGGCGCGGCCGTGGCCTGACGCGGGCGCACCGTCGGGATGCTCGCCTAAGGTTGCGCGCAATGACCGTGCCAACGAGGGGGTAGAAGATGCAGGCTCGACTCGATGTCGGCGCCGTGATCCGCCGCGTCTTCCACATCTATATCGACCAGGCCTCCGTGCTGATGCCGGCGGCGGCCGTCGTGTTCGTGATCACGGGAATCGTCTCGGCGGTGCTCGCCGCTACCGGCTCGTTCATCGCGGTGCTGTTGGCGCTCGTGATCAGCATCGTCGCGGGAACGCTCTTCACGGGCATGGTCGTCGAGCTCGTGGCCGACGTCCAGGACGGTCGTCGCGACGCCACCCCGGGTCAGCTGCTGCGAGCGGCCACGCCCGTGATCGGCCAGCTGATCCTGGTGGGGATCGTGGCCGGGCTGGGAATCGTCATCGGCTTCTTCCTGATCATCGTTCCCGGGCTCATCCTGATCACGATCTGGTCGGTCGCGGCACCCGTGGTGGTGCTCGAGCGACCGGCCGGCCTGGGAGCGCTCGGGCGCAGTCGCGAGCTGGTGCGAGGCAACGGCTGGCAGGTCTTTGGCGTGATCGTGGTGCTCGACGTCCTGGTCACGATCGTGGCCGTCGTCTTGGACGGGATCGCCAACTCGGCCGGCACAGGGGCTGGAATCGTGGTGCGCGTGATCGTGGGAGTGCTCACCGCGCCGCTCACAGCCCTCGCGGCGGCGGTCCTGTATTTCGACCTGCGAGGCCTGGCGTCCGAGCCGGCGCCGACGATCACGACGCCGGAGACGGAGCCCCCGGGCGCCGTCTGACGCGTCGGCGCCGGCCCCATTAGGGTGCTGGCATGGCTGAGACGCACGCGACCGGGCTGCTTCGCGCAGGCCTGCTGGATGGTGTGCGCATCCTGGTGGCAGGAGCGCCCGCCCCGCCCTCGGCCCCCGACGGGGTCGACTCGGCGGCGCCCACCGGCGAATCGCCGGCGATGGCCGTTCGCGGAGCATGCGCGGCGCTGGGAGCGCGAGTCTGCTCCCGCGTTCTCGCAGGGGGGGATGCGCAGGAGGAGTCGGCCGGGGACGCTGCCACGCAGGCGCTCGATCAGATGGGGGACATCGATCTGCTGTTCGTGGACGGCGCGAGCCTGTTCGCGGCGGCTTCCGTCGAGCGGGAGGCCCGGGATGCGCTCGTGGCGTGTCTGGAGGCGGCGTGGATCGTCACCCGCGCGGTGGCCGAGCGGGTGTTCATCGCGTCGGAGAGCGGTGGGCGGATCGTGTATCTGGCCCCGGCCCGGAGCGCGGGAGTCCACGCCGGCGCGGCGGCCGCGGGCCTGGAGAACCTCGCGCGCACGCTCTCGATCGAGTGGGCTCGCTACGGGATCACCCCCGTGGCGATAGCGCCGGGCGTGGACACGGCGAGCGGCGAGGTGGCGGCGCTGACCGCCTACCTCGCCTCGCCCGCTGGCGACTACTTCTCAGGCTGCGTCCTGGACCTCAGGGGCCCCGAGGCGCGTCCGTAGACGTAGTTGCTCCAAAGACGCTCTGTATAACCATGGCTATACAGAGCGTCTAGAGAGAGCTGAACCCTCGGCGACCTCTCAGCCGGTCATGCCTCCGAACAGACCGCCGGTGATGTGCAGGGTCTGGCCGTGCACGTAGTTGGACCAGGGGGTGCACAGGAAGAAGATGCCGCCGGCTGCCTCCTCCGGTGAGGCGGGACGCCCGAGCGGAATCAGCATGGAGGCCATCTGGCGCATCTGCTCAGGGATCCCCAGCTGGATCTTCTCGCCATCCTTCTCCATCGTGTTCTCGTCGACCTTGGCCTGCGTGAGGCGGGTATCGATGAAGCCGAAGGCCACGGCGTTGACGTTGACCTTGAACTGGCCCCACTCCTTGGCCACGGTTTTGGTGAGGCCGACCACGGCGGCCTTGCCGGCCGAGTAGTTGGCCTGCCCGGCGTTGCCGAAGGTGCCTGAGGTGGAGGACACGTTGACGATCTTGCGGAAGACCTCCTTGCCTTCCTCGCGCTCCTTCTTGGCGGGCTCGCGCAGGTGCGGGGCGGCGGCGCGGATCACGCGGAAGGGCACCACGGTGTGGATGTCGATCATCGCCTGGAAGTGCTCGTCGGTCATCTTGTGGATGGGCGCGTCGAGCGTGTAGCCGGCGTTGTTGACGATGATGTCGATCTTGCCGAACGAGTCCACCGCCCTCTGGACGAGCTGATCGCACATGCCGGGCTTGGTGAGGTCGCCGGCGAACACGGCGGTCTCGCCGTCGATCTCACCGGCTGCCTGCTCGGCGATGTCGCCGTCGAGGTCGTTGATCAGGACCTGGGCGCCCTGCGCGGCGAGCAGCTCTGCGGTGGCGCGGCCGATGCCGCGTGCAGAGCCGGTGACGATCGCCGACTTGCCGTCGAGTACTCCCATAGTTTCGAGGTCTCCTTCTATTGGTCGAGGGAGCCGAAGTTATATATGCCTGGCTGGGTGGCCAGTGGCGTGTGCTCGCGTGCCACCGTTCAGGGCGCCGGCGCCGGCTACTGCCGCTGCGCCTCGAGCGGGCTCAGGGAGTCGAGGTCGCGGGACCGCCCTTGGGCTTGACGAGGATCAGCTGTCCGTCGGCCAGGCGATAGACCTGACCGACCGCCTGTCCCTGGCCGGAGGCGGTCTGATGGGCAGGGGGGGTGGTGAGCGTCTGCTGGGTGCTCGTGGTCTTCTGCTGGCTCTTGTGTGACTCGGTGCTGAGCGTGAGGCCCGCGATCAGGAACGCCACCGCGAGCACGAGCCCGAGGTCGAACATGTTGACGAGGCCGTCGAGCGGGTCGCCGACGTCGGAGTCGAGCTGCCCGTGGCGTCCGAGTCCGACGCGGCTCATGTGGCGTGCTCCCCGACTGCTGCAGCCACACGGTGGTGGGGGGGCGCCTGCGGTTCGCGGGAGGCCACGGCGCGCTCGAGCGAGGCCAGATCCTCGGTGTACACACGGGTGCGCACCAACGTGAGCGTGAACGCGCCCGTCCCCACCAGGATCCCGACGACGGTCGCCGCGAACGCCACCTGCAGATCGCCCGCGAGTTGGGTGTAGTTGCCCCGGCCCAGCGCCGCCAGGCCGGGGGCGAGCGGGATCAACGTGCCCATGAGTCCCACGGCGGGGCCGGCTCGCACCAGCACGCGCGTGCGGTCCAGTCGCCGCTGGATCTGCAGCTCGTAGCTTGCCAGCGCGTTCTCGATCGCATCGTGGGCGCCCGACTGCACCGCCGCGGCCAGCCCCAGCACAGCCCGCTCGGCGAGCGGGCCCGGCGCCCAGCGCGCCAGCGCACTCGCGCGCGTCGAGTCGGCCATCGCCTGCGAGGCCACCTGCTCCAGCGACGGCGCCCCGGGGCGCACTCTGCGCCAGGCCTCCATCACGATGCGCCCGAGCTCGAACGCGAGCACTGCAAGCAGGATCAGCGCTGCCACGTGCACCGGCTGCTTGAGCGCGTTCGAGAGCCCTGACAGCGCCTGGCTGACACGGTCGGCCGCGAGCGGTGTGATGCTGGAAAGGGCGCTCATGCTCGGGTGATCTCCGACGGGGTCACGGTTGTCCGATCGCTCATCCGCCCGGCCTGAGGGTCCCCTGCAGATGCCAGTAGCCGGTGAAGCCGTTGAACGGGCCGCCGACGATGAGGCTGTACCAGATGATCTGGAAGGCCTTGGTCCTCTTGCTGTACGTCCCGGTCACAGGCCGCGTCAGGCCCGGGTAGGTCCCACCCGGCTTGGGCGAGCCCTGGTTGAAGTAGATGCTGTTCCACTCCGCCGTCCACGAGCTGAAGTTGCCCGTCAGCCTGCTCCCGGTCACGCTCAGCGACGGGGCCACGTCTGTCTGGCCGCTCTGGGCGTCCGTCTGGGCGGTCGAGATGCTGAAGTCGATCCCCGCGAACGGCAGCGGCTGGACGATGCTGGCGGCGAGGGCGAAGCCGTCGCTCGCGAAGGCCGGCGTGGGCGGCTGCTGGAAGGAGCCGAGGCGCAGGCCGTGCTGGCTGCCGGGAGTGAACAGCGTGTAGGACTTGTCCTTGGCCTTGGAGTTGGGGTTCTTGAAGTACTTGTCCGTCGCCCCGGGGAGCAGCATCCGGAAGTAGGAGCCGGTGTAGTGGGCCGGTTGGCCCTTCGCCGCGGGCACGAGCTTGCCGGCGGCGATCGCGAGCGTGCCCTTGAGGGGTGTGGCGGCCGCGGCGGGCGAGACCCCGCCGGCGAGCACGCCCAGGCCGGCGGCGATCGTGAGCGCGAGGGTCAGCATGGGCGTGCGCAGGCGCCGGCGAGGTGGCTGCTGGGGGATGGGTGTCATGGTGCTCCTAGATGTCGGTCGGGGGTGGATGCTCATACGGCTTGGGGCTCCGCCGCGCGCACGCGGCGGAGGGTCACGATGTGTGGGCTGGTGGCGCTGAGCACCACCAGGGCGATCACGAGGGCGCCCGCGATCAGGAAGATCCACGGGAGCAGGCCGAACGCGGGCAGGCTCGCAACGGCCTGGTAGTTGGCGACGTTGTCGCTCATCACGCCGATCAGCGGCGTCAGGTTCTGCAGGATCTCGATCCAGCGGCCTTCCAGCGCCGCGACCGCCGGTAGCGCCCTGTCGATCTCGGCGGTGCTCAAGCCATGGCCTTCGAGGGTGGGCACGAGTTCTCCGCTCAGCTCCCCCTCGCCCGTCGTGATCGTGCCGAAGTCGTTCTGGATCGTGGTGACGAGGCTGCGCGTCTCGACCGTGCGAAACGCGGTGATCATGTTCGCGCCCCTTGGTGCCCGATCCCACATCTGGAAGACCAGCGGGGCGAGAATCAGGCCGACCCCGAGCGCCACGACCACCCAGCGCAGGGCGCCCCAGGCGGGCGCCACCGCCAGTGCGCCCGCGGCCAGCAGCACGAGGATGGCGCCCGGCACGATGAAGAACCAGGGGAACAGGGTGAACCGCGGCAGCGCTGCGACTGCCTCGTAGTTGGCCCGGTTGGAGCGGATCGTGCCGAGCAGGCCGGTCAGAGTGCTGTGGACCTGCGGCCAGCCCTGCTCGAACTGGACCAGCTGGGGGTCGCTCGCGGCGAGCCGCTTCTGGGCCGCTGCACTCGAGGCGTGGGGAGAGAGCAGCGCGGGGGCTCTGGAGGCAGCCTGGGCGAACCCTTCGTCGAGCACGTGGACGTCTCGCTGGTAGGAGGCCAGGCGCGCGGAGCGCATGTATGGCGCAAAGGCCGTGATCATGCGTCCACCCCGCGGGGCACGATCGAACATGCCGCTCGCGAGCGGGAACACGATCAGGGTGACTCCGACCAGCAGCACCGCGAACGGGATCAGCGAGCCTCGCGCACGGGCGGCGGTCAGGAAGCTCGCGCTCGCGCCGACGCCCACCGCGGCGAGCGAGCGCCCGTCCCGGCGTGGGCGCCGTGCGTCCAGGGATCCTCCCAGCAGCGCGCAGGCCAGCAGCACCGCCCCCAGCGCCAGCGTGGCCTCCTGGGCCGCCGTGAGGCCTCCCGCGCTCTGGCCCGCCACGGCCACCAGCTTGGCCGGCTTGGCGCCTGCGACGATTTCGCCGCTGACCGACGTCCCGCCGGCGTTCGTGCTCGTGGCGGCGCTGCGCTGCTTCGCGGTGGGCTTCTTGGCGTGGCCGGTCCCGTTGGCGGCGGCGTGCGGCTTGGCCTTGCCGGAAGCGCCGGCGGCGGCGCTCGCCTGCTTGTAGGCCCCCTGGTCGTGGCCGTTGGAGGTCCCTCCACTGACACCCTGCGATGCGCTCCCCGAGCTGACGTGCTGGGATCTGGCGGAGGACTTGCTGGAGGATGTCTTCTTCGGCGGGCCGGCGGTGGCGCGCGGGACGCTCGCCAGCGGGAAGGTGACGCCGTCGAAGGCCGAGAACGCCTCTGCCGTTTCGGTCACCGAGGGCGGGATCTGGCTGTAGAGCGAGCCGTCCGAGGTCAGGCCGCCTGTGACCTGCTGCTGGTAGGAGGTGAGACCCTGCAGCACCGTCTTGCCGGTGGGTGTCCTGAGCGTCGGCAGGCCGAGCGCGACCAGCGCCTGGATCGTGAAGGCCGTGGCCGTGACCGACCCGCTCGCGATCGCCTGGTCGGTGCGGATCGATGGGGCGATCGACCCGTCGTTGGCCTGGGCTTTGTGCAGGTAGGCGACGCCGGCCTGGACGGCTGGCGTGCCCGCGCCGGCCGCTCCCGAGGCGCCCAGCGCCTGTAGGACGAGTGCCGTGGATGCGCTGTCGGAGAGGCCTTCGGCTCCCCATCCGCCGTCCGCTGTGGGCGAGGACAGCAGCGCCTGCGCTGCCGCCATCGCAGCCTGCTTGGACGCGCTGGTGTTGACGGCGAGCGCTCCGAGGATCGCGAGGGCTGCGCCGGCTGGATCGCGGTGGGCGGCCGCTGCGGTCAGGCGCCCCTGGATCTTCGCTCCTGGATCGCCGTAGGACGAGGAGCCCTGGGCGGCGCTCTGCACGAGTGCGAGCAGGCCCAGATCCGACAGCGAGGTGTAGGCAGAGGTGTGCGCGGCGAGGTATTCGTCGAGGCTGGAGCCGCCCTTGATCCACTCGTCCGCCGGGTTCTTCCCGGCTGCCAGCAGCGCGGTGGCGGCCCACAGGCTGGCGGTCGCGTCGGAGGCCTGGCCGCGCTTGACGCCGAAGCCGCCATCGCTGTTCTGGGCGCTCTCGATGAATCCAGCGGCGGCGGAGGCGTTGCCCGCGGCCTGGGCGGCCGACGAGAGCACGCCGCACGCGGCCAGTGCCAGCAGGCACGTTGCGAGCAGCCGAGCCGGGCGCCGGCGCGGGACCGGAAAGAGACGACTTCGCCCCCCGCGCAGGCAGGGCCTCGAGGCCTCGGGATGCATTGAACCGTCCATGATCGAGAGCTTACCGAGAACCCAATAAAACAGACTGATTTTGTGAGGGTGTTTTTCGACCGTGGCGGACGCCTCCGGCCGGCGTCCACATGCTCGTGAACGCCGGCCGTCGGTCGGTCTTCGTGCGGCCTTATCTCTACGGGGTGTAGGTCCCCTGCAGTTGCCAGACCGCGGTGTAGGCCTGGAACGGGGGCTCGTTGATCTGGGCGCTCCAATTCAAGGCGATCTTGCCGCCCAGGTTGTGCTTGCTTGGATTGGTCCAGGTGATGGTGCCGGTGAGATTGCCGCCGTCCACGTTGGCGGTGGAGCCGGGTGTGGCGAATTTGCTGTCGCCGCCCCAGGCGATGGTCCAGCCGGTGAAGTCGGCGGCCGTGATGGCGTCGGTGGCGTTCTTGTCCTTGCCGACCTCCAGGATCAGGCCCTTCTTGCCGAACTTCGCTTTCTTGGTCGGGTTCACCGTCACGTAGGCGCTGAAGTTGACGCCGGCGAACGGCTCGGGGGTGAGGATGGTGTTGGTCAGCGAGTTGCCGCCGCCGTCGAACGGCGGACTCGCCAGTGGCTGTGCGGTGTTCAGCTCGACTCCCTGGGTGCCGTTGACCAACGGCGTGTAGGACTGGTCGGCGGCCGGCGAGGACGGGTTGATGAAGTAGGCGGCCGGGTTGGCCGTCTGGTACAGGCGGACCCAGGAGCCGGTGTACGGCGAGCTGTTCGATCCGGTGGTGAGGGCGATCGAGCCTTTCAGCTTCGCCGCCGTGGCGGTGCTCGCAATCGCGGCCAGCGCCGCGGCGCTCACGACGAGCGCCAGCAGAGCGATCCGGGGCAGCGACGGGCGACGCCGAGGGGCGGTTGGTGTTGCAACCATCTTGTATCCTTTCACTGGCTGACGTTCGGGTTGATGTCGCGGCGACAGCCAAGCCGCTGGTGCATCGGCGATCCGGTCGCACGATGCGTCTGCTCTGCGGTTTGCGGGAGGCGATGCTCGCGGCGAGCCACACTCGCCGCCGGTATCGCCGCGTCGCTCGCAGCAGTCTGTGTCCTCGCTCGAACCTGCGCGCGAGGGTCGCGGAGGAGCACGCTCTTGTCAGGCGGCGGGGACAAACGTGCCCTCCAGGTGCCAGGAGCCGGTGTCTCCGTTGAACGGGCCGCCCACGATCAGGCTTTTCCATTCCAGGACGTAGTGGCCGCTGGTGGCGTCGCAGGTGCCCGTGAGCGCCGTGCTCGGTTCGGGGAGCGTGCCGTTGGGCTTGGGGGAGCCCTGGTTGAACCATTCGCCGTTCCAGCCGACGACCCAGGCGCTGAGCTGGCCGCTGAGCCGGCCGGCCTCCTCGACGATGTGCGGCTCCGGGTCGGCTTCGAGCGCCTGGCGGTCCTCCGGTTCGGTGACGACGCTGAAGTTGTAGCCCTCGAAGCCCTGTGGCTTCATGATGTCCGCGGCGAGCGCGTTGCCCCGTTCTCCCGGATCCGCGAACGCCGGGCTCGGCGCGGGCTCGTAGGCGAATGTCTGCAGCCCGCCGGCGCTACCGGGCGAGAGGGGTGTGTAGTCCTGATTCGCGAGCGGCGAGTTCGGGTTCTGCAGCGGCGCGCCACCTTTGATGGACATCTCGAACCAGCTGCCGCTGATCGTGCCCCCGACATCGGTGCCGGCCTGAAGCTCGAAGGTGCCGTTGAGAACCGTTTCGGAGCTCGCCGGGCACACCGCCGAGGCGCCTGTGCCGGGTGTTGCGCCTGTGGATGGAGCCGTGCCGGGCGCACCCGCAGAGGGGGCGCCGCCGGCGGCCGGCGACCCTGCGGGGGCATTCACGTTCAGGTGTCTGAGGAGCTTCTTCGCGGTGCTCCTTCCTGCAATCCTCACCGATATCCAGAGACCCAGCGCTCCGGACAGGCGGGTCAGGTGCGTCGCATTGAAACGGCTCTTTGCGTCGAGCCTGGCCGTGAAGCTCTCCGTCCGTCCGGCCGGCCCCGCGAGCGTCAGGGTGAGCAGCGTGCGCTTGCGCAGCTTTGCGTCGCTCGCCGGCAGGCTCACGCGCCCGGTGACCGTGATCGTCGACCCGACCACGGCGAGCTTGGTGAGCGTGACCCTCGCCGGGCGTTGCTTCGCGCTCAGGGCGGGGGCCATGGTTGGCGCCGCCAGCAACAGCGCCAGCGCGGCCGCCAAGGCGATTCCGGGCGCGAATGCGCGGCGCGCCGGCGCGAGGCGTCTATGGAGGAGGAGGGCTGCTGGACGGTGGGAGGAGGGCATGGGGCCTTTTCTTTGAGTCGTCGGTGGATGAGGGCTCGCGGCGGGTGAGGAGCGCTCGACCCGACCTGGGGGTCTGCCCAGTACGAAAAACACTAACACAATGTCTACCGTTTTTATGAAGAACATGTTACGCTGCGGTTCATGGGCGGAGTCGCCGGAGCGGTTTGGGCGTGGGCGCGCGGATATGCTGGCGGTCGTGTCTGAACGCGGGCAGGGCGGCGGGATGGCCGGCCGCAGGCGCAGGCCGGGCTCGCCGCGCGAGCTGCAGCTGCCGTCGGGAAGGCATGGCCTGCCGCGCAGCTTCGTGGTCGACAATCAGCGCGAGCGGATCGTCACCGCGATGGTCGCCACGATCGCGACGTACGGGTATGGGGGGATGTCGGTCCAGCGCATCGCCGGCAGGGCGGGAGTCTCACGTCGAACCTTCTACGAGCAGTTCGCCGGCAGGGAGGACCTCTACCTGCAGACCTACGATGCGGCCGCGAACTGTCTGCTCGCCCGCGCGGGCGCGGCGTGGGAGGATGCCTCGGGTGGCGCTGCACGGCTGCGTCTGTGCCTGCAGGCCACGCTCGAGTCGATAGCGGCAGCGCCCCAGCTGGCCCGCATCTGCATCGTGGATGTGCTCTCCGTCGGCCCGCCGGCGCTCGAGCACCGGGAGCGTCACATGCGCGGCTTCGCGGCCCTGTTGGAGAAGGGCGCACGCGAGCACGGCGGGGAACCCTCGCCGCTGGCCACCGATGGATTGGCGGCGGCGATCCATGACGTCATCTACAAGCGGGTCGCCCAGGGGCAGGTCGAGGAGCTTCCCGACCTGCTCGACGACCTGCACAGCTTCTGCCTGATGCTCCTGCGCCACTCCCCTGCCCCGGCGCCACGCTAGCGATGCCGGATCGAGTCCACGCAGACCCCGATACGCTCGCCGCCTACCAGCGCTCGCTCGATCGCGTCTTCGAGCAGAGTCGTGAGCTGATCCTGGCGGCTCCCACCTGGCAGGCCAGCCTCTACCAGTCGCTGCGGGCCTGCTACACGGAGATGCGCACCCACCCGGACGCTCTGTATCTGCACTTCATCGCCACGGCGCAGGACACGAGCGTGCAGGGGACCCGCGCGCGCCACCGCGATCGCGTGCTCGCGCTCCTCAGCAGCACGCGCGAGGATGCTCCCACGCCGCTGCACGCCGAGCTCATGCTCGCCATGATCCATGCCACGATGCGCGCGCAGATCACCGCTCACGAGAGCCCTCCCGACATGGACGCCGCCGAGCACACCTTCGCGACGCTGCTGTTCCTCTACGACGCGCCGCCCCAAGCGCACGCCTGCTGAGCGACCAGGCGGCCCAGGATCACTGTCTTCTGCGGTGCTGGCGCACGCGCGATCAGGCGAGCGGCGGCAACGGGGGAGCGGTGCGGGAGCTCCAGATGTCGTTGCAGCGCTCGCAGACCTCTGGTGGGATGACCCCGACCCGCATCAGCAGCGCGAAGGCCCGGCAGCCGAGGCAGATCCCGAAGGCGGACTCCAGGACCGCTGCCACCGTGAGCGCGCCCAGAACCGCGTAGGCGGCGCCGTTGAAGGCGAACACGTAGAACAGCAGCGCTGCGGCCAGCGAGAAGGTCAGGCCGATCAGCTGTGCGAAGCGCTTCGGTGGCCCGGCCACCATCCGTGGCTCGAACGGTAGGCGCGGGACGATCACGCGGCTGGCCAGGAGGGCGAGGGGACTGAGCCGAGGGCCCGAGAGCACGCGCAGCAGGAAGCCCACGGCCAGCACCACCGACAGCCAGCGCAGCTGCAGTGCGAGCGCGAGTGCCGCGAGCAGGACCACGCCGGCCGCTGTGACGCGTGCGGTCACCTCGTTGACGGGGTTGGGAAAGGACACGAACGCGAGACTCATCCTGATTCCTCCGGGGGAGTTGTGAACTTATGAAAAACATTAGCACAAAATCAATCGACTTTGTCTAGAATGATGTCCATGGACAGTCTGGACGTGAACAACGATCGCATACGCTCCGGTGCAGCCGACCGGGAAGCGCCGGCTCACGGGAGCCCCGCCGGCAAGGCTGCCCCGGTCGTGGCGATCGTCGGCGGTGGCTGCGCGGGGACGCTCGTGGCGGCAAATCTCCTACGCCGCTTCGAGGGTCGGCTGCGCATCCTGCTGATCGACCGCAGTGCGCGCTTCGGTCCGGGCGTGGCCTATGCAACCGGAGACCCCGGGCATCTGCTGAACGTCCCGGCCGAGCGGATGAGCGCCTTCCCCGATGCGCCGATGCACTTCGCTCATTGGGCGGCCGAGCGTCTTGGAGGCCTCGAGCCCGCGAGCTATCTGCCACGGGGGGTCTACGGCGAGTATCTGCAAGCCGTGCTCGCCGACAGTCGCGCGGAGGCGTTTCCGCAGCGCACCGCCGAGCTGATCTCCGACGAGGTCGTGGGCCTGCGTCGCACCAGCGCCGGCATCGAGCTGGGTCTCGCCGGCTCGGCGACCGTGGTGTGCGATCGGGTGGTCCTGGCAACGGGCGCCCCCGGTGTGTCGGCCATGGCCGAGCTGCCGCAGGATCCTCGCGTGGTGGACGATCCCTGGGCCCCCGGTGCGCTCCGTCCGCTGGGCGCGGACGGCCTGACGCTCGTGATCGGCACCGGCTTGACCGGGGTGGACGCGACGCTGTCGGCGTGCGCGGCGGGCGGGCGAGTGCTGGCGCTCTCGCGGGGCGGACAGCTGCCTCACGCGCACCTGCCCGGCCTGCGCGACCCCGCGCCACCGCCGTTCATCCCCCGAGGCTCGTTCACGCTTGCGGCTCTCGAGCGCATGCTCAGAGCGCACGTGAGCGCCATGCAGCGCCTCGGCTATGACTGGCGCGACGCCATCGACGGGCTGCGCGCCCTGTGACTCCCGAGCTGTGGGGTGCCCTGAGGCCGGGAGGGCGCAAGCGCTTCCTGCGTGAGCGACGGCGCGCATGGGAGACCCGTCGACACCGGATGGCGCCCTCGGCCGGCCTGCGCCTACGCGAGCTGCTCGCGAGCGGACGGGTGCAGCGTTCCGCCGGCACCGTCCTGAATGCCCGCTCGAGCGTCGACGGCGTCGAGGTCGACGTGGCATCCGGCTCCGGGCAGGTGCGCACGCTGAGGTGCGGGCAGGTCGTGCTCTGCACGGGCCCGGGCATGGACGTCCGCCACTCGGGCAACCAGTTGCTGGACGCGCTGCTCGCCGACGGCGCAGTGAGCACGGACCCGCTGGCGCTCGGGCTGCGGAGCACTGCCGAGGGCGCGCTGCTCGACTCCTCCGGGCACGCCGACGGGCGCCTCTTCGTGCTCGGCGCGTTGCGTCGGGGCGAGCTGTGGGAGACGACGGCCGTGGAGGAGATACGCGCTCAGGCCGAGCGTCTCGCGCGCACCCTCGAGTCTTCCCTGGGCGGCTCGGTCATGTACCGAGATGACCTCGCCTCAGGGTATGGAGAGCAGCTCGACGATGAGACAACGAGGCCGCTCGCTGCGAGCGGCCATGACAGAACCGAGGTCCTACGATGATCTTCCGTCAGATTCTCTATAGAGATCTGGGCTGCGCCTCATACTTCCTGGCCGACGGCGGCCAGGCGGTCGTCGTCGACCCGCGCTGGGACATTGACGTCTACACCGAGCTGGCCGTGGAGGAGGGCGTGCGGATCGCGCACGTCCTCGACACCCACCACCACGCCGACCACCTGTCCGGACGCGAGCGTCTGGCGGCCCGAACGGGCGCGCGCGCCTACTCCCCGGCGGTCTCCGCGCGGGGCGGCGACGCGGCGGGGGCGAGCGGCCACGTCGAGATCGCGGCGGGCGATGAGATAGCCCTCGGCAGCCTGCGCCTGCGCGCCTGGGCTACGCCTGGGCACCGCCCTGAGCACCTGTCGATCCTCGTGGCCGACAGCTCGCGCGGAGACGATCCGTGGATGGTGCTCACGGGCGACTCGCTGTTGGTGGGCGACCTCGCACGGCCGGACCTCGCCGTGGAGGCGCGGGCGGGCGCGCGGGAGCTGCACAGGAGCCTTCGTGGCCTGCTCGAGCTCGGCGACCACGTTGAGCTGTGGCCGGCCCACGTGGGCGGCTCGCTGTGCGGCGGTACTGGCCTGAGCGGAAAGACGAGCTCCACGATTGGCTACGAGCGCGCTCACAACCCGCTGCTCGGGGCCGACGAGCAGCTGTTCGTGGACGAGCTCCTACGCGAGCTGCCACCGCGTCCCCCGAACATCGATCGCGTCGTGGCCATCAACCGCGACCGTTCCCCGGCGGCCCCGCCGGCCGTGCGGGAGCTCGACCTCGACGGGCTGCTCGACGAGGTGGCCGCAGGCGCGCAGGTGATCGACGGCCGCTCCCCGGACGTCTTCGATGCGGGGCATCTGGCGGGAGCCATCAACCTCCCGTCGGGCCGCTCGCAGGGCACGCGCGCGGGCTGGGTGCTCGGCCCTGAGGACAGGCTGGTGGTGGTGGGCGCCGATGACGAGCATGCTCGTGCGGTGGCCGCAGCGCTGCACGCGGTCGGCCTGTGGGAGGTCGCTGGCGTGGCTGTCGGCGACCCTGCGACATGGACGGATCGCGGGCTCGAGGTCCGGCGCGCGTCCAGCTGGGACGTGGCCACCCTCGCTGCGAGGCTGCGAGACGAGCAGGCCCAGCTCGTCGACGTGCGCGAGCTGGACGAGTGGCGAGGGGGCCATGTCCCCGGAGCCCACAGCGTGCCGCTGAACCGCCTGGGCGATCCGCGTGCGATCGCGTGGCCCGAGACTGCTCGAGCCGTCGCCGTGGTGTGCGCCGGGGGACTGCGGGCGGCCTTCGCTGCCAGCGTGATCCGTCGCTCGGCGCTCGCCGAGGTCGTCCGCGTGGCCGGTGGCGGGGTTGGCGACCTTCCCCGCCACGGGATCGCCCTGGCAGCAGGCGATTGAACCGAACGCGCCGCGACTCAGCCGGTGATGACGCCGAAATCCTGCGTGTAGATGCCGCCGAGCTGGCCGTGGGCCAATGACTTCGGCGGGTGGGGCGAGACGCCGACGGCGGTGTCGCGATAGTGGGCGTCGAGGATGTTGGCGCGGTGGCCCGACGAGGCCATCCAGGCTGCCACGATCGCGCTGGGAGTGCCCAGCGAGCCGGTTCCCCAGGCGATGTTCTCACCCACTTCGTAGCCGAGGTTCGAGCTGTAGATGTAGCCGGCGGCGCGCATCCGGTCGAGCGGCGTCTGCCCACCGGGGCCGAGGTGTTCGAAGTAGTTGCTCCAGGCCATGCTCTCGGTGTGCCCCTGGGCGGCAGCTCCGAGCTTGGAGTTGTCCCGCAGGGGCGTCTCGCCGTGGGCGATCCGTTCGCGGTTGACCAGGCAGATGGTGGCCGTGCGGATGACTTCGAGGTTGCGCACAGTCGGTCTGAGCGTGGTGTTGTCGCAGGCGCCGTAGCCACTCAGGGCCGAGCTGTTGACGGGCGCCTTGGGAGGCACGGGCTTGTGGTGGACGGGCTTGTGCCGACAGCTGGGCCGGCGGCGCTTGGAGCTCACGGGAGCATGACCGGCGCGAAAGCTGCCGGCCTTGCCGTGGAGGCGCCCTGTGCGGCTGCAGCGGGCGGCGTGGCGGGCGTGGCGGGCGTGGGGGGCCGTGGCGAGCGCCGGGGAGGCCCAGGCGCAGAGGCCGATGAGGACGGCGGTGAGAGCAGCCAGAGAAGCAGGGCGCGGAGTAGCCATGCTCTCCTATCGGTGCTTGGGGGGAGGATCATGAGTGGCGAGGGCCCGGGCAGACGCACGTCCGCTGGGCGTGATCGCGCCTGCGCGCGCCTACAGCCCGAGCACGCGCCCGAGGATCTCGCGCATGATCTCGTCCGAGCCGCCGCCGATCGGGCCCAGACGGGCGTCCCGGGCTGCGCGCTCGACCCAGTACTCGCGCATGTAGCCCGCGCCGCCGTGGATCTGCAGGCACTGGTCCATCAGCTCGAAGGACGCGCGCTGGGTGAGCAGCTTGGCCATGGTGACCTCGCGCAGCGGGTCCTCGCCGGCGACGAAGCGCCGCAGCGCGTCATAGGTGGCGCAGCGGCACGTGTACACGGAGGTGGCCATGTCGGCGAGCTTGTGGCGGATGGCCTGATGGCCGGAGAGCGGGCGCCCGAAGGCCTGGCGCTCGCGCGCGAACTGGGCGGTGCGCTCCCAGGCGATCTGCATCGCCCCGACGGCTCCGAGGGACATGGCCAGGCGCTCCCATTGGAAGTTGGCCATGATCAGCTTGAAGGCGCCGTCGAGCTCCCCCAGCAGGTTCTCCTCCGCCACGAAGGTGTCCTGGAAGCTGATGGTGGCGGTGTCGGAGGCGTGCCAGCCGAGCTTCTCGAGCTTGGAGGTGGTGATCCCGTCGTCCTCGCCGCGCTCGACGATCAGGAAGGAGGTGCCGTGGTGGCCGCCCTCCTGGGTGGTCTTGACGGCGGTCACGATGAAGTGCGCGCGCACGCCGTTGGTTATGTAGGTCTTCTCGCCGTTCACCACCCAGCCCCCGTCCACGCGCTCGGCTCGGGTGGATAGGGCGGCCACGTCCGAGCCGGCCCCGGGCTCTGTGATGCCGAGCGCGCCGATCTTCTCGCCGCGGATGGCCGGCACGAGATAGCGCTGCTTCTGATCCTCGGTGCCGAACTTCCAGATCGGAGGGGTGGCGATGTTGACGTGCGCGCCGATCCCCGCGGCGGTGCCGCCCGATCCGGTCCGGGCGAGCTCCTCGCAGAGGACGGCCTCGTGCAGGTAGTCCCCGCCCTGCCCGCCATAGGATTCGGGGTACTTCAGCCCGAGCAGACCCTGGGCGGCGAGCTTTCCGAAGACCTCGTCCGGGAACCAGCGATCCTCCTCCCATTGCTGGGCGTGAGGGGTGAGCTCGCGCTCGATGAAGCCGCGAATCGACTGTCTCAGGTGCTCGTGATCGTCGGAGAAGGGTGGTGTGAGAGTGCTCATGAGAGCGATTGGTAATCTGATGGTATGCGAGTTGCCATCGACAAGGTCGGACGGATCGTGATCCCGAAGCCGATGCGCGAGGAGCTCGGGATCGACGGGCCTACCGAGCTCGAGCTGACCGCCGTGGACGGGAAGCTCGAGCTGACCGTGCCGTACATCAAGGTGCATCTGGAGGATCGCGATGGGTTCACGGTGATCGTCCCGGACGAGCCCGTGCCTCCGATGACGACGGAGATGGTCCGCGAAGCGATCGAACGCTCGCGCCGTTGATCGCGCCCGACTCCAGCGTGCTGATCCCGGCGCTTGCGGCCTCCTGCGAGGGGCACGAGCGATGCCTCGCGGCGTTGGCCGGCCGCTCGCCGCGGCTGATCTCCCACGTCGCGTTCGAGACGACCTCGGCGCTCAGCCGGATGCCCGAAGGGCTTCGAATGGCTCCGGTGGCAGTGCGCGACGCGATCGATCAGGACTTCCCGGCTCCGTGGCTCGCGCTCGACGCCGACGGTCAACGCGCCTGTCTGCGCAGCGCGGTCGATGCCGGCCTGCGCGGCGGCGCGCTCTACGACGCGCTGATCGCCGCGACCGCGCGCGAGCACGGCGCGACGCTGCTCAGCGCCGACCGCCGCGCGCGGGAGGCCTACGACGCGATGGGGGTCGACGTCTCCTACCTGGAGATCTGAGCCGCTCACCGCTGCCTTTGATGCTTTTGCTGTACCGGTCGGTGCATGCACCGACCGGCGGAGCCGCACATGTGCGGCTCCGGGGGAGGGCCGCATGCGGCCCTACAGCCCGTATGAGCGCCCGATCACGTCGAGCATGATCTCGTCGGTGCCCGCGCCGATACGGTTCAGGCGTGCGTCTCGCCAGACGCGCTCGATGCCATACTCCTTCATGTAGCCCGCGCCGCCGTGGATCTGGATGCATTCGTCGGCCACTTCGCAGAGCACGCGCGAGGCGTGGAGCTTTGACATCGAGATCTCGCGCACGGGGTACTCGCCGTTGTTGAAGCGCCAGGCCGTGATGTAGGTCATCTGCCGGGCCGACTCGATTTTGGTCGCCATCTCGGCGAACTTGTGGCGGATCACCTGGAACTTGCCGATTTCCCGGCCGAAGGCCTTGCGCTCGTGGGCGTACTGCAGCGTCCTTTCGAAGCACTTCTGCGCGCCCGCCACCATGCCGGCGGCGCCGATCAGGCGCTCTCCCTGGAGCTCCCACATGATGTGGTAGAAGCCCTTGCCCACCTGGCCGAGGACCGCCGTCGAGGGGACCCGCACGTCCTGGAAGGCCAGCAGCGCCGTGTCCGAGGCGTGCATGCCGAGCTTCTCCAGCTTCTTCTCCCGGATCACCCCCGGGGCGTCCATGGGAACGAGGAAGAGGGTGAAGCCGTCATATCCCGCATCGGGGTCCGTCTTGGTGACGAGCACGATCACGTCGGCGCGGTGGCCGTTGGTGATGTAGGTCTTGGAGCCGTTGATCACGTAGTCATCGCCGTCCTTGACCGCCCGCGTCTTGATCCCCGAGACATCCGAGCCGGCATCCGGCTCGGTGATGCCCAGGCAGAGGATCTTCTCGCCCTTGATCGCCGGCACCACCCACTCCTGCTTCTGCTCCTCTGAGCCGAACGCCAGGATCGGCGGCATCGCCATGTCGGTGTGCACCGCCACGCCCATCGCCAGGCCGCCCGAGTTGCCGTTGGTGATCTCCTCCGCCAGCACCAGGGCCGTGTAGTAGTCGCCGCCCTGGCCGCCGTAGGCCTCGGGCTTGTCCAGGCCGAGGAAGCCCAGCTCGCCCATGCGCGCGAACACCGAGTCGGGGAACGTCGTCTCCTCCCACTCCTCCGCGTGTGGAGCGAGCTCTTTCGTGGCGAAGTTGCGGATCGACTCGCGCAGCTGTTCGTGCTCGTCGGTGAAGATGAAGTGCTTGCGTGGGGCCTGGAAGTCGGGCTTGCGCACGCTCTCGGCTGTGGCGGCCATCGGGCGGTCTCCTTGATCTCTGGCTTGGGTGGGGGCAAGCTATCGCAGCCCTGCCTCAAAGTAAACAGTAGAGCTAGCTACTTTGGGCAGGGCCCGGTGACACACGAATCATGTTTCCGGCCCTGTTTCACCAGGTGGACACCAGCGATCCCCCTCGACGGATAGCCTTGAGATCGTGATGATCATCGGCTCCAGATGAACGCGCGAAGGGTATGGACGCTCGTCCTCGCTCTCGCCATGCTCGCCACCAGCGCCCGCGCTGCGAGCTCGGCGTCGATCGCCTCTGCACCCCCAACCGCCGCCACCCTGCCCCCGCAGCTGCAGGCACTCGAGCAGAAGATGGAGCAGCTGCAGGTCAACAGCGAGCGTTTCTCCGTGCTCCTCCAGGGCGTTGGCAAGGTCACCTCCGAAAGCTCCGGCGGCAAGGGCGGTAAGCCCATTCGCCGCACCAGGCACGTCTCGCTGAGCGAGAAGCAGCTGGGCGAGGCCAGCCTCTCGCCCGCCGAGGGCGAGATCTTCAAGGGCTCAAGCAGCAGGCCGAGCCTGATCGCGATCGGCTCGACGCTCTACCTCTACCAGGGCCGAGGCACACGCAGGCACAGGCAGCGGCCGTGGGTGCGGCTGCGCAGCCCCGGCGAATCGCTCGCGGCCCTTGTCTTCCCGTTCCACGGTGGCACACCGAGCGAAATGGACGCCGGCGGGAGGGGCAGTTATGCGGGCCTCATCAATCTGCTGAGCACCGCCGTGGGGGCGGTGAGCACCGAAGGGCAGGTTTCGATCCAGGGCCAGCCCACGACCAGGTTCTCCGCCACCGTCGAACCGCTCCGGTTGGTCAAGGGCCTCTCGGCCAAGGAACTCGAGGTCCTCGACAAGCACCGCTTCACCGAGAAGCTCACGGTGTTCGTGACCGAAGCGGGGCTCCCCATCCGGGTTGTCGCGGCAAGCGCGTCGAACAAGCAGTTCACGAGCACCCAGACGACTGAAATCCTCGCGGTCAACGTTCCCGTGAACGTCAGGCGCCCGCCCGCCCACCAGACCGCCGCCGAACCGAGCCTGACCGTCAAGCACCACGGTGGCTCCTCCACCATGAAGATCGAAGTGGGATGAGCTCCAGGCGCTTCAGGGCTCCCGCTCCGGGCGCAGGCGCAGGGTGGTGCACGTGTCGCGGCGGCTCGACTGGATTGCCCGCTCGCGGACATCAACAGCGCCGCTCTTACGTGTTTCTACGCTGTCCAGCCATTGCTCTGAGCGGCTGGTAGCTTCCTGCCGACAGGCCCGGCTAAGGGCCGGACCGTTAGGGAAGGGAGGTCGGCATGGCCGACCGAATGCTGTTCATCGGCTGGGGTACGCCTGTTCGTGGACGCGAGGAGCGCGGTCTCGAAGCGTTCAATGAGGCGATCGGGTTCTACGGGCGAATGCAGCAGGAGGGTCAGATCGAGAAGTTCGATGTGATCTTGCTCAGTGCCAACGGGGACCTCGGCGGCTATTTCCAGTTGCACGGCTCCCTCGAACAGCTCGCCGCCCTGCGCGAGAACGAGGAGTTTCGACGCAACCTCGTCAACGCGAGCCTCGTCGTCGACGGTCTGCGCGAGATCGACGGCTACACCAACGAGGGGGTCGCACGGCAGATGGCGCTCTACCAGGAAAGCATCGCGCAGGTACCGCAGATCGCATGACATCTCACCAGGTCTCCTCGGCGCCTCACCCCACTCGGCGGGGCGCCGCGGGTCCCGGCTCTAATGCGTTGACATCGCCGCGTCGATGTAAGGGTCATGGAGGCCCATTGGGGCGATCCGGAGATCGCAGCACACATCGAGTCTGTCGCGGCTCGAGACGAGTCCGACACCAGCCGGCTTGTGTCGAGGATGCTCGGCCGCTGCTGGCCGGGAGGCACCGGCGACCGGACGGAGGCCGGGGCGCTCGAGTGGGTGCGCCGCTGGGGCCCGCGCGGCGCCGGCGCGGTGCCGCCGGTATGCAGTTGCGCGGCCGGGCGTTGCCGTATATGCAACTGACCGGAGCGGTACGAGGTCAGGGCGGATAACGGGAGGCGGGGCGGAGCGCCGACACGCGCCGCGGCGAGGCAGGTTGGGCGAGGCGAGGCGAGCCAAAGTAAGTAGTAGAGCTGCGCACTTCCTGCGCGCCTGGTATCCGGCTAGGATGCGCCGGTGCCCACCGACAAGGTCCTCTACGACGTTGACGACGCGGGCGTGGCGACGATCACGCTCAACGATCCCGACACGCGCAACGCCCTCTCCCCGGAGCTGCTCGGCGGCCTGATCGAGGCCTTCGAGCGGGCCCGCGACGAGCAGCCGGTTCGCTGCGTGGTCCTGGCCTCCTCGCACGAGAAGACCTTCTCCTCGGGCGCCAACCTCGGCGGCTTCGCCGGCGAGGATTCGCTCGTGCACAAGCACTTCGGCTCCGAGCGCTTCGTGGACCTGTTCAAGCTGATCGGCGAGCTGGGCAAGCCCACGGTGTGCGCGGCGCGCGGCCACGTGCTCGCCGGCGCTCTCGGGATCGCGCTCGCGTGCGACCTGATCCTGGCATCCGAGAGCGCGAGCTTCGGGACGCCCGAGATCAACGTGGGCACCTTCCCCTTCATGATCATGGCGCTCATCTATCGCAACGTTCCTCGCAAGAAGGCCAACGAGCTGCTGCTGCTGGGCGAGCGCTGGAGCGCCCAGGAGGCGCTCGCGGCGGGGATCGTCAACAAGGTCGTGCCCGACGGGGAGCTCGACGACGCCGTGGCTGCGTGGGCGGGCAAGCTCGCCGGCAAGTCGCCCGTGATCATGCGCCTCGGCAAGGAGGCGATGCGTAGGCAGATGGACATGGGGCTCGACGACGCGCTCGACTACCTGCGCGCGCAGCTCAGCCTGGCGCTCTCAACAGAAGACATCGTGGAGGGCGTCACAGCGTTCTTCGAGAAGCGCGATCCGCAGTGGAAGGGACGCTGATGAGCACCCAGGAGACGACGACCTCGCTGCTGCGCCCGCTGGTGGAGGATCTCGAGGAGCGCCGCGCGCGGGTCAAGCTGGGAGGCGGGGAGGAGAAGATCGCCGCGCAGCACGAGCGTGAAAAGCTGACAGCGCGGGAGCGGATCGCTCTGCTGATCGATGAGGGCACCTTCGTGGAGCTCGGCATCCACGGCAAGCCGCACTTCTCCCAGCGCGCGATGGACGGCGTGGATGCACCGGCCGACGGCGTGATCACCGGCTACGGCAAGGTGGACGGACGCCTGACCGCAGTGTGCGCCTACGACTTCACCGTGATGGCCGGCTCGATGGGAATGACCGGGGAGATCAAGGTCACGCGTCTGCGCGAGCTCGCCCTCACCAAGCGGATGCCGTTCGTGTGGCTGCTCGACTCGGCCGGCGCTCGTGTGCAGGAGGCCGCAGGCGCCCTGTTCGCCGGCTCCGGGCACCTCTTCCGGGAGGAGGTCGTGATGAGCGGGGTGATCCCGCAGGTCGCCGCCCTGATGGGTCCGTGCGCGGCCGGCACCGCCTACATCCCCGGCCTCGCCGACTTCGTCCCGATGGTCAAGGGCCGCGGCTCGATGGCGCTGGCCGGCCCGCACCTCGTGCGCGCGGCCATCGGCGAGGAGGTCACCCAGGAGGAACTGGGTGGCTCGCGCGTGCACTGCCGCAAGTCCGGCGTGGGCGACCTCGAGGTGGCAAGCGACGAGGAGTGCGTCGAGCGGATCAAGCAGTACCTGTCGTTCATGCCCCAGAACTGTGAAGAGAAGCCCCCGATCCGCGAGGTCTCCGACCCGATCGACCGCCGCGAGGAGGAGCTGCTGGACGTCCTGCCCGAGTCCAATCGCAAGCCCTACGACATGTACGAGGTGATCCGCCGCATCGTGGATGACGGCGAGTACTTCGACATGAAGGGCCAGTGGGCCAAGACGATCATCACCTGCTTCGCCCGCTTCGGCGGACGCCCCGTGGGGATCGTGGCCAACCAGCCCAAGCAGCTCGGCGGCATCCTCGACAACGACTCGGCCGACAAGGCCGCGCGCTTCGTGAACCTCTGCAACGCCTTCGCCATCCCCCTCGTCTTCATCCAGGACGTACCCGGCTTCATGGTCGGCACCAAGGTCGAGGCCGAAGGCATCATCCGTCACGGGGCAAAGATGCTCCACGCGGTCGCCAATGCCACCGTGCCCAAGATCACCGTGATCACGCGCAAGGCCTACGGGGCGGGCTACTACGTGATGAACGGCCGTGCCTACGAGCCCGACCTGATCGTCGCCTGGCCGAGCGCCGAGATCAGCGTGATGGGCGCCGAGGGCGTCGTCGAGATCGCCTTCCGCAAGCAGGTCGAGGCGGCCGAGGACCCCGCGGCCAAGAAGGCCGAGCTGATCGAGGGCTTCCGCAAGATCTTCGACGTGTACGTCGCCGCCGGCAACGACGTGATCGACGACGTGATCGACCCGCGCGAGACCCGCGAGACGATCTGCAGGGCTCTGGAGATGTCGGCCGGAAAGAAGATCGAGCGGCCGTGGAAGCGCCACGGCGTGGTGCCCGTATGACGCTCGTCGCTCGCCGTATCACCATCGCTATACACCTCTCGTCCAGCAACAAGGAGCACCGATGAGCCTCGATCATCCTGTCGTGATCACCTGCTCGATCTCGGGGGCGATCGCCAACCGCGAGCAGTGCCCCGCGATCCCCTACACGCCGGCCGAGTATGCGGCCGAGGCGCGGCGGATCGTGGACGAGGGCGGCGTGATGATCCACATCCACGCGCGCAAACCGGATGGCACGCCGAGCTATGAGATAGAGGACTTCGCCGCCATCACCGCGGCGATCCGCGCCGAGGTGGGCGAGGAGGTGATCGTCAACTACTCCACCGGCACGATCGGCGTGCCGGTGGAGAAGCGCATCGCCTACCTGCGCGAGTGCCGTCCCGAGGTGGCCGCCCTGAACATGGGCTCGATGAACTACGCCAAGTACTCGCGCTCGCGCAAGGAGTTCGTGTTCGCGATGGTCTTCCAGAACCCCTTCGAGGAGATCATCCAGCTGCTCGAGGCGATGAACGAGCTGGACATCAAACCTGAGCACGAGTGCTTCGACATCGGTCACGTGGGCAGCCTGGCGCCGCTGATCGACATGGGGGTGCTGAAGACTCCCCTGCACGTGGACTGCGTGATGGGCGTGGTGGGGGGCATACCGCCCACCGCCCGCAACCTGGCGGCGATGGTCGAGAACATTCCCGAGGGCTCGCACTGGGGCGTGATCGGGATCTCGCGCGATCAGTGGATGCTGGTGGCAGCCGCGCTCACACTCGGCGGCTCGATCAGGGTGGGGCTTGAGGACAACCTGTACCTGCCGGGCGGTGAGATGGCGAAATCGAACGGCGAGCTGATCGCCAAGGCGAGGAGCATGACCGAAGACATGGGCCGCCGCCCGGCGACCGTGCAGGAGGCCCGCGCGATGCTCGGGATCGCCCAGCGTGAGCAGGTGGGCGCGTGAGCCTGCCACTGCGGGGCATCCGCGTCCTCGACCTCTCGCGCCTGCTGCCCGGGGGCTTCTGCTCGCTGCTGCTGGCCGACTTCGGCGCCGAGGTGCTCAAGGTCGAGGACACCGGCATGGGCGACTACATTCGCTGGTCGCCGCCCTTTTACGAGGGCGCGCACGAGAGCGCGCGCTCTGCTCTGTTCCTGTCGCTGAACCGCAACAAGCGCTCGATCCGCCTGGACCTCAAGAGCGACGGCGGCCGCGAGGCGCTGCTGCGGCTCGTTCGCGAACACGACGTGATGCTCGAGTCCTTCAGGCCCGGGGTTCTCGATCGTCTCGGCGTGGGCTATGAGCGCATGCGCGAGGAGAACCCCGGGATCGTCTATTGCGCGATCAGCGGCTACGGTCAGGACGGCCCCAAGCGGGATGCCTCCGGGCACGACATGAACTACCTCGGCCTGATCGGCCTGCTGGGGCTCACGGGCGAGCTCGGTGGCGAGCCGGTCCAGGCCGCAGGGCAGATCGCGGACCTCGGTGGTGGGGCGCTGATGGCGGCCTTTGGGATCCTGGCGGCGCTGCGGGAGCGTGACGGCGGCGAGCACGGGGCCGGATCCGGCGAAGGCCAGATGGTCGATGTCTCGATGGCCGACGGCGCGCTGTCGTGGCTGGCGATGGTGGCCGGTGCCTATTTCGCCGATGGCACCGTTCCGCGCCGCGGCGAGCTCCCCCTGGCCGGATCGTTGATCTGCTACCGGCCATATGAATGCGCCGACGGCTGGGTCAGCCTGGGAGCGCTCGAGCCGAAGTTCTGGCAGGCGTGGTGCCGGGGGGTGGGACGCGAGGAGCTCATCGCTGCGCAGTTCGAGCGCCCGGGCTCGGCGGCTCACGTCCAGGTCCAGGAGATCTTCCGTTCGCGCACGCGCGCCGCGTGGGAGGCGTTTGCCGGGGAGCACGACTGCTGCCTGGAGCCCGTGCTCGAGCTCGACGAGGCGATGGACTCCGAGCTCGTGCGCGCGCGGGAGATGGTCGTCGAGATCGACCAGCCGGGCGCCGAGGCCACGGTTCGCCAGCTCGGCGTCCCGGTCAAGCTGACCCGCACTCCCGGCGACCACGCGCGCCTGCCGGGCCCGGCGCTCGGCGAGCACACCGAGGCGGTGCTGCTCGCGGCCGGCTACTCCGGGGCCGAGGTGGCCGAGTTGCTGGCGAGCGGCGCGGCGGCGGGGCCGGCCGAGTCTCGCCAGGACGCCACGCTGCGGGCGTGAGCCGGCCAGCCGTGGCGGGTGCCGGTGTCAGTGCGGGAGAGGGCACTCGCGCGCGCACGCGCGTGCGCGCGAGTGCCGCGGAGGCGAAGGCGGCCGTGACCGCCGTGGCGGCCGAGCCCGAGGATGCCCAGCGGCCGCTGCTGAAGATGAGCGAGCTGGCCGAGCGCTCTGGCGTCAGCCCGGGCACCATCCGCTACTACCTGCGCGAGGGCCTGCTCGGTGCCGGCGAGGACGTGCTCAGGACGAGCCGCAACATGGCCTACTACCCGCCAGAGTATGTCGAGCGGATCGCGCTGATCAAGCGTCTGCAGGAGGAGCGCTTCATGCCCCTGCGCGTGATCAAGGGAGCCCTCGAGGACGACCCCGAGCGGGTGCGAGCGCTGATCGAGCTCGAGGACCGCATCCTCGAGCGCGCGTTGACCACAGCCGAGGATCGCGGCCGGGTATCCAGGAAGTCCGTCCAGGAGCGCTACGGTGTCCCGCGCAACGTGCTCGAGCGCCTCACCGAGATCGGCGTGCTCACGCCCAATCAGCGCGGCTATGACAAGGACGACGTCAAGATCATCGAGGCCATCGCCAACTTCCGCGCCGGCGGCTATGAGGAGGCGCTCGGCTTCACCGTGTACGACACGCTGCGTTACCGCAAGGCGTTGGAGCCGCTCGTGCAGGAGGAGGTCCGGGCGCTGCTGGGGCGTCTGGCGGGCGAGGTCGAGGTCGAGCGTGCGATGGAGATCGTGGCCGCGGGCGTCGAGCCGCTGCGCGAGCTGATCGGCGCCATGCACTCCAAGCTCCTGCTCGCAGCGCTGCGCGACCACCGCGGAGGAGCCGAGCGCTGAGCCGAGTGCCCGGCAGGTGGCCTGCCTACCAGCGTGCCCGGTGGTGCTCGACCACGCCCAGCCCGCGCGCGAGCGCGACGCCACCGGGCAGGACTCCCGAGAAGGTCCCGAAGGGCGCCCGGTAGTCGCTCGAGAGCAGCACCAGGTTGTCGTGCCGGCGGCGCTCGACCTCGGGGTGGAAGCGAAGCTCGCCGCCGTCCTGGCAGCGGATCGAACACAGATCCTCGGCGAAGCTGACCGGCTCGGTCTCCGTGGGGCGTCCGTCGACCCAGACCGCCCGCTCGCTGCCCGCCGGAGGATCGTTGACGCCGCTGACGAGGTTCCAGGCCAGGGGGGTGCCGTCCGGTCCCTCGCCGACGCCCGCGCTCCAGCGCCACTCGGTCACGCGCGAGTGATAGCCGGCGGTGTCGTCTATCACCGCCAGCGCCTCGATCCGGCGCTCCGGCCCGCCGTCGAGCGTGAGCGTGCCGCTCACCGCGATCCCCGCCTGCTTGCGGGTCCACACCCGCGAGCGACCATTGGCGCACAGCGCCTCGATCCCCGCTTCCTCCTCCAGGCGCAGATCGAGGCGCACCCCGCGGTCGCGCACCCGTACCGCTCCCGGCGTGGCCGACCCGACAGGCGCTCCGGCGTCGGGGCGGCCGTGGACGAGCTCCACCTCGCCGCGGCGCGGCAACAGCCTGGTGCGTTCGCGCATTCCCGACCCGTCGCGCAGGTGCAGCGCCCAGAACGACTGCCGTGCGAGGCCGATCTGCACGAGCGCCGCACACGCCATCAGCTCCTCGCAGAAGACGCCCACGTAGCGCCAGCGCTTCAGCGGCCGGGCGCCGTGGAAGAGCCGGGAGCCGACCGGCGCGAGCTGCGCGGGCGCCACCACTCGCGGGTTCTCTGGCGTTATGCTCTGTGGCATTGACTGACCAGTCAATCTATCTCGAGGGTCCTGTGCCCGAGGACTCTGCGGGCATGGCGTCCGCGGGAGGGAACTTGCTTTGAGGGTCGCCGCAGTTCAGCTTAGCTCCAGCGCCGATCGGGCCAGGAACCTGGCTGCCGCCGACCGTCTCACACGCGCAGCCGCCGCCGATGGCGCGAGCCTGATCGTACTCCCCGAGAAGTGGACTGCCATGGGCTCCGAGGAGGACATGCGGGCTGCGGCCGAGCCGCTCGAGGGCGGTCCCTCGGTGCGCTGGGCTCGGGAGCTCGCGCGCGAGCTGCAAATAGACCTCCTCGCCGGCTCGATCCTGGAGCTGGTCCCCGGCCAGGAGAAGCTGGCCAACACCTCCGTGCACGTCGCCCCCAGCGGGGAGATCAGGGCTGTCTACCGCAAGATCCACATGTTCGACGTCGAGGTCGGCGGGCGCGTCTACCGCGAGTCCGAGCTGGAGGAGCCCGGCGAGGAGATCGTCCTCTCGCACACCGCCGGCGGGCAGGAGCTGGGGTTGTCGGTCTGCTACGACCTGCGCTTCCCCGAGCTCTACCGGATCCTCGCCGTGCTCGGCGCGCGCATCATCGCGGTTCCGGCCGCCTTCACGCTGGCGACAACGCGCGATCACTGGGAGCCGCTGCTGCGGGCGCGGGCGATCGAGAACCAGGCCTTCGTGATCGCGGCCAACCAGGTGGGCGAGCATCCGGGCGGCCAGCACTCTGGCGGACGCTCCATGGTCGTGGACCCGTGGGGGGTGGTGCTCGCGCAGGCCGCCGACGGCGAGGGCTACGTCCTCGCAGATCTGGATCTCGAGCGCCAGCGGGAGATCCGCGCGCGCCTACCCTCGCTCGCCAACCGCCGGCCGGGCGCCTACCGCTGGCCCGGGGAGGTGCCCGCGTGAGCGCGGGGCGAACGCCGGCTCCGCGCGCCAAGTCCCCGGACAAGCGCCGTGTGATCCTCGATGCGGCCGTGCGCGTGTTCGCGCGCCAGGGCTTTCACGCATGCCGGGTGTCGGACATCGCCGATGAGGCAGGCGTGGCCTATGGCCTCGTCTACCACTACTTCGGATCCAAGGACGAGGTCCTCGACACGCTCTTCCTCGAGCGCTGGAACGTGATGCTCGCGCTGATCCGCGAGGTAGACGCCGAAGCGATCCCCGTCCGCGACAAGCTGAGGGCGATCGCGTCGTTCATCATCGACAGCTACCGGCACGATCCCGATCTGATGAAGGTGATCATCGTCGAGGTCACGCGCGCGGCCAACTCCTTCGGGCAGACCCATATCGGCCAGATCCGGGAGGCGTACGAGCTGATCGGCGGGATCGTCGCCGAGGCGCAGGCGGAAGGGGTGTTCAAGGCGGAGATCGAACCGCGCTTTGCCGCGATGGCGTTCTACGGGGCGATCGAGCAGCTGCTCACCGGCTGGATCTTCGGACTGCTGCCGCAGGGAGAGGAGCAGTTCGAGCGCGCCAAGTGGCTCGTGGTCGAGACCGTGTGTGGCGGTCTCGAGGCCGGCGCGGGCGAGCAGCCGATCCTGCGCTGAGACAGTGCCCATGGGAGGGGATTCGGCTCCGTGGGCCGCTCCGCGCATAGTTGCGACCCCCGCGGGCAATAGACTGCCCGGATGATGCAGAACGAGATGGTCAAGCGCCTGATGTGGTCGGGCCTGCTAGCGGGTATGAGCGCCCTGGCGAGCATCGCAGCCACCCGCGCGGCGACCGTGATCTGGAGGCGGCTGTTCGACGAGGAGCCGCCGGAGTGAGCACCCCCGTGCCACCCCCTGGCGCCGAGAAGCCCGAGGGCCAGCCGCAGAACATCGCCACGGCCATCGCCGAAGTCTCCGAGCGCGCAACCCTGCTCGTACGCGAGGAGATCGAGCTGGCGAAGGCGGAGGTGAGCGAAAAGACGACCAAGCTCGTCAAGGGCGCCGTGGTCGGAGTCGCTGCCGGCGTCTTCTTCCTGATGGCTCTCATATTCGTGCTCGTGGGCTGCGCGTGGCTCCTCTACTACTACCTCCCCGGCAACCAGTTCACGTACTTCTGGGGGTTCTTCGCGATGGCCGCCATCCTCGTGGTGCTCGGCGTTCTCGCCGGCGTGATCGCGGCCAAAGTGGTCAAACGCTCCTCACCGCCGGTGCCGAGCATGGCGATCGACGAGGCTCGCAAGATCCGCGAGGCTGTCAGTCCAGGCCCGTCTGTGGCTGACAGCGCCCCCCGTGCCGTCGCCACGCCGCATCCGGCGCCGTCGGGAGGCGAGGGCTGATGGCCCAGCGATCGCCCGCCGAGATCCGCAGCTCGATCGAGAGCAACCGCCAGGAGCTGGCGATCTCGGTGGAGCGCCTGCGCGGGGAGGTCACGCGCGCGACCGACTGGCGCGCCCACGTGGAGCGCCACCGCAGCGAGATCACGATGGGCGTAGCCGCCATCGGCCTGCTGGTGGGCGTGCGTCTGCTGCGCCGTCGCCGTCGCCGCTGATCAGCTCAGCAGCGAGCGTGGAAGCGCGCCCACGCCGATGAGCCCGGGACCGGTGTAGGTGCCGATCACGGGCCCGACCTCTGAGCAGAAGAGCGGCTCGGAGTCGAATATCTTCCGGCAGCGGTCGATCAGCCGCTGGGCCTGATCGCCGGCCTGGATGTGCTGCACCACCCAGCCGTCGGATCCGGCGTCGTGGAGATCCTGGGCGTAGGCGACCATGCGCTCGAACGCCCGCCCGGCCGTGCGCACCCGCTCGACAGGCACGATCTCATACTCCAGCGAGAGGATCGGCTTGATCTTCAGCGTGCCTCCGAGCCAGGCCTGAGCCTTGCCCACGCGCCCGCCGCGGCGCAGGTACTCCAGCGTGTCCAGGCAGAACCATATGCGCAGCGCCCGCCGTGCCTCGCGCACCCGCTCTGCGACCGCATCCTTGTCGGCGCCGGCGCGAGCGGCGGCGGCGGCGGCGAGCAGCAGCAGTCCGGTGCCGCCGCAGGCCGTTTCGCCGTCGATCACCTCGACGCGCTCGCTGAGCCCCCGCTCGCCGAGCAGCCCGTGGGCCTGGCGCGCCGCCTCGCAGGTGCCCGAGATCCCGCCGGCGAGGTGCACCGAGACGACGTCGTGGCCGCTGTCGAGCAGCGGCTCCCACGCGTTCAGGAAGTCGCCGATCGAGGGCTGCGAGGTGATCGGTAGTTCCGGGTCGCGGCGGAGGCGCTCGTAGAAGGCGTCGAAGCCGTCCATCTCAAGCTCAGGCTCGGGCTGACCCTGCCAGCCCACATACAGGCTGACCTGGTGGATGCCCAGCTCGTCGGCGAGCGCTCGAGGGAGATAGTGGGTGCTGTCGGTCGCGACCGCAACGGGAGCCATGCGGCGGCAGAAGCTACAGCAATGCCTGCGCGAGCTCTCCCGACTCGTGCATCTCGGTCACGATGTCACAGCCCCCGAGCAGCTCGCCATCGACGAACAGCTGCGGGATCGTGGGCCAGTTGGAGATCGCCGAGAGCTCCTGGCGGATCCGCGGGTCGGGCAGGATGTCGACGGCGGCGAAGGGCGCGTCCAGCGACTGCAGGATCGCGACGGTGCGCGCTGAGAAGCCACAGGCCGGGGCCTCCGGGGTCCCCTTCATGAACAGGATCACCTTGTGCTCGCCGATCGCCTCGGCGATCGCGTCGCGGATCGGGTTGGAATCGTCGCTGGGCGCCGGCGCGGCAGCGGGCTCGCTGCTCAACATCGGTATCGGCTCGAACTGGCTGGCGGACATGGCAGGCTCCTGGTTTCAGTGGGTCTGGATCTTCGTGGGCGTCTGTGTCTTGAGCGCGAGGGCGTGGATCGCTCCGCCGATCTCCGCGCCGAAGACCTCGTAGACGAGGCGGTGCTGCTGGATGCGCGTGAGTCCGTCGAACGCATCCGCGGTCACGGTCGCGCTGAAGTGATCCCCGCCACCGGTGGTGTCCTGCACCTCGGCGCGCGCCCCCGGGATGGCGGACTCGATGCGCTGCTTTATGTCCTCGGCAGAGGGCACCTTGCTCCTAGCGTAGAGGATCGGCAGACGCTTTCAGGAGCGGCCGCGCGGGCGCTATACTTTGGAAAGTCTTGGAGCCATCCACAGGAGCAGAGCGATGATCGAGATCACAGACAAGGGTGCCGAGAAGGTGCACGAGTTTCTCGCCTCCCAGCAGGCGGACGTGAGCGTGGCCGGGCTGCGCGTGGGCGTGCGCGGCGGGGGATGCTCCGGCTTCCAGTACCAGCTCGCCTTCGACGAGCAGCGCGAGAGCGACATCGTCTTCCAGAGCCACGGCTTGAAGCTGTTGGTGGACGGCGAGAGCCTGCAGTTCGTGAGCGGCTCCACGATCGACTACGAGGAGAGCCTCCAGGGCGCCGGATTCAAGGTGAACAACCCCAACGTGGTGGCGGCCTGCGGCTGCGGCTCCTCCTTCCGGGTCGCCGAGGAGGAGCAGGTCTCAGCGGTCTGACCCGGCTGGGTCGGGGCGCGCCCTGTGCAGTCTCGGCAGCGATCGCCGCGGTTCTCGCCGTGGTGTGCGTCGGCTGCGGATCAGCCGCTGCGCTGCACGTCTCCACCGGGAACACGCCCGCCCCGCCGCCACGCGGTCCGGCCCTCGGGATCACCGAGGACAACGTGAACCTGCTGTGGGCGCCGGGGGCCGCGCCGTCGGCCTCGCCGGCGTTCCAGATCGCCCGCAGGGAGCTCACGGCGCTGCATCCCACATACCTGCGGCTGCTCGTCGACTGGGCCGCCCTGCAGCCGCGAGGCGACGCGCCGCCGCGCCTGGAAGCACGGATGGACGGGTGCGCGCGCGGCGTGAGCCCGTGCGCGCCGTACGCGGGGATCCGCGCGCAGCTGGCCGCAATCGCCTCACAGCAGCGGGCCGCGGGCGACGCGCGTGACTTCCGCGTGGTGGTCGACGTGTTCGGCGCTCCCGCGTGGGCGGCAATCGGCCCGTCGGGTTGTGAATTGCCGGGTACGAGCACCTTCGCACGACCGCTGCAGACCGCAGCGCTGGCCGGCTACCGGACGTTGATCGGCTCGCTGCTGGCGATGGCTGCATCGCAGGGCGTGGCGCTTGAATGGTGGAGCCCGTGGAACGAGCCCAACGATCCTCGCTTCGTCTCGCCCCAGCGGGCGAGCTGCGATACGAGCGCCTCCGCGCTCTCGCCGGCCGTCTATGGCGAGCTGGCCCGCACGATGGCAGCCGAGCTGCGGGGTGCGGGCGGGATCCACCACCTCCTGCTGGGCGAGCTCAACGACCTCGAAGTGGGCTCGCCCCACACCACGAGCGTCAAGGAGTTCGTGGGGGCGCTCCCCGCCGACGTGCTCTGCCTTGGCGACGTATGGTCGATCCACGCCTACGCCCGCTACGGCCCCGCCGGGCCGCCGGTGGACGCCGTGGGCGCGCTCGAGGACGCGCTGGATGCGCGCGGCGGCTGTGCGCGGAGCGCCGTGATCTGGGTGACAGAGGTGGGCGTCGGCGCGCCGCATCCCGGCCAGCCGAGAGGCCAGGACCCGGGCGGCGAACAGGAGGGCTGCCGCGAGCTCGATCGACAGCTGCTGAGCTGGTACGGCGACCCGCGCGTGCAGGCTGTCTTCCAGTACACCTTCCGTGACGATCCGGCCTTCCCCGTGGGACTGGCCAGCGCCGATCTCTCGCGCCTCTTTCCGGCCTACGGCCTGTGGCTGTCCTGGTCGCGCCTGCGCGCTGAGGGGCAGCCACCGCCGACGGGCGCTGCGTGCGCATAGGCTGGCGTCAATGGCCATCCTGCCGCAACAGCTGCGAAGCCTTGCGACGCCGCGCCTGCGCGATGACGTGCGCCTGCGAGCGCTGGGGGTGGGGCTCGGCCTGATCCCGCCGCGGCGAATGCACTCCGAGGACGACGCCAGATTGCTGCTGGACGCCGCGGCGGGCGCCCTCCGCGCGGTCGAGATAGGGGTCTATGAGGGCTCTTCGGCCGTGGCGCTCTGTGGAGCGCTCGCGAGCGACTCTGAGCTGCATCTGATCGATCCGTTCGGGGCTCACCCAGATGCGCTTCCCGGCGGTTGGGGCGCGACCGAGTGGGCCACTCGCCGCGCGGTCACCCGGGCGCTGCGTGCGCGGCGCGGCGATGCTCCCACGGTGCGCTGGCATGTCGCCCTGTCGCACGAGGTCGCCGCCGCGTGGCCGGGAGAGCAGGTGGACCTCCTGTTCATCGACGGCGATCACTCGCAGGCCGGATGCGAGCTGGACTGGAGCTCGTGGGAGAGCTTCGTCGCTCCTTCTGGACGCGTCGTCTTCCACGACGCCAGGGCGGGCCGTCCGGGGGGGCGCGGGCTGCCCGGCCCAACCGAGGTTGTAAACGAGCTGTTTCGCGGGTCCGCCGCCCAGGGCTGGGAGATCGTCGCGGAGGCCGACCGCACAGTGGTGGTGCAGCGCCGAGCCTGAGCTGGCCGTACAGCCAGGAACTGTCTGGACGGCCAGCCGGTTAAAACGGTGAAACCCCCGCATACGGCGGGGTTGACGAAAGCGCAAGAGCTGTGGTACCGTCGCCGCGACATGATGTCAAGCGTCGCAAGGGGAGAGGATGGCCCAGGCCTTCGGCAACGTTCGCATTCCCATGGGGGAATCGGCGCCGGGGAGTCTCGACGTCGCAAGGGCTTGACCTTGACGCAGGAAGTGTTTTCTGCCAAGGTCGGGCGTACAGCACTGTTGGCTGGGGTACGGCCGACGGCTACGACTGGTCTCGGGGCATCTCTGTCCTGAGGAGGGGAATTACCGGGGTCGGTCGATCTAACCCTAGAGGGAAAAGGAGCAGTGGACAGATGAAACGCATGAGGATTGTGGGGCTGTGCCTCCTGGCCGTGTTCGCGTTCAGCGCGATCGCCGCCTCGGCACAGGCATCACCGGAAATCGGTAGCTGTGTGAAACTCGCGAAGGCGAAGGGTAAATACGCAGACGCCGGCTGCACGACGCTCTTCCTGAAGAAGGGCAAACCGGCCTCGAAGGGCGCCTACGAATGGACCCCTGGCGCGCCTCCGTCCTGTATCGCCCAGAAGAAGGGTGAATACACCGACGCAGCCTGCACCACGAAATCGGTGAAGGCCCACAAGGGTGGCTTTGAAAAAGAGCCGGGCCCAGGGTTCACGGCTGCCGGAGGAACGGCAACCTTGAAGACGCCGGCCTTCGGTGCCCCGGTCGTCTGCGCTAAAAGCACGGGCACGGGTCAGATCACCGGCATCACGACCGTGGAAGAGCAGTTCACCTTCGAAGGTTGCGAAACCAGCGCCAAAAAATGCACCAGCGCCGGTGAGTCGTCGGGTGTAATCCAGACGCCGATTCTCGCCGGTACGCTGAGCTCGCCGAAAGCCGGCGAAGCCAGCACCGCGTTCGAGAGCAAAAGCGGACCGTCGGGCCTCAGCTCTGAATTCAACTGTGAAGGCCCGCAGATCCGTACCTTCGGCTACGTCAGTGGGGAAGACTTCCCGCTGAACGTGACGAGCACGACGGGTTCGGAGAAGTTCGAAAACGGTCTTGGTGAACAGGACCTGCAGACCGAACTGAACGCAGGCGCCGGCTGGCTTGGGCCCGCCCCGTCGCTGGAGGAAACCTCCGGTTCGGACACATACAAAACCGCAGTGGAGATCAGGCTGTAGACAGCTCAGCCGATCGATAGTCCGGGCCACCGCGATTCGCGGCGGCCCAGCAGTGAAAACGTGCGTGGGGTCAATTGATCCCACGCACGTTTTTCTTTACGGATGACATTAGGCGCCCAGCGCCGCTTCTGGCTTGACAGGCCCCCCCGAGCCGCTAGACTCCGGGCGCAGAGGAATTAACGGGAGAGAGTCGCGATGTACGCGCAGGGGATGAGGGGTCAAGGACGGGTTGACAGCGCGGGTGTCGTGCGACACGTGCTGATGCCCGCCGCCCTGCTCGTGGTCCTGACCCTGATCCTCTTGGTGTGGAGCGCTCCCGCGCAGGCGTTGAGCCAGCGAGGGCACACCTTCAGCTTCGCCTTCGGCGGGACGGGCAAAGGCGTCGGGCAGTTCTCCGAACCGGTCGGCGTCGCCGTCAACGACACCACCGGCAACGTGTACGTGACCGATCACAAGAACAAACGGGTCGAGGTGTTCAAGCCCGTGCGGGGCACCGAAGGCGAAATCACGGGCGAGGAATACGTCTCGGAATTCACCGTCGCGCGAGTCGGCGCGATCGCCGTCGACAACTCGACGGAAGCCGGAGACCCCTCCAAGGGCGACGTCTACGTCGTCGGCAACAACGGCAAGTACATCTACAAGTTCAGCGCCGAAGGCGCCCCGCTCGGCGAAATCCACAAATTCCTGAGCGAAGGCGAAAAGGAAACCCTCGAAACGGTCGAGGGCATGGCGCTCGACGCGCAGGGGACGCTGTTCGTCTACCAGGCCAATCACACGATCCTGAAGTTCAGCGATGCGGTCGCGAACGAATACGAGGGCGAAGTACAGACCGAAGTGGCCAAACCGAGGCCCGGCTTCGCGCTCGACTCCGAAGGCAACTTCTACGCCGGGGCCGAAGCCTCCGAAGGCTCGAGCGCCCGCGAACGATGGGCGGAGGAAGAACGGACGGAACTGGCGGTCGTCTCGAAGCTGGGCGCCTCGGGGAAGATCCTGAACCCGGAACTCGACAACGAAAACAGCACCGCCGTGGCGGTCGACGTCGCAGACAACTCGGTGTACGTGGACAACACCACGACCGTCGCAGGCAAACCCCGCAACACGGTCGGTGTGTTCAGCGCCGGCGGGGCGCTGATCCAGCGCCTGAGCGCGCCCGGCCTGACCGAAGGCGACGGCGTCGCCGTGAATCCGCTCGACGGGTCCGTGTACGTCGCCGACGCCGCCTCCAACAAGGTCTACCTGTTTGCGCTCGAAGGGCCGGGGCAGCCGGCGATCGAAGCCACCTCGGCCGAGAGCCTCGCCCCGAAACCGCCTGCCACGAACGCGACCCAGCTCAACGCCACGATCGATCCAAGCGGTGCCGACACCCATTACTACTTCGAATACGGAGTCGGCACCTGCGCCACGCCGTCTGCCTGCACCAAGACGACCGCGGTCGACATCGGGACGGGCTTCGGCGACCAGCAGGCGAGCGTGGAAGTGCAGAGCCTGCCTCCAGGCAGCTACCACTACCGGGTCGTCGCCGAAAACCAATTTGGGACCGTGACTAGCTCCGAACAGACGTTCACGATCCTCGCCCTGCTCAGCGGGCTTCCCGACGGGCGTGGCTGGGAAATGGTCTCTCCGTCGGAAAAGGACGGCGCCGAACCGGAAGCGATCACCAAAGAAGGCGGCGTGATCCAGGCCTCCGAAGACGGCCACTCGATCAGCTTCGTGGCGGACGGCCCGATGCCGGCCAAGGACGAACCCGAAGGCAGCCGCAGCCCGGAACTGACCCAGATCCTCTCGATTCGCGGCTCGCAGGGATGGCTCTCCAAGGACATAGTCACGCCGAACGAGAACGGGACTGGCATCCTCACGGGCGCGGCCCCCGAGTATCAGTTCTTCTCCCCCAACCTCTCGCTCTCGCTCGTCGAACCGTCGTCGGGAAACTCACACACCGGCACGCTGGAACAGCCGCCGCTGTCGCCTCCGCTGGCACCGGGCGAAGCCCAGGAAAAGACGATCTACCTGCGGAACGACGCGCCTCTACAGCCGGCCTCCTCCGAAGCAGCCAACTACGAAGCCGCCGTGAAGAACGGCACGCTCATGAGCCCGGCCAACCCCGGCTACCTCGCGCTCGTCACCAAAGCCAACGCCCCGGGCGGCGTTCCCTTCGGCGGCGGTCTCTCCGAAGGCCTCGAATTCGTCGGGGCCACGCAGGACCTGAGCCATGTCGTCTTCGACTCGTTCACGGCCACCCCCGGTCTGTATGAGTGGTCGGGCCCCGAAAAGCCGCTTCAGCTGATCAGCGTGCTCCCCAAAGAACAGGGGGAAGCCCACGTCAACCCGACCCTCGTCGGCCTCGGCGGCGTCGGCAACAAGGATGTCCGCAACGCGATCTCCAGCGACGGCTCCAAGGTGTTCTGGACGAGCGCCGCACATCTCTACGTACGCGACACGGTGACCCAGGAAACGCTCCAGCTCGACAAGCCCCAGGCGGGCGTCACGGGAGGCGCGGTCAACGCCGTTTACCAGACGGCAAGCGCAGACGGATCCAAGGTGTTCTTCACCGATCCGCAGCGCCTGACCACCGATTCGAAGGCCGGCGCGGGTATCAACGAAGAGCCCGACCTGTACGTGTATGAACTCGGCGGCGGGAACGCCCCGGGGAGCCCACTGACCGGCACGCTCAGGGACCTGACCCCCGAAGGCCCCAACGGCGGGAGCGGCTACGTGGTCGTCGACAGGACGGTCAGCGGTGGTGTGATCGGCGCAAGCGAAGACGGCTCGTCCGTCTACTTCGTGGCCAACGGGGCGCTCACGGCGGGCGCCACCCGTGGAGACTGCACCACGAAGGAAGTGGCCCAGCCGGTCACCGCGACCTGCAATCTCTACATGCGCCACTTCACAGGCGGCACGTGGTCGCCGACGAAGCTCATCGCCGTCCTCTCCTCACAGGATCGATCGGACTGGGGCGGCGCCGGCGTTCCTGGCGACCTCGGCTACATGAGCGCGCGCGTCTCGCCCAACGGCAACTATCTGGCGTTCATGTCGAACCGGAGCCTGACCGGATACGACAACGAAGACGTCAGCAGCAAGGCTCCCGGCGAACGCCTCGACGAGGAGGTCTATCTCTATGACGCAGGCCGGGAACGCCTCGTCTGCGCCTCGTGCAACCCGACCGGGGCGCGGCCGACGGGCGTGTTCGACGTTGGCGCCAACAACGGCGGGGGAACCGGGGAAGGCCTCGGGCTGGTAGTCGACCGCCTTCAGATATGGGGACCGGAATTCAAGGCCGACCAGTGGCTGGCCGGAAGCCTTCCGGGTTGGACCTCGCTCGAAAGAAACCGTGCTCTCTACCAGTCGCGCTACCTCTCCAACAGCGGACGCCTGTTCTTCAATAGCGCTGATGCGCTAGTGCCGCTCGCAAAGGCCACCAAGACCGAGACGGTCCAGGGCGAAGAACAGCCGGTCGGAATTGAGAACGTCTACGAGTACCAGCCGGGCGAAGTCGGCGCCTGCCACAGCGAAGGCGGCTGCGTCGGGCTGATCTCCTCTGGCACCTCCGAACACGAATCGGCCTTCCTCGACGCCAGCGCGAGTGGCAATGACGTTTTCTTCCTCACGGCGGCCAAACTCGGGGTCCAGGACGTGGACGGCAACTTCGACGTCTATGACGCGCACATCTGCGAAGCGTCCTCGCCCTGTCCGCCGCCTCCGCCCGTGCCGGTGCCGCCGTGCGAAAACGAATCGTGCCAGGGTGCCTACAGCTCTGGGCCCGCCTCTCCGGCGGCTGCGACCGCGACCTTCTCGGGCCCAGGCAACGTCCTCGGGCAGGTGCAGGTTCTCGGCAGCAAAGAAGCCGCCAAGGCGCCCCCGAAACCGCTGACCCGGGCCCAGAAGCTCGCGAAAGCGCTGAAGGCATGCAAGAAGGACAAGAGCAAGAGCAAGCGCATCGCGTGTGAAAAGCAGGCACGCAAGAAATACGGGCCGAGCAAATCGACCGCCAAGAAAAGCTCGACCGGGAGCAGGGGATGATGAGCCGATCGGAACCGGTCCGAAGCCGCTCGCTCGGCGCGATGCTGGCGCTAGGCATGCTGATCGCGGCCCTCCTGGGCGCCTCGCCCGCGCTTGCCGCCGCTCCGGTGGCTCCTCACTGGAGGCTTGAATCGCGTCCGGCGCCGACGAACCTGCCGCTCGAAGGCGAAGCCATGATCGTGGTGGCCGCCAGCAACATCGGCGACGCCGAAGTCGAAGGTGGGGCCCATCCAGTCACGATCACCGACACGCTGCCCGCGGGAATGGAAGCGATCGAAGTCTCGAAGACGAGCCGCAGCACTCCGGAATCGATCGTCAACAGGACCAGCCTCACATGCACGCCGGCCCCGGCCAACCCGGTCGAATGTACCTACAGCGGTGGTCTCGCGGAATACGAATCGCTGGAAGTCGAAATCAGAGTAAAGACCCACTACGCATCGGAGCCGGAAGTTGAACCCGAAAACAAGGTGACGATCACCGGCGGAGGAGCGACGCCGACGAGCGAAACCATCAGCAGGAAGCTCAGGGTCAACGGTCAGAGCACGAGCTTCGGCGTCGAACCCGAATCGTATGAACTCACACCCGAAAGCGACACGTTCGAAACCGAGAACGAAGCCGGCAGCCACCCGTTCCAGCTGACGACGACCTTCAACTTGAACGAGACCTACGAACTCGATCCCTTCCAGTCCCATCCACTGCCCTCGGCACCGGCGCTGCAGAAGAACCTCACCTTCAAGCTCCCCCCGGGACTCATCGGGAACCCCACCGTCGTGCCGCAGTGCTCGGATGTGGACTTCGGCGCAGGGGACGAAAAATCGATCAACAACTGCCCCTCCGGCACAGCGATCGGCGTCGCCGCAGTAACCATCAACGACCCGATCACCCTCTTCTACCAGAACTACATCGTCCCGGTCTTCAACCTCGTGCCCGCCCCCGGCGAGCCCGCCAAGTTCGGCTTCGAGGTCGCACATGTCCCGATCGTCCTGAACACCTCCGTGCGCACCGGCGAAGACTACGGCGTCAACGTCAGCATCCACTACGCCTCCCAGGCCGTCCAGGTGCTGGGCAGCAGGGTCACGCTGTGGGGCGTGCCTGCCGATCCGCGCCACGACCACGCCCGCGGCTGGGCCTGCCTCGGCCGGGGCGGCTGGGTGGCCGGCTTCAAACCCGCGATCCCATGCAAGCCGCTCGGGGCGCCCCAGACGCCCCCGTTCCTGATGCTGCCCACCTCCTGCAAGAGCCCGATGACCACAGAAGTGCTCGGTACGGCGTGGAATGCTGGCGTGGCCCCGCTCGGAGCCAAATACACATCGCCCGAACCGCTGAGCGGCTGCGGCGAACTGCCCTTCGACCCGTCGATCGAAGTCAGCCCCGACAGGCACGCGGCGAGCACCCCGACGGGCCTCACCGTCAAAGTCGACGTGCCGCAGCAGACGACCCTCGAAGCCGAAGGCAAAGCCGAGGCCGACATCCGCTCGACCACGCTTGAACTGCCCGTGGGCATGCAGACAGCCGCCGGCGCGGCGACCGGCCTCGAGGCATGCGGCGTGGGTCAGGCGGGCTTCGGCGGCGCCGGCTCCGACACCGGATCGGCGCTCGAAACGGAGCTTGGCGAGCAGCACTTCACGTCGGCCGCGGCCACGTGTCCGGAAGCCGCCAAGATCGGCACCGTCAACATCAAGACACCGCTGCTGCCCAAGGAACTGAAGGGCGCGGTCTACCTCGCCGAACAGGACACCAACCCCTTCCAGTCGCCGCTGGTGCTCTACGTGGTGGCCGAAGAAGAAGACTCCAAGGTGCTGGTCAAGCTCGCCGGCGAAGTGAAGATCGACCCCAACACCGGACACATCGTCTCGAGGTTCGCCAACTCGCCGCAGACGCCCTTCGAAACGCTGACCCTGCACCTGTTCAACACCGAACGCGCCACCCAGGCCACGCCCGCGTTCTGCGGCGGCTACGGAGCCCGGGCCTACTTCACGACCTGGTCGGGAGAAACCGTGACCGAAAGGGGCTCGAGCTTCCAGATCACCTCGGGCCCCAACGGCAGCGCCTGCCCCGGCAGCTCGCTGCCGTTCGGCCCGAGCTTCGAAGCCGGACCGACCAACGTCCAGGCCGGTAGCTTCGCCCCGTTCACGTTGAACATCAAACGGCCGGACGGCAACCAGGCGCTGAAGACGATCGAAATGCACCTGCCTCCGGGCGCCGCCGCGATGCTCGCGTCCGTGACGCCGTGTCCGGAACCGCAGGCCTCCAAAGACGAATGCGGCCCCGAAAGCCACATCGGGCACTCGACCGCGCTGTCAGGGCTCGGCGGCAAGCCCGTCTCGCTCGGAGGAGACGTGTATCTGACCGGCCCCTACAGGGGTGCGCCGTTCGGCATCCTCGCCGTCACGCACGCCAAAGCCGGCCCGTTCAACCTCGGTGACATTCCGGTCCGATCGACCATCACGATCGATCCCAACACGGCGGCCGCAACGATCACGAGCGACGCGCTGCCACAGATCGTCAAAGGCGCTCCCGCGCAGATCAAAGAACTCAACGTGACCGTCGACCGCGAAGGCTTCGAGTTCAACCCGACCAACTGCACCCCCACGAGCGTCACGGGCACGCTGGGCGGCTATGAAGGGGCAAGCGCGGCCGTTTCCACCCCCTACCAGGTGGGCAACTGCGCGAGCCTCCCCTTCACGCCCAAGCTGACCGCCAGCGTCGGCGCGCAGGCGAGCAAAGCCAACGGCGCGAGCCTCAGCGTGAAGGTCGAATCGAGCGGTCTCGGTCAGGCGAACATCCACAAGGTCGACCTGACCCTGCCGCTCCAGCTCCCCTCGCGCCTCAGCACGATCCAGAAAGCCTGCGTTGCGGCGGTCTTCGAAGCCAACCCTGCGACCTGCGACGAAGGCTCGAACATCGGCTACGCGGTCATCCACACGCCGGTGCTGGGGAGCCCGCTGACGGGACCCGCCTACCTGGTCTCCCACGGCGGCGCGGCATTCCCGGACGTCGAGTTCGTGCTCCAGGGTGAAGGCATCACGCTGATCCTCGACGGCAAGACCGACATCAAAAAAGGCATCACCTATTCGCGCTTCGAATCGGCGCCGGACGCACCCTTCACGACCTTCGAAACCTTCCTGCCGACCGGGCCGCACTCGGCCCTCACGGCCTACGTGCCGGCGAGCAAGAACTACAGCCTGTGCGGCGCCAACCTCACGATGCCAACCGAAATCACCGCCCAGAGCGGCGCGGTCATCAAACAGACCACGAACATCGTGGCGAGCGGATGCCAGGGCGTGGCCTCCTTCAAGGTGACGCGGGCCCAGAAGCTCGCCAAAGCCCTCAAGGTCTGTAGGAAGATGAAGCAGAAGAGCAAGCGTGTGGCCTGCGAAAAGAAGGCCCGCAAGCTCTACGGCCCCAAGAAGGCCGCCAAGAAGAAGACCACGAGCAAGAAGAAGACCACGAGCAAGAAGAAGAAATAGGCCGGGAGGCGCCCGGGCGCCTCACCCAGGCTCGTTCTGCAGCGAGCGCCACAGGTACCTGCACGCGAGCGTCCGGTGCGGGCGCCAGGGGAGCGCTATCTCCTCCATCGCCGCCGGCAGCGGAAGCTCGGGGAGATCGTAGGCCCGTTCGATGGCGCGCCTGATGCCGAGGTCTCCCACGGGCAGGACATCGGGGCGTTCGAGGTGGAACATGAGGAACATCTGGGCGGTCCACAGGCCCAGCCCCTTGACCGCCACCAGCTCGGCGATCACCGCCTCATCGCCCAGCTCGTCCAGGCGCTCGAGCTCGAGCTCTCCCGAGAGCACGTGCTCGGCCAGCGAGCGCAGATAGCTCACCTTGGCGCGCGAGAGCCCGGCCGCCGCGCGCAGCTCCTCGGGGTCGTCGTCGAGGAGCTCCTGAGGCGTCGGTGGGCGCTCGCCGAAGCGCGCCGTCAGGCGCCCATAGATAGCGCGGGCGGCCAGCACCGAGAGCTGCTGTCCGGTGATCGAGCGAACCAGCGCCCCGTAGTGGTTCTCTGGGTCGGGGCGTCCCTCCCTCGCGTCGGGAAGAGGGCCCACCTGCTCGATCAGCCTCGCGAGGACCGGGTCCGCGCCACTCAGCGCCGCGAGCGCCTTTCGTGTCGGGGTCCGCGCCCGCCGCGCGGGGTTGGGCGAGCCCTTGGCGGGTGCTGCTGCGGTCAGCCTGCCGGCGCGCTTGGCCACGCGGGGCCTCAGACCGTCGGCACGGGTGTCTCGAGAGCCACGGGCTCGCCGTCGAGCGCGTTCAGTGTGCGCTCGAGCGACATCGCCAGGCAGGTGAAGCTGGGGGTGTCCCGGATCGTGAAGCGTGAGGCCTCCGTCGTGCGCAGCCGCTGCACGAGGTCGAGGAACGTGCCCACGTCGTCGGTGTCGAAGGCGACCACGAACTCCTGATCGTCGAGGCCGAAGGAGTAGGTCGTGTGATTGTCCACGCCCGGGTATTCGCGGCCAACCTGGATGTGGCCCTGCATGATCCGCCAGCGCTCCTCTGCCGGCAGCGCATACCACTCACGCGACTTCACGAAGGGGTAGACGAACACGTAGCGCCCGCGGAAGCCGCGCACCAGATTGCGCTCGTCCTCGGAGTACTCCGAGCTCTTGCGCATTCCGAGGAACGAATAGGGGGTCTGCGCCCACTTCATCAGCCCGCTCTGGGCCAGGACCACGTGGAACTCGTGGATGCGATCGAGGTTCTCGGCCTCGGAGACGAGCAGCAGCTCGGCGTCCCCGCGCGTCCCCACCAGCGAGAACGTCTGCAGCAGGTGCCCGTCGGCGAAGTCCTCGCAGGCGGCCGCGAACTCGCGCTTGTCCTGTGCCCGCCGGTCGCCATCGAGCCTGCGCCACTCCGGTTCGAGCTTCAAGAACGTGTACTTGACGAACCGGCGTGTGCTCATTCCCTCGATTATCGCACCGGAGAGGCTGCTTGCCCCACCCGATCCGGCCGGCTCCCCTCCTCGCCGATGGATACAGTATGAGGCCGTGCGGATCGCGCTCCTGTCGCCGTACTCGTGGACGTATCCGGGTGGCGTCACCCGTCATATCGAGGCGCTCGCGACGGAGCTCGGCGCAGAGGGCCACGAGGCCCGCATCCTGGCGCCGTTCGACCCCGACGACGAGCTCTCCAGGAGACTGCATCGCGGCGCCCGCCCTCAGCCCCGCTCGGTCGGCGAGGACTTCGTCTCGCTCGGGCGCACGGTCGGCCTTCCCGCCAACGGCTCCGTGTCCAACATGGCACTCACGCCGCACTCGGTATTCGCGCTGCGTCATGAGCTGCGCACGGGCGGATACGACGTCCTACACATCCACGAGCCGATCGTTCCGGTCCTCGGGTGGGATGCGCTCTGCTCGGCCGGAGACCTGCCGCTCGTGGGGACCTTCCACACGTACTCCGAGAACGTCCTCACCAACGGCATCGCCGCGATCCCGCTCGGCGGGCGGCGGCGCATGAACCGCCTGCACGCGCGCATCGCGGTCTCCGACGCCGCCGCCTGGACCGCCCGCCGCTTCTATGGCGGGCGCTACCGCATCATCCCCAACGGCGTCCAGCTACAGGAACCTCGTCCGACCGAGACCGGGCTCGAGGCCGGCCTCGGGCGCCGGCGACGCCCCCTGCGCATCCTCTTCGTCGGCCAGGCCGTCGAACGCAAGGGCCTACCCGTCCTGCTGCGGGCCTTCGAGGCGCTTCGCGACCAGATCCCGGCCACGCTCACGCTCGTCGGCGCCGGACCCGAGGAGGTCGCGCACATGATGCTCGACGATCGCGGGGTGCGGGCGCTCGGCAAGGTCTCCGAGCAGCACAAGCTCTCAGAGCTCGCAAGCGCGGACGTCGTCTGTGCTCCCTCGTTGCACGGGGAGAGCTTCGGGATGGTCCTGACCGAGGCCTTCGCTGCCTCGGCGCCCGTGATCGCATCTGACATCCCCGGCTACCGCGACGTGGTGCGTGACGGCCTCGACGGGCTGCTGGTCCCAGCCGGCGATGCGCTTGCGCTGGCGGAGGCGCTGCGCCGACTCGCGCTCGACGATCCGCTGCGCGCCCGCATGGCGCTCGCGGCCCGCGAGCGCGCCGAGCGCTTTGCCTGGCCACGTGTGGCCGCTGAGGTGCTCGACACCTACGAGCAGGCCCGGGCGGTCGGCAGACGAGCCACGACGATGAGCGCCGCGGCCGTGCGCTACGGCCTGGCTCCCGCCGACCTGCTGCCGCGGATTCCCGCCGAGCGCCTGGCGAGGCTGCCCGGGGGCGGGCGCAGGGAGGCGAGCCCGCGCCGCAGCGCACCACGGGCGTTGCGCCGGGCAGCCCTGTTCGTGTCCTGTCTGGGGGGCCTCATGCTTGTGCTGGCGACCCTCCAGCGCATCGGTGTCGGTCGCGTGGCCGCCAGCCTGCTGGCATCCAAGCCGGGGCTCGTGGCAGCAGGACTCGGGCTCATGTGCGTCTCGATGTTCGCCCGTGCGATCGCATGGCACGCGATCCTCTCGACCGCGCCGACCTGGCGGCGCGCCAAACGTAGGGACGCCATGCAGGGCACCTTCATCGGGGTGCTGATGTCGGCCACGCTCCCGGCTCGCCTCGGCGAGCCCTCGCGTGCGCTGATCGTGGCCCGCCGGCTCGGCCGCGCCCGAGAGACGCTGCCCGTGGTGCTCGGCACGATGGTCAGCCAGACATTGCTGAACCTGCTCGCGCTTACGCTGCTCGGTGCTGCGATGCTCTCGAGCTTCGATCCGCTCGACGGCCATCACGGGGCGCTTGTCGCAGTCACGTTGGCCCCGCTGGCGGCGCTGGTGGCGATCGTGATCGCGCCCGTGCTCGTGCCGCGCGCGGCAGACCGATCTCATGTCGGCCAACGCCGTGCGAGCATGCAGGAGCTGATCGTCGCTCTGCGCAGTGCGCTGGCTCGTGTCAGGGACGGGCTGCGCGTGTTCGCCCACCCCCGTCAGGCGGTCATCGCCACGGCGGTGCAGCTCGGAGCCTGGGCGCTGCAGTGGATCAGCTGCTGGCTGCTGTTGATGGCGTTCGGGCTGGATGCCCGCGTGGGGATCGGGGGGGCCGCTGCGATCCTGTTCGCGGTAAACGCAACAGCGGTGGTGCCCGCCACCCCCGCCAACGTCGGTGTCTTCCAACTCGCCTGTGCGGCCGTGCTCGTCGGTGCCTACCACGTCTCCACACCCGATGCGATCGCCTACGGGATCGTGCTGCAGGTGATCGAGCTTGCGACTGCGCTCGTAATGGGCCTGCCCGCGCTGGTCAACGAGGGACTCTCCTGGAGAGAGGTCCGGCTGCGCACGGTGCACGCAGTACCCGTGACACTCGGGCCACTGCCGCCTTCGGTGGCAGCCCCCCTCGCCACCGCCACGGCGTCCGCCCCCGGCGAATCGTAGGCTCCGGGCAGGCATCGGCGCGGCGGCGGCGTATCGATCGGTCATGGCCGAGGCCTGGGTCTACATGTTGCGGTGCGCCGACGGTTCGCTCTACACGGGCTGGAGCATCGACGTGCACAGGCGCTTGGATCGTCATCGCGCGGGCAAGGCCAGCCGCTACACGGCCAGCCGTCGTCCACTGGAGCTGGCCCTCGCGCTTCCCATGGCCGACCGCAGGGCCGCCATGCGCGAGGAGGCGCGCATCAAGCGCCTCGATCGTGCCGCCAAGCTTGCCCTGATCGACGTGCACGCCAGCCCCCGCGAGAGCTCCGGCGGGGGGCGTGGGGGGGTGGAGGCCTCCGTTCGGGCATGATGGGGGTATGGCTTCAAGACCTCCGGCGCGCAGCGTCAAGATCTCAGAGGACGAGCGGACCGGCTGGTCCTCGGATCGTCCGCGCCGCGACGGCGCCCCGCCTCGCCCGGCTGACCTGACCGTCCACTGCCGCGTGCTCGCCCCGGCCGACCGCCTGCGCTACTCGCCCGGCAGCCTGCTCGTCGTCGTCTCCGCATCCACCGAGGAGCGCGATGGCTTTCTCGATCGACTGATCGAGGATCGTGCCTCGCTGCTGTCGCTCGACAAGGTCCGAGCGCTGCTGGCGGGGCGCGTGTCCGAGGAGGAGATGCAGCCCCGCTCCGAAGAGCTGCTGCTGGCGGCAGTCTCCAAGCGCCTGGAGAATCGTGAGACGGTGGTGCTGGCGGCTGCGGGGCTCGAGCCCGCCGAGCGCGAGCCGTTCCTGCGGATGGCCGCCGCGCTCAAGCGCCCGCGCCATCTGATCCTGCTGGAGATCGGGCGCGAGCGGGTCTCCGAGGAGGACCTCCCGGCGTTGAACGAGCTGCGCCGCGCGCTCGACGCGGGCGAGCTGGGCGGCGAGGGCTTTCAGACCGCGCTGCGCCTCGGCGGGGGCACCGCGATCGAGGTCAAGCGGATCCTGTTTCGCCCACCGCCCCGCGAAGACTCCTAAAGACTCCTAGCGTCCACCGGCCGGGCTTGCAGGGCTTCAGTCGGGTCGGCGCGCGGCCGATAGCCGGGCCGTGGGGAGCTTTCAGAGCGTGTCACCGGAGAGGCGCCAGCCGTTTGCGCGTCGTCCTGCCCGTGGCCGTGAAGCCGATTCGCGGCTCAGTCTTGTCGATGTCAGGCTCGTCCGCCTGGAGCTGGCCAGGCTGCGCTACGAAGCGCCCTCGCTCGCCATCGCGGGCTCGCCTGCCCTCCCCTGTGGAGGGTCCTCGCCTTCCACAGCCCCCTCCGGCGGATCCTCGTCGTCCAGCTCGCCGAACAGCGAGGGGTCGCGGTTCGATCCGCGGATGACGTCGTCGGGCGAGCCGTCGGGGAGCAGCCGTCCCTGGCGCGTGCCGAAGTAGATCGCCTGAGGGTGGTGGGCCACGAGCGCGAGCGTCGACTGCTCCGGCTCGGGCGCATAGCCGTCGGTGATCGACATCCCTATTCGCGAGAGACCGAGGAGCTGCTCGACCTTCAGGTGCTCTGCCTGCTCGGGGACCGCGGGGTAGCCCCACGAGTAGCGCCGGCCCTGCGTGGCGCCGATCGAGAGCATCTCTCTCGCACGTGCGTGCAGCCACTCGGCCAGGCCCTCGGCCGTCTGCACGCCCAGCCCGTGGACGAACAGCTGCTCTGCGAACTCGCCGTCGGTCTCCAGCTTGGCCATCAGCTCGGTGACCTCCGAGCCCACCGTCACCGCCTGCACCGCGATCACGTCGAGCTCCTCCGGCGGCTGGCCGTCGATCCCCGGGCGGAAGAAGTCGGCCAGGCAGATGCGGTCGCCCTTCGGTTGGCGCGGGCAGACGAAGCGGGTCAGCTCGGTGGTGCGATCCTCGGGGTCGAGCACGACGATGTCGTTGCCGAGCGAGTAGCAGGGGAAGAAGCCGAGCAGCGCGCGCGGGTGCAGATAGCTCTGCTCTTTCCACATGCGCTCCAGGCGCGGGCGAAAGTCATCGCGCAGCAGCGTCTGCCAGGCCTCGCCTTTGACGCCGCGCCCGCCCCAGTGCAGCTTGAACAGGACGTGGGTGTCGAGGTGCGTGTAGACCTCGTCGAGGTCGACCTCGACCTCGCGCACTCCCCAGAAGGGCGGGGTGGGCACGGGCACGTCCGTGCGCGCCGGCGAGCGGACCGAGTCATCGGCGAGGTTGACCTCCTCGACAGGCGCCTCGCCCTTTTCGCGAAAGGCGGTGGCGCCCGCGCGCAGCTTCTCCACGAGCGCGCCGTGGGCCTCCTCGTCGATCAGCTGGTCCATCACGGCCAGGCCCTCGAAGGCGTCCTTGCAGTAGAAGACGCCGGGCTCATACAGCTCGTCTGAGTCCTTGCCGCCCGGGTAGAGCGCGCGGAAGGAGAACGCTCGGTTGATGGCCGCGCCGCCGATCAGCACCGGATAGTCGAGCTTCTTGGAGTGCAGCTCCTGGATGCACGCCGGCATCTGCTTGGAGGTCGATACCAGCAGCGCGCTCAGCCCGATCGCCGTAGCCTCGTGCTCGACGGCGGCGTCGAGGATGGTCTGGATCGGGACCTGCTTGCCGAGGTCGACAACGGTGTAGCCGTTGTTCGTGAGGATCGTGTTGACGAGCGACTTGCCGATGTCGTGCACGTCCCCGAACACGGTTGCCAGGACGACGGTGCCCTTGGTGTAGCCCTCGATCTTGTCGAGGTATTTCTCGAGCTGGGCGACGGCCTTCTTCATCACCTCGGCCGACTGCAGCACGAACGGCAGGATCAGTTCGCCGGCGCCGAACTTGTCGCCGACCTCTTTCATCGCCGGCAGCAGCACCTCGTTGAGCGTTGGCACCGCGCCGATCTTCTCCACGCTGCGGTCGATCCAGTCCTCCACGCCCTCCTTGCGGCGGCGCAGGATGTGGAAGTGCAGAGCCTCCTCCGGCTCCATCCCCTCGGTGGGGTCGGCGGCGCTCTGAGTCTCCTCCTCGCCTTTCGCCTCGAAGTGGGCGATGAAGCGCTCGAGCGCGTCCTCGCGGCGGTTGAAGACGAGGTCGTCGGCCAACTCGCGCTCGACGTCTGAGATCTCGGAGTAGGGGGTGATGTGGTTGGGGTTGACCATCGCCAGGTCCAGGCCCGCGTCCACGCAGTGGTGCAGGAACACCGAGTTGAGCACCGCCCGCGCTCCCGGGGAGACGCCGAAGGAGACATTCGAGACTCCGAGCGAGGTCTTCACGGACGGGATCTGCTCCTTGATGGCTTTGATTCCAGCGATCGTCTCCACCGCCGAGGGACGCCACTCCTCATCGCCCGTGGTCAGCGTGAAGGTGAGGCAGTCGAAGATCAGGAGCTCCGGGTCGAGCCCGTGCTCCTCGCAGCAGAGATCGCGGATGCGCTTGGCGATCTCGACCTTGCGCTCGGCCGTCTTGGCCATCCCCACCTCGTCGATCGTCAGCGCGATCAGCGCCGCGCCGTGCGCGAGCGCGACCGGCACCACGCGGTCGAGCTTGTCGCGGCCGGCCTCGAGGTTGACCGAGTTGACGATCGCCCGGCCGGGGATCTGCTCGAGCGCGCGTTCGATCACCTCCGGCTCCGTCGAATCGATCTGGATCGGTGCGGGCTGGGTGAGCGAGACCTTCTTGGCCACCAGGCGCATCTGTTCGTCCTCGTCGCTGCGCTCGGTCAGGGCCACGCACAGGTCCAGCACGTGCGCACCCCCGGAGACCTGGTCCTCGGCGATCTGCAGCAGGCCGTCGTAGTCATCGGCCAGCAGCAGCTCCTTGGCCTTGCGCGAGCCCTGCGAGTTGACCCGCTCGCCGACCATCGTCGGCGCCGGCTCCTGCGTCAGCGTGATCGAGGCGATCATCGAGGACAGGTGCGGTGCGCGCGGCGCCGGACGGGGCTGGACCCCGCGTCCGCCGACCCGCTCCACGATCGCGGCGATGTGGGCAGGTGTCGTTCCGCAGCAGCCGCCGACGATGCCCACGCCGTAGCGCTCGACGAACTCCTTCAGCGCCTCCGCCAGCGGTTCGGGCCGCTCGGGAAAGATCGTCTCGCCGTCCGGTCCCTGCAGCGGCAGGCCCGCGTTCGGGATGCACGCGACCGGCACGGGGCAGTTCTCGCCGAGGAAGCGGATCGCGTCGCGCATGTCCTCGGGGCCGGTGGAGCAGTTCAGGCCGATCACATCCACCTTCAGGGCCTCGAGTGTGGTCAGCACCGCCGAGATGTCTGTGCCGAGCAGCATCTTGCCGCCGTTGGGCAGCAGCGAGACCGATGTGTGGATCGGCAGCGTGCGCCCAGTGCTCTTGAAGGCCGCGCGGGCGCCGAAGACGGCGGCCTTGACCTCGAGGATGTCCTGCGCCGTCTCGATGATCAGCAGGTCGGCGCCTCCGTCGATCAGGCCCTCGGCCTGCTCCGTGAAGACCTCGACGAGCTCGCCGAAGCGGATCTGGCCGAGCGAGGGGTCCTCGGACGCGGGCAGGTAGCCCGTCGGGCCGATCGAGCCGGCGACGAAGCGGCTCTCGCCGGCGGCCCTGCGCGCGATTTCGGCCGCCTTGGTGTTGATCTCGACGGTGTAATCCGCGAGACCCCACTCCTCGAGCTTGATCCGCGAGGCCTGGAAGGTGTCGGTCTCGAGCACTTCGGCGCCGGCCTCCAGCATCGAGCTGTGCACGCCCTCGATCACGTCCGGACGGTTGAGCACGAGCGCCTCGTGACACTTCCCCGGCAGGCCGCCGTAATCCTCGCTGGTGAGCTCGAACTGCTCCAGCGTGGCGCCCATCCCGCCGTCGTAGACCACGACGTGCTCGGAGATCGCCTTCAGGTAGTCGCGGGCCATCTATCCATGCTAGCTGCGATCGGAAGCTGGACGACGGGGCAGCGGTGGGCGCGGATGGTCGAATGTGCCTCCCAGCTTGCTGTATGACCATGGTGATACAGAAGTCGCGAGGAGTGTGGTCGACCGTCAGATGACCCTGCCACGGCTGCCACGACACACGGCCCGACGCCCATCCGAGAGCGCCCGGGCCATGCACTGCGTTGGGCGCTACTTAATGAAGAGCATCTCCGAGTACTTCGGCAGCGGCCAGAGGTCGTCGGCGACGAGCTTCTCGAGGCGGTCGGCCACGTCGCGGACGTCTTCCATGGCGGGAATGACGGTGTCGCGCATGTAGAGCGCCTCCTTCATGATCGCGCCATCCGGGTGGTTCTCGTCGAGGTTGGCGTCCTCGAGCTTCAGCTGCGCGAAGTGGAGCTCTTTGATCAGTGGCTCGACCTCGCCGACGAGGTCCTCGAGGCCGCTCGCCCGGAGTTCGTTGAGATACCTGACCGTAGCCGGAAGCACCATCGTGCGGCCGATCGAGGCGGCCGTCTCGGCCTCGATGTTGATGTTGATCACGTACTGCTCGGTGAATACCTCGTAGCGAGACTCGAGCTCGCGCTTTGAGAGGACCTTGTATTTCTTGAAGGCGGCCACGGTCGATTTCTCGACGAGCCACGGAAGCGCATCGGGCGTGGTGCGCAGGTTTGCGAGCCCCCGCTGCTCGGCCTCTTTGTGCCATGCCTCGGAGTAGCCGTCGCCGTCGAAGACGATCTGCTTGTTTGCGGCCCACACGTCCTTGACGACTGTGGTGACGGCCTTCTCGAGCGTGGCACCAGAGCCTTTCAGGGCGCTCTCCAGCTTGTCGGTGAGCTCGTCGACCGCTTCGGCGACGATCGTGTTCAGCACCGTGTTGGGCCACGCTGGCGAGGCTTGCGAGCCGAGTGCGCGGAACTCGAACTTGTTGCCTGTGAACGCGAATGGGCTGGTGCGGTTGCGGTCGCCTCCATGCAGCGGCAGCGACGGCAGCACGGGCGTGCCGAGGCCGAGGAACGACCCGGGCTTCGAGGGCTGCACTTTGCCGGCCTCGATCGCGGTGAAGACCTTCTCTAGCTCAGCGCCCATGAAGATCGAGATGATCGCCGGCGGCGCCTCGTTGGCGCCGAGGCGATGGTCCTGGCCGGCGCTGGCGATCGAGGCGCGCAGCAGAGCCTGGTGCTTGTTGACCGCCTGGATGACGGCGGCGCAGAAGAACAGGAACTGGAGGTTCTCGGCCGGGGTGTCGCCCGGGTCCAGCAGGTTCAGGCCCGTGTCGGTGCCCATCGACCAGTTGTTGTGCTTGCCCGAGCCGTTGACGCCGGCAAAGGGCTTCTCGTGCAGAAGGCACACGAGGCCGTAGCGGCGTGCCGTGTTCTGCATGATCTGCATCGTGACCATCTGATGGTCCGAGCCGACATTCGAGTTCTCGAAGATCGGCGCGACCTCGAACTGGTTGGGAGCCACCTCGTTGTGGCGCGTCTTGATCGGGATGCCGAGCTTTGCCAGCTCGAGCTCGACCTCGAGCATGTACGCGAGGACCCGCTCGGGGATCGAGCCGAAGTAGTGGTCGTCCAGCTCGTGGCCCTTCGGGGGTTTGGCGCCGAAGAGGGTGCGCCCGGTCGTCAGCAGGTCCGGGCGTTCGAAGAAGTACTGCTCGTCGATCAGGAAGTACTCCTGCTCGCAGCCGGTCGTCGTGAAGACCCGCGAGGCGTCCTCCACCCCGAGGAGGTCCAGCGCCCTGACGGCCGCGCCAGAGAGGGCGTCCATCGAGCGCAGCAGCGGGATCTTGTGGTCGAGCGCCTCGCCGGTCCATGACGTGAACGCGGTGGGGATGCACAGCAGGGCGCCATTCGGGTTCTCCAGCACGAACGCCGGGCTGGTCGGGTCCCAGGCCGTGTAGCCGCGGGCCTCGAAGGTCGCGCGAATGCCACCGGTCGGAAACGAGGACGCGTCGGGCTCACCCTGGATCAGCTCCTTGCCGGAGAACTCGGCGATGGCCGTGCCGTCGCCGGCGGGGCCGTAGAAGGAGTCGTGCTTCTCGGCGGTCGACCCGGTCAAGGGCTGGAACCAATGGGTGTAGTGGGTGGCGCCCTTCTCCATCGCCCATTCCTTCATCGCCTGGGCGACCGCGTCGGCGAGCGAGGTGTCGAGCGCCTCGCCGCGCGCCAGGGTTCGCTGCAGCGCCTTGTACACGTGCTTGGGGAGTCGCTGGCGCTGGACGGTGGCCGAGAAGACGTTGGCGCCGAAGACCTGGTTGTCCGCGATGGTCAGGTCAGGCGAGCCGAGCGCGGCTCCGTTGGCGCTCCACTGGGCGGCGGTGACGTTCTGCTGACGGGTCCTGGGCATGGGCTCGGTCGATTCCTCCTGGAGAAAAGGGTGGGTGCTCCCGGCTCCGACGAGGGGCAGGGCCGAAGCAATCGTAGTCCCAAGCGGGCCGAAGGGGATCACCGAATGGCGAAATCGACGGCCGCTTCTTTCGACACCGGGCCAAACGCCGGTGCCCTCGAACGGCGTGCGCTAGGGACTGGCGGGGTAGGTGCCGGCTGTTATGCGCCCGGTGTTCGGGTCGACGTGCGTCGTAGGCGGAGCACCGGCGATCTTGACCGTGAAGCTGCCGCTGGCCGCTCCCCCCGACGCTAGCCGCGCCTTGGCCTTGCCCGCGAGGCCCGCGTCCACGGCGAAGTGCACCGTGTACGTGCCTGGCTTGACGGGGACGACCTTCCATGCGAACGTCGCGGTGTGGCCCGCTGCCAGGCGCCCCAGCGCCCAGGTGTTGAGGTATGCCGTCTGGCCGCCCCCCGGGATGCTCACTTCCTGCGTTTCCACCGGCGGTCTGGCGATTGCGCCGGGGCCCTGTTCGATCGCCCAGATCGGACGCTTGTTGACGGCCAGGTCGGGGAATTTCTCGATGTAGTTAAAAGAGTCCACGGTCACGGCCACGTTGGGTACCGCCCGCGAGCCCGTGTTTCGCACCTGCAGCACCATGCTCGCGGGACGAGCCACCGCCTGGGTGCTCGGGAAGCTGGCGTGGAGCACCTTCATCTCGAACGTGCCGCTCGCTTCGCCCGCGTCCTGACGGGTGCCGCCGCCGCAACCTGTCGCCAGCAGAGCTGCGCCCGCGGCCGTCGCGAGCGCGAGCGCCCTTGGCGCTTGGAAGAGCTCGCCGCGCGCCAGACGCCGACCGACACCGAAGACTCTGGGCCCTCCCCTCACGATCGCGCCACGATACCAGTGGGGCTGGCGCCGGGCGAGCGGGGGCGGATGCGCCTCTGGCGGTGGCGGTGGCTCGCCCGGGGTGCATGTCGTAGAGTTCAGCGAGGTCGACCGCTACCCGAGGAGGGGTTGGGAGAGATGGTTCGCAGCGCAGCCGAGCGGGTGTACTTCCCGACGAGGAACCTGCTCGAGGAAGTGGGGGACATGATGATCCTCACCGGCAGGACGATCTCCTCGGCCCTGCGCCCGCCCTACCCCTACGGCGGCGAGTTCGTCTCGCAGTTCCTCTTCGCGCTGCGCCTCTGCTGGTTTCCCCTGCTGGTCTCGACCGTGGCCATCTGTTACGGGGCGCCCGGGCTGCAGGCCGCCAACTTCCTGACCATCTTCGGCGCGCTGGACCGACTGGGCGGCTTCTTCATCCTCGCCTCCGTCCGCGAGATCGGCCCGAACGTGACCGCGATCGTGCTCGCGGGGGTGGCCGGCACGGCCATAACCGCGGACCTGGGGGCGCGCAAGATTCGCGAGGAGCTCGACGCCCTGCAGGTGCTTGGAGTCGATCCGGTCAAGAACCTCGTGGTCCCGCGCTTCCTCGCGCTGATGGTCGTGACCGGCCTGTTCGACATCTACGCGCTGCTGTTCGGGATCTTCGGCGGGATCATTGCCGAGCTCGTCAACGGCCAGCCGCTCGGTCCGTTCTGGGCGACGCTGTTCGCCAACGCCTCGACCACCGACCTGTGGGGATCGGTGTTGAAGACGACGATCTTCGGGGCGATCATCGCGATCGTCTGCTGCTACAAGGGCATGACCGCCTCGGGCGGCGCCGAGGGCGTGGGGCGGGCGGTGAACCAGGCAGTCGTGATCGCATTCCTGGCGATCTTCTCCTTCGACTACGTGTTCACCCAGACGCTGCTGGCCACCCACCCCCAGATCCTGGTGATCAAGTAATGAACGAGCTTCTGGCGGCACCGCGCGAATGGCTCGCGGCCACAGGCGAAATCGGCAAGTTCACCGGGAGGGTCGTCGGCGACGTATACGGCCTGCGCGTCTTTCGCTTCTTCGGCGAGGCGCTGCGCCAGTCCGGGATCCTGATCATCTCCTCGACGCTCATCATCTGGGCGCTCGTGTTCATCATCGGCCTGGAGTGCGGGATCGAGGGCGCCTACTTCACCGAGGCCCAGGGAGCGCCGGCCTACGCCGGCGTCTTCACCGCGTGGTGCGACCTGCGCGAGCTCGTGCCCTACGCCTTCGGCTACATGATGGCCGCCAAGGTCGGGACCGGCATCGTGGCCGAGCTCGGCGCGATGCGCATCTCGGATGAGATCGACGCCCTGGAGGTCATGGGGATCAACTCCGTCACCTTCCTGTGCGCCACGCGCCTGCTGGCGGCCTGGCTGGTGCTTCCGTTCATGTACCTGGCCGCGATCGGCGCCGGCTTCCTCGCCTCCTACATCGCCGTGGTGCAGCAGGTGGGCGCCGTCTCCTCGGGCGGTTACTTCCTGATCTTCTGGCAGTTCCAGAATCCGCCCGACTTCCTCTACAGCCTGATCAAGGCCATGTTCATGGCGACCGCGATCGTGCTCGTGGGCTGCTACTACGGCTACAACGCCTCCGGGGGACCCGTGGGCGTGGGCACGGCCACGGCCAAGTCGATGGTGCTCAACCTCGTGCTCGTGCACATAATCGGGATGCTCGGCACCCAGATCTTCTGGGGCGCCAATCCCCGGGCCCCGATCGGGGGGTAAGGCGATGACCGATCAGCCACCAGGAACGGAGGGCGAGCCAGAGGCGCCCGATGGGGACACGCGCAACCGGGATCTCGCCGGGGTCACCTTCGAGCGCCTGGACGCCTCGCGCCGCCGCCGCCAGCAGGAGCAGGAAGCCGATGAGTTCCAGTACCACACCGGCACCGTTCGTCCCTCCTCGGCCCCCGATGCGATCGAGTTCATCGATGTGCACAAGTCCTTCGGGCGCAACCATGTGCTGCGCGGCCTGAACATGGCGATCCCGGAAGGCCAGATCTCGATGATCATTGGTCCCTCGGGGACCGGCAAGTCGGTGTGCATCAAGCACATCGTCGGGCTGCTCTATCCGGACGAGGGCGACGTGCTCGTGCAGGGAGTGTCGATCCCGAGCCTGCCCGACGCCGAGCTCTTCGACATGCGCAAGAAGTTCGGCGTCCTCTTCCAGGACGGAGCGCTGTTCGGCTCGATGAACCTCTACGACAACGTCGCCTTCCCGCTGCGCCAGCACACAGAGAAGGGCGAGGAGGAGATCGCCGAGATCGTCAACGGACGTCTGGGCGAGGTCGGGCTCGGCAACGCCAATGAGAAGATGCCCAACGAGCTCTCCGGCGGTATGCGCAAGCGGGCAGGATTCGCGCGCGCCCTGGTCCTCGAACCCGACATCGTCCTCTTCGACGAGCCCGACTCGGGTCTCGATCCGGTGCGCACGGCGCTGCTGTGCGAGCTCATCAAGGAAGTCCACGCAGAGAACGGCGGCTGCTACGTGGTGATCACCCACGACATCATGAGCGCACGGCGGGTGGCCGAGCACATCTCCGTGCTGTGGAAGGGACGGATCGTCGAATCGGGTCCGGCCCAAGAGCTGTTCGCGTCAGAAAACCCGTTCGTGCGTCAGTTCCTGTCCGGCGAATCTGCCGGACCCCTCGGCATGGAGTGACCCCGGCTCGGTCTCGTCGTCCGCCGGTTAGCCTTCTGCTGTGAACGCGTCTGGGATTCTCGCCGCGCTGGCCGGCGGCGCGGCGCGGCGGTCGCGGCTGGTGATCGCGGTCGCGGTCGTGATCGGGCTGGGAGGAGCCGGGCTGGCGCTGCGGCTGCACCCGACAGCGGCCACGAGCACATTCGTATCGAGCTCCAACCCTGAATATCGCGCCACGCAGAGCTTCTATCGGAGCTTCGGCGAAGAGCCGATCGCGATCCTCGTCAAGGGCAACCTCCAGCAGCTCGTACTGAGCTCGGACATCGAGCGCCTCGTGGGCCTGGAGGGGTGCCTGTCCGGCAACGTGCCCGCCGCCGCGCTCGCCTCCGAGGGCGGGACCGCCGGGCCCTGTGGGCAGCTCGCGCGCGCGAGGACCGTGAAGGTGGTCTTCGGTCCCGGCACCTTCATCAACGAGTCGGCAAGCCGGATCGACGAACAGCTCACTCTGCAGACGCGTCAGGCCGAAGCGCAGGCAAAGCAGGCCGAACGTACCGTCACCCAGGCGGCGCTTGCGCGAGGGCTCTCGGTGGGGCAGGCGCGGGCGCTGGGACACGAGGCGAGCAAGGTGACGATCGGCAGCTTTCAGAAGAGCCTGGTCACGCTTGCGCTCAAATATGGCCTGACCGAACGCCCGAGCATCGGAGACGCCAAATTCGTCTCGGATCTCGTGTTCGACTCGAGCAAGCCGGTGGGGACACCCAAGCAGCGCTTCGCCTATCTGTTCCCGAGCCGCGACGCGGCGCTGATCTCGGTGAGGATGAAGGCTGGTCTCTCAGAGGCGCAGAGAACGAGGACGATCGCGCTGATCGGTCGCGCGCTGGGAATGAGCCAGTGGCATCTGCAGCACGGCGAGTCCTACGTGCTCACAGGCGAGCCGGTGATCGTGGCCGAACTGACGAGCTCGATCACCCACGCGATCGAGCTGCTTCTCATCGCCGTGCTGTTGGTCATGGCGGCGACGCTCGGCCTGGTCTTCCTCGGACGTCCGCGCCTGCTCCCGCTGGCTCTCGCGCTGCTCGCAGCCGCGCTCACCTTCGGCGCGCTGTCGCTCGTCGGCGCGTCCCTGACGATGGCCTCGGTCGCGGTCCTGCCCGTGTTGGTGGGTCTGGCCGTCGACTACTCGATCCAGTTTCAATCGCGTGTGGGGGAGGCGCTCGAGCAGGGGGCCGCGGCGGGGGCCGGACGCGTCGAGTCGATCGCGCGGGCGGCCGGCGCCGGGGCGCCGACGATCGTCACAGCCGCCGCGGCGAGCGCCGCCGCGATGCTCGTTCTGTTGCTCTCGCCCGTGCCGATGGTGCGGGGCTTCGGGGTGCTCCTGGTCGTGGGGGTCGTTCTCGCGCTCGTTTGCGCACTGACCGTGGGGGCGGCCGCGCTCGCGCTCGGTCCCCTGCACGTCGAGCATGATGGCGGCGGTCGCGGTGCGCTGGGGTCGGCGTGGCGAGGGGCGCGCGAACTGCTGGCTGACAATCCCTTGACCCGGCTCGTGACCAGGATGGCGCTCGTCGGAGCGGTGCGCCGCCCCGGCCGCGTGCTCGGGGTGGGCCTCGCGCTGGCGGCGCTCGGCTGGGGCCTGGACACGCAGACGCGGGTCGAGACCGACATCACCAAGCTCGTGCCCTCCAGCCTGAGCTCGCTGCAGGCGCTGAGCACGCTCGAGCGCACCACCGGGGTGGGCGGCGAAATCGATCTGATGGTGAAGGGGAGGGATCTGACCAAGCTGGCCACGATCGAATGGATGAGCTCCTATCAGAGCGCGGTGCTCAAGCGGTTCGGTTACAGCGCCACGCGCGGCTGCGGAAAGGCGCGTCTGTGCCCGGCCTTCTCGCTGCCCGATCTCTTCCAGAGCGACGCCACATCTCAGACAAAGCTCTCCCAGCAGGTGGTCAGCGGCGTGCTCGGCGCGATCCCGCCGTACTTCTCCCAGGACGTCATCACGCCGGACAGGCGGGTGGCGACGCTGGCGTTCGGCATCCGCCTGATGAGCCTCGCCCAGGAGCAGCAGCTGCTCGATCAGATGAGCGCCGCCCTGCATCCGCCGCCAGGGGTGAGCGCCCATCTGGTGGGCCTGCCCGTGCTGGCCGCGCGCTCGGGCTCGCAGGTGGCCGATCCGTGGCGACGCCTGGAGACGCTGCTGGTCGGTCTGATCGTCGTGGGGATGGTGTTGCTCGTCGCCTTCCGCGGCGAGTGGCGGCGCGTGCTCGTACCGCTGGCGCCGATCGTCCTTGCGACCGGCTGGTCGGCGCTGATCCTGTTCGCGGTGCGGGTGCCCCTGAACCCGATGTCGGTGACGCTCGGCGCGCTCGTGATCGCGATCTCCACGGAGTTCAGCGTGCTGCTCTCCGAGCGCCACCGCCAGGAGATGCTCGCCGGTCACGACGTGGTGGAGGCGCTGCGGCGCAGCTACCGGCGTACCGGCTCCGCGATCGCCGCATCCGGAGCGACCGCCATCGCCGGCTTCGGCGTGCTGGCCCTCTCGGACATACGGATGCTCCGCGACTTTGGCCTGGTCACCCTGATCGACCTGACCGTGTCGCTCGTCGGAGTCCTGATCGCGTTGCCGGCGGCGCTGATGATCGCGCATGCCGCCACCCCGGCAAAGCTGATGGGAGAGGTGCGCTCGGCCACCGTGCGCGGGCGCCGGCGAAAGCGCGCCCCCACACGGCCCGGGTCAGGCCATGAGCCGGCCTGACCCGCCGGCTGGACGCGAGCCCTGGCGCCCCGGCGGCGATCGCACGGGCGGCCCGGAGGGCGAGCGCTCCCAGCCGCTGCCGCAGACGCACTATGGCCGCTACGTCGGAGTGCTCGGGCTGATCGCACTGGTGCTGATCACGATCAACACAGCGCTGACCAAGCCCAACGGGGCCACCGGCATCCCGCCCGGGCAGCCGCTGGCACCATTTGCTGTGCCGCTCATCACGGGCAATCTGCGTGGAGAAGCGGACGTCGCCACCCATCCGAATCAGGGCACGGCGGGCCGCGTGCCGGCATGCGAGGAGCGCGGCTCGCAGATCCTGAACATCTGCGAGCTCTACGAACAGGGCCCGGTGGTGCTGGCGCTGTTCGTCGACTCTGGGTCTTGCCCAGCGGTGCTGGGAGATCTACAGGCGCTCGTCTCCTCCTTCCCGGGGGTGCGCTTCGCGGCCGTGTCGATCATGGGTAATCGTGGAGCGCTCAGGCGGCTCGTGCGCTCACACGGGCTCACGATGCCGGTGGGGATCGACAACGACGGCGCGCTGGCCGCCCTCTACAAGCTCGCCAGCTGTCCCCAGGTGAGCTTCGCCCTCCCGGGCGGGACCGTGCAGAGCAGGGCGCTCCTGCGACGCCTCCCGCCGGCCCAGCTGCGCGCGCGTGTGAGCGAGCTCGTGGCGGCTTCGCGCCAGCGCGGATGGCGGGGGCCGGGAGAATGAGCGCGGCGATCGAGCCCGAGCTCGGCTGGCTGGCGCCCGAGGTCGAGGAGGAGCTTCCCGCGCTGCGACTGCTCGTGAGCGAGGTGGCGGTGGGACGCCGCACGCCGCTCACCGGCGCCGCTCCGCCGGACATCGCGGGGCGGCTGCGGGAGCTCTCGAACCGCTTTCGCGGCCCCCGGGCGGTCGGGATCCGTCGCGAGCCGGTGCCGGCTGCCTATCGCGTCTTCTTTCGACATATCGGCCTGGACCCGGATGTGGTGCGCACCCCGATCGAGGCCGCCGCGCTGGAGCGGATGATGCATGGCGGGTTCCCCACGGGAGGGCTGCTCGAGGACGTGCTGCTGATCGCCCTTGCGGACACCGCAGTGCCGGTTTGGGCATTGGACGGCGAGTCCGTGGACGGCAAGCTGGGCATACGCACCAGCCGCGAAGGGGAGATGCTCGGGAGCTCTCCGCAGGCGAGCACGCTGCCCGCCGGACGACTCGTGGTTGCGGACTCCTCCACGGCGCTGGCCGTTCTCTTCGGGGAGCTCGCCGACAGCCACAGCGCGGGCCCGGGCACGCGCCGTCTGAGGTTGTTCGCCGTGCAGGTCGCGGGCGTGCCCACGTTGTACGTCGAAGAGGCTCTGTGGTCCGTTCGGGTCGCGCTCGAGCGACCGTGAATGCCTCGCTGCCGCCCGCTCGCCGGGCTCGCGGGCACTGGTAGAATCAGCCATTCCGGTCTGCCAGGAGGAGGCGGATGTGCACCAGGGCGAGCAGCAGCTAGTCGATCGAGATGCTCCGGCGGCCTCATCGATGTTCGCGGGGGAGACACGGGCGCGCAGGGGAGAGCCCGCCGGATCGGCCCAGCGAGCCGCCAGGAGATCGCTGAAGAGTCAGATCGCGAGACTCGAGCAGGACATCTCGGGGATCGTGACCGGCACGTTCCCGTATCTCCCGGCCTCCGCCACGCCCCAGCGCACCGCTGAGAGCATCCCAACTGTCCCCGGTGCCTGTGGCCCGCGCCTGCTCGATCTGGGCGAGCTCGAGCGAGTGCGTGACCGGCTCGCGGGCCGCCTGCAGGAGCTCCGCGCCGCGGCCGCTCGGCGCGCGGAGCACGAGCGCCGCGCGCACGAGCAGCTGAGGCGGATGAAGCTCGAACCTGGCCGCTACAAGTTCGAGCGGCTGCCCGTCAACGACCTCGGCCAGGGCGGATGCGGCGTGTGGGAGGTGCGCCCCCGGCTCGGGCTGATCGGCATGCTCGCCGGCTGGTGGCAGGTCAAGCTCTCGTCAGGCTGTCCGTTAGCCAGGGGGTCGCGCCCCAGGCGCGACCCCGATCCTCATCGGCTCGACCGAGCATCGCGGCCAGCGTTCGACGCTGGCGCTCGGTCATGGAGCCCACGGTCTTCTTCTCCGACATCGGGACCTGCGCGAGAAACTTGCGGCAGCGGGTCTGCCCCCATCGGCGCTGGCTCATCAGAAGGTCGGCCACAGCCATGCTCTGAGCCTCCCACGGGCAATCGAGGATCACCTCGGCCACATGGACCTCTCCCATCGCGACGCGTCGCTTGAGATCGGCGCGGGCTAGACGAACCTTGTTGGCGCGCTCCAGGGCGCGCATGTATTGAGGACCGGCAGGGGCTACCGTCGCTGTCGCGTTCATTTGGGCACTCTCCCCGTTGCCGCCGCGGGGCTCGCGCGACGGTCAACATGCTTGCTCGATTTTTTTTACAAGGCGGCGCCCACGATGGCCGTACGGACTCCATCCGCAGACATCACGGCGGTCCCAGCACATCGCATCTCTACCAACGGATTACTGGGGGCGAACCCCGGACGGTCATGCAGAGCGCCCCTGGAAGCTACGTCAGGACGGGGTCGCCGGTCAACAGCGCGCGGGCGCTTCGGTCGCTAGAAGCGACCTTTTTCGTCGCCGCGAGCACTTGTGAAGAAATGGACAAGAAGGTGCGGTCCCGGCCGATGGCCGATCGACCGTCATGGCCGCTCGGGTCCCGGCAGCGGACCGTGCTCGGACTCGAATTCGTGCTTGACGCGGGCGAAGGTATCGAGCGCGCGGTCGAGGGTCTCACGGTCATGGGTCGCCATCACGCTCGTGCGCAGCAGCGCGCCGCCCGGCGGGACCGCGGGGTGAAGCGCGGTGTTCACGAACACGCCGGCGTCGTAGAGCGCTCGCCAAAGCAACGCTGCCTTCCAGTCGTCGCCCACCAGCACCGGGACGATCGGGGTGACGATCGTGCGCTCGCCCTCGGCGCTGGTGCGCACGCCCGGGGCGTGAGCCTGCACGGCCGCCTCGGCGGGCAGCCGCTGCGGCGCCACGACCGTGAAGCCCCGCTCGTGCAGCCCATCGCGCAGGTGCTGGGCGTTCTCGAGCACGCGCGCGAGCAGCGGCGGGCCGTCCGGTGAGCGTACGACCCGCAGCGCGGCGAGCGCCGCGCCCACGGCAGCAGGAACGGCCGATGCCGTGAAGAGGAACGCCCGCGAGTAGATGCGCAGGTAGTCGATCACCTCGTGCGAGCCGGCCACGAATCCGCCGCACGAGGCCAGCGACTTGGAGAACGTGCCCATACGCAGGTCGACCCGGTCGGCCACGCCGAGCAGTTCGGCCGTGCCGGCGCCGCGCGCTCCGAGGACGCCCGCGCCGTGGGCCTCGTCGACCATCAGCCGGGCGCCGTAGCGCTCGCACAGCTCGCAGATCGAATCGAGGGGCGCGATGTCGCCCTCCATCGAGAACACGCCGTCCACCACCACGAGCACGCCGCCGCCGTCGCCCTGGGCGCGATCGAGCATCTTCTCGAGCTTGTCGAGCCGGTTGTGGCGGAAGGGCCTCAGCTTTGCGCGCGAAAGCAGGCAGCCGTCGAGGATCGAGGCGTGGTCACCGGCGTCCACGATCACCGTGTCCCCAGGACCCAGCAGCGTGCCGAGCGCGCCGAGATTGGCCTGATGACCGGTGCTGAAGACGATCGCATCCTCGGTCTCCATCCACTCCGCGATCTCGCGCTCCAGCTCGAGGTGCAGCGGGATCGTCCCGTTGAGCAGCCGTGAGCCGGTCAGTCCGGTGCCGTAGCGGTGCAGGGCCTGCTCGGCGCCCTGCATCACCCGCTCGTCGCCGGTCAGGCCGAGGTAGTTGTTGGAGCCGAGCATGATGCGCTCGGCGCCCTCCATCTCGACCACCGGCATCGCCGGCGAGCTCAGGACGTGGAAGTAGGGCAGCACGCCGGCCTCGCGGGCCGCGGCGAGCACCGCCGAGCGGTCGTGACCGCGAACCTTGGCGAAGACGTCAGTCGAAGTCTGCATGTAATGTGGCCCCCGCTTTGGCAGTCGAAATCAGACCGGTCTCGGGCTGGCGAGATCTAAGGGCGTTCATCGATCTCCCGTTCCGCCTTCATGCTAACCACCCGCTGTGGGTGCCCCTGCCGAAGCTCGAGCGTTGGGTCTTCCTGAACCGGCGCCTGAACGCCTTCTTCAGCCACGGCGAGGCCGACTACTTCCTCGCCCGCCGGGATGGCCGCGTGGTCGGGCGCATCACCGCCCAGGTCAACCACGCCTTCAACGACTACCAGAAGAAGAACTGGGGCTGGTTCGGATTCCTGGAGTTCGAGGACGACCAGGAGGTGCTCGAGGCGCTGCTCTCGGCCGCCGAGGGCTGGCTGCGCGGACGCGGGGTCGAGCGCATGGTCGGCCCGGCAGACTTCTCGATGAACGAAGAGAGCGGCATCCTGATCGAGGGCTTCGATCTCAAACCGATGATCAAGCAGCCCTGGCACCCGCCCTACTACCAGCAGCGCATCGAGCAGGCCGGAATGACGAAGGCGATGGACCTGCTGATGTGGAAACTGGAGGTGACCGAGCGCGAGAAGGTCCTGCCCGTCATCTGGGAGCTCGCCGAGAAGGTGCGCTCAGAGCACGGCATCCGCGTGCGCCCGATGCGTCGCTGGCAGCTGCGCAAAGACATGGACGCCTTCGCGGAGGTCTACAACTCGGCATGGTCGAGCAACTGGGACTTCGTGCCCTACTCCAAGAAGGATCTCGACGCCTACGCCCAGGAGCTGCAGCTGGTCTTCGACAAGCACTGGTTCATGATCGCCGAGCGCGAAGACACGGGCGAGGTGGTCGGCATGGCGATAACGGTCCCCGATATCAACCAGGCCCTCGTGAAGATGAAAGGCAGGTTCTTCCCCTTCGGCTGGTGGTACTTCCTGCGCAAGGGCAAGATCATGGATCGGGTGCGCGTGGGATTCCTGGGAGTCAAGCCCGAGTACCAGCACACGGGGGTCGCGGCCAAGCTCTATCAGGAGCACTTCGACGCCGCGGAAGCGCGCCCTCAGAAGGGCGGGGAGATGGGTTGGATCCTCGAGACCAACACGGCCATGAACCGCGGCATGGAAGCCATGGGCGGCCGGGTCGTCAAGAAGTACCGCGTGTACGAGCGCGAGCTCTAGCAAGCGGTCTGGAGCGCCCTCTACACTTCGGCTGGTGAGCGAGCCTGCCGCCTCTGAGCCGGACCGGGATGGAGAGTTCCAGGGGACGAGCTCCGAGGAGGAAGAGATCTTCGACGCGGTGCCCGTCCTCTCGGGATCGCCTCGGATCATCCCCGCCAAGTCGAGCTCCGAGTCGCTGCCGGTCGAGCGACGGTCGGGGGCGATGGCCATACCCGCGGTGCAGGCCGCAGCGGTCGCCGCCGGGGGCTTCGTCGCCGGGGCGGCCGTCGTCGGCCTGGTGCACCGGCGGCGACGTCGCGCGCGCGCGCTGGTCAAGGGCCGCGGTAGGCGCGGCCTCACACGGGGCGGAGGCTCGCGCCGGGATGGGCGATCCGGTGAGCTGCTCCAGATCGTGGGCAGCCGCTCGCTGCTCGTAGATCTGCACCTGCTCGGAGGGCCGGGCGGGGAGCGCTGAGGCGAGCGCTGGGCGAGTTGGTCGAACTGCGCCGAGAGGTGGCGCCACCCGGTCCGTTTCGGCTTCCGCTGCGCACCGGGATGGACGGCATGCTTCGCCGTCGCGCCGGGATCCTGGAGCGCCTGTTGCACCACGGCGAGGAGCCCGTCCTCGTGAGGGTCGCCCAGACCGCGAGTGATCGCGTCCTGTTCGGCGCCCGGGCCCGCACGCGCGCGGCCGCCGCCCACGGCATCGAGCGGATGCGCTTCGCACTCGGCGTGGATGAGGATCTGCGTCCGTTCCTGCGGCTGTTCGCCGGAGATCCCCTGATCGGGCGCTCGCTGCGGCGGCGTCCGTGGCTACGGGCCGGACGCCGGCCGGAGCCGTTCGAGGCGCTCGCCTGGGCGATCTGCGAGCAGCTGATCGAGTACGAGCGCGCGGCGGCGATCGAGCGTCGCGTGGTGGCGGCCTTGGGGCGACGCTGGATCGCCGACGACGGCGCCGGCAGCGGCCTGCGCGACCTCCCGAGCGCTGCGGTGCTGGCCGGTACGGCCCCTGCGCTGCTGCAGTCCTTCGACCTGGCCGGCGGGCGCGCGATGGCGCTCGTCCGCGTGGCCCGCGAGGTGGCGCGTGGACGTGTCGACCTTCACGACCCAGACCACGAGCGCGGCTGGCGCCGGCTCCGTGCGATTCCCGGCATCGGCTCCTGGACCGTGGAGATGCTCGCGCTGCACGGCCAGGGCCGTCACGATCAGCTTCCGGCCGGCGACGTCGGTCTGCTCAAGCTGGTGGGGCGTCTGCTCGGGGGCGGCGACCCCTACGCTCGCGCAGAGGAGTGGCAGGTGCGCGAGCTCTTCGCTCCCTACGGGGAGTGGTCCGGTCTGGCCGCGGCCCACATGCTGGCTCTCTGAGGGCTCGGGCCGCCCGACCGGTTCAGCGCGCTGGCGAGCGAACGCGCTCGCCGCGGGAGCTGCGGTCGCGCTGAACGAGCAGCGCGAACGTCGGGCAGGCGCGCGCGGCACGGATCGCGTGCTCGACCTCCGAGCCGTGCAGCGGCGTCTCGTCAAGCAGTGGATAGCCCCACTCGTCGAGCGTGATCCGCTCGGGCAGCAGCTCGGCGCACATGCCGTGTGCCTCGCATGTGATCGGGTTGATGCGCACGCGATGGCTCATGCGCGCCCCGCCTTGCGCGAGCCGGCATCCTCGACGGGCCGCTCCGGCAATGGCAGCTCTGGGCGTCGCGAGCAGCTCTCGCATGGCCCGTGCCGTGCGTGATCGGCAAACTCAGAGGAGAAGACCTCGACGGCGCTGAGGAGGAGGTTGACCGCCCCGTCGGGATGCGCGCAGGCGCCGCGACGCGCCGTCAGTGAGGCGAGCTGTTCGAGGCGCTGCATGGCCTTGGGATGGGCGATGCCGCCGACGATTTCCTCGACCGTGCTCGCGAGCGCGTCCAGCCCGTGGATGCAGGGCCCGCACTGACGCGCGCTCTGGCCCGCCATCCAACGGGCCACGCGCGCGGTTTCGGCGACCGGACAGGCCTCCTCGGAGAGCAGCAGGACGATGCCCGCTCCGAGCGTGGCTCCATGCGGGGCGAGGTGTTCCTTGGAGAGGGCCACCCCGTGCAGCCGATCGCCTCCGACCCAGGCTCCGGCGTAGCCGCCGAACAGCGCCGCGCGCACCCGCGCCGTGGTGCCGCCGCTCGCCTCGATCAGGGACGCAAGCGACGCGCCGTGCTCGATCTCATAGACCCCCGGGTGTGTCACCGGACCGCACAGCGTGATGAGCGTAGAGCCGGGCTGGGTGGGGATCCCGAGCTCGCGAAACCACGGCGCTCCGTGACGGGCGATGAGCGCGACGTGGGCGAGGGTCTCCACGTTGTCGACGAGCGTGGGGCGGCGCCTGACACCCTGTTCGAAGGGCATCGGGGGAGTGAAGGTCGGCTTGGCCGCGCCGCCGTTGATGTAGTTGACCAGCGCGGACTCCTGACCGGCGACGTAGTGGCTGGGGACAGTCGCCAGGCGGACCTTGGGAGAGCCGGCGGCCAGTTCGGAGGATCTACTGCGCTCGGCGATCGCGTGCTCGACCGCCTCGATGCTCTGGCCGGCCGTCTCGCAGACGCAGACGATCACCTCGTCGGCGCCCACGGCCTCAGCCGCGATCACGGCGCCGTCGAGCACCAGGTGCGGAAGCGTCTCGAGCAGCGTTCGGTCCTTGAGGCTCGCGGGCTCGCCCTCGGCCGCGTTTGCGACGACGATCGCCCTGCCGCGGGCGTCGGCGACGGCCCGCATCTTGGTTGCCGTGGGGAAGGCCGCGCCGCCGCGCCCGAGCAGCCCCGCGCGCTCGATCTCATCGATCAGCATGGCGGCGCGCTCGCGCAGCTGCCGGCGCCGCCCTCCGCGCCCGAGCGGGAGCGGTCCGTGCAGCGCGAGGTGCTCCTCCAGCGCCATCGCGCCGTGCGGACGTATCCCAGCCAACAGCCGGGGAAGCGCAGGCGGGGGCGAGAAGGGCGTCGAACGTTCGGGCGAACGGATCTCGGTCATGGCCGTGGGCGAGCTGCTCATCGTTTGCTCCCACCGGCGGTCGATGCGTGTGCGTGCGGCAGCAGTGAGGTGGGCGTGCCCGAGCGTCGCGCCCATTCCGAGCCGAGCGGACCCTGGGGCAGCCACAGCGCGAGGAACAGCGAGAAGGCCCCGGCTCCGCCGAGGGCGGCGCCGCGAACGCGCAGGTGCTCGGGCCAGCCGGCGATCACACGCGCCAGCAGCGCCGCGGCCACCAGCGCCGCGCAGAGGACGCTGAGCACGAGCAGCCACCCGCTTTTCACGTCGCTGCCGGTGCCGAAACCGTGCAGCAGCGCGATCGGCCAGCTCGCGTAGGTGAGCCAGTGAACCGCTCGCCAGGTGGCATAGCCCATCCGCTGGCGCAACAGGCTCGTGGCGATCACCGCGAGGATCAGATCGAAGGCGACCGCTCCCAGTCCCAGCCAGAACGGGCGGTAGGAGCCCACGAAGGGGATGACGGCTTCGATCAGCCCGATCGGGGCGAAGCTGTCGAGCACCGAGGTCAGGATGTGGGCCACCAGGAATGCGAGCGCCAGCAGCGACACGTTGCGATGCAGGGAGTCGAGCACGAATCGTGGCCAGCGAGGCGTGCTCCAGCGCTGAACGTCGACGACGCCGAGCGCCAGGGCGATACTCAGCAGCAGCATCGCCACGGCGCCGGTCGAGCGCGTCAGATACCAGTAGACGCTGGGGCCCGCTGCGGCCAGCGTGGCGCTCATGCGGCGAGCACCGCCTGCTCGCTCGGCGCCGTGGCCCGCTCGGATGGCCAGCCGCCGACTGTCCTAACGGCACCGTCCTCGGCCACGAGCCGGGCTGGGAGGCCGAGGTCGGCGAGCCAGGCGGGAGCGGCCTGGGCCCGCACCAGCGCGGCCGTGGTGGCGATGTTCGCATCCGCGCAGCTGGCGGCGGCCACGCTCACGGTGCGCCAACTGCCGGTCACGGGAGCGCCGGTGCGAGGATCGATGATGTGGTGCATGGCGTGGCCGGCGTGCTGCCAGCGGCGGACTGCGGTGCTCGAGGTGGCGAGAGCACCCGAGCGAACTGACACCGTCTGTCCCGGTGCCGAGGGCTCAGCGCGGTGATCGTCTGTGACCCTTATCCGCCAGCCCCCGTCGGGTGCCGGCCCCGCGGTTGCGATGTCGCCGCCAACTCCCACGAGCACGCCGCCCTCGCCGGCGGCGCAGGCCGCGACCGCGGCGCGGTCGGCGGCCCAGGCTTTGGCGGTGGCGCCGAGGTCGAGCCGCATGCCCCGGGGCAACCGGACGGTCGAGCTCTCCGGATCCAGGTGGATCTCCTGCCAACCGCTGCGCACTCGCGCCGTGAGCGTGAGCGGCCTGGGCGCCTCGGAACGGTCGCGAGCGGGCGCAAGCAATGTCCAGTCGCGGTCGTAGCCCGCCAGCTCGAGTGCGCGTCCAAGGGTGGGGTCGACGTCTCCGCCGGTCAGCTCGGCAGCGCGCAGGGCGAGAGCCAGCGCCTCCATCAGCAGTGGACCGACCCGCGTTGGGCGCCCGGCGCGGGCGTTGACGTGAGAGAGCTCGGAGTCCGAGCGGAAGCGGCTGCAGGCTCGATCGATCGCGGCGAGCTCCAGCTCGACCGCGGCGCGCGCCGGTGCCAGCGCGCGCGGGTCGGTCACGCGCAGCACGACGTTCGAGCCGAGCGCCTCCCAGGCCGCGCCGAGGCCCAACCCAGCGGTGGCACCGGACATCTCAGGAGCCCCCCGAGACGACAGGTGCTTCGGCTTCGGGCGCCCGTTCCGGAGCGGATTCGTGCGCGGGCGCCGATTCCTGGGCGGGCGCCGATTCCTGTGACGGAGCCGATTCCTGCGCCGGAGCGGATTCGTGCGCGGGCGCCGATTCCTGGGCGGGCGCCGATTCCTGTGACGGAGCCGATTCCTGCGCCGGAGCGGATTCGTGCGCGGGCGCCGATTCCTGGGCGGGCGCCGATTCCTGTGACGGAGCCGCTTCGGAGCTCTGCGCTTGCTGGGACGGTTGCGATTCCCCGGATGCCTGCGGTGCCTTTTCGGGAGGCCTCAATACGCCCGTGGAGGTTTGTGAGGACCCCGTGTGTTGATGCTTGGCCTGTGCGCTTGAGGCCTTCTTCGCGGCCGCGCTCGACTTGACCGTTTTGCCCGGGAAGGCATTGGCAGCCACGTCTGAGAGCACCCCGGTGAGGATCACGCTGCCGGCGATCATCCAGCGGTTGATCCGGTGCAGATCACGCAGCGCCGCGTCCCGGCTGTGAGTGGTGTGGATGCGCATTCTCTACTCAGCCGTGGTGGTGAAAGAGGTTGGAGCTATTCAGCCAGGCGCCGAACTCGGGGATCACGAGGATCGCCAGCACGACGCCTGCGATAAGTGCCCCGGCCAGGGCGAGCGTTCGCCCGGAGCGACCGGTCACATCTCCGCTCAGCGTCGAGGAGCGGGCGTAGTCTCCCCGCAGCGCGCTCGGCAGCTCGGTCAGGTGTCCGAGCACGTGCAGTCCGGTGAAGGCGACCCACACGATGAAGCTCGCCTTGTGCAGCGGTAGCCAGGTGTCGCGCGAGGAGGGCCCTGCGACCAGCAGAACCACGCCGGTCGCGAGCACTGCGACGGTGGAGGCGATGACCATCGGCGCGATGACGCGCAGCGCCGCCGCCGGCGGCCCCTTGCGACGGTAAGCCGGATCGGCGGTGTAGTAGCGCACGAACCGGTAGCCGGTGCTGCTCATCTTCAGCAGCACCGGCGGGATCAACAGCACTCCCACGAACAGGTGCACCGACAGCAGCGGTCGCAGGCGCAGGATCGTCACGCCGATAACGGCGAGCAGGATCAGGAGGATCGCTCCGGTCGCCGTCGTGAGGCGTTCGTTGCCGGTGGTTCCACCGCCGGTCAGGCGTCGGATCGGCGAGGACGCGGCATATGTGGAGCTCCGCAGAGGTGGTGTCCGTTGCTCGGTTGCCATGGGCTCAGTGTGTTGATCTTGACTAAGGATCCGGTAACCACTAGATGAGAAATCTCATTGGAAACCGGTGCAGGAATGGGCCCCCGCGTGCCGAGGCTTATCCTGTGAGGCATGGGTAGCGCTCCCAACGTCGGACGGGCCGAGGACGCCGAGATGCTCGGGAAGGGCTCCGATCCGGACGGACCCGCGAACGAGGCCAACGGGTCCGCGGACGTCGCGAACGTGTTGCTGATCGAGGACGAGCCGGGGATCGTCGACTTCGTCCGCCGCGGACTGGAGGCGGAGGGGTTCGCCGTCGAGGCCGCGCTGGACGGAAACGAGGGCGAACGGCTGGCGCTGAACGGGGGCTTCGACGCGATCGTGCTCGATCTCATGCTCCCGGGTCGCAGCGGGCTGGAGATCCTCGCGGCGGTGCGCCGCGCCATGCCGAGCCTGCCCGTGATCGTGCTCACGGCAAGGGGTGAGATCGAGGATCGCGTGGAAGGGCTCGAAGCCGGCGCCGTCGACTACCTGGTCAAGCCGTTCTCGATGGCCGAGCTGGTGGCGCGCGTGCGGGCACAGCTACGTGTGGTCGCGCACGCGTCCGCGAGCATGCTGAGCGCGGAGGACATCGAGGTCGATCTCCTGACGCGCAAGGTCCAGCGCGCGGGGCGCTCGGTGGCGCTGTCCACGACCGAGTTCGAGCTGCTCGTCTATCTCCTGCGCCATCACGGCCAGGTCGTCTCGCGCGAGCAGATCCTCAGCTCGGTCTGGGGCTATGAGCACGACCCGGCGACGAACGTCGTCGACGTCTATGTCGGCTACCTGCGCCGCAAGCTCGGTCGCCCGGGCGAACCTGCCCCGATATTCACCGTGCGCGCCGTGGGCTACCGCCTCGGCACCGCGAGCTGATCGCCGTGAGGGGGCGCCTCGGACGCCTTCGCCCCGCGGGGCTGCGCTGGCGTCTCGCGGGCTGGTTCACGCTGCTTGCCCTTGCCTGCACGGCCATCGTGTTCGTGGCCGTCTATCGGGGTACCGGGACCCAGCTGCGTCAGCAGATCGACCAGGAGACCGCGGGCGACGCGCGCGAGCTCGCACACAACCTGATGCTGGCGAAAGCCCGCACCGCCAAGCAGCTGTCGGTGGCCGCGACTCGCTACATCCACGGCCAGCCGTTCAGCGCGAGCTCCACGCTCCTGTTCGCGCTGGTGCCGGGCCAGCCCACGAGCACCAACCGCCCCGAGCTGTTCTCGCCGGCGTCCCCCGACAACGGCGAGACCACGGCCGAGCAGTCGCACGAGAACCGCCTCGCCACGCACCTGCTGTCGGCGCCCGACGGCTACACGACGGTGGCGCTCCCGGACGTGGGCGATCTGCGTCTGCTCAAGAACACGGTGCACGTGCCCGGAGGCCTGCGGGTGACGATCGGCGTGGGCGAGCCGCTGGCGGCCGTGGCCCATGCGCAACGGGGCGTCGCGCGGGCGTTCGTCCTGGCAGGGTCGCTGGCGCTCGCGTGCGCGCTGCTGGCCTCCTACTTCCTGGGCGCACGCCTGTCTCGTCCGCTGCGCAGGATGGCGGCGGTCGCTGCCCGCGTCGACGCCGGCGACCTGCACCCGCGCATACATCAGCAGGGCGGCCAGGGAGACGAGCTCAAGGTGCTCGCCGACGCCTTCAACCACATGCTCGACCGGCTCACCGATGCGTTCGCAGGACAGCGTGCGTTCGTGGCGGACGCCTCCCACGAGCTGCGTACGCCGCTGACCGTGATCCGCGGTCAGCTCGAAGTCCTGGCCTCTCAGCGCGATCCCTCGGGCGAGGAGGTGCGCCGGGTGGAGCGCCTCGTCCAGGCCGAGATCGCGCGGATCAGTCGTCTGGTCGACGATCTGCTGCTGCTCGCCAAGACCGAGCAGACGGAGTTCCTGCGCATCGAGTGGATCGATCTCGTTCCCTACGTAGGCGAGCTCTGGGATGGTATGAGCCTGCTGGCGAGCAGGCGTTTCGAGCTCGGCCCGATCCCGCCGGGCACCCTTCGCGCCGACCCTGATCGCCTCGCCCAGGCGCTGCGCAATCTGCTGGGTAACGCGATCGAGCACACGTCGGCCGATCGCGGACTGGTGCGGATGCGCGTCGAGCCCTTCGCAGGCGAACGCATTCGCTTCATCGTCGAAGACGACGGCCCGGGGATCCCGCTCGACCAGCGCGAGCGCGTCTTTCACCGCTTCCACCGAACCGATGCCGCGCGCGACCGCGCATCCGGAGGGACCGGCCTCGGGCTCGCGATCGTGCGCGCGATCGCCGACGCTCACGGAGGCGCTGTGAGCGCGGGGGAGTCTCCCGAGGGCGGGGCGCGGATCGAGCTCGAGCTTCCGGGATTCACCGCGCAGGCCCGTCCCGACGGGACCGGGCAGGCCGTGTGGGCGGGCGATCACGCGACGGCCGCCACGGCCGAGCGCGGTTGACGAGCCAGGCTTGACGAGCCAGGGACCGCCTAGGCTGCAGCGGGGACCCGGTAGCGGCGGGTGCGCGGATCCTGCTCGAGCAGGCCAACGGCCAGCAGCGTCGTGAGATAGCGGTGCGTCGTGCTTGGGCTCATCTCGAGGCGGCTGGCGACGTCGGTCACCGCCAAAGCCCCACCGTCGGTCGGAAAGCACGCGAGCACCAACAGTCCCAACACCAGCGAGCGTGACAGGCGGGGGCTCTGCGCGAGCGTCTTGAAGCTCGATGTGCCGGCCTTGCCCGCAAGACCGCCGAGGATGCTGGAGAGGCCTTCTGCGTTCGCGGTGCTGCGCACGACGCGGCCCACCTGGGTGCTCGTCAGCTCTATCGTGATTCCACTTTCGGTCATTGCGATCCGATTGAGAGGCAATCGCGAACCGGGCGCCCTTGGACGCCCGGCCCGCTCACTGGCGAGACGAAAGCGGGATTCTGGACGTGGGCACACTGCTGCGGCCAACGCCCGTCCACGCGTGGTGATCATGCCGTGGGGATCCTCGGTGGACAACTGTAAAATCCAATACTTGAGTTTCCAGTACGCTGCGTGCGCCGTCGTCTAACCCCGGACCCTCGGGGCGGCGTCGAGCCGACCCCCCACCGCGCGGCGCGCGCGCAGGACGATCATCGTAGGCGTCGCCAGGACGCCCATCGCCTCGAGCACCTCGCTCGTCACCATGCGCCACTGAGCGCTCGACGCGTCCGGCGCGGACAGGTAGAAGCTGGTCATGCCAGCGAGGATCATCGCGTGCTGGATGCTGTCTGAGAGCTGCTCGGTCGCATGCACCGCCTGGGCGGCGATCAGGCTCATGCGGGTTGCGGCGTCCTCGGCCGAGGCGTAGTGGTCGACGAGGCTGTGGTGTCCGGCCTCGATGTCCGCCGCGCGATCGATCAGGCTGTCGAGGAGCACGTGGAGCGCGCCGATCCACGGGAAGTAGGCTCGCTCCAGCGCCAGCGTCTCTGTGGCGCTGAGCAAGGGGCGTCCCGCAGCCGCGATCAGAGCGAAGACGGTCAGCGAGGAGGCGGTCCCGGCGGCGGTCTCCCACCAGCGTAGCCCTGAGCCGCGAGGGGTTTCGCGGGAGGCCCACCTCGCAAGTCCCCGCTGACCGTCGTCCTCGCCACCATGGTTCAGGCTCTGGTAGGCGATCATCCGGCGTGCCGCTCGCAGCGCTCCCTCGGCGGCAGCGGCGTATGAGGGCAGCGCACCGAGCGCGCTGCGGCACGTGTCGATCAGGTTTCTGATGTAGCCGTTGTCGTGCCTGCCCGGGTTGTGCCTGTAGTAGTCGTGGTGATCGGTGCCCGGCTCGAGCGCCGTGAGCAGGGCGAGGTGCAGCTGATGCCCGTTGGCGACCGGGTCGGTGCTCGGCTGCTCGGCGAGGGTGTCGATGTAGTCGTAGGTCGCCTGGAAGGCCACGGCGGCCCGGACCACGCGCGCGCGGTGCGCGCGTGGCGCGAGCACCGCGAATGCGGCCGCCCCTTCGAGGTTGCCACGCTCGGTGTGCTGGGTGACCAATGCGAGCCTGCGCAGTACGGGGTCGGGGATCTGGAGCGCCCGCTCGCGCCAGTGGCGAACCTCACGGCCGACCTGTGGGAAGACGCCCAGCCAGTAGCGGGTGGCTGCCCCCGCGAACGCTTGCGCCAGCGCGAGGCGACTTCGGCTGGGAGCAACCACTAGAACAGTTTCGTCTAGTCAAGCGCCAATACATAGTCACTCCTGAAGGCTCGCGCGAGCCGGCGCGCGAGCGGCCGCAAGCCCGGGGAGGGCGATCACGGCTATCGCGATGATCGCGAGCAGCGCAAGGGTGAAGAGCACCTCTTTGGCGTTCACGGCGAACGGCGCCGGGAACCCGGTGGTCAGCCTCAGCCAGCGGCTGGCGAGCGCATGACCGTAGACTCCGGCGACAGCGCCCACGGCACATCCGACTCCGAGGACTATGGCGCTCTCGAGCAGCAGCGCTCGCCACAGCTGCCCCGCGTCGTATCCCTGGATCTTCAGGGAGGCGAGTCGCGCGCGTCGCTGCCAGATCGCGGCGCTGAGCGCCGATGCCACCGCGAGCGCCGCCGCTATCAGCAGCAGTGTCGCGATCTCGCTCAGCGCGTGCAGCCCCTGGCGAGAGTCCGCCGCATACTGCCGTCGGCGTTCCTCGAAGCTCTGCACGCCGAGACCGGGCCGGTTGCCGATTGCCGCCACCACGGCGCTTCGCCCGGCCGCCGCTGACACGCCGGGCTTCAGATCCACCTCGATCCCGGTCGGCTCCGCCGTCTGCCAGTGGCTGCGGTAGTCGGCCGAGCTCATGATCACCGCCCCGGGGGACCAGCCCAGGTTGGTCGTTATGGCCGCAACGCCGAAGCTGGCGCGTCCGCTCGGGGTGGGTAGGGTGAATCGTCCGCCCACGTGGAGGTGGCGTTCACGGGCGAAGCCTTCGGAGATGCTCGCCCAGCCTCCCGTGCGAAGCAGGCGGGAGGCGGTGGAGAGATTGCCGTGAAGCAGCTGGCTGGAGGGGATCAGCCCATGGTCCTGTGGCGAGCGCGCGATGATCCACAGGCGGCGAGGTCCCACGTCGAGGAATCCGCCCTGGTAGATCCGCACCGACCGGATCCCCGGCGCGCGGGCGATCGCGGCCACGGCGCCCGCCGGTTCGAACGCGTTGGTGGTCAGGTCGTTGCCTCCGGTCGTCACCCACACGTCGGCGGTCTGCAGATACTGGGTGAAGTTGAGATCCAGCCCGCGGATCAGGTCCGAGCGCGCGCCGCCGATCGCGACGCTGCCATAGACCGCGAGCGCGGCCACGCCCGCCAGCGCGACCGAGCGGGTGGTCACAGCCCGCAGCTCCGATACGACGATGATCAGCGCGCTGCTGCGCACCCGCTCCCCGAGCCAGCGCAGGCCGCGAGCCACTCCTGTGAAGAGGCTCGGGATCGCGCACAGCGTGGTGAGGGCGAGCGCCACGCCGCCCACGATCGTCAGGGCCGGCTCGAGCGTGACCACGAGCGTGATCGCCAGCAGCGAGACGATGCTCAGGGCCGCAAGGCGAGAGGCCGTGCGCGGGGCAAGGACCTCGTTTCCGCCGGAGCGGTCGTGGAAGGCGGCGTCGCTGGCGCGGCTCGGGCGCAGGTCCAGCACCGGAGAGAGCGAGGCGAGCATCGTGGCGAGCACCCCGCAGCCGAGGGCGAGGAGAACCGTGCTCGCGTTCAGGATCTCCTGGGTACCGATCGGGAAGGCGGTGATGAGGTAGGCGGGAATCCGGTGCAGGAAGGCGTGCGAGATCAGAATGCCGAGACCCACGCCGACAGCCGAGGCCACCACACCGAGCACGAAGGCCTGGAAGCCGAGGAGGAGGAGGATCTGACGCCAGTCATAGCCCTGCATGCGCAGGTCGGCGACGAAACGCCGGCGCTCGGGGACCGTCAGCAGCATGGCATTGAGCGCGAGCAGGAACCCCACCATCACGCTGATGGCGGCGAACAGCGAGATCGACTCGTCATTGGGCTTGGCGGCCTGGTCGAGCAGCCGCAGCTCGTTGTCAGCGGGCTCGACGTCCAGGCGTCCGGCCGCGAGCGTGCGCAGCTCGCGTGCGACGAGAGCATCGGCGCCCCGGCGCGGCTCCAGCAGGACCTCCGATACCTTCCTCGGGAGGGCGGTGAGGCGTTGGGCGACCCGCAGCTGGGATATCGCGACGGGGCTCGAGGCCAGCGCGCCGAACAGCGAGCCGCCGAGGACGGCGCCGACCTTGATCGTGCGCACGCCGCCACGCGCGAGGATCCGTACTCGCGTCCCCGGTTCGGCGCCTGTGGCTTCGGCGACGCTCGCCGGCAGGATCAGTCCCCCGGCGAACGTGAATCCGCCCGGCCCGAAGTTTCGCGTGCCGAGTCCGCCGAGCGTCGCCACCGCCGGGGTCACGCCGAGGATCTGCACGGCCGCCCGGCCCCGCGGACCGACAACGACGATGTTCTCTCGCAGCACCGCCGCTCCCACCCTCACCCCGGGGAGGCGTCGGCTTCGCGCCAGCAGGCTTTCGTCGAAGCCTTCGGGGGAGCGCGCGGCCAATTGCAGGCGCGCAGAGCCCACCACCTGATGGATCAGTTCGCCGGCTGAGCTCGTGAGGCTGGTGTTGGCGACCAGCACGCCGAGAACCAGCGCCACCCCCACGGCGATCCCGCTGCCCGCCAGCAGCTCCTGAACGGCGTGGGATCGCAGCCGTACCCGATAGAGGTGGACCAGCATGCTCAGGCGGACCCCCGCGATGCGGGGGTTCACGAGAGCTCTCACGAGGAGCTGGACGCGAGCTCTGGATCGATCCCGTCGGCCAGGTGCCCGTCGCGCAGCGTGTGAACTCGATCGACAAAGGCGGAGGCATCCGGATCGTGGGTCACGACCACGCCCGGGATGCCGCGCTCGTGGCAGATGTCGCGCATCAGCGCGAGTATCTCGCGGCTGCGCTTGGAGTCGAGGTTTCCGGTCGGCTCGTCGGCGAGCAGCAGTCGCGGCTCGTTGACGAGCGCCCGCGCGATCGCCACGCGCTGTCGCTCGCCCATCGACAGGCGCTCAGGCGTCTGCTCGGCTCGCTCGGCGAGTCCCACGCGCTCCAGCCACGGCAGGGCCTTGGAGCGTGCCTCCCGGAGGGTGTATCCCCCGCCGGTCAGCTTGATCGTCGCATTGTCCAGCGCCGAGGTGTGCGGCATCAGATGGAACGCCTGGAAGACGAAGCCCACGTCGCGGCGCCGATAGAGGGCGCTGTCGCGTTCGCTGAATGAGCCGATATCGCGCCCGTCGAACAGGATGGCGCCGCTGTCGGGCGATGCCAGGCCGGCTGCGAGCAGCAGCAGGGTCGTCTTGCCCGAGCCGCTCGGGCCATACAGGGCGACGAACTCGCCGCTTGACACCGTTAGGGACACGCCATCCACGGCCTTGATGGTCTCCGCTCCGCTGGAGTAATGCTTGGTGACCTCGCGCAGCTCGAGCGTGCTCACCAGCCGGGTCGCTCCGCTCCCGCGCGCCTGCGACCCGGCATCTGCACGACGGTCCCGCGTTCTTCGGTCGAGCACAGCTCGCCGTCGGAGATCGACATCAGCACGCCAAGGCCCTGCAGCGCGGCCATCTCCTCGGATGCCACGAGCAGCGCCATGCCGCGCTCCCGTGTGGCAGAGCGCAGCAGCGCATAGAAGCGGTCGCGGTCACTGAGGTTCGGCATCTGTGCCGGTTCGTCGAGCACCAACAGCCGCGGCTCACGCGCCAGTGCGCGCGCGAGCATCACCTTGGTGCGCTCGGTCAGCGAGAGCGAGGACGCCGTCTCCTGGGCGCCGGCTGCGCCGACGCCGACCTGATCGAGGACGCGCAGCGCCCTGTGCCTGGCTTCCCGCATCGTCAGGCCCTCGCTTCCAAGCGCGGTGGCAACGTGGTCGACGACGCTCTCTCCCGCGTTGGCGCGCCAGTCATCCGCGGACATGAAGGCGATCGCGCTCCGCAGCAGACGGCTGCGCGCTCCCGCCGACATCTGCGCCATGTCGGCGCCGTCGAAGCTGACGGTGCCCGAGTCCGGCAGCGCGATCCCCGCGGCGAGGCGCAGCAGCGTGGACTTGCCCGAGCGACGGGCACCGTAGACGCCAACCGAGACGCCTGCGTCGATGTCCAGGCATGCGCGGTCGAGCACGAGAATCTCACGGCCGCCGTCCGCGCAGCGCTTGCTGACGTTGAGGAAGGAGAGCAGCGGCGTCATCGTGGCGCCGACGCTACCGGTCGCGGTCGCGCTCGAGGAATTCGTTGATGCGTCGCCGCGTGCGGGTGGCCCAGTCGACCTCGGTCTGCAGCTGCGCGTAGACGGCGTCGCGTGTGCACTCCATGCACAGCGCGGCCCATGATCGCGCTTCGCCGTCGTTTGGGGCGACCAACTGCGCGAGCACCAGGCACTCGCGCTCGTAGGCCCTGAGCGCGATCAGCAGGCGCGGGGCGTCCTCCTGGCGCGCCACCGACAGCTTCGCCTGCAGCCCCAGGCGCACCGGCTCCCTTGGCAGGAGCGTCTCCATCCACAGCGTGAGCGCCCCCGAGGTCTCCTCGGTCGGGTGATACACGAGGTGCGTGCGGCGGTGGTTGCCGCGCTTGGGCTCGTCGCGAGAGAGCGCGAGCCCCGTCTTCTCCAGCTGCTCGAGCAGCCTGTACACGTCGTTGGTGTCCACCCTCCACGTCTCGCCGAGGCGCGCGGCCAGGCGGTTGGCGAGGTCGCCCCCGTGGCCCGGGCGCTCCAGGAGAAGCCCGAGCAGGGCGCCTCGCAGCGGAGTCGAGGGACCCCGCATCCACCTCGTCTTCTCTGGGCTAACGCTTGCCATCGCTCCTCGTCTCACCGAGACGGCTATGTGGACGATACATGACACAGGTACCGCTTGCCGAATGATTCCGACATCCTGTGACCAGGCCCGACCGCCGGCGGGGGGCTGAGGCGATCGCACAGGGCTCCTCAGGGAACGATTACGGCCGCCCCCGTGAAACGCCCGTTGCGCAGGTCGTCAAGCGCCGTGCCGGCTTCCTCGAGACCATAGGCGCTGACCTTGGTGTGCACCGGCACGCGAGGGGCCAGGTCGAGCATCTCCCGCGCGTCCCTGCGGGTGAGGTTGGCGACGGAGCGCACCGTGCGCTCCTCCCACAGGCTGCTGTAGGGAAAGGAGGGGATGTCGCTCATGTGGATGCCTCCGCACACCACCGTGCCGCCAGGCGCGAGCGCGCGCAGGGCCAGCGGCACGAGCGCTCCGGCCGGCGCGAAGATGATCGCCGCATCGAGCTCCTCGGGTGGGGCTTCCTCCGATCCCCCTGCCCAGACCGCGCCCAGCTCCATCGCGAAGCCCTGGGCCGCCTCGTCGCCCGCACGCGTGAACGCATAGACCTCGCGACCCTGACTGCGTGCGACCTGGGTGAGGATGTGGGCGGCCGCGCCGAAGCCATAGAGTCCGAGCCGGCGAGCCTCGCCGCACATGCCCAATGCTCGATAGCCGATCAGTCCCGCGCACAGCAGCGGTGCAGCCTGTTCGTCCGGGTACTCGGACGGCAGCGGAAAGCAGTAACGGGCGTCGGCGACCGCGTACTCGGCCATTCCGCCATCGATGTCCCGACCGGTGAAGCGCGCGCGGATGCACAGGTTCTCGCGCCCGCTTCGGCAGTACACGCACTCCCCGCAGGTCCAGCCCAGCCACGGCACGCCGACCCGGCGCGCCTGGCCGTCTGTCGCCTCCTCCTCGCCCGCAATCACGCTTCCCACGATCTGGTGCCCGAGGATCCGCGGGGGCTCGGCGATCTCGACCTCCCCGTCGAGCAGGTGCAGATCGGTCCGGCAGACACCACATGCGTGCACCCGCAGCAGCAGCTGGCCGGGCCCGGGCTGTGGCACCGGCAGCTCGACCGCGCGCAGAGGCGCTCCGACCGCCTCGAAGATCATCGCCCGCATCGTCTGCGCCGGTTGCGCCATATGCGCCATATTTAGGCAGTGAACCACGAATGGCGAAACGTCCAATGAGCGACGGGCTCTACTACAGTCACCCGGCCTGCCTGGAGCACGACCCGCGTGTCCACTCCCCCGCGCATCCGGATACCCCAGAGCGCCTGATCTCGCTCGAGCACGCGCTCGCCGAGCGCGACTGGCTCGGTTGGACGCGCCGCGAGGCCCCGGCGGCCGAGGAGTCCCAGCTCGAGCTCGTGCACTCCGCGCGCCACGTACGGTCGATCCGAGACCTGTGCGCTGCGGGCGGCGGAGCGATCGATCCCGATACGTTCGTGGGCGAGGCCTCCTATCGGGCTGCGCTGCACGCTGCCGGGGGCGCGTGCGCCATGGCCCGCGATCTCCTGCGGGGGGATGCGTCGGTCGGATTCTGCGGCGTGCGGCCCTCCGGCCACCACGCCGAGCGCGAGCGCGCGATGGGCTTCTGCCTGTTCGACAACATCGCCGTGGCTGCCGCATTCGCGATCGCCGAGCTGGGCCTGCGCCGCGTGTTCGTGCTCGACTGGGACGTCCACCACGGCAACGGCACGGCCGAGATATTTCGCGCACGCTCGGACGTGCTGTTCGCGAGCATCCACCAGACCCGGCTGTTCCCGGGGACAGGCCCGCTCGAGGACGCGGGCTCGGGGGCGGGGGAGGGGTACACGCTCAACCTGCCGGTGCCGCCCGGCTCAGAAGAGCCGTTGTGGTTGGGCCTGATCGATCGCGTCGTGCTGCCGGCCGCGCGCGCCTTCGAGCCCGACCTGGTGCTCGTGTCGGCGGGGTTCGACGCTCACGCCGAGGATCCGCTGGCCGAATGCCGCCTGCAGACGAGCTCCTTCGTCGCGATGGCGGCGCGCGTGCGCGATCTTGCCGGCTCGGCCGGAATTCCGCTCGGCGTGGTTCTGGAGGGCGGCTACAACCGGCGCGTGCTGGCCGAGTGCGTGTGCGCGACGCTCCCGGCGTTGGCGGGCGAGGCGGACGCCGAGGCGCTCACCTCGCCGGCCGGCGACCCAGCCGACGACCCGATCACCGCGCGCGCGGTGTCCTATCTGTCGCGCTACTGGTCGCTCTGAGCGGCGCGCGGCAAGCAGCTCCTCAGCCGAAGAACAGCTCGGCGGTGGCGTAGAGCGAGGGGTCGAGCAGCTTGGGCTCGCGCAGGGCCTCCTCAAGCGGCACCTCGAGTATCTCGGTTGCGTGCAGGCCAACCATCGTGCCGAAGCGCCCGGCGGCCACCGCGTCCATGGCGGCCACGCCGAAGCGGCTCGCCAGCACGCGGTCGTAGGCCACGGGAGTGCCGCCCCGCTGGACATGGCCGAGGATCGTCACCCGAGTCTCGTAGCCGGTGCGCCGCTCGATCTCGCCCTCGAGCGTCACTCCGATCCCGCCCAGGCGCGCATGGCCGAAGGCGTCGGTCGCCGTGCCGGGCCTGACCTGCAGCGTGCCCTCCCGGGGCGTCGCCCCCTCGGCGACGACCACGATCGAGAAGCTGCGACCGCGCTCGTGGCGACGGCGCAGGTGGGCCACGACCTCCTCGATGTCGAACGGCCGCTCGGGCACGAGGATCGCGTCGGCGCCGCCGGCAAGGCCAGCATGCGTGGCGATCCAGCCGGCGTGCCTGCCCATCACCTCGACGACCATCACGCGGTTGTGAGACTCGGCTGTCGTGTGGAGGCGGTCGATGGCGTCTGTGACGATCTGCACCGCGGTCTGAAAGCCGAAGGTGACGTCGGTGCCGCCGAGGTCGTTGTCGATCGTCTTGGGCACCCCCACGATCGGCACACCCTCGCGATGCAGCCGCAACGCCACGCCGAGCGTGTCCTCGCCGCCGATCGGTATGAGCGCATCGACGCCCCGCTCGGTCAAGGTCCGGCGGATGGCGGCTGTCCCGTCCTGCCCGTCGGCATAGGGGTTGGTGCGGGAGGTGCCGAGGATCGTCCCGCCCCGCGGAAGGATGCCGGCGGTGCTCTGCAGCGTGAGCTCCTCCGCGTGGTCTTCAACGACCCCTGCCCAGCCATAGCGAAAGCCCACGAACGTGTGCTCGCCGCCCGTCAGCCCGCTGCGTACGATCGCGCGGATGACCGCGTTCAACCCGGGACAGTCCCCTCCTCCGGTGAGCAACCCGATACGTGCCATCGCTTGAAGGTATCGGCTGGACGCCCGATCTGCCCCTCGGGCGTCGTCGGTCAGATTCCCTGGCCGGGGAGGAACTCGTTGGTGAAGGGCGGTAGGCCGCCGGTACTCGGATCGCGGCTCAGCAGCTTGTGGGAGAACATCCAGGCGCCGAAGGCCGCCCACGCCGTCGGGTCCTGCCATCCGTAGGGCTTGCTCGTATCGGCGGGCACGGCGGCGGGGAGCGTCTGCTTGATCGATTCCAGCTGGAGCTTCGGTTCGAGCGAGGGGTTGGCCTTGACCAGCAGCGTGGACGCGGCGGCGGGATCGGCACGGACCTCGCGCTCGCCCCGGGTGAGCGCCTGCAGGAACGCGCGCAGGTCCACGCCGCGGGTGCGGGCCTCGTCCTCGCGGACGACCAGGACGAGCTCGTCGTAGGTGGGAACGCCGGCCTGATCGACGGGGATGACCGTCGGGCGCTTGTGCGCGAGGCGCAGCTGGATCGCCTCGTAGTTCCAGAATCCGCCCACGGTCGCGTCGACCTTGCCCGAGATCATCGCCGGCACGAGGTTGAAGCCGACGTTGGTTTCCTGCACCGAGCCCGGGGCCACGCCCGCGTGTTCCAGCGCGGTGCGCAGCTCGGCCGCCTGGTAGGCGATGCCAGCTGTGCCGACCCGCTTGCCGGCGAGGTCGGCCACGCTCGCGACGTGCTTTGCGGGCAGGGCGATGATCGAGGTGAGCGGGCGCTGCACGAGCGCGCCGATCGAGACCACCTTCAGCCCCTGATCGCGCGCCAGCAGCAGCTCGGGCTCATAGGAGATCGCCATGTCCACCTTGCCCGCCGCCAGCAGCTTGAGGGGTTCGGCGGGTTCGGCCGGGGCCTCGGGCTGGACATCGAGCCCGACGGCGCGGAAGTCGCCGCGGGCGATCGCCGAGTACAGCGCAGCGTGATCCGCGTTCGGGAAGAAGTCGAGCATCACGGTGAACGGCTTGGCGGCGGGCGCCGAGAGCGCGTCCTGCTTGGTCCCGCAGCCGGTGAGCGCGATCAGGCCGGCGGCACATGCGGCCGCGAGCAGAGCGGCGCGTGAACGGTTCGACTGCGACTTGGTCAATGGGTCTCTCCTCGGGTTCGAATGCTCCAGGGTGCAAGACGGCGCTCGGCGATGGCAAGGGCATAGAAGCAGGCGATCGCGAAGGCGACCAGCATGGCCGTACCGGCGTAGGCGCGCGCCGTCTGGAAGTTGACGTCCGTGATGATCTCGCGTCCCAGGCCCGGGTAGGCGCCGGTGCTCGGCGTGGTGGTCTCGGCGATGAACGCACCGATGACCCCCACCGCCAGCGCGATACGCGCGCCGCTCAGCGCCGCCGGCAGCGCGGCCGGCAGCTCGGCGAAGCGAAACGACTGCCAGCGCGAGGCATCGAGCGTGCGCAGCAGCTTCGGCTGCTCGGGGTCCACGGCCGCGAGCCCGTCGACGGTGGAGACCACCACCGGAAAGAAGCAGATCAGTGCGATCACGACGAGCTTCGGGAACAGTCCGAAGCCCCACCAGAACACCAGCAGCACGCCGATGACCGGGATCGGCACGGCCTGCGAGCCGACCGCGAGTGGATAGGCGGCCCGGCGCAGCAGCGGAGAGAGATGGATCGCCACAGCGAGGGCCAGGCCGCCGAGGAGCGCGAGGCCTAGGCCGAGCACGACCTCCTCGGCGGTGACAGCGAAGTTCCGCCACAACAGGCCGCCGTTGCTCCACAGCGCCGATGCCACCGCGTGCGGCGCAGGAAGCAGGTCGGCTTCCACGCCGGACAGGTCCACGTAGGCCTCCCACGCGCCCAGCAGGGCGGCGCCGAGCACGATCGCCGGTAGCGCCCGCAGCGCGCTCCGTCTCATGGCTGCGAGCCCGTCGCGAGGATGGCCAGCGCGCGCTCGCGCAGCGCGATCACATCGCCGTCGGTGCGCCGGCGCGGACGTGCGAGCTCGACCTCCAGCTGCGCTACCACGCGCCCGGGCCGGGGGGAGAGCACGACGACGCTGTCGGCGAGCAGGATCGCCTCCTCGACGTCATGGGTGACCAGGACCACCGTGCGCGGCTCGCCCGCGAGCGTGCCGGCAAGCCACTCCTGCATCTCGGCGCGCGTGATCGCGTCGAGCGCACCGAAGGGCTCGTCCAGGCAGAGGACCGGCTTGCCCGAGAGCAGCGTGCGCAGGAAGGCCACGCGCTGGCGCATACCGCCGGAGAGCTCGTGGGGTCGAGCGTGTTGGAAGCCGGCGAGCCCGAGCTCGACGAACAGGCCTTCAGCTCGCGCGCGTGCCTGCGCTCGTTTCGCTCCGGCGATGCGCAGGGCGAGCGCCGCGTTGTCGAGCGCGCTCAGCCACGGCAGCAGCAGATCGTGCTGGGGCATCAGCACGGCGGGCGGGCACGAGATCGAGCCCCTGTCGGGGGACTGCAGCCGGCAGAGCAGCTCGAGCAGCGTGCTCTTGCCGCACCCACTCGGCCCGACCACAGCGACGAGCTCGCCGGCGCCGGCACGGAGGCTCACCTCCGCGAGCGCCTGGACCTCCGCCCCGTTGCGGGCGCGATAGGTCCGGCTCACGCCCTCCAGCGCGATGTGCGCGCCCGTCCCTCCCCCGAACGTCGGCGGCTGTGCGCGGGACTGCAGTTGCGTGGGCACTTCGCTCCCTTCGCGGGCATTACCCCACAGGTTCGAAGGGTCGGCGCCGGGGGAATCGCTTCCCGTGCGCCATCTCAGCCGGCCTTCCCGCCAGCCCCCCTGGTGTCTGTCTGATCTCGCGAGCGATGCTAGCGCGCTGCGGCGATGACGGGGCGCGTGAGAGCGCGCACGAAATCCTCGAGCTGTGCCGTGGTCCAGCACTCGAAGGCCGTGCAGTACTGCTCGTAGGCCGCGATCACGGAGTCGCCGTAGTTCCAGTACAGCCGCGGCTCGGGGTTCAGCCAGAACGTGCGGCCGGCGCGCGCGGCGATCTGCGCGAAGGTGTCCGCTCGCGGATCACGGCCGTTGGTGCGCGCGTCGCCGAGCACGATCACGGTGGCGCGCGGGTGCAGGTCGTCCTCGACCTGCACCAGGAACTCCGACCACACCCGCCCGTAGTCCGTGTAGCCGGAGATGTCCGCCACGCCCGCATCGCCGGAGATGCGTTCGCTCACGGCTTTGAAGTTGCGCTCGTGCTCGAAGATGTCCGTGACCTCGGAGATGCGCTCGATGAACACGAAGGAGCGCATCTTGCGGAACGTGTCGTGCAGCGCGTGGAGCACCGACAGGAAGAACACCGATGCCGAGGTCACGCTCGTGGAAACGTCGCAGAGCACGTAGATCTCGGGCCGTTTGGGACGGCGCGGGCGGTACTTGAGGACGACCGGCACGCCCCCCGTCTGCAGCGATGCGCGCATCGTGCGCCTGACGTCCACGTGGGCGTGGCGACGATGCCCACGGTTCTGCATTCCCTGGGTGGCCAGCCTGCGGCGCAGCTGGGCGACCACGCGGTGCACCGCCGCCAGGTCGGCAAGTGGACCCGAGGGAAGCGCGCGGTCGAGCTCGCCGAGCGGCCGCGCCGGCGGCAGGCTGCCGGTGCGCTCTACCTGCGAGCGCTCGAGCTCGCGGCGCAGGAGCGCCTCGAAGCGCCGCAGGGCATCGCGCGGCAAGCCATCCCGGCGCGGATCCTCGGGCGGGAGATCCGGCTGGGGCTCGGCGCGCAGGCCGAGCGCGCGGCGGATGCGCTGCACGTCCACGCCGATCACCCCCGATCCCTCCTGGCGGCGCGAGAAGGCGGCGATCGCCATCCGCGCGAGATCGCGCATCGCACCCTCCGACCCGTCGCGCAGGGCTGCCGCGATCTCAGCGCGCAGCGCCTCCAGCTCCTGCTCTGAGAGCTCCTCGAGGCTCGCCGCATCGCCCTCGCGGATTCCCTCGCGCGCGGCCGCCAGCTCGACTGCGCGGAAGAAGAAGCGGTCGAAGACGAGCTCGAACACGCGCCGGTCCTCCTGGCTCTTGGCGAGCGTCGCGGCGAGCGCCTCGCGGAAGTCCTCCTGCGAGGTCCAGCTGATCTCCTCGAGGACGGCGAACGCGTCGAGCATCTCCGAGGTCCCGACCGCTACGCCTTCGCGTCGAAGCTCCTCGCCCAGCTCCAGGATGCGCGCAGGGAGACCTTCGAGATGCTCCTCAGGGGGCGGGGCGTCGGGGTCAGGCGACATCGGCGGGCGAGCGCAGCTTCAGCCCCACGCGGTCGGCCACTACGTCCATGTCGGTCCTGTGCTTGACGATCACCGACATCGTCTCCATGAACACGTCCGCGTCGATGTCCTTCACCCCGAGCAGGAGCAGGGCGCGGGCCCAGTCGATCGACTCTGCGATCGACGGGGGCTTCTTGAGGTCGAGCGCGCGCACCATGCCGATGACCTCGACGAGTCGGCGGGCGACCGTCTCGGAGAGCTCGGGCGCGTGCAGTCGCACGATTTCCAGCTCGTGCTCGAGCGCGGGATAGTCGAGCCACAGGTACAGGCAGCGGCGCTTGAGCGCCTCGGTCAGCTCGCGTGAGTTGTTGGATGTGAGCAGCACGACAGGGTGTGTGCGTGCCTTGACCAGGCCAAGCTCCGGGATCGAGATCTGGAAGTCCGAGAGCACCTCGAGCAGCATCGCCTCGAACTCCTGATCGGTCTTGTCGATCTCGTCGATCAGCAGCACCACCGGCTCCTCGGAGGCGATGGCCGTCATCAGCGGGCGGGCGAGCAGGAACTCCTCGCCGAAGATGTCCTCCTGCACCGCATCCCAGCCGGTGCCCGTCGCCTCGGCCTGGATCCGGAGCAGCTGCTTGCGGTAGTTCCACTCGTACAGCGCCTTGGCCTCGTCGAGGCCCTCGTAGCACTGCAGTCGCACCAGCTCGCGGCCGAGGAAGCTCGCCAGCGCCTTTGCCAGCTCGGTCTTGCCGACCCCGGCAGGTCCCTCCACGAGCACCGGCTTGCCGAGCTTGGTCGCAAGGTAGGAGACAAGCGCTGTGGACTCGCCCGGCAGGTAGCCCACGGAGCGCAGGCCTGTGGCCATCTCTTCGGCTGAGGCGGGCCCCGGGGGTTGTGTGGTGGGCATCGTCAGCGCAATGATATCGGTGCTGGTCGGCCTCAGCGCCCAACGTACTGGACGTGCCCCTTGTCATCGACCTCGTGGACGGCGAACGGGTACCGGTATCCCTTACCGCTGATCACTGCCGTGCACGTGAAGGTGACTCCGGCTCGCTGGAGCACCTCAGCCGGACAGGTCACGGTCGAGCGTAGGCGCCTCTGGCGGAGGATGGATAGCCAAATCGCTTGCTGCACCTTCGCGACGTTCAAGGTGCTCAGCGGACCCGGGTTTTCGTAGCGCACATGACCGTGACCGTCAGTCTCGGTGACCATGACCGGGTAGGCGCCGGCGTCCAGCTGCGCGCTGCACGTAAAGACATAACCTGCCCTCTCCGGGATCTTGGATGGGCACGCAACCGTTGCCTGCAAGCCACGCTGCTGCGCAATCGCACCCTCGACCGCGTGCTCAATTCGCAGGGCGCTCAAATTCGCCATGCTCGACCTACCACATGCGCAGACGAGCGTCGCAGAGAGTATCGCCACTGCGAGGCTCGCCGGTCTTGTGAGGTCCCTGCTCTTATGAAGATGGCTCATCCCACCACCGTTATGTAGAGAAGCGCTTTCGCGGCGGGGGCCGTCGTGAACACGACTTCGATCGATTTCCCGCTGGTCGCCTTGACTTTGTAGTTCGCGCCGGATTCCACTTCGGTTGGTTCTTCGGCTTCGCTCGTCTGCACCGTGACCTGGACGAGTCGGGTTTCGAGGTTGTCTTCGATCACCCATTCTTTTTTCACGCCGTTGCCCACGATGGCCGCTGACACCTTGCGAGCCGGGGACGCGGCGCCGACCACGATCGCGCCTTCCGCGGGTTTCCCAGGCTTGGCGCTTGGTGCTGCGAGCTTCGCGACAGTCACGGCTTCTTTCTTGATCTTTGTTGCTTCCACCGCTTCCGCCGCTAGCTTCGCCGCAGTGACTGCTTCTTTTGCGAGACCCGCCGCGGTGACGGATTCTGCGCCGATTTTCCCTTCTTTTCCTTCTTTTCCTTCTTTTCCTTCGGCCCCTGTCGCGCCGGTCGCTCCTTTTTCGCCGGCGGCTCCTTTTTCGCCTTTAGCCCCTTCTTTGCCCGTCGCCCCTGTGGCCCCTGTCGCGCCTGTGGCTCCTTTTTCGCCGGCGGCTCCTTTTTCGCCTTTAGCCCCTTCTTTGCCTGTGGCCCCTGTGGCCCCGGTCGCTCCTTTTTCGCCCTGCGGTCCGGTTGCGCCTTTGGCGCCTTCTTTGCCGGTCGCGCCTGTCACGCCTGTTTCGCCTTTGATGCCTTGTTTGCCTTCGGGGCCGGCGGCGCCGGTTTCGCCTATTACGCCTTGTGCGCCTGCTTTGCCTTCAGGGCCAGTGGCACCGGTTTCGCCCTGCGGTCCTTGGGGTCCTGTGGGGCCGGTTGCACCGGTTTCGCCTTTGGCGCCTTGTTTGCCTTCGGGGCCGGCGGCGCCGGTTTCACCCTGTACGCCCTGTACGCCTTCTTTGCCTTCGGGTCCTGACGCTCCGGTGGCGCCGGTTTCGCCTTGCGGTCCTGTGGCGCCGGTTGCGCCTTGAGGGCCCTGTGCACCTTCTTTGCCTTGGGGGCCTGTGGCGCCTGTCGCGCCGGTTTCCCCCTGTGGTCCTGTGGCGCCTGTTGCACCTGTTTCGCCTTTGATGCCCTGTTTGCCTTCGGCGCCGGCGGCACCAGTTTCGCCTTGTACGCCTTGTGCGCCTTCTTTGCCTTCGGGTCCTGACGCTCCGGTTTCGCCGGTTTCGCCTCGCGGTCCTTGCGGTCCTGTGGCGCCTGTCGTGCCGGTTTCGCCCTGTGGTCCTGTGGCGCCGGTTGCGCCTTGTTTGCCTTCGGCGCCGGTTTCCCCCTGTGGTCCTGTCGCGCCTTGAGGTCCTTCTTTGCCCTGGGTGCCTGTGGCGCCTGTCGCGCCGGTTTCGCCCTGTGGTCCCGTGGCGCCTGGTTCGCCTTTGATGCCCTGTTTGCCTTCGGCGCCGGCGGCACCGGTTTCGCCTTGTACGCCTTGTGCGCCTTCTTTGCCTTCGGGTCCTGACGCTCCGGTCGCGCCGGTTTCGCCTTTGGCGCCTTGTTTACCTTCGGGGCCTATGGCGCCTTCATCGCCCTGCGGTCCTTGGAGTCCTGTCGCGCCGGTCGCCCCTATTTCGCCTCTTATGCCTTGTGCGCCTTCCTTGCCTTCAGGACCGGTGGCACCTGCTTCACCCTTGATGCCCTGCGGGCCGGTTGCGCCAGTTCCGCCCGACGGTCCTTGCGGGCCCGCTGGTCCGGCTGTCCCTCGCGATCCTTCCTTTCCTTTGGCGCCTGTGATGCCCTTGGGGCCTGCGGCGCCATGGGGACCAATGGCGCCCTTAGGACCTGACGCGCCTTGGGGGCCTCTCGCGCCCTGAGGACCTCCTGCAGGGCCTGGTGCACCTGTCGGACCCTGCTTGCCCTCCGGGCCTTGAGATCCGCTTGGCCCCTGCGGTCCTACGGGGCCAGGTCGTCCAACTCGAGACGCCGCCCCCCGCGTGTGGACTGCTCGCGCTTTGGAGTGCGGTGGTGTCTTGGTCCCGAGCGGAAGGGGCGCAGGCGGTGGCGCGCTCGTCGCGAGCGGAGGAACTGCATGGGTCGCGAGCAGAGGAGCTGCATGGTGGGTCCGCCTCGTTGAAGCGACCAGATTGCTGAAGGCGAGCAGCGGTGCTACGCCGATCAAGCAGGCGATTACGATCACCGAGCGATGGGTGAGGGCCGAAAGCATGTCATTTTTTCGATTTGTTATAGATACCTGCAGAAAAACAAACTCGTTCAGTAGGTTGGAACGAGTACCGATCGGCCGAGTGTCGAAAGCCTTTAGGCGTGGCGCCTATCTGTCAGACCCACGGCAGGTTTGGGAACTCGGCGGCGCTGCGTGTGAGGGCCGAGTCGGGGCGTCGGTCGGCGACTACTTTGGCGCGTCGATCGTCAGGTGCGCCCTCGGGGCGAGGCGACTACTCCGAATGGGTCGGGGGGTCCTCGAAGGACATCTGCTGGGGGGGCGCAGGCGGGAAGCGCGGGCGTGTCGTCGAGGATCTGCGCCCGGCAGCGGGGGCCGGCTCGGGCGCCCTGGGGGGGCTGTCCTGCTGCGCGGCGGGCTCGGACGACGGCGCAGCCGAAGGTGGGCGCGCGGGAATCGGCCGAGCGCTGTGGGCCCCGGCCTCGGGACGCGCACGGGGGGTGCGGCGCGATGCGGCGATCGTCTCCTCGGTCTCTCGCCACGGCCGGTCGCGATCGGGGTGCTCGCCACCGCCGGGATCGTCGCGCGGTGCGGGGCGGCCACGGCGCCGCATCAGCGGCGGCTCGGGCCGCTCCTCGGCGCGCATCCGCTGGCCGGCGTAGAGCAGGCCGAGCGCCAGCAGCAGCGCGATGAAGATGCCCCACTCGACCCCCACGGTGGCCGTGATGCGCTGGCTGGCCTGCAGGCCGGGCTTGTCCAACAGGCGATAGAAGATCAACAGCGCCGCCCACGCCCCGGCGATCATGACGATCAGGCCATCACCGCCGGGGAGTTGGAAGTCGCGTCCCTCCGCGCGCGAGAACAGCATCGTCAGCACCCCGGCGCTCACGAGCAGGACCGCGGCCTCGACGAAGGAGAACGCTTGGAAGGCGCTGAGGCTCGTCTGGGTGGCTTTGGCGGCGCCGTGTTCCACGAACGTGTCCGCCTTGCTGTACCAGGGCAGGAACATCGAGACGAACAGTCCCAGCGCCGTTAGAGCCGCCAGGCGCTGCTCGCGCTCGAGCGCGCGCCAGGCGTGCGCGATCCGTGTCATCGCTGCCGGCCTCGGCCGGGGTGCGGGAGCAGGTTCCTCACGCGCCTAGTCTAGGTAGCGGCGCCCCCGGCTAGTGCCGGCTGACGGTGAGCGTGCCGCTGGCCGTCGCGAAGTTGCCCGCGAGATCGGTGGCCGTGAGCGTGACCGAGTAAGTGCCGCCCGCTGCGGGCGTGACCCACAGCAGCCTGGGCTTGCCGTGTTCGACCGTGGCCCGGTTGCTCCACACCAGGCGGGATCCCTGGTGGACCTTCATTTCGACCGTGGAGATCTTGGACAGCGAGATCTGCACGCCGGCGCGTGTGCCGCCGCGCAGCGTCTTGGAGAGCAGCGCGATCGCAGGCGGTGTCTTCTCATCGGCGCTGAAGCTCTGCGCGGTGGCGCAGTAGATCTGGTCGGCAGCGATCGCGGGGCTCGGCTGCGCCGTGGTCGCGGCGGCGGTCGCCGTCGTGCCGCCGGTGCTCGGCGAGCTCGCGGGTGGGGTGCCGGCGGGCGGCGGGGTCGTCGGCGGGGTGCTCGTCGGCGGAGTGCTCGTGGGCGGGGTGGCGGGGACGTAGGGCAGCCCTTTGCGCGTGCGTTCGCACAGGTGCTGAAGGAATTCGGTGAGCAGTTCGTGGTAGTTGAGGTTGGATTCCCCGAACTGGTCATACAGAGACCAGCCGCCGGTGTTGTAGTGCGGAACCTCCACGCGGGCCTCGGCGTCGCCGGCTTCGAACAGTTTCAGGCCGAGCGGATCCTTGGTGATGGCCGTGTATTCGTACAGGCCTACCAGCGCCTGGATGAACCCGTTGAGGATGTGGTCGCTGGGGGCGTATGTGTACTCCGCATACAGCGAGCCGGCGGGCGTCTTGACCATGACGCCCTGCGGGGGCGCCGTCTCGAAGACGCCCACGGCCTGCTGCGCGGCGGTGAGGTCGGCCGGTTCTTTGAAGCGCGACCAGGCGCGGGCGAGCACCTCCAGCCCGGTGCCCTGCGAGAGCCCGCTGGTCCAGGGCGGGACTCCGCCGTCGAAGCGGAACAGGTACTCCCACGCGATGCCCCCCGCACGCGCGGTGGCCAGGGGGATGACTTCGCTGACCAGCTGGCGCAGGTTGGCGTTTTCGTGGCCCGAGAGGTAGTAGCCGTTGCCCTCGCCGAAGGTGGCCAGCCACTGGATCTCGATCCCCTGCCCGGCGTAGTACTCCCAGATCAGCTTGCTCGGAGGAAACGTTAGGCGCACGCCGTTCGAGAGCAGCGGTTCTGTGGTCCACCACTGGCGGTTGCGTTCGAGCGTCAGGAACAGGGCGGGCAGGCGCGTGGGCGTGAGCTCGCCGGCGGCTGCGATCGCCTGGACGTTTGCGATGACCGCGCCGAGCTCGGCCTGCCGCGTGCCGCTGAGCCTGCCCAGCGAGCGTTTCGCGGCGACGTAGGCGCTGTAGTCATCGGTGTAGGTGGCCTGGGGAATCGCGCCGCTGTGCAACAGGCTCGCGAGCGCGGCGGTGACGCTCGGGCCGTGCGTGCTGGCGGCGTCTGCGCGGACGTGGCGTGCGGGCGCCAGCGCGGTGGCGGTGGGCCCCGCGAGGGCGGGCTGGGCTATGGGCCCGCCGACGGCGATCAGGCCGAGGGCGAGCGCCGCGAGACGCTTGGCGCGCACGGTGCCGATGCTACGGCCGCCCGCCGCCATGGCTGCAGGGGACGTTGCAGCGCGATCCGGGCGTGAAGGGGACACGCACCTGGAACACGCCGCGTCACCTCGCAGTTGCGCTGCCGCTAGCTGCCGAGCTCGAGCTCGTCCACGCCGTCGAGCTCGTCGTCGTCATCGTCGTCGTCGCCGAGCAGCGTGTCGTCATCGTCGACGTCCACGTCGTCCTCGGCCAGCAGCTCGCCGGCCGCCTGGTAGGTGCGCTGGAAGCGCTCGACAAGCTCGTCGCGTTTGTGCTCGTCCACCGGGACCTCGTCGGAGACCAGGACCCACTCGTCGCTCTCGAACTCGTCCGTGACGAACAGCTCGTGGTCGACCTCTGGCGAGTCGTCCACCACGATCATGATCTCGGTCTGCGGGTTGAAGTAGGTCCCGGGCCGCAGGGTCAGCTCATCCAGGGTGAAGCGCCGCACGTTGGTCACGGCGCGTTTATACCCCACGGCGCGATGCGGGTGCTCACGGGTCGAGCTCCTCCAGGGTCCGCGACACCTCGGCTTCGACGTCCAGCGCCTCCAGCCCCTGGCGCACGCGTCGCTCGTTGCGCGCCACCACCAGCTGGCGCACCTCGTCCACCAGTCCCGCATCATGCCCGGAGTCGCCGATCGCGCCCGCGGGCGCGAGCAGGCGGGCCACCTCGGCGTCCACGTCCAGCGCCGGCTCGCCCCTGCGGACCTGGCGCTCGGAGCGAGCGCGCAGCATCTGGCGGATCTCCTCCTCCTGCTCGGCCCGCGTGGCCGGCTCCTGCGCCGGGGGGGTGAGCGAGCCGCCGCGATGGTCGCCTTCGGGGGTGAGCCCGCCCTGACCGATGTGGTCGTACATGTTGTCGCTTCCGCGGGTGATCACGAGCAGCAGCGAGATCACCAGCGAGAAGGCCACCGTGCCGAACACCACGAAGCTCAGGCCGTTGTCGGCGATGTCGAACGCGACCGTCGTGAGGGCACCTTCCACGCCGACGATTGTTGCTCATCGCCCGATCGTCCGCTACCCTGGCTGGTCGAGATTGACTGACCAGTCAATCTATATTCACGCGCCAGCCCGTTAGGAGATCCGAGAATGGTCGATTTCACGCTCACCGACGAGCAGAAGAACCTGCGCGAGATGGCGCATGACTTTGCCGTCAAGGAGATTCGCCCCGTCGCCTGGGAGTACGACAAGGACGGCACGTGGCCCCAGGACATCATCGAGAAGGCCTGGGACGTGGGCCTGATGAACTCGCACATCCCCGGGGAGTACGGCGGAGCGGGAGCCGGCTACCTCGACGGCTGCCTGATCGAGGAGGAGCTCTCGTGGGGCTGCTCGGGCATCCAGACCTCGCTGGGCTGCAACGGGCTGGCGACCGCCCCGATCATGCTTGGTGGCTCGGAGGAGACCAAGAAGAAGTACCTCGGGATGCTCACCGAAGCGCCCAAGCTCGCCTCCTTCTGCCTGACCGAGCCCGATGCCGGCTCGGACGTCTCCGGCATGCGCACGACGGCCGTGAAGAAGGGCGACAAGTACGTGATCAACGGCTCCAAGTGCTTCATCACCAACGGGGGCTACGCCGACTACTACACGGTCTACGCCAAGACCGACAAGGAGGCCGGACACCGTGGCATCTCCGCGTTCGTGGTCGAGCGCGACTGGGGTGTGGTGGTGGACAAGAAGGAGGACAAGCTCGGACAGCGCGCCTCCAACACGGCCACGATCTCCTTCAACGACGTGGAGGTTCCCGCTGAGAACCTGCTCGGCGAGGAGAACCAGGGCTTCAAGCTCGCGATGATGACCCTCGACCGCACCCGCCCCGGCGTTGCCGCGATGGCGACCGGGATCGCGCGCGCGGCCTTCGAGTTCGCCACCGACTACTCGCGCGAACGCGTCCAGTTCGGCGTGCCGATCGCGATGCACCAGGCGATCCAGTTCATCATCGCCGACATGGCCACCGAGATCGAGGCGGCCCGCCTGCTCACCTGGAAGTCGGCCGTGATGCTCGACAACGGCGAACGCAACACGCTGATCTCCTCGCACGCCAAGCGCTTCGCGGCCGACACCGCGATGAAGGTCGCCACCGACGCGGTGCAGGTCTACGGCGGCTACGGCTTCATCAAGGAGTACCCCGTGGAGAAGCTCTTCCGCGACGCCAAGATCATGCAGCTCTACGAGGGCACCTCCCAGATCCAGCGCCTGGTCATCGCTCGCGAAACGCTGCTGCCGCGGCGCGTCGAGGAGCCGACGGCGGTTCCCGCCTGATGTTCGTGTTCAAGGCCGCCGTCGTGGGCGCGGGGACGATGGGCGGACAGATCGCCCAGACGATCGCCGCATCGGGCATCCCCGTCGTGCTCAAGGACATCAACCAGGACCTCGTGCAGGCCGGTCTGGATGAGGCGAAGAACGTCACCAGCGGACAGGTCGGCAAACTGGTCGAGCGCGGCAAGCTCACCGCCGAGCAGGGCGAGGCCCAGATCGCCGAGGTGCTCGGGCGCATTCACGGCACGACCTCCTATGAGGGCTTCGGCGAGGTCGACTTCGTGGTCGAGGCGGTGCCCGAGCGGATGGAGATCAAGCAGGCCGTCTTCGCCGAGCTGGACGCGGCCACCCCCGGCCACGCGATCCTCGCCTCCAACACCTCCTCGCTGTCGATCACCGAGATCGGCGAAGCCACGCTGCGCCCCGAGAAGGTCGTCGGCTTCCACTACTTCTACCCCGCCTCGATCATGCCCCTGATCGAGATCGTGGAGGGCGAGGAGACCTCCGCCGAGACCGTCAGCGCGGCTGTCACCTTCGCCCAGGCGATCCGCAAGCAGCCGATCACCTGCGCCGAGGTGCCCGGCTTCGTGGTCAACCGCATCCTCAACTCCGGCATCTCCGAGGTCTGGCGCGAGCAGGAGGAGAAGGGCCTCTCGATCAAGAAGATCGACGAGGGCGTCGGCGCCGCGGGCGTCGTGCCGGTCGGTCCCTACTTCCTGGTGAACCTGCTGGGGCTCGACACCGTCCTGCACGTGGCCGAGCACCTCGTGGAGTCATATGGCGAGGAACGCTTCTACGTCCCCAAGGGCATGCAGAAGCTCGTCGCCGACGGCAAGCTCGGGGCCAAGACGGGCGGGGACGGCTTCTACGACCCCCAGGGCGAGCCCAACATCTCAGGCGACGGCGACCCCGACGTGGCCGAGCTGGTGGAGATGCTCTCGCTGAAGACCTTCCTCGAGGCCTGCCTCGTGCTCGAGGAGGGCGTGGCAACCCACCGCGACATCGACTTCGGGATGATGGCCGGCGCCGGGCTGGACCCGCGCCGGGGCCTTCTGCCCCCCTTCATGAAGGCCGACAGCGAGGGCCTGGACACGATCCTCGAGCGCATGGAGGCAGCCCAGGAGCGCCACGGCGAGCGCTTCACCCCGCCCACCATCCTGCGCCGCCTGGTGGCTCAGGGCCGGCTCGGGCAGAAGAGCGGGCAGGGCTTCTACGCCTACCCCCAGCCCGACGCCGAGCAGCCCGCCGAGGTCATAAAGCTCGAGACGCGCTCCGACGGCGTGGCGATCGCGTGGCTGGCCAACGGGCAGATGAACTCGATCTCCCCGCAGGTCGTACAGGACCTGCAGAAGGTGTGGAGCAAGGTCAAGGAGTCCGATGTGAGGGCTCTTGTGATCGCCTCATCCAACCCCTTCCTCTACTGCGCTGGCGCCGACATCAAGGCCTTCACCACGATGGACGAGTCCTCCGGCGCCGAGCTCATCAACGGCGCTCATGCGCTCTTCAAAGAGCTGGGCGAGGACGGCGTGGTCACGATCGCCGCCGTCAACGGCCTGGCCTTCGGCGGGGGATGCGAGCTCGCGATGGCCTGTGACGTGCGCATCGCCGCCCGCTCCGCCATCTTCGGGCAGCCCGAGGTCAAGCTCGGGATCATCCCCGGCTTCGGCGGCACCCAGCGCCTGCCCCGGCTCGTCGGCACCAACAAGGCCCTCGAGATGAACCTCGTCGGCGACCCGATCCTCGCCGACGAAGCCTTCGAGCTCGGTCTCGTCAACCGCACCGTCGAGGATCACGAGCTGCTCGACACCGCCCTGATGTGGGCGCGCAAGCTCGCCTCGCAGGCGCCGTTGGCGGTGGCGCAGATCAAGTCCATCTCCGGGGCAGGCGACCTCGCCGAGGGCATCGAGGCCGAGAAGCGCGCCTTCGCCGAGGTGTTCGCGAGCGCCGACGCCAAGGAGGGCATCTCGGCCTTCCTCGGCAAACGCGCTCCCCGCTTCCAGGGGAGCTGACCGAGTCCCTGCAGCTGGAGCGCCGTGGAGCAATCGGCTCCCAACGGCAGCTGTATAACGATGGCTATACACCGACCCGCTGCGATCACTGACATCGGCGCTCGCGCCCGGCTGGTGGAGCTTGTGGCCGGCGCTAGCTCGGTCGTGGCGCTCACGGGCGCCGGGATCTCGGTGCCATCCGGCATTCCCGACTTCCGCACGCCACGAACCGGGCTGTGGGAGACGGTCGACCCGATGGAGGTCGCCCACATCGATGCCTTTCGCAGCGATCCCGTGCGCTTCTGGCGCTTCTATGGCGAGCGCTTCGCCACGCTGGGCGAGAAGGCACCGAACTCAGCGCACCATGCGCTCGTGGAGCTCGAGCGGGCGGGGCGGCTCGTCGGGGTGATCACCCAGAACATCGACATGCTCCACCGCCGGGCCGGAACACGCCGGCTCGTCGAGGTCCACGGCAGCATCGCGACGTGCTCCTGTCCGCGTTGCGGCGGGAGCGTGGCCGTGGAGGATGTTCGCGAGCGCCTGGAGCGCGAAGCGGATGGTGTTCCTCGCTGCGACGCGTGCATGGGACCCCTGAAGCCCGACGTGGTGCTCTTCGGCGAGATGCTCTCCGCGCGTTCGCTCACTCGCGCGCGCGAGCTGTGCGAAGGGGCAGACGTGCTGATCTGCATCGGCTCCTCGCTTGAGGTCCACCCGGTCGCCGGGCTGCCGCTGCTCACGCGCGCGGCCGGGGGCAGGATCGCGATCATCACCCAGGGCGCAACGCCGCTCGACGATCTCGCCGAGGTGCGGCTCAGCGGAGACGTGGTGGAGGAGCTGCAGGCGCTCGCCGGCGCTCTCGCCGCCGCCTAACCCCGGTCGATGACGTTCCCGGCGGTCCCCGAGATTTCCAGGACCTTGCTGTCGGCTTCGACCGGGTCCAGGGATGAGGCTTCGCTCCCGTTGCCGAGGGTGCCCCATTCCCCGGATCCCGACGTGTAGACCACGCCCGCAGCTGAGAGGCCCGCCGAGGCTTCCCCGAGCGCCACCACCTGTGTGAGCGGGACGCGCGCGAGCCTGGTCGCGAGCGTGGGCGAGTATTTGTTGACGAGCTTGCCATCGCCGACCTGGCCTTCTTCGTCGTCGCCGCAGCCGTAGGGGACGCCGCCGACGAGCATCATCGTGTGCCCGTTGCGCGTCAGGTCCCCGCCGCCGGAGATGTCGCTGGCGGGGCCCGGAAGCACGACTTCGCTCGGCAGGTAGACGGCCGGGACCTTGAGCCCGATGCACACCTGGCCGTGCTTGTTGTCGCCCCAGGCGTAGACCTTGCCACTGGCGGTGCGGGCGAGCGAGTGCCGCTCGCCCGCCGAGATCTCGACGACTTCGGAGAGGCCCGGGACTTCGAGGGGCACGTTGGTTTCCGGCACGGAGGCACCGACCCCGAGCTGGCCGTTCCAGTTCTCGCCGCACGCGCGCACCGTGCCGTCGGCCATCAGCCACAGGACGTGGTTCTCGCCGCCCTGCACCGCCACAGCGCTCGTGATCCCGGGGACCCTCACCGGGCTCTTGACTTTTTTCTGCCCGTCGCCCGTGCAGAGAACGCCTTTGGCTCCTTCTCCCCAGGCCCAGCCCTGACCGGTCGAGTCGATCGCGAACCCGTCGTAGCGCGCCTCGCCGATGGCCACGATCCTCACTCCCTTGGGGAAGCTCACCTTCACCGCTCCGTTGTAGGAGGCGGCTTTCGTACCGTTGCCGAGCTCACCCTCGCTGTTTTCGCCCCACGCCCACTCGGTGGCGTTGGACTCGAGCGCGTAGCCGCTGCCGTTGCCCGCGTCGATCCGGGTGACGTTTTCCAGCCCCTGCACTTCGGTCGGGACGAGCGGGATCGGTTCGCCATAGCCGCCCCAGTGCTTGACCTGAGCCGATGCTGAGGCTGCGAGCAGGCTGGTGAGGCAGACAGTCAGGAACGCAACGCGTTTCATTCTTCATCCCCCGAGCGACGACGTTGACTTCGAGCTGTCGGAAACTCTATACCGACTTTCCTGTCAAGGGGTTTCGGTATCCGGATGTTCACGGACGGATCTGCCGCCGCGGGTCTGGTGGCGGCAGATCAGCCGGCCGGACGGGAGGCGAGCGCCAGCAGATCGCGCTCGGGGTCTATGCCCCAGCGGCCAGCCACGCCGGAGAGCTCCTCGTCCACGCCCCAGCGGTCTGCGACGGGCGGGCCCTCGTGTTCGAGGCTCGCGCCCTTCAACGCCATGCAGCCGCTGTTGTCGCCGATCGCTCGAAGCTCGTCGATCTCCTCGGAGCTCAGCGCGATCGACGGATCGAGCGCGGCCAGGTCGGCTCGCTTGTCCTCGACCGGGCGTGCATCGCCTCCGCTCTCCTGGATCAGGGTCGGGGCCACGCAGCGAACGCTCGGGTGGACGAGGTCCCAGGCGCAGGCCAGCTGGAGCATGCTCAGACCATGGCGCTCGGCGTACGGGCGCATCTGCTCCAGGCGCTCGCGGCCTGCCTGCACCCATCCGTCGGGGCGGAACTTGCGATGGTCATACGGCGCGAACTCGTGGCCGGGCAGGACGTCGTCGTGGAAGATGCCGCCGTAGTCCACCACGCGTGCGATCACGCGCACGTGGTGCGCGGCCGCGGCCGCCAGCACCAGCTCACCGGGCCATGGCTCAAGCGGGTTGAGGATGATCATCGCCCAGTCGATCACCTCGGCGAAGCGCTCCAGGCAGTCGATCAGGTCGAGCGTGAAGCCGTTCGCGGGCCCCGGTGCCACGCCCAGCCGACGGGCGAGCCCCGCCTCGCGCACCGCCTCCATCCCCTCCCACACCGCCGGGCTCGAGTAGCCGGTTCGGTCCGGGTTGTGCAGCAGGAGCAGGTCGAAGCGCTCGACCCCGCAGCGCTCGAGGCTGCGCTCGGTGGCCATGCGCAGGTAGCTCGCATAGTCCTGCTCACTGCGCAGCCGTGGATCGGTGAAACGAGGAAAGCCCTTGGCTCCGTCGCGCTCACCGGTGTAGAAGTCATGTCCTACGGCGCCGACGAGGCAATAGGAGTCTCGTTCGACCCCCTCGAGCGCGCGCCCGAGCGCGAGGTCAGCCTCTCCGCTTCCGTACACGTCTGCCGTGATCACCGTGTCGATCCCATCGCCCGGGCGCAGCAGCGCGGTCAGGCGCTCGTCGTCGAGCGGCTCGCCGAAGTGCATGAAACGACCGCCGCTCCAGGTGCCGATCGCCGTGATGGTGGGATCCATCATCACTTGAGACTAACTCCAGGCGCCGTGCGGGCGCGCAGAGCGGCCTCCAACCGCCCGAGGGCGTGGGCGAGGGTCTCCTCATCGGGCCCCCCGTCGAGCCCCGGGAGCGCGAGCCGCGCCTGTTCGCTGACAGCGGCGTGGAGCTGATCGAGCTCGGCGATGCGGATCGCCAGGTCCTGGCGGGCCTCCGCGCGCAGCTCGGAGATGGCGGCCGTGTACGCGTCATCGAGCTCGAGGGCGGCGTGGCGCAGGCGGCCCTGGTCGAGGTCCAGCCGCGCTCGCAGCGTGAGCTCCTCGCACAGCAGCGCCTGCGTTCGCGCCCCGAGCAACGCCGCCAGGCGCTCTTGGGGACGCAGCACCGAGGAGCGCCCCCGCCGTCCGCCGGAGCGGCGGCCGTTCGGGGGCCAGGGAAGCTCGCGAGCATGCAGCCAGCGACCGCCGGCCACCTGCTCGCCCTCGCCCCAGCCGGCCCTGATCGCGAGCGCCTGGGCTGGGGCCACCTCGTGGACGTAAGGGTCGGCCGAGGCGATGCGATGGGCATGGACCACGCGATTGACCACCGCCACCGCCGCGAGCACGTCGTGCTCGCGGTCGAAGTCCTCGAGCCATGCCCGCGCCTGCTGCTCGGCCGACAGCGACACCGGGTCGATGACGGTCACCCGTGTGGTCCTCACCGCGGCCGGCTCGGGCTCCGGCGAGACGAGGGCACCGCGCGATCCGCGCCTGCCCAGGACCGATCCCCGACCGCCCCCGAGGCCCCTGCGAGCCTCCGCCGGGCGGGCGCCAAGCGTGTCGAGCACCACGACTCGCTCGGCCTCTGCGTTCGCTCGCAGGCGCAACAGGTAGCGGCCATCGGCGGGGCCGAGCGCCCATGGGAACTCCATCTGGATGAAGATGAACAGCCGTCGGGGCATCTCTGCACCGTATCCTTCCTCTAAGGCCGCTCGCCCTGATCGCCGGGGAGCCATCGGCCGATCTGGACCAACGATCGAGGAGCAGAGGATGCCCGACGCGAGCAATGTCGCCAAGAGCCTGCGCGAGCGTCTCGGCGGCAACACCGAGGAGCGCCTTGGCAAGGCCCTCTCAGATCTGTTGGAAAACCCGCTGCTGACCGGAGCGATCGGCCACGCCTTCGAGGCCCGCGAGAAGGCCTCGCAGGCTCAGGAGCTCGCCCTCGGCGCGCTCAACATTCCCTCTGCCGCCGACATCGAACGGCTGACCAGGCGCCTGCGCTCTGTCTCCCACCGGCTCGAGGGCATCGAGGACGGCGTCGACCGTCTCGACCGCGCGCTGTTGCCGAGCGGCGTGGAGGCCCGCCTGGCGGCCATCGAGGAGCAGCTGCGCTCGCTCGCAGGCAAGCTCGACCGGGCCAGTGGCCCGACCCCGACACAAACGGCGAGCAAAGCCGGCTCCGCCACGCGGACTGGCGAACCCGCGCTCACGCCGAAAGCCAAAGCGAAAGCGAAGGCCGTGGCCAAAGCCAAGCCGAAACCCGCGGGCAAGGCCAAGCCGAGGGCCGCCGGCAAAGCCAACGCGCCCTCGCGTGGGGCGAGCGCGACAGGCTGAGGGCCTACTGGTCGCAGAGCGCGGCGATCGCCGCGGCGCCCATCCGTTCGGCGGCCGGGAGCAGATCATGATCGTCGATGCGCACTCGAGCCCCGGCCGCGTCGAAGGTGTCGGAGACCACGAGCGCGCAGGCCACGGGCACGCCCTGGGCGGCGCCGAGGGCGAACAGGGTCGCCGCCTCCATCTCGACGGCGAGGGCGTCGTGGTGACCGGCGCCCCGAGAGCCCGTCTCGTAGAAGAGATCGACGCTCACGATCGTCCCCGCGCGTGCGCCCGGAGCTTGGGCCAGGAGAGCCTCGGTCAGGGCGGGGTCGGCCTGTGCGCGCTCGCGCGCCCCCAGTGCCTTCGAGGTGCCGTCCGCGCAGATGGACTCGCGGGCGATCAGCAGCTCGCCCAGCTCGAGCCCCGGCGCCAGGGCGCCGCAGGTGCCGACCCGCACCGCCCGGCGGACGCCCAGCTCGATCAGCTCGGCGAGCACGATCGCGGCCGATGGCCCACCCATCCCCGTGGCCTGGATCGTCAACGGCTCACCGTCAGGCGCCTCGCCGGTGTAGCCCCACAGGCCGCGATGGTGGTTGAACATGCGCGGCTCCTGCAGTAGTCCCTGGGCGAGCGCGAGCGCACGACCTGGGTCTCCGGGCAGCAGCACGCGCTCAGCGAGGGGGGCGGTCGGACGCAGATGCACGGGAGCGCTGTGCGACATCGGCGGCGACTTTAGACTGCTCGATATGGGAATGCCCGTCGCGTCGAGCGCCTGAGTGGCAGAGCCCGCAGATGATCCGGACAGCGAGCCGGGCGAGCTGACGCTCGCACAGGTCGCCGTGCGCGCAGGGGTCTCCCCGGCGACCGTCAAGCGCTGGGTGGCACGCGGTCTCGTTCCCGGCTACGACGGCCACTGGACACCCGCCGCCCTGGCGTATGTGCGCGTCGTGGCGCGCCTGCGCGCGCGTGGGCACACGCTCGAGCAGATCAAGCGCGCCAGCGACAACGGTCAGCTTGCCATCGGCCCGATCGAGAATCTGCTCAGCAGCGCCGAGGCGCGCTACTCGCTCAAGCAGATCGCCCGCGCCAGCGGGCTGGAAGTCGGGCTGATCGAACGCATCCTCACGGCCATGGGGCTCGGCGCGCTCGCGACCCAGCCGATGTCCGAGGACGACCTGGAGATGATGAAGTACGTGGCCGCGATGCTGAGCGCGGGGCTGCCGTCGGTCGCGTTCCTGCAGCTTGCGCGCGTGTACGGGCAGGCGCTCGCCCAGATCGCCGACGCCGAGGTGCGACTGGTCCATCTATACGTGCACGAGCCGCTGATGCGCGCGGGCATGCCCAGCGTGGAGGTGGCCGAGGAGATGGAGGGGCTCGTGCGTGCGCTGATCCCGTTCATCGTGCCGCTGATGAGCTACGTCCACAGCCGCTTCCTGTCCCAGTTCGTCGAGCAGGACATGATCGGGCACATGGAGGCCCATCTCGACGATGACGAGCTCGAGGAGGGTCGCCTGCGCGTCGCGATCGCGTTCGCCGATCTCGCCGGCTATGCCCGTCTGACCGTCGAGCGCGGCGACGCTGCGGCGGTCAGCACGGTCGAGCGCTTCGTGACCGCGGTCGAGCAGAGCCTCCCATCGGATGCGCGTGTGATCAAGACGCTCGGCGACGAGGTGATGGTCGTCGGCTCCGACGCCGCCGCTCTCACCGAGTGGGCCGTCGCGCTGCAGGCGAGCGTCCTCGCGGGCGACCCGCCCCCGCGAATCGGCATTCACCTCGGCGAGGCCCTCTACCGCGACGGGGACTACTACGGGCGCGATGTCAACCAGGCGGCGAGGGTCGTCGCGAGGGCGGGCGGCGGCGAGGTGCTCGTGACGCGGCCGGTCGTCGAGACGGCGAGCGGCGTGGAAGGGCTTGAGTTCGTTCGCATCGGCGAGGTCCGCCTGAAGGGCTTCTCCGAGCCCACCGAGCTGTTCACAGCGGCAGCAGCCGCGGCGCGGTAGCACCGTGGTCTGCGAGGAGGTCCGCGAAGCGGTCGCCGTCGGAGGCCTGTTCGCCAGGGATCGTCCGGTCGTGGCGATGCTCTCCGGTGGGCGCGACTCGACCTGCCTGCTCGACGTGGCCGTCGCGCTGCTGGGGGCGGCTGCCGTGAGCGCGCTCCACGTCAACTACGGCCTGCGCGCGCAGGCCGACGCGGAGGAGCTGCACTGCCGGGCGCTGTGCTCGCAGCTCGGGGTCGAGCTCGCCGTCGCGCATGCCGAGCGACCCTCGCCCGCGGACGCGCCCGTCGGGGAGGGCACCGGAGAGCACGCGGTGGGCAACTTGCAGGCGTGGGCGCGCGAGCTGCGCTACGCCGCCGCGCAGCGCCTGGCCGAGCAGCGCGACGCGCTGATCGCCGCCGGGCACACGGCCAGCGACCAGGTCGAGACCATCCTCTACCGGCTGGCGGCCTCTCCCGGCCGGCGCGCGCTACTCGGGATGCCCGCCGCCGAGGGACGGCTGATCCGCCCGCTGTTGGGGCTGACACGCGATCAGACGGCCGCCTACTGCGAAGCCCGCGGCCTGAGCTGGTGCGAAGACGAGAGCAATGCGGACGAGCGCTACGCCCGCCCGCGCGTGCGCCATGGGCTGCTTCCGGCGCTGCGCGCGGTGCACCCGGCCGCCGAGGCCAACGTCCTGCGGACCGCCTTCCTGCTGCGCGAGGAGACGGAGCTGCTGGACGAGCTCGTCGCCCGTGAGCTGGCCGGGACCAGACGCATCGCGCTCGCACGTCTGCGCGAGATGCCGGCCGCGCTCGCTCGCCTCGTGGTCGTGCGCCTCGCCGAGGACGCCGCCGGGACCTATGTTCCCCAGGCGGGAGGACGCGTCGCGGAGATCCTGGCGCTCGACCGCCGCGGTGGACGGGCGGAGCTGCACGTGGGAGGCAGGGCGGGCGCCGTGATCTCCGGTGGCATGCTCGAGATGGTCAGGCTCCCGCCGCGCGATCCCGGCGTGCCGCCGGAGGATCCCGGCGTGCCGCCGTGCGATGACTAGACTCCCTGGCGTGGCCACCCCCGCGCGCGTCTCCAGCGAGCCAGGCCTGGGCGAGGTGTTGGTGAGCGCCGAGGATCTGCAGCGTCGCGTCGAGGAGCTCGGCCGGCAGATCTCGAGCGACTATGCCGGCAGGTCCCTGCTGCTGATCGGCGTCCTCAAGGGCGCAGTGTTCTTCCTGAGCGATCTGATGCGCTTCATCGACATCCCCGTCGAGGTTGACTTCATGGCCGTCGCCTCCTACGGCTCCGCCACGGACTCCTCGGGGGTGGTGCGGATCCTCAAGGATCTCGACGCGTCGATCGAAGGCCGCGACGTGCTGATCGTCGAGGACATCGTCGACTCCGGTCTGACGCTGCAGTACCTGATGCGCAATCTCGGCTCGCGCAACCCGCGCACGCTCGAGGTCTGCGCGCTGCTCACAAAGCCCGAGCGCCGCAAGGTCGACCTGCCCACGCGCTACGTGGGCTTCGAGATCGCCGATCGTTTCGTGGTCGGCTACGGCCTCGACTACGCCGAGCGCCACCGCAACCTGCCTTTCGTGGCAGCCCTGGTGCGCTGAAATCAAGTCCTTTCGCGTCGGTCCTCGCAAGCCCGCAATCGGCGGAAAGACGGGGCCGCCATGGTACGCTAGGGGACCGGTGGGCACGATTTCACACGGTGCCAGCACCGCCAGGATCTTGCCATGAGCCGTTTCTTCAAGAGCGCCGCATTCCCGATCCTCATCGTCGTGGTGTTGGCGTTCCTCGCGGTCAAACTGGTCAATCCCGGCCCGAGCAACCATCGCTCGCACAGCTACCAGACGCTGGTGGCCAAGGAGATCCCCGGCGGCGAAGTCAAATCCGTCCAGTTCAAGAACAAGGGCAAGGCCCTCGAAGTCAAGCTCAAGGACAAAGAAAACTACGAAATCGGCTTCATCGAACAGGCTTCGACCCCACTGATCGCGCAGCTCGAAAAGTCGGGCGTGCCGTTCAACATCGAATCGGAAAAGAGCAGCGCGCTCCTCAGCCTGCTGACCTACATCATCCCGTTCGTCCTCTTCTTCGGGTTCTGGATCTTCCTGATGAATCAGGTCCAGGGCGGCGGCTCCAAAGTGATGTCCTTCGGCAAGTCGCGCGCCAAGCGGATGTCGGCCGACTCGCCCAAGATCACCTTCCGCGACGTCGCCGGGGTCGACGAGGCCGTGGAGGAGCTCCACGAGATCAAGGAATTCCTGGAGAACCCCAAGAAGTTCCAGGCGCTCGGGGCGAGGATCCCGACCGGGGTCCTGCTCTACGGACCGCCTGGCACCGGCAAGACCCTGCTCGCTCGCGCCGTAGCCGGCGAGGCGGGCGTGCCGTTCTTCTCGATCTCGGGCTCGGACTTCGTCGAGATGTTCGTGGGCGTGGGCGCCTCGCGCGTGCGTGACCTCTTCGAGCAGGCCAAGCAGAACAGCCCCTGCATCATCTTCATGGACGAGATCGACGCCGTCGGACGCCACCGCGGGGCCGGCCTCGGCGGCGGCCACGACGAGCGCGAGCAGACCCTCAACCAGCTGCTGGTCGAGATGGACGGCTTCGAGGCCAAGGACAACATCATCATGATCGCCGCCACCAACCGGCCCGACATCCTCGACCCGGCGCTGCTGCGACCCGGTCGCTTCGACCGCCAGATCGCCGTCGATCGTCCCGACCGCAAGGGTCGGGCGAAGATCCTCGAGGTGCACACGCGCGGCAAGCCGCTGGCCAAGGTCATCGACATCGACGCCCTCGCCGGGCAGACCCCGGGCTTCACCGGCGCCGACCTCTCCAACCTGATCAACGAGGCCGCCCTCCTGTCGGCTCGCACGGGCAAGCGCGAGATCGGCCAGGAAGAGCTCGAGGAGGGGATCATGCGCGTGATCGCCGGCCCCGAGAAGAAGACCCGCGTGATGAGCGAGAAAGAGCGCCTGATCACCGCCTACCACGAGATGGGCCACGCGCTCGTGGGCCATTTCCTCGAGCACTCCGATCCTGTTCATAAGATCTCTGTCATCTCCCGCGGGCAGGCCCTCGGCTACACGATCTCGATGCCCCAGGAGGACCGCTTCCTGACCACGCGCGCCGAGCTCGAGGACACGATGGCGATGACCCTTGGCGGTCGCGCCGCCGAGGAGATCGTCTTCGGCGAGATCACCACGGGCGCGTCGAACGACATCGAGAAGGTGACGGCCACGGCCAAGCAGATGGTGATGCGCTTCGGCATGAGCGAGAAGCTCGGGCCGCGCGTGTTCGGCCACGACCACGGCCAGCCGTTCCTCGGTCGCGAGTTCTCGACCGAGCCCGACTACTCCGACGAGATCGCCCGCGAGATCGACGACGAGGTCCGGCGCATCATCGAGTCCGCCCACAAGCGCGCCACGAGCATCCTCACCGAACACCAGCACGACCTCTCCAACATGTCCGAGATCCTCGTCAAACGCGAGACGATCGAGAAGGAAGAGTTCCTGGCGCTGCTCGCAGGCAAGAGCGAGGAGGAGGTGTTCGGCATCGAGGAGGAGTCAAAGCCCGAGCTGCCCGCGCCCCCCACGGCCGTGGATCGCGCCGAGCGCGAAGCGCCGCGCACGCTTCCGCGTCCCGGTCTCGCCGGCGGCGGCGCCGAGCTCAGAGCAACGGACAAAGAGCGCCCCGAGCCTGTCTGACGGGCGTCTCGGCGCCCCTGGCTGTGTCCTCGGTCGCGTTTAGCCGCAGCCACGCCGGGTGTCCTCCTCGGTAGGTTTGCCCGCGTGAGCACCGCGCCGTTTCGCCTGATGGGGGTCGTCAACGTGACCCCTGACTCGTTCTCCGACGGGGGTGTCTATCTGGAGGCCTCCGCTGCGATCGCCCACGCGCGCGAGCTCGTGGGCGAGGGCGCGGACATCCTCGACGTGGGCGGTGAGTCCACGCGGCCGGGCGCTGAGCCGGTGAGCGCCGAGGAGGAGATGGGGCGTGTGCTGCCGGTGCTCGAGGGCATCGCCGCGCTCGACTGGACGTCCGTCGGCCACGCGCGGCCACAGGTCTCGATCGACACCTCAAAGGCGACGGTGGCGCGCGCGGCGATCGCCGCTGGAGCGGGGATCGTCAATGACGTCAGCGCCCTGCGAGGCGACTCCGGAATGGTCGAGCTGCTGGTCGAGAGCGGGGCTGACTGCTGCCTGATGCACATGCTCGGGGAGCCGCGCACGATGCAGCGCGAACCGCACTACGAGGACGTGGTCGACGACGTGCGGGCGTTCCTCGAGCAGCGGCTGCGCTTCGCCGTGGACGCGGGGATCGCCGAGGAGCGCATCATGCTCGACCCCGGGATCGGCTTCGGCAAGACGATCGAGCACAACCTCACGCTCCTGCGCCGCCTGCACGAGCTCACCACGCTCGGGCGACCGCTGCTCATCGGCACCTCGCGCAAGAGCTTTCTGGGCCGGATCCTGGCTGAGGAGAGCGGGCGCGGCGAGCCGGTGGAGCCGGCCGGCCGGCTGGCCGCGACGATCGCCTCGAATGTCCTTGCCCTCGAGCGGGGAGCAAGCGTCTTTCGGGTTCACGACGTCGCGCCGGTGCGCGAGGCCCTCACCGTGGCTGCTGCTACCTTGGGGCAGCGATGGACGGCGAGGAGCGAGGGGACGAACCAGACGAGCTAGACGACGATGACGACGGGAGCGATCTCGACGACGATCGGGAGGGCGCAGCCGAGTCGGTAACCGTCGAGATCAGCGGGCTCTCGCTCTACACCCACCACGGCGTCAGCGAGGCCGAGCGCGAGGTCGGACAGCGCCTGGTGCTGGACCTGAGATTGGACATCGGCGAGACCGACGCCACGGTCACAGACTCGATCGAGGACACGGTCGACTATGCCGAGGTCTGCCAGCTCGTGGCCCTGATCGCCCAGCAGCGATCGCACAAGACGCTCGAGCGCCTGTGCAGCACGATCGCCGACCGCCTGCTCGCCGACTACGAGCTCGAGGGCGTGTGGGTCAAGGCCGCCAAGCCCGAGCCCCCGATCGCGCTGAGCGTGGACGAGGTATCGGTCGAGGTCTGGCGAGAAGCCGAGTGAGCGCCGCATCCGATTTCCGCGCCGCGGTGGAGCGTCAGGATCTCGACGCCGTCAGTGCGCTGCTCGCGCCCGACATCGTCTTTCACAGTCCCGTGACCTTCCATCCGTTCATCGGCCGCGAGACCGTCACGCGCCTGCTCGAGCTCGTGGCCCAGACCTTCGAGGACTTCCGCTACACCGACGAGCTCTTCACCGACGGCGCGCACGCGCTCATCTTCCACGCGAGCGTCGGGGGCAAGGAGCTCGAGGGGATCGACCTGCTGCGCCTCGACGAGGACGGGCTGATCGCCGACTTCACCGTGATGGTGCGCCCGCTCTCCGGCCTGATCCCCTTCGCACAGGCGATGGGCGAGAAGGCTGCAGCGGCCGGCCTGCAGACCACGCGCTCCTGACGACGTGGGGCTGCTCGGCCTCGGCTCGAACGTGGGCGAGCGACGCGCTCATCTGCAGGGGGCCGTCGACGCTCTGGCGGTCGCGGGCGTCGAGGTGCTGGCCTCTTCCTCGGTCTACGACACCGATCCGGTTGGCGAGGTGCTCGGCCAGCCGAGCTTCCTCAACGCCTGCGTTCGCGTCCGCAGCGCCCTCGGGCCGCTCGAGCTGCTCGACGTGGTCAAGCGGATCGAGCACGAGCTGGGCCGCGCGCAGGACGGGCTCCGCCATGGCCCCCGTGCGATCGACATCGACATCCTGCTGCTCGGGACGCAGGTGCTGGAGCACGAGCGCATGAAGCTGCCGCACGAGCAGCTGCTCAGCCGCCGCTTCGTCCTGATCCCGGCGCTCGAGCTCGACTTCGAGCTGACGGCTCCCGACGGCAGACGCCTCGCAGACGCGCTCGCGGCGCTGCCCCTGCAGGAGGGGGTGCGCTGGGCAGGCCCGCCCCTGGACCTGCCCAGCGCCTGAGCCCTGGGCCGTGCGACTCCGATCGAAGTGGCTGTCCGATGGCGGCTACTTCACCGTGTGTCCGGATGAGTTGATCGCGTACCAGTTGCCGCCGAAGGCCCGTTCTCCGACGTAGGAGGTTTCGCCGGGGCCGCTGTCGCCGCTGTAGAGGTAGAGGGGGTGGCCGGCGTAGGTGACCTGTTTGATCCCCCCGCGAAGGGTGATCGTGGACAGCAGCGAGGAGCGCACGCCCGAGCCGGCGAGCGGCCTGCCGGAGCTCTGCAGCGGCGGCCACGCTTCCGAGCAGCCGCTGACCGCCGCGCACGTGTCCCTGTTCGTGCGATCCCTGGTGAACTCGTACAGGGTGCGTCCGGAGGCGCTGACCAGGATCTTGCCCAGCCCGGTCTGACGCTGCGAGACCATCGCCGCCCGGCTCGCGTGCGCCGGCGCGACCCGCTGCTGGGCGCTTGCGACCGTCGCGGCGCTCGTGGCGAGGGTCAGGACGCCGGCCAGGATGAGGTGGATTCGCTTCATGGAGGTTCCTCCGAAGGTGGTGGTTGGACGGGCACGATCGCACCCGTCGAGCGGCTCTTGACACGCTTCACAACCAAAGACGCCGCCACGGCGGCGATCTTCCCGGGCCTCGCTCAGGCGACGGTGGCGCCGGCGTCCCAGCTCGCCAGGCGCAGCAGCGTGGCGTCGCTCACGCCCCGGCCCCCCACGATGCACAGGTGCCCGTCACGGAGCCACACGACCACACGACTGCCGTTTTCGACGAGCAGCCGATACTGCGTGCCGCCGCGACGGCGAATCACTCCGCCCGCCACGCTCGGCGCGGGCGTGCCCGCCACGATCGCATAGCCGACCCGCCGCCCGCGACGGTCGGTGTAGAAGACGGTGCGCACCGAACGCCCGCCCATACGGTCGCTGCGCGAGCCGCTTGCGCGCCAGCCGAAGCGCTCTTCCCAATAGGGGAAGGCGACGCCGTCGACCGCTGCCGCGAGCTGTGCGCGCGTGCTCGGGCTCTCGCCCGGAGCGCTCGCCGTCGCCGCGCGCAACGTCAGGGCAGCCGCCTCGCGGACCTGCAGCCGGGAAGAGCCTCCGCCGCCGAGGATCAGCGCGAGGGCGATCACGGCGGCCACGAGCGCGAGCGAGCCGCCGACGCGCAGGGTCATGCGGGGACGGGCCGTCCACGTGGGCCCGCGCGCGCCCGCGGCGTGCTCGGCTATGAGGGCCTCGGTGCGGCGGTGAAGCGCCTCCGGGGCGCGCACGTCGATCGAGCGGATCAGCTCGATCAGCTCGGTTTCGTCGTCGGGGCGTCGTGGGCTCATCAGGTGCCTCTACCCCATAGGACTCCGCTGGGGTCCGTCTCTTGCCGCTGTGGCGGAGAGATCGTCTTCGCCTCGGACGGCGGCTCCGGCTCGGGCGTGAGGCGCGCCGCCACCTGCTTGCGCGCGCGGAACAGGCGAGTGGTGAGCGTGGACTCGCGCACGCGCAGGGCCCGCGATGCCTCGCGGTATGACAGCCCGAGCACGTCCACCGCCACCAGTGCAAGGCGGAAGTCCTCCGGCAGCTCGGCGATCGTCGCATAGAGCTCCTGGACCTCGAGCGCCCGCTCGGGCCGGCCCATCGGCTTGGGGTCGGCCGTGACCACGTCCTCGAGCGTGGCGACGGTTACCGGCCGTCGCGAAGCCGTGCGCAGGCTCGTCAGGAACGTGTTGCGCAGCACGCGCATCAGGTAGTAGACCTCGTCCTCGCCCCGGATCACCCGGGGACGCGAGAGCACCCTGGCGAAGGTCTCCTGGACGAGATCCTCGGCGTCCTCGCGCGAGCCGCACAGCGCCCACGCGGCGCGGTAGAGGCGGTCCACGTGCTTGCTCAGGGACTGCGGATCGAGTGTGCGCATGGCGTCTGCGGAGAATCCCACGCTCATCCGCGCGTGGTCCCGCCAGGCGACTGTAGCGCCGGGAAGGATCGACGAGCGCCGGCGCCTTGCAGCTGTGGGCGCTGAGATGCGCGCAGCCGTGACGGTTGTTCGCGCCTTGGTGTCGCGTCTCTGACGGCTAGGCGATGGCCGTGGCGGTCAGCCACTCCGCCGGGAGCGCACCGGACGGAACCTCGCCGACCATCGGTGCAAAGAAGCGCGTGAGCGCCGCCGCCGGGCGACCCTCGATCAACGGCCGGACGTCGCCGATGCTCATCAGCAGGCGGATCGAGCTGCCGACCTGCAGGTCGGCAGCGTTGGGCTGCTCGCCGCCGAGCAGCCCGTCGGCGATCCAGCCGTCGATTCGCTCCAGCTGGCGCGGGAGCGCCGCCAGGTCCGCACGTGCGTTCTCGTCGCGTGCCCTGTTCTTCATCGCCATCACCTTCGCCGTCAGCGGCAGCGCCGGACGCAAGAGCGCACGTGGCAGCGGCAGCTTGGCATCTGCCGCATAGCTCTCGATCGCTGCGGGACAGCGCAGGAAGGCGGCGTCGATCAACCGCCGCGGGACGCTCTGCAGGACCTCATCGCCCCAGCGCTCCGCCTCGAGCACCCGTGCGTAGTCGGGATCTCCCGGCGCCGGCAGCAGCGGCGGGTCGCTGACCAGGGCGTCGAGCCGGCGCATTATCGGCCTGGATCCCACCAGGCGCTCGCCGTCGAGGCGCATGCCCGGCACCGTGGTTCCGCCGTAGAGGATCGGGCCGACGATCACCGGGACCATCGGCAGCAGGTCCACGCGCCGGAAGGCGATGCCCTTGAGTCGCAGCGCGGCTTCCACGGCGGCGCAGGGATGCGAGCCGGGGAGCACGTACAGCTTGGGGGGACTCGCGGCCATTGCGCCGCCGAGCATAATGGTCGCCGATGCTGCTCGCCGTGGATGTCGGGAACACGCAGACCCACTTCGGTGCCTACCGCGGCGAGGAGCTGCTCGAGCACTGGCGCTTTGCCACCGTGCGCCAGTCCACCGCCGACGAGCTGGGGGCGGCGCTGCACAACCTGCTCGAGCTGCGCGGCTACGGCTTCGCCGATCTCGACTCCTCGATCGTCTCCTCGACCGTCCCGCAGCTGGAGCCCGAGTGGATGGCCATGGCAGCGCGCTACCTGGGCCACGAGATGCTGGCAGTGGGACCCGGGACCAAGACGGGGATGGCCATCCGCTACGACAACCCGCGCGAGATCGGCGCCGACAGGCTCGTCAACGCCGTGGCCATCCGCGAGCGCTTCGGCGGGCCGGTGGTGTGCGTGGACTTCGGGACCGCAACCACCTTCGACGTGGTCTCTCGCGACGGCGAGTATCTCGGCGGATCGCTCATGACCGGCATCGAGATCTCGCTCGAAGCGCTCTCCGAGCGGGGCGCCCGGCTGCCCAAGGTCGACCTCGCCCCGCCCCGCAGCGTGATCGGGAAGAACACGATCGACGCGATCCGCTCGGGGGTGGTCTACGGCTACGCGGGCGCGATCGACGCGATCCTTCGCCGCCTCTACGACGAGCTGGGAGAGCGCACCTCCGTGATCGCCACGGGCGGGCTGGCAGGGCTGGTCGTGCCCTACACGGAGGAGATCGAGGAGGTCGACGACCTGCTCACGCTCACGGGGCTGCGGCTGCTGTACGAGCGCAACAGCTGAAAGCGTCTCCCGTCGGGCGTTCCAAGCGGGACGAGCTCCGAGCGGGAGGAATCAACCAGGAGCCGCCCGTATAACCATTGCTATACACCGCTGCGCACGGGACATAATGAGTAGATGACGGCGGCCGCTCTCACCGACCCATGGATGCTCGGCTCGCTGCGGGTTCCCAACCGCGTGATGCTCGCCCCGCTCGCGGGCGTGGGCAACTGGTTCGTGCGCCTGCAGGCCAAGCGCTACGGCGCCGGGATGGCCGTCTCGGAGATGGTCTCCTCCCACGCCATCCACTACGGCAACGAGAAGACCTGCAACGAGATGCTGCGAATCGACCCGCGCGAGCGTCGTTACGGTCCCGTCTCGATCCAGCTCTTCGGCGAAGACCCCGAGAAGATGCGCTCGGCCGCAGCCCACGTGGCGGCGGCCGGAGCGGACGTGATCGACATCAACATGGGCTGCCCGGTGCCCAAGGTGCAGAAGACCGGAGCGGGCGCCGCGCTGCTCGCCGACCCCGATCGGGCGGTCGCGGTGGCCCGCGCCGCAGTCGAGGGCGCGGGCGAGGACCGACGGGTTCCGGCTCCGGTCACCGTGAAGCTGCGCTCGGGCCTGCGCGCGGGGGATGAGAGCGGGTTCGATCTGGCGCACCGCCTGGTGGCCGAGGCGGGGGTGGCGGCGATCGCGTTTCACCCGCGCTCGGCGGCCGTGCACCACAAGGGCACGCCCGACTACCAGCTCGCCGGGCGCCTGGTGGAGTCGCTGCCGGCGCCGGTGATCCTGACGGGGGGTCTGAGCGACGCCGAGCACGTGCGCGAGGCGTTCGCCGCCACGGGCGCGGCCGCCGTGATGCTCGCCCGCGGCGCGCTGGGGAACCCGTGGCTGTTCGCCGAGCTGCTGCACGGTCGCGTCAGCGAGCCCACGCGCGAGGAGGTGCTGAACGAGCTCGACTGGACGATCGACTGCGCGGTCGAGCACCTGGGCGAGCCTCGTGCGACCCGCTACCTGCGCAAGTTCTACCCCTGGTACGTGGTCCGCCTGCGGCTCGAGCCCGCGGCGGCGAGGCAGCTGCAGGAGTCGCTGCAGAGGGCCGGCACGTTGGCCCAGGCGCGCGGTCTGCTCGGCCTCGATCGTCAGGCCGTCGCCCAATCCGCCTGAGTCTTGCAACGGGCGCGAGAAGCCCCGCTATACTGCTGCGCTCGCTGCAGCCCTTCGGTCGCGACGTCCCCGCTAAGAGCGGGGTTTTGTGTGTCGTGCGACCGGACCACCAACCCGCAATCGAGGGTCACATGCCGAAGGACGTCATCCTCACTCCAGAAGGTCTGAAGAAGCTCAACGACGAGCTCGAGCTGCTCTCGACCGAGAAGCGCCGGGAGGTCGCCCAGCGCATCAAGGAGGCACGGGAGTTCGGCGACATCGCAGAGAACTCCGAGTACGACGACGCCAAGAACGAGCAGGCGATGGTCGAGAGCAGGATCGCCCAGCTCCAGGAGAGGCTGCGCATGGCGACGGTCATCGAGGCCAAGGACCTCTCCACCGACGTGGTTCAGGTCGGCTCGGTGGTGCACGTCAAGGACGAAAAGACGGGCAAGTCGGTGAAGTACACGATCGTGGGCTCGGCCGAGGCCAAGCCGGACGAGCACAAGCTCTCCAACGAGTCGCCCGTGGGGCGGGCCCTGCTCGGCCACAAGCGCAACGACACGGTCGCCGTGAAGGTCCCGCGCGGTCCGGCGCGCAAGCTCAAGATCACCAAGATCGACGTCGGCCTCGAGTAGGCTCAGCCGGAGATGGGCGGGTCCGAGCAGGAGGGCGGTCCGGCCGGCGAGTCCTCGCGGCACGGGCTCACAGAGCTGATCGCCGAGCGTCGCGCCAAGGCGCAGCGTCTCGCCGCGAGCGACCCCGAGGCGTTCCCCTACGCCTATCCCGACGTCGAGCCGATCTCGACGATCCTCGACGCCTACGCCCACCTGGCCGACGGCGAGGAGACCGAGGATCGCCATCGGGTCGCCGGGCGCATCGCCGCCCGCCGCGGCGCCGGACGGGCGGCCTTCCTCGACCTCGTCGATCGCAGCGGCAAGATCCAGCTGCACGCGCGCGTGGACGTGCTCGGCAAGGAGGCCTTCGAGCGGCTCACCTCGCTCGACCTCGGCGACCTGCTGGGCGTGGACGGGGCGGTGCTGCGCAGCCGCCACGGAGAGCTCACGCTGCGGGTGGACGCCTTCCAGATCCTCGCCAAGGCGCTGCGTCCTCCGCCCGACAAGCATCACGGGCTGAGCGACGTGGAGACGCGTCACCGCAGACGCGAGCTCGACCTGATCGCCAACGAGGACACGCGCAGGCGCTTCGCCGATCGCGCCAGGATCATCTCCGCGGTGCGCGGCTACCTCGACGGGCAGGCCTTCATCGAGGTCGAGACCCCGGTCCTGCAGCCCCTCTACGGGGGAGCCCTGGCGCGCCCGTTCACCACCCACCACAACGCCCTCGATCGGGACCTGTACCTGCGCATCGCCACCGAGCTGTATCTCAAGCGCTGCATCGTCGGCGGGCTCGAGCGCGTATATGAGCTCGGCAAGGACTTTCGCAACGAGGGCATCTCCCACAAGCACAACCCGGAGTTCACGATGGTCGAGTGGTATGAGGCCTACGCCGACTACGAGGACGAGGCCCGACGCCTGGAAGAGGCGGTCCGAGCGGCCGCGCAGGCGGTCGGATACTCCGGCGAGCTCGACTTCTCCTCGCCGTGGCAAAGGGTGAGCTTCGCCGGCTCGATCGAGGAGGCGACCGGAATCGACGTGATGGCCAACCGCGACACCGAGTCCCTGCGCGCGGCCATCGTCACGGCCGGCCTCGCGATGCAGACAGAGGGGCTCACCTGGCCGCAGCTCGCAGACGATCTGCTCTCCAAGCACGTCGAGCCCTCGCTGCGGCAGCCCACCTTCGTGTTCGACTACCCGGTCGAGCTCTCGCCGCTCGCCCGCGAGCATCGCTCCGAGGAGGGGCTGGTCGAGCGCTGGGAGGCGTTTGCCGGGGGGATGGAGATAGCCAACGCCTTCAGCGAGCTGATCGACGCGGACGCCCAGCGTGAGCGGTTCGTGGCTCAGCAGCGGCTGGAGACACTCGGCGCCGAGGAGTCCCAGCCCTATGACGAGCTGTTCGTGGAAGCGCTCGAGCAGGGAATGCCGCCCTCCGGCGGCGTCGGGCTCGGCATCGACCGGCTCGTGATGCTGCTCACCGGAGCCGACTCGATCCGCGAGGTCGTGCTGTTCCCGGCCATGCGCGACTGAGGGGTGCGCTGGCCGCAGGGTGGTTCGTCTCGGGGCGACTTGCGCGCGTGCGCGTGCGGGCGCGCGCGAGTCGCCCCTGCCGCGATGTGTAGTTGGTCCTCGCCGCATGCGGCGAGGCCGGCAGGGTCGCATGCGACCCTGCTTGGACCCGCGCATGCGCGGGTCCTCTGGTCGGCGCATGCGCCGACCAGCACACCGTCAGCCTGGCGCGCTGCATGCGCCGATCGGCACACCCGACACCCGATGGTCAAGGCCCACCCCCGCGCTGCCGATGACCCCGATAGAGCAAGGGGGTCGATTGGTAGACTGACTCCAGAGGCGTCATCCGGACCACAAAGCTTTGAGGCACCGTCCTAGGTAGGAAGGGATCACACAATGTTCGAGCGATTCACCGAACGGGCCCGGCAGGTGGTCGTACTCGCGCAGGAGGAGGCGCGAACGCTCAAGCACAACTACATCGGCACCGAGCACA